>WNGL01009216.1_pt1 | contig 20756 bp, 15 predicted proteins | sample 5400591 | NCBI WGS metagenome assembly WNGL01 (sample SAMN13153377, study PRJNA577476) | soil metagenome | isolation source: 80 cm soil or saprolite under Garry oak tree replicate 1 | place: USA:California | collected 2016-06-15 | reverse complement strand
CCTTTGCTGTTATCGACCAGAGGATCGTTCAAAACAAGATTGTTACTGAACGGATAGGTAGAAGCGATTGTCGTAGCAGTGGCATAAACCTGGGCAGTAGCAGTAGCGGCAGCGTTAGCCTGTGCCCGGGCGGTAGCCGTCGCGTTGGCGTACGAGGTGGCCGTCGCATTGTTGTTGTAAAGCACGAAGCCTATCGCTCCTCCAGCGACGACAATAAAAGCGATCACAGCCAGGAGGATGATCATTGCCCTACTTCTCTTCTCTGGCGTGCTCGGCGCCGGGGTATACGGCGGATAAGTTGGGCCGGAAACCTGCTGCTGGCTCATCGCCGTTGGCGCGTAGGGATCATAGGGATTAGGGCCAGGTATGGTCGGACTCGCATAAGGATTGGCCGCGCCTGGTGGTGGCGCGTAGGGATTATTGTATGGCCCGGGGCCATAGTTGGAATTGGGTGTAGTGGGATCATTGAGATTCTGGCTCATCTTCTCTCTCTCCTTGTTTTTGAACCTTGATCGTCAGCTCCTGTGATACGCTTTACCCGATACTGGTGCAACCGGGTCAGCCCACAATGACCCTCCCCAAGGTGAAGCCATAGGCAAAGTGACTCAGCAGCTTGCAGTTGATGATCCACGATGGGGATCACCTCATGATGACTCCTCCTCACCGGGGTCACGATATCATTTGAAATTGTTTGTACATTCAGAGGTAGAACGGCTCAGGACAGCTCTTCAAAGACGTTGCTTCCGGTAAAGCGACAGCATAACTAGTGGTGCCAGATAGCTGCCTTAGGGCTGCCCCACGCGATCTTGGACTCTGTTAGTCATCTGGACTTCTTTGTGGGAGCATGCTGCTCCCGCTCATGCGTTCAGCGAGCTCATCATTGTAAAGCGAGACAATCTCCCACCCGCGTGTTTACAACAGCGCTCAATCCGACTGGCTAGGTGATCGAGGAGCCGACTGCAGCGCCAGCAGAAATGCGATCAGTGTCGGCCAATCTCGAAAGTAACGCGCTTCACCACTGGACACATGCTGCACTTTGCCGCGCAACTCGGTCTGACCATTGCCCAACTCTTCCTGCCAGAGCCGCACCGTGAACAGATGCGAAAAGGGCTGCTGTCGTTTCATCTCCATGCTTTTTTCTACCTTGCTGCCAGCTGGATCGTCTACCACGCAGACCCTCACGTTACCTGGACAGCGCGGTTCTGACGTAGTCTCTCACAGACGTCAGGTGTACAGGAAACGCCTGCAGGGTCTCTTGCCTATCAACTGCATGGCTCTGTCCCCGTGTTATACACAACATCAGGATGGCAAAGGTTTGCCCGTACTCATCCGTAGCAGTGTTCGCTTGCTCCTGGAGCGTCTCCTCCGGCACGTGCTGGATTGCGAACCGTCGTCCACCTATCTCCTCACACAAGCGGATCACGTCCATCTGGCTGAGCCAATCGGGACCATTCAGCTCAAGTGTGGCATTGTGGGCTGCGGGATGATCCAGGGCCCGGACGGCAAACTGGAGTACATCTCCCAGGGCGACCCAGTTGATCTTGCCTTCTCCTGAGCCGATCATGCCATCCTCTAAGTATTTAGGTAGCTCTTCCACGCCTTGGCGCTGGCGAGAGCCTCATCGATAGAACTGATCCCGGTGAAGTCGAGACCAGCGCGACCAGCGAGCGTCGAGACTAGCCTCTCTCTCTCTCTTGCCCATGCCGGGACCCTCGTAATCGCGTGGCTCGCCGAATGAAAGCCTGTAAGTCTTGCCCGCCACCTTGAGGTGCACACCTGCTCCAAAAAACTCCCACCATGGCCAGTTGACACCGATTTCGTGCCCTTCAGCTTCGAATACCTTCTCTGTCTGAGTCACGAAGCTGATTCTTCCTCCTTCTCGGGCGATCAGGAGTCCAGGCGCCGTACCGCCGTATATGCCCTTGGACCCCCCCCGGAGCCAAACCAGCGATACCAGCGCGAAGGTTCCCTCTGGTCCCGATGTGGACGACGCCCCTGGTTCCTGCATTGTCTTACCTCTCCTCTCTCTCAGTCAATTGAGCCACGCTCGGTTGTGTCATTTGTCAGATATCCTGCGCGGGTTTGTCTTGATTGTTGGCGCAGATTTCACGTTCAGGCCATGAACCCGCTTGCCTCATAATGGGTCAGGGCCTCTTTTTGGTCATATAAGGCTGGGACTGCTCTAAGCTCTATAGACGCCACCCCTTACTGGCAGAAACGCGCCACTTTATCTGCTAAATGACAGTGTGTTCCTTTCTTTGTGATGTAGGGGCGAGTCTCTATTACGTAGAGACGCACCAGCGAAAAGTTAATCGTGATGATAGAAGGATGACATATGCTGCGTTGTGTAAACGTTGTGTGGAACGGTGCATTTAATAACTGGTAGTGAAACGCGAGGGCAAGAGTGGGAAGCGTGGATGCCCAGCATCTCCTCAGGGGAAAATCGAGCAGGTTGTCAAACGGAGAACAGCCGACCCTCTCAGAGGTAGCCCATCTCTCCGGCTAGAGCTGCCGCTTGTTGGAGGTGGGCGTATGCAGCTTCTCGCCGACCGGAGTCCCATGCCTGTGTGGCTGCTTCTACGATAGCCCTTAGTGCATCTGGGAGTAGTAGTTGCTGAGGTGCGAGCAGCGCACGCGCATAGTCAATAGCCGCCGAGAACTGATCCTGCACCAGTGCGATGCTGATGAGTGGCCAAAGCGCCGTCCAATGAAACGGGTAGTCGAACTGCAAGGCCTTCCACCCGTCCAGCGCAGCTCGAGCGTTGGCTTGGGCCTCGGACAGATTCCCCTGGCACCAGGCCACCCATGCCAGGTTGGCTCTGGCCATGGCGACGTCTTCGTGCCAATGCAGCGAGGCTGCTACTCTCAAAGCGCGCGAAGCGTAGCGGCTGGTTTCTTCCACCTGCCCGCCTTTCCTGTACACGACGGTCAAGAACGTCAGACAACGCGATTGCAGCACGACGTCCCCGGCCCTCTCCCCGACTACCAGAGCAGCCTGCATGTGCGCTTCTGCTTCATCTAGATCACCATAAAACAGGTAGGCAAAACCCAGTTGAAAGCGAGCAAAGGCGATCTCGGTCGCGCTTCCCGATTCCTGGCGGCCTGCCAGCGCGGATCGAGCATATCCCAGCGTTTCCGGGACGACGCAGCGGTCACGCCAGAGGCTCATCAGGTACATGTTTTGGAAGAACGTAGCACGCTGCGCTTGCGTTCCAGAGCGCTCCACGACCGGTCGGGTCTTTTCTACCAGCTCGGTGATCTCCTGGACCTGGGCCAGCCAATAATGGATGAATATTCGGCCGTTCTGAATCTCTATCCATTCCTGCCACCACAAAGATGTGCCTGGCTGACCCAATCAGACGGTGCGGCCTGCGCCAAAGCACACTGATAGGCAGTTCTCGCCTCGTCGTGCTGGTTGGTCAACGCAAGGATATCACCCATCTGCTTGTACAGTTGGACGCTCATCATCCTCGGCCACACCTGCTGGGATGCGGCTTCCGGTGCCATTGCCAGCAGCGCCAGGCCACGTTGAGACAAGGCAAGCGCTTCCGCGTTGGCATAGATGCGCTGGGCCGCTTCCGCCGCCCGCTGATAATACGTCACCGCCTGTTCGACCATCCCTGCCTGCTCGTAGTGCGTTGCGATGTACCCACTGACCACATCCAGTGTCTGCGCAGACACCATTTCGAGCGCCTCTGCTACATGCCGGTGCAGGAGGCAGCGGTGGGCTGTATGCAAGGCGGCGTACGCGCCTTCACGTAATTTCTCGTGGCTAAAGTCGTAGGCGTTCACCCCCTGTTCACGGATGATGCGCCGGCGCCACAGTTCATCCAGGCTGCGTACCAGCGTATCCTCATCGCCACCGCTGGCCCTGCCAAGGACCTCGAAGGTGAAGGCGCGTCCAATTACCGCAGCCAGTCCGACCAACTCGCGGGCCTGGGGAGAGAGTTGCGCGAGCCGTGCTGTGATCACTGCCTGGACCGTTGGAGACATACCGAAGCCATGCAGAGCGACCTGCGGCCCGGTGTCTTTTGCTGCTCCCACACCCATGCGCATCGCTTCCACGACAAAAAGTGGGTTGCCTTCTGTCTCCCAATAGAGGTGGACTGCCAGCTCGGCGTCGAGATCTCCTCCTGCGAGGTGCCCTGCCAGCAAAACGGTCTCGGCGGCGTCCAGCGGCCCGAGCGCGATCTCGGTCACCTGCCCGTCGTGGCGCAGGGCCGCCAGCAACGCCTCCAGCGGATGAGCAGGAGTTGGTTCTTCTGGACGGACTGTGCCCACGATGAGCAGGCGTGCGTGCGCATCGAAGCGCAACAGGTAGTGCAGCCACTCGAGGGTTTCCCGGTCGCACCACTGCAGGTCGTCGAGGAGGAGCAACAGGGGTTGGCGCGCTCCCAAGATGGCTCGTGCCAGGGCCTCAAACAAACGCTGCCGTTGCCATGCCTCGGTGAGTGGGCCGGGGGGAGCCAGTTCTGACCGCTCCACCAGGAGGTCTGGCACACACCTGGTGACTTCTGTCAGCCAGATAGCGGTCAACCTGGAGAGCGCGCCTCGGAATGGGTCTGCACGGAGCCAGGTCACTACAGGCGCATAGGCGAGCTCGCCTTCGGCGGCGTAACAGCGTGCATGTGCGCTGGTCATGCCCTGCCGGCCGACCCAGACGAGCAGCTCTTCCGCCAGTCGCGTTTTCCCGATACCTGCTTCGCCGGCCAGCACCACCATCTGCGGTCGTCCAGCGCTTGCACGCTGCCAGGTGTCCTGAAGCTGTGCCCATTCGGGTCGTCTGCCAACCAGTGGCGCACTTGCCACTAACGCGGTCGGAGAGGCTAGCGGTGAGACGGACGGCATCTGCTGCTGCAAGAGGCGTTGGTAGGCTTTCTGGGTAGCGAGACCTGGCTCCGCCTCCAGTTCGCGGTCCAGGACGGTGGCACAGGTATGATAGGTGCGCAAGGCGGCAGCGCGGTCGCCGCTGATGGCATAGAAGCGCATCAGGTGGCGATAGGTCGTTTCGTGCAGCGGATCATAGCGGAGCAGGCGCTGGGCGGCGCTGATGGCTGCCGGATAAGCGCGCTCCCGCTCCAGCAGCAGGATGAGTTGCTCCAGCGCCCCGAGAAATGCCTGGCGCAGGCGTTCGCGCTCCGGCAGAATCCACTCGTCATAGCAACCGGGCAGCAGATCGCCGCGGTACAGCGCTACAGCCTCCTCGAGCGCTGTCCGAGCAGCAACCGGACTCCTGGCTTGTTCTGCCTGGGCCAGCGCGCGTTCGAAATCGGCCACGTCGAGTGTCCAGGACACGTCGGGATGGGGAGACCACTGGAGCGTCTGCCGCTCGCTACGCAGGAAGTGATCAGCCTCGGGCAGGTCATGAGGTAGGCGAGCAAGGACTGGAGACGTGGCCAGTCGACCGTCGTCACGGGTGCATCCCCCAAAACGAGCAAGAAATCACCCAGGAGATACAGATGCAGGGGTGGTGTCAAGGGGAGCCTCCTTCGCGCCTTCCTCCTAAAGAAAGGTGCTGATCATGGAGCCTCCGCCAGGCCCGTACCTCTGCATCAGCGGTCGCATCAGCTTGCTCAGCATAGCGGAGAGTGGTTTGCAGGTTCTTATGCCCCAGCCGCTTGCGAATGGTCGGCAAACTCACGCCCCCGTTGATGAGTTCAGTCGCGTGCGAATGCCGAAGCTGGTGGAGCGTGCAGGCAAACCCGGCCTGCGTGCAGTAATGATCCCAGCGTTCCTGCATCGACTGGTAGCGCAGTGGTCCTCCCCGCCCGTTCTTTTCCGCTCGGAAGAGCGGCCCGTGTTTGTAGCCCATGCGTTTGAGGTAGGCCCGGAGAAGCTTCACGAGACGCGGATCGTCGAGCAGGACCGTTCGCCTCTTGTCACCCTTCCCCACAACGGTCAGATGTTCATTGTCGAGCGAGAGGTCAAGATCCTCCACGTACAAGGAAAGCCCCTCACTGACCCGCAGACCGGTCTCCGCAAGCAGACGGAAGAAGAGTCGGTCACGCAGATGCTCGGCGGGAATGGCTTTGAGAATGCGTTCAATGTGGGAGCGCTTCACGCCACGCGGCTGCGGCGGATCGAGTTTCACCCGGTCGATCTTGCGCATCGGGTTCGCGGTCAGCAGCTCCTGTTGCTCGGCCCAGGTCAGAAAGCGTGCCACCGCTGCCTGTTTGCGCGCTCTGGTTGCAGGGCGAAGATGGGCATGCATCTCGAAGAACGTTCGCAAGACGTCTGCAGTGATCGTCTGTATCGGCCCCTGGTGAAACGCACACAGCTGGGCGAGATCAGTCGCATAGGCGCGGCACGTGTGTGGCGAATGATTTGCGTGGGCTAGGTCAGCAAGAAAGAGAGTGACCAGGGATTGCAGGGATTGCTCTTCGGTTGTATGGTCCATCTGTTTTTGCTTCTTCCTGTGATAATGGTACACAAGTGTCTCTCGAAATGCGGATTCCTCACGCTCAAAACCGCCCAGTTTCGGCGATAATCCTGAGATAATAGTTATTCTAGCAGGATTCTGTGCCAAAAGATAGAGCAAAACGATTATTTGAAAGGAACGGAACAAGAAAGACTCAAAAAAGGATCTAAAGCATCGCTCAACTGGCTGCCAGAGCCAGTTCCTGTTGGAATTCGCCTGTTTGCAGACCAGGATACCAGCGCTGGAAGGTCGCCGTTAAAGTGTCGTCCAAAACCCGCGTTCCGATTTGTAACAGCAGATGAGCACCGCGCCTGGTCCAGCGCATTTGTTACTTCTTCACAAACCGCTTGCTGACAATTTGGTTGACAGAGGATTCTGCGACTGCCGAGGAGATCGCTTCTCCATTACGATACCGATCGCCGTAATTAGGAATGGAGGACTGATTGGCACGAATGTAGTGGTCAAACTCGTGCCAGGTTCTGGCCAGCTTCCGGGCTTCGGGACTCGCCTCCGCGTCAATATCCAGCTCCAGCCATTCCAACAATTGCAGTGCTTTGTACACGTTGCTGTGCCAGAGAAACCATTTGACCCGCTCCAGTTCTTTCTCGAACTTCTCTCCTTGATTTATCTTCTTGCGCAGTATACGTCTCTTCTCCTTTTGAGCGCAGAGGAGTAGGACTCTTTACCCGTTTAGACCATCCATCGGTCTGTCTCTGGCTCGGCAAAGACAGACAGTTGCTGAGTTAGCCCCCGTTTTGGAATGATCTCCATCATGCCTGACTTTGCCGCCTTCCCACATCTTCCAGCAGCAATCGGGTAATGCCTTCCTGGTAGGCCCACTTGCCCTTCTCTTGCATCACGGCTACCAGCGGCGCAAAGATTTCAGGCAGGTTACTGAGTGCGGCCAGGTCTGTCGAATTAGCCTGGACTCCTTTGTCGTGTAAGGCCTTGACATAAGATTCGGAATCAAAACGCCAAAGGTGACATCTACCCGGGTAGCGTTCCACCAGGTAGGTGGCTATTTTCAAGCCCGCCAGATCGAAGTCACCACTATAGAAAAGCTGATTGGTCGCTTCCTGCACCTGCGCAGGCGAAGTATAGTAGGGGCGACCCTTGCGGTCGTCCTGCCGTGGTGCCTGTGGAGCTTGCTGTAGACCTGGGAGAACGAAGCCCTGCTGCGGAGCTTGCTGTGAGGCCTGTGGGGCCAAAAGCAGGTCGAGCAGCATGATCGCTGCCGTACTGGGCCAGCCTGATGTACAGACCAGGGTAGGTAACGTTTTGCCTGAATTGGAACGAGTCTGCCCGGCAATAACCTCCTCGAAAACCTGGGGATTTTCGAAGACGTAGATATCTGCTGTCGCAGGCTGCGCGCTTTGCCACTTAAGCAACTGGCGCAACGGCAAGAGTAGTACGCGCTCGCCAGCAGCCTGGGGGAGTGGGTCGAGAATGCCATTATGATAGATGGCACCTGCCAGGTTAAATACTGCCACGTTCGATGAGATGGTATCGACTAGCAATCCAGCATTGGCAAAGAGGTCTGGTAATGGTACGCGCTCTAGTGGGAATGCCCCGTCTGAGAGGCTTACAAGATCGACCAGGGCATGGCGGAAGAGACGACCTTCGGCCCTATCGGGGTCGAAGGTGTGCGGATCGCCGCTGATACGTTGGGCAAAGAGGGCTAAGCGTTCAGGAGAGCGGGAGGAAGGCAACTGGTCGAGGGCGCTGACAACATAACGTACCATGTTGAGCTGGCGCTCCTGTTCCTCCGCAGATTCGTTTTTGTAGTGTGAGAAGAGCCAGTCCTGTCCATGTTGTCCGTGGAGCAGCCAATGCCGACCGCGCGAGTCTTCAGGTAGTTCAATGGCAATGGAAGCGAGAGCCGCGCGGAAATCAGCCTCGTGGATTGCGCGTATTGCTCGCTGTTGTGGGCGGGTCACGAGAGGCTTGCCGGGAAAGAAAGCGTTGAGCAGATCGGGCAGTTCGCAGGCAAAACCGCTCTGCCTGAGCGCCCTGTCAACATCGACCAGCCTGACCTTGATCTCTGTTTCCCGATAAGGAGCCTTGCCAAGGAAACTGGCTATCTCGCGGCGCTCACCTGGCGTAGTATCCTCTAAGGTTATCTGACCACCGACCCGGCCCAGTTCGATATATTTTTCGCGCAGCTTTTCCAGCAGGCGGGAAAGATTGGCCTGCGTGAAAAACGCGACGGCTCTTTGGACGTCTGGTGCACCATGATTGTCTTTCATCTAGTAACTTCTTTGGAAGTCCTGGTTTCCGGCCCAGAAGGAAGCTGAAGCGGTAGCTACTGGCGAGCCTTTCTCATGGATCATCAGGTATCTTGCACTGGCTGGGATCTTTTCGCTGTTTCCGCTTATCTGGGGGCCGGTCATAATCCACTGGAAATCTTGCGAGACGAGGAACTCCATGATGCGCTGGGTGTTGGCGACGCTGACTTTATCGAAGGCCTCGTCTAAGGCAAGGAGGCGCGGCGCCCCAGGTGCAGCGGATTTGTAAAGCGCGGCCAGGGCGGCGAAGAGCGGCACGTAGAGTGCAAAGAGCTGTTCGGCTCCACTGCGCGTTCCTGCCAGGCGATCGGTCAAGCGCTGTCGCTGACCTCCAATGGGGGTGACCCAGACATCAAAGTGAAACCACTCGCGGTAGTCAAAGATTTGTTCCAGCACCTCCATAAAGTTAATGCCTGGGTCCTCTTCCTGTTTCTGGCGCACGGTGTCGATCTCTTGCCGGAAGGCACCCATTAACGTTTCAGTCTCCTCGGCCGTCAGGGTTTGCGAGGGCTTGCGCAGGAGTTTGTAATGGCGAGCAAGATGGCTGCCCAATTTGGTCATGTCGTACTCGACTGGCGGTTTCCAGGTTATAGTGTTCACCGATCATCGGTAAACTTCTCAGCACACCGTTGATGTGCTGGATCCATTCCTCAGCCTCAAGAATATGTGTGCGAATGGCCTCGGCAATTTCCTGCAGGAGGAAATCCTCGAACAACTGCCTTTCCTTCTGGTCGAGGAGCGTCTTTTGCATCTCGATACGGTCGCTCAGAATTTGCAGTAGTTCGGCCGGATTGCTTTTGTTTTCATACAGGAAAAGCACACGGTCTTGATCGTCTAAGCTCGGACCATACTCGTGGAGGAGATGTTGCTCCTGGTTGAACGACTGTAACAGGTGATTGTATGCAACGCGCTGTTTATCTTCCAGCTGTTCTTTTTGTATGCCAATATCATTTTCGAGCAAAACGCCTTCTAATAGCCCCTGGGCCGCGTTGAGAATATTACCGCTGCTGGCTACCTGTTGCAATTGCATGAGTTGCTCTACCGGGTAAGCTGTTAACTGCGTGGTAAAGTGCCCCTGTTTTTTGGTACGTTCTGCCCGGGCCCTGGTCAATTGGATTTCGCTCTCTAAGAGGAGATTTGCCAGATTCTGAGAACGCTCATCAGCGCGGATGTGCCTGGCTTTCACTTCATCGATCTCGGTTAAGAGCTTCTCGCTTTGCTCGTGTAGGACGCGTAAGCGCTCACTCAGTTCCTCTACATTGCTAATTTCCGCTATGCGCTGCAGTTCGTTTTCCTCTGCCTGTGCTTGCAAAGCCTGGTTGCGGGCATAATCATTCAAATCGGCAACTTTTGCTGCATTGGACCTGGCTTTTTCCAGCGCATCCCTGACCTTCTGGTACTCTTCCCAATTGCCGGGAATAGCTGTGAGTTGATTTTTCACCGTTCGGGCCTGGTTTTTGAGCTTGACCATGCCCATGAGGGCTTTTTGCACCCGCCGGGGATCGCTGGCCAGGGCCCCGATGCCTGTGCTCTCGCGCTCCAACTGGGCTGTCAGCGTATTATAGTTCTGCCTGGCTTCTTGTGTCTGTTGGCGGGCCTTGTGATACTTGCCTCTGGCATCATCCATAGCTGTCTTTGCCGATGCAAGCTTGTTGTACATCTCCTCCATACCGCTGTTGGACAGCGCCTTGCGCAACTCGGCTTGTTTTTCCTGGATGTGTATCCGCCTCTGTTCATAATCTGCAATTTGCTTACTCAGCGCTCGCAGTTCTTCATCCAGCGTGGCCAATTTCTCTTGCAGTTCATCCAGTTCGCGCTGCCTGACACGCATACGGTTAGCTTTACCAATAAACCTGGCTGTGCCTCCACCTGCGTGACCTGTGAGCAGGCCATGCCGCCATGTACCATCCTCCTTCAGCAGGCAAAGGGAATCTGTTGTTTCCATCGTGTTTGTGCCGGAGCCATGACCGACGGCTGCCAGAACCATTGCGGCCACCGCTTCCCAATCGCTATTACCATCATTACCATTGTTCATGGCGTCATTGACCGCCGTGTCGAAGCGGAGCCATCTGCCGATATTGGCATCCTGATTGGGGGCATTACTCAACGTACCTACATCGAGGCGACAGTCGCTCAGGTCTTCTGCTGACAGCAGTGCATCGGCAGTGGCAACCTGTGCGGGTGCCACAACCAGTGCATCAAGCAAGCCCGCATCTTCCAGCATATATTCAATGCGTCCTGCCTCCTCGCTCTCGCTGTTTATGCTGGGAGCGAAATCTAGCAGGGCATAGAGCGGTAGGGCGGCAATGCCCTGCTCGGCAAGCCTGGCACGGGCAATGGTACGTCGCGTTGGGTGTTGGGGGGTGTACTCTGGTTCGGCTAATTTCTGCTCGTACAAGGCTTTGGCCTCGGAAACTTCGCGCATTTTGCCGCCCGTCAGCAGTTGTAGCTCATCTAGCTCACCCTGCAGCTGATCCGCCAGGTCGGTTAAATCGCGGTCAAGCGCGTCAATAACCTGGCTATAGCTCTCCAGGGCGTTAGCAAATTGCTCCACTACGTTAGCTAACAATGCATCATCATCCGACATGTCGACAGGAGGCGGCATGAGTTCATCAACAGAAAACAAAGCGCTGGAGTTGAAAGATTCCAGGGTTTTAGCCAGGTTCTGCTGTGCTTCATAGGCCCGATCTTTTGTATGTTGGAAACTGCGGCTGATGTCATCTAACTCTTGAAAGCGTATGCTTTCGAGTTCGCGGGCGTTCTGTATTTTTGCGTCTAACTGTTCGCGTCGTTTATGTAGTTCTTCAAGGCGGTGCAGCCATGTCATGCGTTCTTCTGACTCTACGTCAAGCAAGGAGGTTATGCCAACAGGCACCTCCGGACTGGAAGGAGTATTCATGGAGATCATGCCGACCTGCTGGCTGGCCTCCTGCAGCTGGAAGGCGGCTACTTCCCAGTAGCACTCTTCAGCAGCTATTTGACTCAGCTCTTGCAGATGGGATGCGCTCTCCGTCTTTGTCCTCTCAAAACGGGCCTGTTGACGCTCCAGGCTCTGCTGGGTCTCACGCATGGCGTGCCGCGCCGCTTCAAGGTTTTGCGCCTGGAGGTGCAGTTGCGCCTGTGTATCCCGCGAGCGCTCACGAGCCGAGGTTAGCCGTTGGGCTACCTGTAATCCTTCGCTGGCCTCGAGGGCCTTGATCTGACCACTCACACGGTGATGTTCCACTTGCAAAGCCTGAGAACGGGCCTCGGCTTTGTCCCGTTCGTTCTCGGAGGTTGCCAGGTCTTTGCGCTGTTTATTGACTTTGGCCTGAACGCTATCTTCTACCTGTTGCACGTCGATATATTCGCATGCCGTAAGCTGGGCTCCCACCAGCGCCACATCCTGTAGCGTATGATGCAGGCGTTCTGCCGCGGAAAATGCCTCCTGGATGCGTTCTATTTCGTTCTGAATAGCATCGATACGCTCGATGGTGCCAATAACGCGCTGGGTCGTCTCGCCGCTGATTTTGCGCAAAGATACCTTGAGGAAGTCGTGTACCCGCGAGAAGTTCAGCTCGGTACTGAGGTTGGGACGGCGCAGGACGAGCAGGAGGGTGATGAGCTTTTGAAATTCTTTGACGTCAGTATAGCCGAAGAGGTAGCGTGCTACCTTTTGCTCGTAATCATCCCGTGACTCGCAGACGATGCCATGGCCTTCAAGCACTTGCTTAAACCTGGACTGATCATAAGCCCGTTTTTCGTTCTTGTTAGCTGTCTCGTGGAGAGTATGAATATCATATCCTAGCCGCGAGCCATCGGTAATTATAAAGCGCATGGGACGTATACGGTCGCTGGCATTGGTGTTTCCGGCCAGGCTGAGGCCAATGGTAAGGAAGCGCGCTTTCTCACGCTCGCCGTTCTCCCAGCGCTGGCGTAGTTCCTGGGCAATAGGGGGATTATCGGGATCACACCATTCAAATTCCAGGGCGATGTAGGCAGTGCGCCGCTCATGGCTATAAGGAGTCGCTGACTCGGTACTCCCAAGCACGTAGTATTCCATGTGCCGTTCGCGACCACCAAAGGTGTCAAGACGGTTTGGGCGTATATCGCCGTCAAGAGCCAGTGGAAGCGCTGCCGTCAGCACGGTTGACTTGCCGCTGGCATTTTCACCTGCCAGGAAGAGACGCCCGTGTACAACTTCGAATTCTTGCTGTCCATAGAGCCAGAAGTTGGTCAGGAGAATGCGACGCAGACGATAGCCTTTCGACCCACCTGCCAGGGTCTGGAGTAAGTCAATCTGGTGAGCCAGGTTCTCCGCGGCTAAATCATTTTCTGTTTTGGACCACGTTGTAAGATTATCGAATGTCTGCTGCATATTGTTTTTTCTTCTCCGGTATTATCATTAATTATGCTTCACCCATCTCGTACCAATCAAGGGCTTTAGTATTTTGGGTACTTTTTGTTGTGCGTTTGGTACTTTTACGACCCGTAGGTTTTTCCTCACCGGGGTCATCGTAGCTAACGGCGTAACGGGCAGCCGTAGGCAGGACAAGAACGTTGCCCGCCTCGTCGGGACCGCGTAGGAGACCAACCTGGCGCATCTTTTTGTAGACATCGTTAAGCAGGCTGCGGGAGCTTTTGCCACGGGCTTCGGTGCCCCAGTTTTCTCCGTAGCGCTCGCGAACGGAATAGAATAGCTCTTCGAGATCTCCTGTCGTCACGTATAAGCAGCCGTAGCGGTCGGGTGCAGGCCACGCGCCTGTTTCAACTTTCCTTCTGATAGCTCCGCAGAGCAACATGGCGATCTGGTCGCTAGCTCCTACCATGCTCAAGCTGGTTACCGGCCCTGTTGCCGTCCCGCTGGCGCGCACGATGCAGGCATAATCCCGGTGTATATCGAGTAGCCAGCCAAAGGTTTCGAGCAGTTCGTTGGCTACTTCATCGGCATGTTCCTTAAGCGCAGCGAAGGCCGTGGGGTCATCATGGCGAAATAGCGCCGGGCCAATGAGAATAGCGCGCCAGGCACGAACAAGGTCGGGTGTGATATGCGTCGCGCCTGGAAGGAGTATAGGCTCCAGGCTCGCTGCTGTGTCATTGAGCCTGGCAGAAACTGTCGCCAGGGTTTCCGGGTTAAGCGCAGTAACCAGTGAATGGGTGACATCGGTGAATTCATAAAGGACATCGGCATCGGGTGTCTGCTCAACCCATTCCCTCGTCTGACCATCGACCAGTTGTATGCCTCCCATGTCCTCCAGGTATTGGAGTGCGCGTTGGATGCTGTAGCGGTCGGCTTGCTTGCGGAAATCGAACTGCTTTTCACTATCGGTACTCTGGGTGGATTGTTCCTGGATCTGCTCGGCCAGCTGCGAAAGCAGGAACTGCTGGTCATTGCCGCGGCCTGCAAGTTGGCGATTCTCGGCGAACCAGAGTACCCACGTTAAGCAGGCAAAATCTTTAGGGTCTTTCAAGCGCTCGTAGAGGTAGCCAGGAGTGGCAGTGCTGAGATGCCGCACCAGGCGAATAACAGTGCTGCCGCGTTGGATACGCCAACCGGTATACTGGTCATGCCACGCCTGTAAGGTGCGGTAGTGACGATTCACTAACCGGAACAGTTCAAGTTGCTTCTGTGGCAGAACCACTTCGCGTTCCATCAATGCCACGTGTGCTCTGGTCAGATCACTATTATAGGCCCGGCTGCGCACAGCAGCCATCAGACTGGAACGGCGACCTTTGGGCTGCTCTTGTTCTTCGACGGCCGTTTCTACAATTACTTCTGGTATATTATCGGTTGCCTGTATTTCCATTTCGTTTTCGTTCATGTAAGTCTTGCCATGCTCGTTTCACTTATCTCGGCCGTATTCGTTCCATTCGTACCATTTTCCATTTCTTCTTCGACTCGCTGCAAACGGTAGCGCGGTATGAGTAAAATGCCATCGATTGAGCGAAGCAGCGTGTAGGAAGTCTCTTCCGGGTTAAGGAGAACAACCATGGAACCATCTGGCACACGGTACTGGTGGTATGTATCGCCAAGGCAACCGTCGATTACCTCGGTTAATATAGCGCGATCTTCTGGCGTAATGATCTCGAAAGTGCCGATATCGAGCAGAGTATTACGGAAGAGGTGCGCGAAACGCTGGAGGCGCTCCTGAAGTTTCGCCTCGTGCTGTGCGACCAGATTGCGCAGGAGCGTCCGGTTATCGATTATCGGGTCTTCTAAGGGCGGCTCACCGCGATTAAAACGACTGACGGGACGTAAGCGGAGTCTCACGGTGGCCGGCTCCTGCCAGGTTGTGCGTTCATCCGGCTTATGGGTAGCGCTGGGTGGTCCTGCGAGACTTTCGGGCAGGTGGACAGGTAAAGTATTGGCAAAAGCAACAGAGAAAAGCTGTTGTGCTGCCTCACCATCTTTAGCTAAAAGAAGCTGGTGAGCCAGTGAATTCAAGTTGGCGGCGTAATTGGCGCTGGGTCGTGCCGCGCTGGCAAAAGCTGTTGCGCGCCGCACGACCTTGTCTACCTCGGCAAGCGCGTTGCGACGGAAGGAATCGGCATTTTTCCCCACGGCAAACCAGTGTGTCAGAGCCTCCAACTGGTTGCTGGCCTCCTCTGTACGTTCCTCCTGTGTACGCCTGTTCTCCATATTTGGGGTAGGAGGGTCAAGATGCTCGGCAGCAATCTCTATTAATCTGGCTGTTTTGCCTGTGACTGACCACTCGGCAAGCAATTCGCGAACGTGACGGCTATATTGAGTCAAGGCCTGGGCGAAACCGTGGACATACGCCACTACCGCAGCCTTATAGACCTGGTATGACTCGAGGTCGGGTCGGCCATGCTGGGCGGCGTTGATCATATTGGCGAGGTATTGAGCGGCCTCGCGGGCCATAGTGTTCCATACCTCGAAGGCCCGCTGCCACTCCTCGGCTATTTCGCGTCCGCGCACGGATGCCAACTCGACAGGTGGCTGCCGTAACCATTCATCAAGTTGCTGCAGAGAACTCCACAGGCGGGGCAGGTCTCCCTGGCGCAGCGCTCCCTTACCCATACTTGTGCGAGCCTGTTCATCGAGAAAGGTTTCAATGGCTATACCTTCCGGTGTAGCCTGGTAAAGCAGCGCCGGTGAAAGAAAGCTGGCAATTGAGGTAGCGCGGCTTGAGTCGTAAATGTTGGTTATATTTCCCCAGTCTTTGAGCGCCTTGAGATCGTTCTGGCATTGTTCAAGGGTATATTCCGGGTCGAACGTGGTACGCACGCTATCGCGCACCTCTTGCGCAGTGAGTTGGTAGCGATAGAGATCACGGTGGCACTGGAGAAAGAAGCGCATAATAACCCGGTACCAGCGCACGCGATTGGAGGTGACGAGATAGCTGAATATCTGTAAGCGGTCGGTCAGATTAAAGATCGAGGAGGATGTGATATCTTCAGGCACAGTAGATGTGTCTGGATTCTGTCCATTGGACGAACTGACCAGATTACTCTGATCTATTGGGCTTGTAATGCTGATGCTGTTATTGCTTGCGTCACTCATCGATGCGATTGTTAACTTTATCTCCTCTTATTATTTCCTGGTCCTCAAGAATTTCTTGTAGCCATATTATATCAGATTTAGGAAATTTGTCCAAGTCCCAAACCAAAGTACAAACCATTACAAGGGACAAGCTTGCTGACAAAGTTTCCTGGTGAAGAGCAGAAAGGGAAGTTGACGAGATGCTACATCAACTTCCCTTGATTATGTGCTCTCTCTCACTGCTCTCGAAGAGCACAACCTTTCGGTTTCTCGGGTGGTAAGAGAGAGACCCGACCTAAAGACGCGCGCGACCTCCCACGAAGAGGTTGTACAACAAGACAATCACAGCTATAACTAGCACGATGTGAATAAAGGGCCCGATATTGCCGATGAGCCACCCGAGCAGCCAGAGGATGACGAGAATAACAACAACGGCCCAGAGAATATTGGCTAACGACATAGCCTGTGCTCCTTTCACGAACTGGTGACACCATCCATGATGGTGTTCTAGCATTCTAGAGGAGAGAAGAAAAGTTCCCCCCTCTACACTTATTCACGCATCAGGAGCCAAACTCGTTTTATGTAACCCACACGAGAACGGAGCCAGTTCGCGCCGCAAACAAAATCAGAGTTATGCATTGCATTTTCTCGTTTATGCTTCCTATAGTCATATCGCTACACAAAAATATCAGTACTGACAACTCCAGAAACAAGCACCACGAGTAACGAACATCACTCGGAAAAATCGTCGTTGTCCCCGGCAGCCAGTGTGGTTACAAGTCAAGTACGGCAACCACAGTATGAAAATGCTCGTATGTATCGTCCCGAGCTTGACAACTGTTTGTCGTTCTGGTTATAATCGTAGCGGGAGACCAAGTAGTCATAATTTATACTTATGACTACTTGGTGGACAAGATGAAAGTGAGAGCAGATATATGGAAGTACCGGATAACCAGGAGCGTGCGCTCACCTCCCGCGAGCAAGATCCTCGTGATATTATCCTTTATGACGATACGCTTGCTCGCCTCGGCGAGGCTGCGGAGGCCTACGTTCGCGGAAATGTCTTCGACGACTACCATCGTAAAAAGTCCGAGGGGACAAAGCAGGCGCAGTACGATGATCTGGCGACGTTCTCACGCTTCCTGGCCACCGCCGGGATTGGCCGCTCGCCAGATGAGTTTTTTGGCGACCCTCGCGCCTGGGAGGGCATGAAGGCCTCGACGGTGGTTCTCTTTCGCCACTGGCTCTACTATAGCCAGCCTCCTAGCACAGGAGGGAGACGCACGGGATACGCCGTGAGTTCCGTCAGGCGATATCTGTCCACGATACGGCAGTACTGCAAACTGGCCTATCAGAGCGGCATAATTCCCTCGGACGAGTGGACGCGCATCGCAGCGGTCAAGGCTGACTCGCGCGCAGAGGGAGCGAATATTGATAGCGAACGCGAGAAAAAAGGCATTCGCCCGCGCATCACCACGAAGAAGGAGTACGCCACCCCTCTCGACGTAGACGAGGTGTTCACACTCCGCCACACAACGACGAACGCCCCCAGGTACAGGAAACACGACCATGTGCTCACAGAGCGCGATGAATTACTCATGTGCCTGCTCGGTGAACACGGACTGCGAGTCGGTGAGGTTGCGGCGTTAGATGCCAGGAGTATCAATGTGCGGAGAAAAAAGATCTCCGTCAAACGTCCAAAATCGCACCGTCAGGATGTGCTCGGCATAATGCCAGCCACCTTGCAGGCAGCAGAAAAATACCTGCCACTTATTGATCCAGCAGGACCCCTCTTTTATGGCTATGAGGGCAAGCGCATTACCCGCCAGGGCATTTACAAGCGCGTACATGAGTTGGGTGAACTTGCCGGTATTGAACGTCTTTCGCCACATGACCTGCGGCACTACTGGACGAAAGACGCCTTCCTGAAAGGGAATCCCCTGAGCGTGATCCAACAATACGGGGGTTGGGACAGCGGACATATGCCGCTCAGGTACGCTCAGGAGTACGGTGTGGAGATCGCAGGTCTGCACGTGAGCACAGAGCCGGAACACGAGGAGTAAACCTCGCACAATGCCAGAGGCACGCCCGACAAGAAGTAGATCAGGCTCACCGATGCTCCTGAACTCACCTACAGGATAAACTGTCACCTACCGTTCTGCTTCAGCTGAAATAGCTATTTGGTTGAAGGCATACAGATTATGGTCATTGGAGCCAACATAGACAATCCCATTGGCCACCGTGGGTGAGGAGTTAATGCTGCCTCCTGTGGTGTAGCTCCACAGCTTCTCGCCTGTTTGAGCGCTCAGAGCATAGAGCGTGTGATCATGCGAGCCGACATAGACCACTCCCCCGACCACCGCTGGAGACGAATCGAGCCGCCCGCCGGTGGCATAGCTCCAATACTCATCACCTGTCTGAGCATCCAGGGCATGCAGCCGGTGGTCATGCGAGCCGACATAGACGACGCCGTTGTCTATGGTAGGTGAGGAGTCAATAACATCTGCAGCTCTGGCACTCCAGCGTAGCTCACCTGTGCTGGCATCCAGAGCATAGAGTGAGTGATCTCGCGAACCAACATAGACGATCCCCCCGGCCACCGCTGGTGAGGAATCGACAGGCCCACCGGTGATGTAGCTCCACCGGAGAGCCCCGGTAAAGGTATCCAGGGCATAGATCGTCTGATCCTGTGAGCCGGCATAAACCATTCCCTCCGCCACCGCCGGCGAGGAATCGACAGGCCCGCCGGTGATGTAGCTCCAGAACCGCTCACCCGTGTTTACGTCAAACGCGGAGAGCGAGTGATCTCGTGAGCCAACGAAAACCATCCCGCTGTCCACCGCTGGCGAAGACAGGATGCCTCCCCCAGTGGTATAGCTCCACAATTTAGCTCCTGTGCTGGCCGCCAGGGCATAGAGCGAGTGGTCCATGGAGCCGATGTAGACGATCTCATCGACTATAGTCGGCGAGGAAGAGACGCTGTTCCCGGTGAGGTAGTTCCACAGTTCCTCGCCAGTCGTGACATCCAGGGCATACACACGGTGGTCGTCCGAGCCGACATAGACGACTCCATCAGCCACCGCGGGTGAAGACTCGATCCTCCCGCCAGTCGTATAGCTCCACAGCCGATCACTGGTGAAGGAGTACACGTTACCATCTAGTGAGCCGACATAGACGACCTCGTTGGCAACAGCCGGAGAGGAGACAATCGCGCCACCGGTCGTATAGCTCCAAAGTTTTTCACCCGTAATGGCGGCAAAGGCGTACAAGGTGCGGTCCTGCGAGCCGACATAGACGACTTCATCAGCGACCAATGGTGAAGAGTCAATAGCGCCCCCGGTTCTGTAGCTCCACCGTTCACTACCCGTTTGGGCATCAATGGCATGGAGAGCCCCATGATGCGAACCAATGTAGACGATGCCATTGGCGACCGCAGGCGAAGAGCGTATGATCTTCCCGGTCTCATAGCTCCACAGCTTTTCGCCCGTGCTGGCATCAAGAGCATAAAGCCGGTGATCCTGTGAACCAATATAGACCACTCCACTGGCTACGGCAGGCGAGGAGCTGATTCTGTCTCCAGTGGTGTAGCTCCACACTATGGCTCCTGTGCTGGCATCAAGGGCATACAAGGTGTGGTCCCATGAGCCGACGTAAACGATCCCAGCGGCAACGGCCGGTGAGGATTGGATACCTCCTCCCGTCGTGTAGCTCCAGAGTCTATCCCCGGTGTCGGCATCACAAGCATACAACGTGTGGTCACTCGAGCCGACATAGACAACCCCATCAGCGACAGTGGGTGAAGAGTCAATAGCATTGCCAGTAGTGAAGCCCCACAACAGAGTGCCTGTCCGGGCTTCAAGAGCAGAGAGGGTTGCATCAAATGAGCCAACATAGATGACATCGTCAGCGAAGGCAGGTGTAGAGTAAATAGCGCCTCCCGCTGTATAACCCCACAAGAGGGTACCGGTCCTGGCCTCGAGAGCATAGAGAGTATGGTCCTTTGAGCCGATATAGACGATCCCGCTAGCAACCACTGGCGAGGACTCAATAGCATCTCTGGTCGTATAGATCCAGGCCTTTTTCAAGCGAGATACATTGGCTGGATAGATTACTTGACTGGAAGGAGTATTCTGCGTCATTCTGACCTCCTTTGGATTTTACGTTGCTGCTAACGCCTTTTGCTAAGATTCGCAAGTGTCATATAGTCTATTTTAACATGAAGCTCACTCCACGTGCCGCTGCCCGTGATGATAAACAGTGCAGCGGTGAGTGCCCAGAAAGTTTAATGTAACTACTATTTGGTGGGACTCGGTATAGTGGAAGTGGATGGACACACCATTCCAACGCGCAATGCACATAAGAGGTCTGTCTAAATGTTTAAGACGATCTTCGCCTGATGGAATATGCGCGTTGCAGTCAAATAGGAAGGCTACATGGGTGGTCTTCCATAAACAACCTACTTATGAAGGAGTAACAAACTCGTATGACAACCGCTTTACCTGAAAAGCATTCTACCATTGTTGGTAAAGATGAATTGGTCCACCAGATCGCCGCTAAAGCCGGCCTCAAT
>WNGL01003056.1_pt1 | contig 20763 bp, 18 predicted proteins | sample 5400591 | NCBI WGS metagenome assembly WNGL01 (sample SAMN13153377, study PRJNA577476) | soil metagenome | isolation source: 80 cm soil or saprolite under Garry oak tree replicate 1 | place: USA:California | collected 2016-06-15 | reverse complement strand
GTGCGGGCGCCACCGAGGACGAGCGGGTCTGGCGTGTGCCGCTGTCACGCCGCGTGCACGCCGGCTCCGTCGATCGGAGCGGTCCGAACGCAGCGACGGCGGCGTGCTCGTCGGAGACGCCTCCCCAGCCCTTGGTGGCGGCTGCCGAAGTGGCTGCGGCGAACCACGATACCGCGGAGCATCGGCACCACGGTGCCCATGGCTCGGCCGAAACCCCATCGGCGGCGCGCGCGGGCCCGGGCTGGCCCCCTCCGACGAGCACGCCGCCGTCGCTGCGTTCGGATACGGTGTCCGTACGCGAGCCGGCATGCACGCGGCGTGACAGCTTCGCGCGTCGGACCGGTGGACGTTCGAGGCCGCGCCCATGGCGCTCGCCGTGCCCGCCACCGTACGGGAACGCTCTCGCGCGGAGCTGGCGCGCCCGGGCGTGCGCCGGCGTCAACGTTTCTGGACCCGCTCGACCGTCCGGTGCCGGTTGCGACCCTGGCGGCGGCGCAGGAGGACCGGGGGCCATGCCCGAGGCCCTCGGGAGCGGGAGCGTTCGCCGAAGCTGAAGATGCGCAGCTACCCCGGAAGCGGCCAGCCGCTAAGTGACCGGCATTGCGTCCAGCCCGCACCTCCGCTCAGTCCGGTCGGTCCGGTAGATGTGCTCGCGCAGCCACTCGGTCACGCGGTTCCCGACGCGGATGACGAAGAGGTTCGTCGGCCCCTCGCTCTGCAGCTCGTGCCGGAGGATCGAGAGCTCCTTCACGAACTGGAGGTGCTCCGCGCGGTGGCCCCCGAGGCGCGGGTAGGCGGCGCTCTCCATGAGCCGTTCCTCGGCCGCGAAGTGATCGACGACGTAGCCGCCGAGGAACTCGAGGAGCCGGACGACCTCCTCGCGGCTGCGGTGCGACCGCGACGCCTCGAGGAGCGCGCCGAGCCGCGCGAACAGCTCGCGGTGCTGCGCGTCGATCTCGTCGACGCCGATGAGGAGGAGCGGGTCGAATTCGAGCGGCATCACGCCCCCGAGGCGGCGGCCTGGCCGAGGGCGGCGCGGACCTCGGGGCTCCCGCAGAGCAGCCGGAACTCGAACCGGGTGAGCCATGCGACCCGCGAGCCGCGCTTCCCCCGGAGCTCGAGGCGGACGCGCTCCGGCTCGTGCGCGACGACGGCGGACGAGCCCGCGGCGAGGTCGCGCTCGAGCGAGCGCAGGTGGCGGTGGATCCGGAGCGCGCGGCGCCCCTCGGGCGAGGAGAGCGCGAGGAAGTGCCGGTTGCGGCTGAAGCGCGGATCCTCTCGCAGGCGCTGGACGGCGCGGGTGACGAAGTCCTGCATGGACGGAGGAGGGTAGCACCGAGCGCGACCCCCGGGCCACGGCGGGCGAGGAAGCGGCGAAGGGGCAGCCTCATCCGGCTGTCCGGCGCGGCGTCGGCCACTCAGCTCAATCGGGCACTGCGGTCGTGGTCGCGAGGAGCCGCTCGAACGCATTCCGCTCGCGGCGGCCCGCCGGGCCGACGACGACCCCGATCGCGTTCCGCCGCCGGAAGGTGGCGCGCGCCACCCGGAGCACGTCCGCGGGGGTCACCCGCTCCACGCGCCGGCACCGCTCCTCGAAGCCCTCCGGGGAGGAGAGCACCTCGCCCGAGCCGAACCAGCCGGCGAGCTCCGCGGCGCTGTCGAGCGAGAACGCGAGCGTCATGCGGTGCCGCCGCTGCACGCGGACGAGCTCCTCCTCCGGGATCGCGCGCGCGGCGAGCTCGCCGAGCACTCGCAGGATCTCCTCGAGCACGCGCGGCAGCTTCGCCGGGGCGCAGGCGCCGTCCACCACGGTCATGCCCGCGTCGCTGAAGCTGTCGATCCCGGCGTGGAGGGAGTAGGCGAGGCCGCGCCGCTCCACGACCTCGAAGGGGAGCCGCGAGGAGAGCCCGTCGTCGAGGATCCGCCGGATGCAGAGGTGCACCGGGTAGTCGGGATCGTTCTCCGGCGGACACGGAAAGGAGAGCGAGAACTCCGCCTGCGCGTCCTCGTGCGCGACGAGCTCGACGCTCGGCCCCGAGGGCCAGGGCGGCGGCGCGTGATCGACGGAGCGGCGGCCGCGCGGCAACGCGCCGAGGTGCTCCTCGGCGAGGTCGCGCACGATCGACGGGCGGATCGGGCCCGCCACCGCGAGCACGAGGTTCGTGCCGGTGTAGAAGCGCGCGTGGTGCGCGCGGACGTCGGCGTCGCGCAGCCGCCGGACGGTGGCGGCGGTGCCGGCGATCTTGAAGGAGAGCGGGTGGCCCGCGAAGGCGATCCGCTTCGAGAGGTTGTCCGGGTCGATGTCGCGGCCCGAGGCGTCCACCTCGTCGAGGATCTCCTCCAGGATGACCTCGCGCTCGACCGCCATCTCGCGGAGGAGCGGGCGGCGCACGAGGTCCCCGAGCACGGCGAGCCCGACCCCGACCTCGCCCGGGTGGATCGGCGTGAAGTAGCAGCCGTGGTCGCGCGCGGTGATCCCGTTCAGCGAGCCGCCCGCGCTCTCCACCGCCGCGTTCATCGCGACCGTGTCGGGCCAGCCCTCCGAGCCGCGGAAGAACAGGTGCTCGAGGAAGTGCGAGACGCCGTTCAGCTGCGCCGTCTCGTGACGCGAGCCGGCGCGGACGTAGAGCGCGATCATCGCGGAGTGCAGCCCGGGCGCGGGCGCGGTGATCACCCGCAGCCCGTTCGGCAGCACCTCGCGCGAGACCTCGCCCCAGGCCGCGCGCGTCGTCCCCACCGGGGCGGCCGCCGCCGCCTGCCGCATCGTCCGCCGCCGCTCCGTCCTCGTACGCCTCATGTGGCCCACGCCGCCTCCGCGCGATCCTCGTCGTCCGCCGGGAGGCGGATCGTGAACGTTGTACCCTGGCCCGCCGCGCTGTCGCAGCGGATGGTGCCTCCGTGCTCCTTCACGACCTGGAGCGCGAACGCGAGGCCGAGGCCCGTCCCGCGCTCCTTCGTCGAGTAGAACGGCTCGAAGATGCGCGACAGGTCCCCCGGGGGGATCCCCCCGCCCGTGTCGGCCACCTCGGCGACCGCCGCGTCCCCGTCGCGGCGGGTCCGGACGGTCACCCGGCCGCCCGAGGGCATGGCCTCCCGGCTGTTCCGGAGGAGGTTCAGGAGGACGGCCCGGAGCTGGCCCTCGTCGGCGCGCACCGGGAGCGGGACCCGGGCGAGCTCCCGGACCACCTCCACGCCGGCCGCCTGCAGCTCGGGCGCGAGGAAGGCGAGGAGGCTGCCCGCCACGTCGTTGACGTCGAGCCGGGCGAGGGAGGGCCGCGGGAGCCGGGCGAAGTGCAGGTACTCCTCCGCCACCCCGTTCAGGCGATCGACCTCGCGCCCGATCGAGGCGACGAGCTGGGTCGCCTCCGCGGGGGCGTCCTTCACCTTCGCGAGCTCCTCCGCGAGCAGCTCCGCATTGAGCCCGATCGCGTTCAGCGGGTTGCGGATCTCGTGGGTGATCTGGGCGGAGATCCGGCCGACCGCCGCGAGCCGCTCGCCGCGCCGGAGCTCGTCGCGCTGGCGCGACAGCGACGCGGCCATCGCGTTGAACTCGCGCGCGAGGAGGCCGAGCTCGTCCCGCGACGCCACCTCGACCTTCCGCTCGAGGTCGCCCGCGGCGACCGCCTTCACCCCCTCGGTGAGCGTCTGGATGGGCGAGAGGAGCCGCTGCGAGACGAGCGCGGCGCCCCCGCCGATCGCGAGGGCGAGGAGCGAGTAGACGACGGTGAGGAGGACGGTGCGCCCCTCGGTGCGTTCCGAGGCCCGGACCTGGTCGCCGATCCGCGTCTCGAGCGCGACCTGGAGGAGCTTCACGTCGAGCGAGAGCCCCTTCTCGAGCTGGCGGACCTCCTGCGCCCGCGCCCCGAAGGCGCCGCGGGTCCGCGGGTCCTGCCCCTCCCCGGCCTCCATCGCGTCGAAGAGCGCCCGCGCCTCGCGGTCGTACTCGCTCCAGCGGGCGTCGAGCGCGTCGAGGCGCCCGAGGACCTCGTCGAGGAAGTGGACGTCGTCCTCCGGCGCGATGGCGCGGGCGTCCTTCGCGACCCGACGCCCCTCCGCGATCCGCTCGCGGACGTACCCCGGAAACCGGGCGCGGGCGATGGGCAGGTACACCTGTCGCGCCGCGCGATCGAGGGCGCTCGCCTCGAGGGCGCGGGTCGCGACCCAGTCCTTCACCTCGAGCTGCGCGGCGATGCGGGTCAGGGCGAGGTAGCCGCCGGACAGGAGCCGCAGGTCGCGTCGGACCTCGTGCACCCGGACGATGCCGAAGCCCGCCACCGCGGCGAACGCGAGGAGCGACACCGCGAAGGCGAGGAAGATCTTGGTCGCGACGCTGCGCACGGGCGAACGCGATCCTAGTACGACTGCGCCCCGCCGACATCCGGGCCGTGGAGCGGGCGGTCTGGCGAGCCCCCCCCGGCGGCCCGTCCGTTCCGCTTCCCCCGCCCCCCGTTCCGGGATACGAGAAAAGGAGCGCTGCTCCGGAGTCCGTCCATGACGACCCTCTTCCCCGTCCTCGCCCTCGCGGGCGTCCTCGCCGCCATCGGCTTCTTCATGTCCGCGCGCGCCGCCAAGCTCGCGCTCGCCCAGCGCGTGGCGGAGGAGGAGAAGCTCCGCGCCGAGCTCGAGTCGGCGCGCCGGGGGGCGGGCGAGGTCCGCGCCGAGGCGAAGGAGCGGCGCGAGGAGGCGGCCCAGCTGCGCGCCGACCTCGAGAAGACGAAGAAGAAGGCCTTCGAGCAGCAGGAGGCCGCGAAGCGCGCCGGCGGCGCGCCGGCGCTCCGCGACGAGCTCGACAAGGTCGCCGCGCGGCTCGCCGAGGCGCGGTCGGAGAGCGAGCACCAGGTGACGCGCGCGCGCGTGCTCGAGAAGGACCTCGAGAAGGCGCAGGCGGAGCTCGCCCGCGCGAAGGCGCGCCCGGTCGAGGCCCGGCCCGCTCCCGCGGCCCCCGTCGCGCCGCCGCCCCCCGTCGCCGCCGCGCCCGAGGCCGGCGAAGGCGAGGCGAAGGCGAAGCTCGCGGAGGAGAAGGATCGCGCCGACAAGGCCGAGGCGAAGCTCGCCGACGCGAAGAAGAAGCTCGCCGAGGCCGAGAAGGAGGTCCGCTCCGCGCGCGGCCGGCTCGAGACCGAGAAGCGAGTCTTCTTCGTGCAGAAGGGCGAGCTCGAGCTCGCGCACGACCGCTACGCCGAGCTGAAGCGCCGTCACGACGCCCTCCGCAAGGACCACGACGAGCTCGTCGAGGCGGTCCGGCAGGCGGCGCGCGAGGAGCGGCGGCTCGCCGAGGCGGCCCGTGGCGCGGCGGCCCCGACGCCCGCCCCCGCGGGCGAGGGGAAGGAGCAGGCCGGGTAGGAATTCGTCGCGCCCGAAGGCGCGAGTCGTCGGTGCGATCACTCCGCGTTCGCGAGCACCTTGTAGAGCGGCGACAGGTCCCGGAAGACGCCGAGCAGGTCCCCGAGCGCGAGCGAGCGGCCCTCCTCGCGGGTCCAGGCGATCCCGACGTCGAGCCCCTCGCCGCCGGGCGCGAGCTCGTCGCCGAGCTCGTTCCAGAACGCGGCGGAGTGCGCCGGCGCCATCTCGGGCAGCTCCTCGAAATTCCAGTCCTGGAACTGCCGGAGCTTGCGGAAGGGCTTCCCCTTGCGGGCGAGGTTCGAGGCGTCGCGCGCGAGCGCGCGCTGCATCGCGGCCCGGCGTGGGGACTCGCCCCGGACCCCGACGCGTGCGTGGAGGTGGAGGCGTGTCACGACCACGGCGAGGTACGGCAGCCCGCGATAGGCCTTCGCGCTCTCGCAGAACGCGACGAGGAGCTCCTCCGGTGCCTGCCCCTTCCGACGCGGCAGCTTCCCGGGGTGGGCGAAGAGCGGCTTGCCGGCGACGCGGGCGAGGCCCGTGACGCACTGCGTGCCGAGCTCGACGAGCTTTGGCTGGAGCTTCGCATCGAGCTGCGCGGCCCGCTCGTCCGGGTCGGAGATCTCGAACAGCGCGAAGTCGGGGAGACCGAGCCCGAGCCCTGCCATGCGCACGCTCCTGCCGTCGGGATGGAGCCATCCTAGCACGTCCAACCGGCGCCTTGACCTGGGCGGTCCGGCCTGCGACGTTCTCGGACCCCCATGCAGAAGGACCAGCGTCTGCTCGACCTGGCGGCGCTACTGCTCAAGGCCGCCGAGCCCGTCTCCTGGCGCGAGATCCAGGAGCAGTTCCGGGACGACTACGCCGGGCGGGGCGAGGCCGCGATCCGCAAGTTCGAGCGGGACAAGGCGGACCTGCTCGAGCTCGGGATCCCGGTGCGGTGGGTCGCGGGCGACGAGGACCTTCCCGCCGGCTACCTCATCGAGAAGGACGAGTTCTACCTCCCCGATCTGAAGCTCCCCCCGGAGGACCTCGCGCTCCTCTACGTCGCGGGGTCCGCCGCGCTCGCGAACGGCACCTTCCCGTACGCGCGCGACCTCGCCCACGCGCTCAACAAGCTCTCCTTCGCGGCGCGCGCCCCGGGCGCGTCCGAGGCGGCCGCCGCCGCCACCCGCCAGCTCTCGTCCACCGACGGGGCGGAGGGGCACGAGGCGATCGCGGCGCGCGTCGAGGAGCTGTCGCGCGCGATGGCCCACAAGAAGCGCGTGCACCTCGTCTACCTCGGCGCCGAGCGCCGGGAGCGGACCGAGCGCGACGTCGACCCGTACGGCCTCTTCCAGCAGGGCGGCGCCTGGTACGCGGTCGGCTGGTGCCACATGCGGAAGGCGATCCGGACCTTCCACCTCGCGCGGGTCGAGTCGCTCGCCGTGAACCCGGCCGCGCCACGCACGCCCGACTTCGCCTCGCGCAAGGACTTCCACCTCGCCGACCACGCGACCCGCGAGACCTGGGAGTACGCCCACCACCCGCCGGTGCGCTGCCGGGTCCGGCTCCACGCGCCGCTCTCGACGGAGGTGGTCGCCTCCTTCGGCGGCCGCGCCAAGGTCGAGGAGGAGGGGGGCGGCGCGGTCGTCGAGGTCGAGGCGACCAACGCCGAGGGGCTGCTCCGGCACGTGCTCGGCCTCGGCGACCGGGCCGAGGTGCTCGCGCCGCGCGACCTCCGGGCGCGCGCCCGCGACGTGCTCGGCCGGCTCGCGAAGGGGCTCGCGTGACGGCGCGGCGCGCGGCGAAGCCCCGCAGGCCGAAGGCGCCGCGGACGGAGGGTTCCCCCGCCAGGAAGGATCCCCGTGAGCGGCTGCGCCGGATCCTCTTCCTCGTCCCCTACGCGGTCCGCCACCCCGGGATCCCGGTCCGCGAGCTCTCGCGGCGGTGCGGCTGCACGGAGAAGGAGCTGCTCGAGGACCTCGACTTCCTCCTCGGCGTCGGCTCCCCGCCCTTCGCGCCCGACGACTTCCTCGACGTGTACGTCGAGGGGGACCGGGTCTACGTCGCGCTCCACCAGAGCTTCTCGCGCCCGCCCCGCTTCACCGAGAGCGAGGCGGCCGCGCTCGCCGCCGCGGCGCGCGCGCTCGGCGGCGAGGGGCGCGACCGCGCCGTGAAGGCGCTCCGGGACTCCGTGCCCCGCGACCGGCGCGCCAGCTTCGACGAGCTCGTCCAGCGCATCTACGCCGGCGCGCCGCCGGCGCGCGACTCGGTGCTCGGCCGGCTCGAGCGCGCGGTGGCGGAGCGCCGCGCGGTCCGCATCGCGCACCACTCGGCCTCGCGCGAGGCCGAGGTCGAGCGGATCGTGCACCCGTGGACGCTCGCCCAGCGCTTCGGCCACTGGTACCTGTACGGCCTCGACCCCGCCCGGGGTCGCGCGCTCGCGTTCCGGCTCGACCGCGTGCGCGAGTGCACCGTCACGGACGAGCGGTTCGACGCCCCGGGCGAGGCGGACCTCGCGCGGGCGCGGCTCTTCTCCGAGCCCGAGGGCGATCCGGTGAAGGTCCGCGTCGGCCCGACCGCCGCGGCCTGGGCGGTCTCGCGGCCCGGACTGCGCCTCGTGAAGCGCGAGCGCGGCGGGCGGGTGGTGGTCGAGGCGCCGGGCGCGCCCGCGGAGTGGACGATGCGCTTCGCGCTCTCGCTCGGCGGGGACGCCGAGGTGATCGCGCCCGCCGCGGCGCGGCGTCACTTCGCCGAGCTGGTCCGCCGGACCCTCGACCGCTACGCGTAGCCGCCAAGGGCCCGGTGCCCCGCAGTCCCGCTGGTTCGGCGGGGGGTGTCGGGGCGGGGTTCCCCGGCGACCCAGGGTGGCGCAGGGCCGGGGCCCGTCCCTTGAAATCAGGGCAGAAAGATCCGGCACGCCGGGCGCAATTCCGCCCCCCGGAGCTACCGAGGAGGCGCGACGTGGCACGGGTTCTCATCGTAGACGACACGGACATCGTCCGGAAAGCGCTCGAGAAGGCGGTCCAGCGGATGGGGCACACGACCGTGTCCACCTCGGACTCCGTCGAGGCGCTCGCGATGGCGCTGAAGTGCCCGCCCGACCTCGCGCTCGTCGACTACCGGATGCCGAACATGGACGGGGTCGAGCTGTGGCAGGAGATGCGTGCCGGTCTCGGCGATCGCTGCCCGCGGGTGCTCTTCATCTCGGCGACGCCGCCCGAGGTGGTCCGAAACAGCGTCGCGCGCATCGGCGAGCCGGCCGGCTATGTGAAGAAGCCCTTCCACCTCGACGATCTCGCCCGCTCGGTCGCCGACGCGCTGGCGCATTAGAGCGCAATGCCGGTCACTTAGCGGCCGGCCGCACCCCGACGGTCGCATCTTCGGGATCGAGTGGCGCGAGCCGGTCGCGCAGGGCTGAGTCCCAGCGGAGCGCGGCTCGGGCATTTCCCACGGTGCGCCTTCGCCAGCGACGCTGGTGACTCAGCCGATCCGCTCGACGCGGACGTCCACCTCGAGCGTCTCCGCTGCGCCGCCCACGTAGATCGTCCCCGAGGTGGGGGTCGCGTCGCGGTAGTTCCGCCCGGTCGCGACCCGCACGTGGCTCGTCTGCGTGAGCACGCCGTTCGTCGGGTCGAACCCGCGCCACCCCACCTCCGGCAGGTAGACCTGCGCCCAGGCGTGGCTCGCCTCCGCCTGCGCGCGGTTCTCGTGGCGCGGCCCGGTGTAGAGGTACCCGCAGACGTAGCGCGCGGGGACGCCGAGGAGCCGCGCCAGGCAGATGAACAGGTTGGTGAAGTCCTGGCAGACGCCACGGCGCGTGGCGTAGACGTCGAAGGGCGTGGTGGCGAGCGTCGTCGTGCCCTGCGAGTACTTGTACTCGCGGTGGATCGACTCGTTGATGTCGAGCAGCGTCTCCAGCAAGTCGTGGTCGTTCCGCTCCACGAAGGCCTTCGCGTAGTCGACGAGCTCGAGCAGCTCGCTCTCGGCGAGCTCGGGCGGGAGGAGGAACGGCTGCAGCACCTGCCGGTGCCACGGCATCCAGACGAGCGGGATGGTGGTGCGGGCCCGGAGCGGCTTGTACGAGAGCGGGTCCGTGTCGAGCATCTCCACCACCGAGCGCGCGTGGATGGCGAGCTCGGTGAACGGCGTGTCCACCACGAGCCGGCGCATCTGGTTCCCGAAGACGTCCTCGTAGTCACGCGCCTGGCCGGCGACGGAGATCGCGATGTCGCTCTGGAGCAAGGTCTGGAGGCGGTCGTGGACCGGCACGAGCCGGAACACGTGCATGCTCCGCTCCACCGGGTGCGCGTAGCGGTAGATGGTGCGGTGGTTGATCTCGAGGCGCTGAACCTCCACCCGCTGCGGGCGGTGCCCGGCCGGGCGGGCCGAGAACACCGGTCCGAGCGCGAGCTGGGCCGGCTCGACCGGCGGCGCCAGCTCGGCGCGGATGGCGCCCTGGCGCACGAGGAGCATGTGGCCCGGCGCGAGACGCCGCCACTCGCCGATCGACTCCGAGTCCACCTCGAGCGGCTCGCTCGAGACGACGACCCCCTTGCGGCTCTTCGCGCCGCGCGCGGCGAGGTCCACCACCAGATCGCGGTCCGAGAAGGCGAGCCGGGCGAACGGCGGGAACACCTCCTGGACGAACACCCCTCCGGCGGCGGCATCGGCGTCCGCGTAGACGAGCAGGTCGCTGCCGTCGGTGAGCACCGAAGTGAGGCTGCCGAGCCCGTTCAGTGAGGTGAACCACCCGAGGACCACCTGGAGGTCCGCGTCGCCGAGCGAGGCCCAGCCGCGCTCGGCGATACGGCGGAGGAGCTCGCAGTGCAGCGTCTCGGTGTCGGTCGAGCCCACCGGCTCGAACCCGGCGTGCGGACGGTGGGGCAGCGGCTCGCGCAGGCTGCCCGAGTGGGCGAACAGCCAGTCCCGGCCGCCCCAGGCGCGCGAGAACGGCTGGGTGTTCGCGTGGGTCGGGGCGCCCCAGGTCGCGGTGCGCACGTGGACGACGAAGAGCGACGACTCGAGGTGCTCCCACGCCTTCACGAGCTCGGAGCGGATCGAGCCGTTCGGCGGCGCCGGCTCCTTGAGCACGGTCGCGGAGGGCTCGCCGCCCGGGTAGTACCCGATCCCCCAGCCGTCCGGCGGCGTCCGGCCCGGGTGCAGGCACCGGAGGTCGAACGACGGGGCGAGCTCCCCTTCGAAGGAAATGGCGAGGAGATTCGGCATCGTGGGTCGTCTACTGGGATCCCCCCGGGTGAGCGGGGGACGGGGGGCATCCGAGCAGCTCGCGGCCGATCTCATCGCAGATCGCGTGCGTCTCGTCCACCACGCGGGTGAGCAGCGCGTGGAGCTCGCCCGCGTCGATGGACGGGCCAGCCTCGTCGACGACCCGAGCCTCGAGCGCGTGCAGCCGCTCCAGGCTCTGTCCGCTCGCCTGCGCAGGCCGGACGCGCCCGAGCAGCCGCGCCGCCTGGTGCAGGCAGTGATTCACCGATCGCGGGAAGCGGGCGTCGAGGACGAGGAAGCGTGCCACGGTGGCCGGCGCGGCGCGCCCCTGGAACCGCTTCATGAACGGCTCGAACCCGGAGCAGGCGCGCAGGAGCGCGAGCCAGAGCGCGGTCTCGACCACCTGGTGCGCGGGCATCTGCACGAGCGCATGGTGGTGCACGTCGAGGATCCGCGCGGTCTGGCCCGCTCGCTCGAGCATCACCCCCACGAAGATGAAGTCGAACGCGTCGTCGTGCAGCATGGTCGCGTGGACGGTCCCCAGGCAGAGCTGCACCGACTGCCGGATCTGCCGGTAGAACCCGTGGCGATCGTCGCGGTAGAGCGCCCGCCCCGCCCCCGAGAGCCACAGGTGGAGCTCGTTCACCGCCTCCCAGGTCTCGAGCGAGACGACCTCGCGGATCGAGCGGGCGTTCTGCCGGGCGGCCTCGACGGAGCGCAGGATCGAGGACGGCGCCTCCTCGTCCCAGGTGAGGTGCGCCTGCACGCGCTCGCCGTCCTCGTAAGCCGCGTCCCCGAAGCGCTCCCGGAGCGCGTCCTCCTCGCCCGAGACGATCACGGCCGGCTGCCAGACCTGCCGGGGAGCGAGCTCTCCGTCGAGCGAGAGGTTCCGGGTCACGAAGAGGACGCGGGCCGCGGACTCGGCGCGCTCGAGGTAGCGCCCGAGCCAGAAGAGATGGTCCGCCACCCGGCTGATCACGGCTGGTCCCCCTTGAGCACCCACGTGTCCTTCGATCCGCCTCCCTGGCTCGAGTTGACGATGTAGGAGCCGGCGCGCAGCGCGACGCGCGTGAGGCCGCCGGGGAGGACCCAGGGCCCGTCGCTCCCCGAGACCACGTACGGCCGGAGATCGACGCGGCGGGGCACCACCGCGCGCGAGGCGGCGTCCCAGGTCGGGCAGGTGGAGAGCTCGACCCGGTGCTGGGCGATGTAGCGGCGCGGCTCGGCGCGCACGCGCTCCCGGAACTCCTCGCGCTCGCTCGCCGAGGCCTGCGGGCCCATCAGCATCCCGTAGCCGCCGGCCTCGTCGACCGCCTTCACCACCAGCTCCGAGATCCGCTCGAGCACATAGGCCTGATCCGCGGGCCGCGCGCACACGAGGGTCGGCACCTGCTCGAGCAGCGGCTCCTCCCCGAAGTAGAAGCGGATCATCTCGGGCACGAAGGCGCAGACCGCCTTGTCGTCGGCGACGCCGTTGCCGGGCGCGTTCGCGAGCACGACCTTCCCGGCCGCCCAGGCGCGGACGAGCCCGCGGACGCCGAGCACGCTGTCGGGCCGGAAGAACTCGGGGTCGAGGAAGGCGTCGTCGGTGCGCCGGTAGATGACGTGGACGCGGCGCGGGCCGCGCGTCGTCCGGAGGAACACCTCGTCGCCGTCCACGAACAGGTCGGGCGCCTGGACGAGCTCGAGCCCCATCGTCCGCGCGAGGAAGCTGTGCTCGAAGTAGGCGGAGTTGTACGGGCCGGGCGTGAGCACCACCGCGGTCGCCCGATCCGGGTCGTCCGGCGCGACCGACCGGAGCGCGGCGGCGAGCCGGGACGGGTACTGGTCCACGCGGTGGACCCGGGCGCGGTCGAGGGCGTCGGGGAGGATGCGCTTCGAGAGGAGCCGGTTCTCGATCACGTAGGACACGCCCGAGGGGCAGCGGAGGTTGTCCTCGAGCACGCGGAAGGTGCCCTCCGGATCCCGGATCAGGTCGACGCCGGAGACGTGGATCCGGACCCCGCCCGGCGGGCGGACGCCGCGGAGCTTCGACTCGTAACCCTTCGCCCCGAGCACGAGCTCGGGCGGGATCACGCGCTCCGCGAGGATGCGCTGCGCGCCGTAGACGTCGTCGAGGAACGCCTCGAGCGCGCGCACCCGCTGCACGAGGCCGACCTCGAGCCGGCTCCAGGCGGCCGGCGAGACGAGCCGCGGGACGAGGCAGAATGGCAAGATCTTCTCCGCGCCGCGCGCGTCGTTGTAGACGGAGAAGGTCACTCCCTGGTTGAGCAGGGCGAGCTCGGCGAGGGCCTGGTGCCGGGCGAACTCGTCGCGCGGGCGCGCCTCGAGCGCGGCCACCGCGCGGACGAAGTCCGGGCGGGGCGCGCCGGGGCCGACGAAGGTCTCGTCGTAGGTGCCGGGCAGCGGGAGGTACCCGGCGAACAGCGAGTCGGGGCTCACGTCGTTCCTCCGGCGCGGGCGTGGGCGGCGGACGCGATCGCGTCCAGGCGCCGCAGGTCGAGGGTGAAGCCCTTCGGCGCGGGCGGCTCGCGCGGCGGCGCCGCGGAGGCGGTGGGGCGGACGAGCCGCACCCGCTCGTTCCGGCGCCGCGCCGCCTCCGCCGCGTCGGCCGGCAGGCCGTCGTAGGAGCCGCCGTCCGGGATCCAGCCGTGCAGCTCGACCCCGATCCGCTCGCCGCCGAGCTCCCAGCGCAGGACGAGCGGATCGGTCGGCGGGAGCCCGCGGTGCAGCCCGGGGCTCGGCGCGAACGCGCGCCAGCGGACGGCGGCGAGCTGGCGCCGGTCGCCGGCGCGCTGGAGCGGGACCCGCCAGCCGTTCGCCGAGAGCTGCCCGGCGTCGAGGCCGTGCGGGTGCGAGACGAGCAGCTCGACCCGTCGCGAGGACGAGTCCACGAGGCGCGCGCCGCTCCGCTCCTGCGAGGCCACGTCGCCGACGAGCGGCCAGAACTCGAGGGCGGGGGTGACGGTGAGGGTGGCGCCGCCGAGCTCGACGCGGGCGAGCGGCTCCGGGGGATCGAGCAGGACCGCCTCCACCCCGGCGCCGAGGCCGAGCCCGCTCGCGTCGAGATCCCGCAGCACCGTCGCGAGCCCCTCCTGGAGGAAGGCCGGGAGGGCGAGCTGATCGTGCAGCGCCCCGCCCCAGTCGGCGAGCGGCTCCCGGTACGGGAACGCGACGAGCCGCGCCGCCACCGCGCGGAACAGCGCGGCGACCGCCGCCTGCCGGCGCGCGTCCGGCTGCATCCGCAGCGCGCGCAGCTCGACCACGCCCATGCGGCCGCGCCCGGGCGGGGACGGGTTCCAGAGCTTCTCCACGTTCAGCTCGGCGCGGTGCGAGTTGCCGGCCGCGTCCACGAGCACCGGCGCGAGGATCTCCCAGAGCTCCCCCGGCGCGAGGTGGGCCCCCCGGTCCTCGAGCCGGTCGAGCGCGACCTCCAGCTCCTCGTACCGCTCGCGGACGCCCTCGTCCGGGCGCGGCCCCTGCGACGCGCTCCCGACGCACTCGCCGGCGAACGCATAGGACAGGGCGGGGTGGTTCTCGAGGTAGCGCACGAGCCGCGGGAGGAGCTGCGGGTGGGCGAAGAACGGGCTCGCCTCCGGCGTCGGGCCGCCGAGCGTCAGCTGGCCGCCGCCACCCGAGTCGGTGGCCTGGCCGTCGTAGCGGTGGCGGACCGCGGAGAGCCCCACCTCCGCCGCGGCGGCGTGGATCGCCTCGGACCAGGCGAGGTAGGTCGCGAGGTCCGGCGCAGGCGCCATGTTCACCTCGACGACCCCGGGGTCCGGCGTGACCGTGAAGAGCGCCTCGCCGTCGCGCGGCACGGGCGCGGGCGCGGGAGCGCCGTCGAGCGCGGCCTCGTCGGGTGGCCCGTCGCCGGGGCCCGCCGTCCCGTCCATCAGCGCGCCGAGGCAGAACCGCGGCGTGGGCTCGCCCGTGTACTGCCGGCCCGCGAGCCGCGCGAGCGTCACGCGGCCGGGGAGCCGCGCCGCGAGGGCCCGGAGCATCGCCCGCGCGCGCGAGAGCTTGTCGCCGCCGTCGGCCTCGGACAGCCACCAGGGCTCCTGCGAGCGCGCGTCGGTGAACGTCGGCTCGCCCCCGATCCAGATCGCGAGGCCGCGGCGCGCCAGGGTCGCGTCCTGCGCCGCCAGCGCCGCCTCGAAGGGGCCCCACCTCGGCCTCATGCGTCCTCCGGGTCGGGCTTCGGCATGGGCCGGTCCCCGGGGAAGCGGCGGAGGTCGAGCGTCCACGGCATGTCCGGGTGCGGCTCCGCCGCGACGGGGGTCACCGGCCACGGCGACGGCCCCTCGACGGTGAAGCGCCGGGCGCGGCGGGCGGCGGCCTCGAACCGGGTCAGCGGCGGCGTGTCGTAGCCGCGGCCTTCCGGGTGCCAGACGTGGTACGCGCAGGCCGCCATCGAGCGGTGCCCCCACCGGTCGAGCACCTCGATGCGCACGGGATGGTGGATCCCGAGGTGCGCGTGGAGCGCGTGGGGCGGGGCCCAGGCCCGGAAGCGGACGCCGCCGACCTGTTCGCCCGCCGTGCCGGTCGGCCGCATGGGGAGGACGAACCCGTTCACGAGCAGCTGGTGGCGCTCCCGGACGATCCCCTCGGCGCGGACCTCGATGCGCTCGACCGACGAGTCGACGTAGCGCGAGGTGCCGCCGCTCGCGCCCGGCTCCTCCCCGAGCACGTGCCAGGGCTCGAGCGCGTTGCGGACCTCGACGGAGACGCCGCCCGCGTCGACCCGGCCGGCCACCGGGCAGCGCAGGTCCACGTAGGCGCGGAACGGCTCGGGCGGGAGCGGGATCCCGCGCTCGCGGAGGTGCTCGAGCACGTCCTCGAAGTCTTGCCAGAGCCAGGTGGGCAGCAGGAAGCGGTCGTGCAGCGCCGCGCCCCAGCGGACGAGCGCGCCGCGGTACGGGGCCCGGGCGAAGGACGCGAGGAGCGCGCGCACGAGGATGGCCTGCGCCGCCGCGAGGCGCGGGTGCGGCGGCATCTCGAAGGCGCGGAGCTCGACCACGCCCTGGCGCCCGTGCGGCGTGCGCCAGTCGAAGAGCTTGTCGATCGAGATCTCCGCGCGGTGGGTGTTGCCGGTGACGTCGACGAGCAGATGGCGGAAGAGGAGGTCGCCGAGCCAGGGAGGCGGCGCCTCCGCGCGGTACGCCTCCGCGAGCGCGATCTCGAGCTCGTAGAGGCTGTCGTGTCGGGCCTCGTCGACGCGCGGGGCCTGGGAGGTGGGCCCGACGAAGAGCCCGGTGAAGAGGAACGAGAGCGAGGGGTGGTGCTGGAGGAACGTGATGAGGCTCGCGAGCAGGTCGGGGCGCCGCACGAGCGGGCTCTCGAGCGGCGTCGGTCCGCCCGCGGTCACGTGGTGCCCGCCTCCGCTGCCGGAGAGGCGGCCGTCGAGCAGGTAGCGCTCGGAGTGGAGCCCCGCGTGCAGCGCCGCGTCGTGGACGGCCTCGAGGGTCGAGACGTGCGCGCGCGCGGTCGGGGAGGGGGGGATGTTCACCTCGAGCACGCCGGGGTCCGGCGTGACGGAGAGGCGGCGGAGGAGCGGCGAGGGCGGCGGCGGGTACCCCTCGAGCTGCACGTCGGCCCCGACCTCCCGGCGGACCGCGTCCACCGCGGCGACGAGCTCGAGGAAGTCCTCGGCGCGCTCGACCGGCGGGAGGAACACGTGGAGCTGGCCCTCGCGGAGCTCCACGCAGAGCGCGGTCCGCACCGCCTTCGTCCGCTGCGCCGCGGCCCGGGCCGCCTCCGTCTCCGCCTCGGAGCGACGAGGATCGGGCGGCGAGGCCGGAGCCTCGTGCGGGGTCGGCGGCTCCGCGTCGCCGACGAGCGAGGAGAGCGGGAGCCTCAGCCCCAGCGGTGAGTCGCCGGGGAGGAGGTAGAGCCGCTCGCGGCGGAACGACCAGCGCTCGGTGCGCCACCGCGACTCGTCGCGGCGGAGCGGAAGCACGAACCCCGCCGGTTCCCGCGGATCGCACGCCAGGAGCCGCGCCAGCCGGCGGCGCGCCTCCGGGTCGCGCAGGTCGGTCGCGAGCGGATCGACGTCGGCGGGGAGGGCCGCTTCGTCCTGCACGAGGCGCCAGGGGTCCTCGAAGGCCGGGAGGAGGACGCCGCCCTCGACGCCGAGGCGCGCAGCCAGGGCGCGCGCGAGCCGCTCCGCCACTCCGGCGTCGCGCGGCGCCGTCGGCGCCGCGTCGGCGCTCGGCCAGAGCGGCACGGCGTCCGCGCGGCCGACGAGCTCGATCGTCCACCGCGGCAGGCTCTCACTGGGGTACCACTTGCCCTCGCGGCGGAGCAGCGCGGCCCCCGGCAGGAGGCGCCGGCGCAGCTCGTCGGCGAGCTTCAGCGCGAGCGGCCACTTGGTGGGGCCGAGGGCCTCGCCGTTCCACTCCGGCTCCCCGGAATGCTCGCGGGCGTTGAAGGTGGGCTCGCCCCCGGTCGTGAGCGCGAGCCCCGCCGCGGTGAGCGCCGCGTCGGCCGCGTCGCCGCCCGCGAGGAGCGCGGTCCAGGCCGGCTCGGAGAACGGCGCCGTCGGCCGGGTCTCGTGGCCGAGCCGACCGATCTTCATCTCGAACCGGACCTCGGTGGCGAGGACGTCGGAGGTCCCCTCGACCGGTGCCGCGAGCGCAGGGCGCGCGACGCAGGCGAGCGGGAGGTGCCCCTCTCCGCAGGCGAGGCCGCTCGTGGGATCGAGGCCGATCCACCCGGCGCCGGGGAGGTAGACCTCCACCCAGGCGTGGAGGTCGACGACGTCGCGCCCGACCCCGCGCGGCTCGTCCGGGATCATGCCCTCGTCCGCGAGCTGGACGAGGTAGCCGGAGGCGAACCGGGCCGCGAGGCCGCGGGAGCGCAGCACCGCCATGAGCAGCACCGCCTGGTCTCGGCAGCTCCCGCGCCCGTTCGCGAGGGTCTCCTCCGGCGTCCAGATCCCCGGCTCCTCGCGCACCACGTAGCGGATCGCACGGTTCACCGCGCCGTTGAGCGCGACGACCAGCGGGATGGTCGCGCCTTCGCGGGGGAGGGCGTCGAGCAGCGCCTCGAGGCGGGGCCCCCCCCGCAGCGCGGGATCGTCGATCGCGAGGAACGGCGCGAGGTCGGTCGCGAGCTCTGGCGGGTACGAGAACGGGACGTGCTCGTGGCGGTCGTCGAGGAAGAAGTCGAACGGGTTCACCGGGCGGATGTCGACCGCCAGCTCGACCGCGAGCTCGAGCGCAGCGAGCCGCGTCCCCTTGCGGAACGCGAGGTGGGCGACGTGGTTGCCGGCGGGGTCCTGCTGCCAGCGGACCGTCGCCTCCTGCGGCACGCGCAGCGCGTAGGTCTCGACGGCGGCGCGCGCGTGGTTCGCGGGACGGAGCCGGACCTCGTGCGGACCGAGCGCCGCGGGGGTTGGGTACCGGTACGTGCTGCGGTGCTGGATGAGGAGGCGCAACGCCGGCTCCTTTCGGGTTCACGGTTTCGGGTGCAAGTTCAGCGCCTCGGGAGGGTGCCCGCCTGCGCCGCATTCCACCGAGCGCGACCCCGAATCGGCGAAAGGTGCCCGTAAACCAAGCCCGGATTTCGGGCAACTGGAAGCGTTAGGGGGATCCCCAAAGGGCCGGCGACCGCCGCTCAGAGCGCGAGCGCCGCCGCGAGCGCGACGGCCAGCGCGACGAGCGCCGGCCGCCACGGCCGCAGTCGCCACGCGAACGGGCGCTCGTGCTGGCGGCGGAAGCGGGGGAGGGCGACGTACTCGCGCCAGGCGTCGTCGAGGCCGCGTTCCCCTCCCGCACGCGCATGCGCCCGAGCTCGAGGTCGATGTCGCCCATGCGGAAGGCGGGGTCCCGCTCGCGCGCGGCCGCGAGGAAAGGCGCCGCTCCGCGCGAGGGCCGCGCCCATCGTGAAGCTCGTGTGCACGTCGTCGTCTCCCGCCTCGACGTTCGGCCGGAGGAGCTCCGCGGCCTCGCGGTGCCGCGGGCGTCGAGGAGCGGGTTCGCGAGCTCGAGCCGCGCGCGCCGGTCGTGAGGGTTCGTCGCGAGCGTCCGGCGAAGCGTCGCCGCCCGGCGCGCCCTCCACTACCACGGCGGCGCGGCCGCTCCGCGGCCATGAGCGCACCGCCGGGCGAGGGCCCGGCGCAAGAGGTGCCCGCCGCGCACCGCTCGCGCGCACGAACTTCGCCGGGCGCCCGGGTGGACGCACGCCGGGCGCGCGGTCGGACCACGGGTCGCCCGGGCGCCGCTCCGCCGGCGTCGCTCCGCCGGCGTCGCTCCACGCGGCGGCGCGGGATTCGGCGACGGGCGCCCGGTCGCTCGCCGGCCGCGTCGCTCGCACCTGCGCCCCCCGTGGCCGTTCGGGGCGGCGTAGAGATGGATGGCACGGTGCGAGCAGATCCCACGTGGCGCACCAGCTGGTCGCGGCCCGTCCGGGTCCCGCCCGCTCCGTGACGCTCGGCCTCGTGGCGGGCGGCGGCGCGAGGCTCGTCTACCCCGCCTCGGACGCCACCTCGGGCTGCCGCTCGTCGCGTTCCTGCTCCTGTTCACGGTCGGTTCGGGCTCCGGCGCGTCCGCCCGGCGGAGCGCCACCCCGGGATGATGATCGCGCTCGCGCTCGAGTCCATCGTGAAGCTCGTCGCGTTCCTCGCGGCGGGCGCGTTCGTGGTGTGGGGGCTCTTCGACGGCCCGGTCGACGTCTTCCGGGCCGCGACCATCCCCTCGGTCGGCGCGCCGGACCTGCTCGGCCACCACGGCATCGGGACCTGGCTCGCGCACCTCGTCCTCTCCGCGCTCGCGGTCCTCCTCCTGCCGCGGCAGTTCCACGTCGCGGTGGTGGAGAACGCGGACGACGACCACATCAGGACGGCGATGTGGCTCTTCCCTGCGTACCTCCTCCTCATCAACCTCTTCGTCCTGCCGCTCGCCCTCCGCGGCTCGGCGGAGCTCGCGGACACCTTCGTGCTGTCGCTCCCGCTCGCGGCGGCAACAAGGTGCTCTCGTGGCTCGTCTTCCTCGGCGGCTTCTCGGCGGGGACCGGCATGGTCGTCGTGGAGACGACCGCCCTCGCCACCATGCTGTCGAACCACGCGGTCATGCCGGCGGCCGGCGCGTTCGGCCCGCTCGGCGGCGTCCGCCGCCACGTTCGGCTCAGGCGGTGGGCGGCGGCCGCTGCGGTCCTCGTCGCGGCCTTCGCCTACGAGCGCTGGTTCGGCGCGGGGTACGACCTCGCCTCGATCGGGCTCATCTCGTTCGCGGCCGTCGCGCAGCTCGCGCCCGCCCTCCTCGGCGGGCTGTTCTGGCGCGGCGCGAGCCGCGCCGGCGCGCTCGCCGGGATCGGCGCGGGCTTCGCGATGTGGGTCTACACCCTGGTCGTCCCGGTCCTCGCGCGAACGGGGTGGCTGCCGTGTCCCTCCTGACGGAGGGGCCGTTCGGGATCGAGGCGCTCGTCCCCGAGGGCATCTTCGACCTCCACACCGAGGCCATCACCCACGCGGTGATCTGGACGTTGTTCGTCAACGTCGCCGCGTTCGTCGTGGGGTCGCTGCTCTTCCCGTCGCGGCGCGAGGAGGTGGAGCGGTCCGAGCGGCTCCTCGACACCCTCCGGCGCGCCGGCGCGGCGGCGACGGGGGAGGGCCCCCCGGCGCTCGCGAAGCTCTCGGAGAAGAGGGCGCTCACGTTCCGGCTGCTCTGCGCCTACTATCCGCCGGCGGACGCGGCCGCGCTCTCGGACGACTGCCTCCGCGCCGCGGGCGCCGAGCCCGGCCAGGACCTCGGCCCGCTCGACGTCGCGGCCTTCGAGGCGCGCGTGGAGAGCACGCTCGCCGCCTCGATCGGCGCCTCCGCGGCGCACGCGGCGGTCCGCCGGGCGGAGCTCGTCTCCTCCGAGGAGCAGCGCGCCATCTCCGGGGCGTTCGGCGCGATCCTCGCGGGCCTCCACCTCTCGCCGGAGGAGCTCCTGCGGAAGATCGACTACCACCGCGAGCGCGAGCGGCTCCTGTCGCGCGACGCCGCCGACCAGCAGTTCCTCGCCGGCGTGAGCAGCCTGCTCGCGAGCTCGCTCGACCTCGACGCGACCGCCAACGCGGTGCGGCTCCCGGTCGCGGATAGGAACTCCAAACCGTGATTCGCGACCGATAATGCCCATCCTGTAAACAGCCCCGCTCGCCCCCCCCCACGCGGAGTCGAAGCGTGCCAGAGGCCGCCCGACCCGACAAGGGCGTTCAGGACGTTGCGAGGC
>WNGL01006008.1_pt1 | contig 20765 bp, 23 predicted proteins | sample 5400591 | NCBI WGS metagenome assembly WNGL01 (sample SAMN13153377, study PRJNA577476) | soil metagenome | isolation source: 80 cm soil or saprolite under Garry oak tree replicate 1 | place: USA:California | collected 2016-06-15 | reverse complement strand
CATCCTCCCCGACGCCTGAGGCCCCGGCCCGCGGCGCCCCGCGCCCGCCTCGGGCCGGCGCTCCGCGGCGCCGGCGCCGAGCGCTCCGCGGCCGCCTCATCTCGCCTGCGCGCTTGTCTTGCTTGGGAATTTAAGAGAACGATGAGAAGTATTGCCTGCATGGTATGAGAAGGGTTTCTTGACCGAGATGTGTAAGCGGGGCACGATCGGATCAAGCGGGTGAACCCGCGGGTCGTGAACTAAGGAGGCTCCAATGGCAGACGATGGTGTCCAGGCCGCTCGGTCCACCGGCGACCCAACGAGGGCGGTGGCGCCACCGACCGACGTGACCGCGTCGAGCATCGCCGACCCGGCGCCGCTCGGCCTTGCCGGCTTCGCGCTGACCACCTTCGTGCTCAGCATGTTCAACGCGGGCCTGGTCGACAAAAGGGCCCTGCCGATCGTCTTCGGCCTGGCGCTTGCGTACGGCGGCGTGGCGCAACTGCTCGCCGGCATGTGGGAGTTCCGCAAGGGCAACACCTTCGGGGCGACGGCGTTCAGCTCCTTCGGCGCGTTCTGGCTCTCGTACTGGGCCTACGTGACCTTCTTCGCGAAGCAGGTCCCAGCCGCCAACGCCGGCTCGGCCGTCGGCCTGTTCCTGATCGCGTGGGGGATCTTCACCGCCTACATGTGGATCGCGTCGTTCAGGACGACCGCCGCCGTCAACCTGGTGTTCCTGCTGCTGGCGATCACCTTCATCCTGCTGGGCATTGGTGAGGCAAGGGGGAGCACGGGCATCGTCAAGCTCGGCGGATGGTTCGGGCTTGCCACCGCGGTCGCGGCCTGGTACGCCTCCTTTGCGGGCGTGACCAACTTCACGTTCGGCCGCGAGATCGTCCCGGTGCGGCAGCTGCGGCGCGCGTAGCGCGGCGCGGCCGGTGGCGGCGCGAGGCCGGGACTGAGAGGCTTCGCGCTGCCACTGCTCGTGCAGGTCGGGACTTGCGAAGGAGCGAAGATGGCGGATTCCGTCGAGACCAACCAGCAGGCCCACGAGACCATATCGGTGCTCGTGCGCGAGGGGCGCACCTTCCCGCCGCCGCCCGAGTTCACCGCGCAGGCCCTCGTCAAGGACGACAGCGTCTACGAAGAGGCCGAGCGTGACTTCGGGGGCTTCTGGCTCCGGCGGGCCAAGGAGTTCGTGGAGTGGTTCAAGGAGCCGACGCAGTCGCTGGAATGGGACCCGCCCCACTGCACCTGGTTCGCCGACGGCGAGCTGAACGTCGCCTACAACTGCCTGGACAAGCACGTCAACGCCGGCCGCGGCGACAAGGTCGCGTACCACTGGGTGACCGAGCCGGTCGACGAGGAAGACCAGACCATCACCTTCGCGCAGCTCAAGGACGAGGTCTGCCGCTTCGCCAACGGTCTGCGCGGCCTGGGCGTCCGCAAGGGCGACCGCGTCGGCATCTACATGGGGATGGTGCCGAAGCTCCCGATCGCGATGCTGGCCTGCGCCCGCATCGGCGCGCCGCACGTGGTGGTGTTCGGCGGCTTCTCGCCCGACTCGCTCGGCGAGCGCATGTCGAGCACCGGCTGCAAGGTCCTGGTCACCCAGGACGAGGCCTGGCGCAAGGGTGGGGCCATCCCCCTGAAGGAGATCGCCGACAAGGCCATCCAGCAGGCGCCAACCATCGAGCACATGGTGGTCATGCGGCGCACCGGCAATGCCGTGCCCATGCAGGAGGGGCGCGACGTCTGGTGGCACGACCTGGTCGACGGCAAGCCGACCGAGTGCGAGCCCGAGCGCTGCAACGCCGAGGACGTGCTCTTCCTGCTGCACACCTCTGGCACGACCGCCAAGCCCAAGGCGGCCCAGCACACCACCGGCGGCTACCTGACCTACGTCTCGGTCACCCACAAGTGGATCTTCGACGTGCACGACGACGACGTCTGGTGGTGCGCGGCCGACGTCGGCTGGGTGACCGGCCACAGCTACATCGTGTACGGGCCGCTGAACAACGGCGTCACCGGCGTGCTCTACGAGGGCGACCCCGCCTACCCGCAGATCGACCGCCACTGGGAGATCGTGGAGCGCTACAAGGTCCGCGAGTACTACACCGCGCCAACCCTGATCCGCTCGTTCATCAAGGCGGGGCCGGAGTGGCCGCAGCGGCACGACCTGTCCTCGCTGAAGCTGCTCGGCACGGTGGGCGAGCCGATCAACCCCGAGGCGTGGGTCTGGTACTGGAAGTACATCGGCGGCGAGCGCTGCCCGGTGGTCGACACCTGGTGGCAGACGGAGAACGGCGGCATCCTGATCACCCCGCTGCCCGGCATCACCGTGCTCAAGCCGGGCTCCGCCACGGTGCCGTTCCCCGGCAACAAGCCGGCGATCCTCGACGAGCAGGGCAACCCGGTGGAGCAGGGCAAGGGCGGCTACATCGTGATGACGCGTCCCTGGCCCGGGATGTTCCGCACGCTGTGGCAGGACGACGAGCGCTTCGTCTCGAACTACTTCTCGAAGTACGGGCCCAGCGTCTATTTCGCCGGCGACGGCGCCAAGCAGGACGAGGACGGCTACTACTGGCTGCTGGGGCGGATCGACGACGTGATGAACGTCTCCGGCCACCGCCTGTCGACCATCGAGCTGGAGTCCGCGCTGGTCGCCAACCCCGCGGTGGCCGAGGCGGCGGTGGCGGCCGCGCCCGACGAGCTGACCGGCCAGACGCCGCTCGCCTTCGTGGTGCTGCGCGCCGGCCACGAGCCCTCCGACGAGCTGGCGAAGGAGCTGCGCGAGTGGGTCGGCGAGCGCATCGGCAAGATCGCCAGGCCCAAGGCGGTGATCTTCGGCGTGGACCTGCCCAAGACCCGCTCCGGCAAGATCATGCGCCGGCTGCTCAAGGACATCGCCAACGGCCAGCCGCTGGGCGACACCACCACCCTGCGCGACCCGCTGGTGGTGGAGCAGCTCAAGGACGACGCGGACCGGCTGCTCGGCCGCGAAGGGCCCTGAGTCGGGCGGGCGGATCCCCCCGGAGGGGCCTGGGGAACCCCAAACGGGTGCCCCGGTGGATCGACAGGTGACGTGGGGAGGTGGCGCGCAGTGCCAGCGTCACCTGCCTCCACGCCCCCGGGCCGGTCGGTGCTGCGCAGCGTGGTCGCGCTCGTCCTGGTCCTGGCAGGGCTGGTGGCGGTTCGCTGGTCGGTCACCGGCGGGCTGACGCGCCCGCTGGCGCCGCCCGCCAGGCCGGCGGCGCCGCGCGAGCCAGCTCCCAGCGCGCAGGACCTGGCTGGGCTGCGCGGGACCCTGCTGTACTTCGGCGGGCGCCAGGTGCTGGCGGTCGACGCGGTTTCGGGCACCATCTCGTCGGTCCCCTCGCCCGGAGCGGGCCGCGTCCGGGTGCTGCGGCAGGGGAGCCACATCGTCCTGCTGGCCAGGGACGGCGGCGCGGCCGCGCAGGGGACCGGGCTGGCGTCCAGGCAACGCCCGCTGGGGGACGCGATGGACGTGCTGCCATCGCCGCGGTCCGACCGGGTCTGGCTGGTCAGCCAGGACGACAGCGCCCCGGACGAGGCCTACGTGCTGCGCGAGGTGGACCTGGCCAGCAGCCGCCAGCTCCGGCGCTGGACCCTCCCCTACAACGCCGAGCCGGTCGCGGTGGTGCCGCAGGGTGTCGTCATCCGGGACCTCCAGAATGGCTTCGAGGTCCGCGACCCCCGGGGCAGGCGGATCGCCAGGCTGGGCCGCGACCTGACCTTCCTGGACCGCCACGGCAGCCTGCTCGCCTATCTGGACGACCGTGCGCTCCACCTGCGCGACCTGGCCACCGGGACCGACCGCACGGTGGCGCCGCCCGCCGGGGCCAGGAGCTGGTTCGCGGTCGGCCCGCCATTGCCAGGCATGGGGTGCTGCCTACAGCTCGGGTCCTTCTCCCCGGACGCCAGCATCCTGGCGGTGTTCACCGAGCTGGCCGGGCCGGGCCAGCCCGGGGTCACCGTCGTGGACGTGGCCAACGCCCGCGCCAGGCTGCTGCCCGGGTCCGGCGGGGCGACGCCGGTGGCCTGCCAGCCGTGCCTGGGCTGGAGCAACAGTGGCTGGCTGTTCTTCTTCAACGGTGGGCCGGCGCTTGCCGACCCGTCGGCCTGGCTACCGGGGGAGCCGGCCGCCATACCGCTGGCGCTGGACCTGCGCGACGTCACCACGGTCCTGCCCAGCGGTCTGGCGCCAGCTTGACGCTTGGCGCCGGCCTCGGGACGGCGTGGTGGAGCGCGGCGGGCCTGAGGCAAAATCAGGTGTCATCCGCTCCGCCGTCCGGGACAATCCAAGCCATGCATTTCGAGATTCGGCCGATCGCCGACACCGACGAGGATTGGGGACGCTTCTGGCCCGTCCTCGAAGCAGCCTTTGGCGAGAGCTCCGCCGAGGGCGAGGCCGAGGAGTGGCGCGGCAACTTCGAGTTCGACCGTAGCCTGGCGGCGTTCGAGGGCGAGCGCATCGTCGGCACGGGCGGCGCCTACTCGATGGAGCTGACGCTTCCCGGCCTGACCTCGGTGCCCGTCGGCGGCCTCACCTCCATCGCGGTGCTGCCGACCCACCGGCGCCGCGGCATCCTGCGCGCGATGATCGAGGGGCACCTGCGGGACGTCGAGGCCCGCGGCGAGCCGCTGTCGGTCCTCAACGCCTCGGAGGCGACCATCTACGGCCGCTTCGGCTACGGACCGGCCACCTGGGCCTCGGAGTTCGAGATCGACACGCCCTTCGGGGCGTTCGCGGACCCGCCGGAGACCCCCGGCCGGGTGCGTTTCGTGGACCCGGCGGAGGGCGCCAAGCTGCTGCCGGAGTTCTACGACCGGGCCAGGCGCGCCCAGCCGGGCGAGCTGTCTCGCGGTGCCGCGGCCTGGGCGATCTACTTCCGCGACCCCGAGTGGTACCGGCGTGGCGGCAGCCAGCACTTCGACGTCGTTTACGAGACGGGTGGCAGCACGGTCGACGGCTGGGTCAGCTACCGCATCGAGAGCCACTGGGACGGCGAGCTGCCGGCCAACACCGTGCGGGTGCGTGAGCTCTACGCGCTCACGCCCGCCGCCCGCACCGCGCTGTGGCGCTACTGCCTCGACCTCGACCTGGCCGGCTCGGCGAAGCTGCTGGGGCGGCCGGTCGACGAGCCGCTCCGCTGGCTGCTGGCCGACTCGCGACGCCTGCGGACGACCCAGACGCGCGAGGACCTGTGGGTGCGGCTGCTGGACGTGCCTGCGGCGCTCGCCGCCCGCCGCTACGCCACACGCGACCGCCTGGTCCTCGAGGTGACCGACCAGCTCCGCCCGGCCAACCACGGGCGCTTCGCGCTGGAGGGCGCGCCCGACGGCGCCTCCTGCCAGCGGACCGGCGACGACGCGGAGCTGCGTCTGGACGTCGCTGAGCTGGGCGCCGCCTACCTCGGCGGGGTCCGCTTCACCACGCTGGCCACCGCCGGGCGCGTGATCGAGCGAACACCCGGCGCGGCGCGGCGCGCCGACCAGCTCTTCGCCAGCGACCCCGCTCCCTGGTGCACCACCTCGTTCTGAGCCAGGTCCGAGCGGTCCGACGGTCCGTCAGGGCGCCGGTATCCGGTGCCGAACGCTACGCTCCCCTAGGGTTTCGCCTGGTCGGGCGCCAGCATCCGCGCGATCCTAACGGGACTCGTGGGCGCCCTCACTGGCGTCCAGCCAGCGCTCGACCTCGGCCGCGTCGTAGCGAACATGGCGCCCGAAACGGGTAGGGCAGTCCCGTCCTAGTTCTGCGCGGCAGAGGGGCATCTCCTACCTCTCGCGCACGGGTCGCCTAGGCGGGCTGCCTCTGCGGCAACCTCGGCACGCCCGGGACGGAAATGACATCCCAGGTAAAGGATGGGGATGTCGAGTCGCGGTCCGCTTCGAGTAGGCAGATGGCGCCCTCGCGTAGAAGTTCACTGACCGTGACGCCGCGTCGGTCGGCGAGTTCCCGTAGGGTCGCCGCTAGCTCCGGCTCAAGGCGGAGCGAGATCATCTGGTCCAGCCGTCTGGGAGCTACGGCCCTGCCCGACCCCTCGACCACTTCGCCAGCGTGCTGGTGGGCCAGCTCCCGCCGCTCACGCTCACTGCGCCGGTGTTCGTCGCTCATCGCTGTCCCCTCCACTTGCGGCCCTTGACTCGCTCCCACTCTTTGATCTGGGCTGGCTTGGCCTTCCATCCTGTCACCGGCCGCAGCCAATCACCACGTTTGTATGACGTATCAAACAGTAGTGTCCACATCTGATTTCGTGCCCTGTCTGGCCCGACGAAGGCCGCCTCGGCCGTCTTCAGAGGTAGCCGGATCTCAACGGGCTCTTCGGTCAGCACCTCATGCACTACTCGCTCATCGACCCCATGGCGAAGGCAGTGAAGGAGGTTATTCGTCTCTTCGTCTGATTCTTCCTCTTCATCGTCCCAGTCGATCGCCTGGTGCTTGCTGAGATCCATCCCATCGCCTAACCTCGTAATACGACACCGCGCAATGTTGTATCACACCAGGTCAGGAGAGTGCCATGCGCGAGGAGACGCCTCAGGGAACGGAGCCCGAGGAGACGGCTCAGGTCACCGAGCCCAAGGAGAGGTTGAACAGGATCGAGGCAGCCGCGTTCTTCACGGCCGACCATGCTGACGCAGTAGGCGGGAAGCTCTACGTCAACGGCGGATTCTTCAACATGCTTCGCTTCCCGAGCTATCCAGCCATCGTGCCGACGCTCGGAATCGGCGCCTCGCTCAAGGTCCCATGGCACGCCTACCAGCAAGACCATCACTTCGTCGTTACCCTGCGTGACGAGGACCATCGAGAGCTGCCACTTCGGATTGAGGGAAACTTCCGCGTAGGAGCCGACATCCTTCTGCGCCACGGCGACCCGAGTGTCATCAATATCGCTGGAACCGTCACCAACGTGGTCTTCGAGCGCCCCGGTCATTACCACCTACTGCTTCATGTAGACGACGAAGAGCTGGCTCGTTGGGACCTTCAGGTGGTTCAAGTGCCTGGCGGGTTTCCCAGTGCCGCGATGCCAGGACTCGCTCAACCGTAAGCCGCTCCGAAGCTCCCATCCCCGGACACCTCGCTGGTGGTGTGCCCGGCGGGACCTCACGATCCCGCCGGGCTTCCAGCGGTACACGGTCACCCAGAAGTCGACCGGGCCCGGTACCTCGTGACCCTCAACCTTCTGAGCCCCTCCAACAATCGAGGCCATTCTGGTTGCGTGCATCCGATGATCCTTTCCGTCGTACTCCTCCTGTGTACCGTCCCCCACGCGCAGCACCTATGCACACTTCGCGTACCGAGGCGGGCTTGGCGCGGACTTCGCGGGCCGCGCAACGCACGAGGCTCGGGCTGCTGTTCCAGCAGGGTGCGGGCTACCCAGCCGGGCAGCAGCTCCCCGGGGACGAACACCACCGGCTCGCCGTGGTCGGGATGTATGCCGGCCTCGCAATGGATGTAGCCCGGCGACAGCATCCCGATTGGCGGCAGCTCGACGCCCTCGCGCTCGGCCTGCACCCGCTCGACCTCCACGGCCCGGTACGTCTCGGGATCCATCGCGATCACGTCCCTTGCAGGTAGCGGAAGACCGCGAACGCGCGCGGTCGGGCCAGTTGGATATCGCCGCGCCAGTTGGCCACGATGCCGATCTGGCCGACCTCCGCGTAGCGCTCCGACAGCACCTGCACGTTCAGGTCCAGTCGCTGGTCGCTCAGGAGCTGGCTCTAGTCGCCACGAAGGCGTCGGACATGGCAGGTGCTCGGCGTTTCCGCAGGTCAGCGCCTCTGTGAGCGGCCACGGAACGCGGTCGGAGGTTGTCCCGTTAGGGCGCCGTTACCGCTGCTGCGTACGAATCAGCCTGCAAGCCGTGGCTCGACTCTTGCGCGGAGGAAGCGGAACACGATGTGTGGGATCTTCGGCATGGTGCGTTCGGCGCACGACCCGGACCCGGCCTGGGCGTCGAGCGTGTTCGTCGCCCTCGGGCACCTCGCGGAGGAGCGCGGCCGCGACGCCGCCGGCTTCGTGCTCGTCGGCGATGGCTCTGGGGGCGCCGGAGGCGGTCAGAGCGACGGCTCCGACCGTGCCGCCCTCCCGGGCCGCGACGACGATGGCGGGCCGCGCGACCTGATCCACCGTCGCGACGTGCGGCTCGGCCGCTGCCGGGTGGTCAAGGACACCCGCCGGTGGGGGTCCGTCTGGCAGCCGGAATTCCTGCAGGCGCTGGACGGCGCACAGGCTGCGCTCGGCCATACCAGGCACGCCTCGCAGGGCACGCCCGGTACGCTGGCCAACGCCGCGCCGCTGGCGGTGGGTGAGGGCCTGATCGGCGTCCACAACGGCGACGTCGACGCCCACGCCTTGCGCAGCGGCCTGCCGATCGCGCTGCCGCCCTCTCACGGCGAGACCGACAGCGAGGTGCTGCTGCTGGCGCTGGACCGGGTCCGCGGGCACCAGCGGGCGGCCTGCCACGTGCTGGAGACGGCCCACGGCCTGGCCACGCTCGCCTGGGTGGACCGGCACGCGCCGGACGTCGTCCACGTCGCTCGCGCCGCCCTGTGCCCGCTGGCGATCGCCAGGGACGCTCGCGACAACCTCTACTGGGCGTCCTCGCCGGCGTGGTTCCGCCGCCTCGACGAGCAGACCGGTGGGCGGCTTGGCTTCGAGGTCGAGCGGGTCCGCGAGGGCACTCTGCTGGCGATCGCCGCCGGCGCGACGCCCTCGATCCGCGCCAGGCGCTCGTTCGAGCCGGTCGCCCGCCCAGGGGACGCCTGGCGGTTCCCTTCCATCTGGAACGGCCTGGACCCCGCCGACGTCGCGGCGTTCCAGGCCGAGGCCCGTCACCGCACCGTCCGTCGCCGCACCGCAGGCGCCCGCGCCGAGCTCGCCGAAGCCGCCCCGGCCGGTTAGCGAAGGGCGCGGCACCGCCGAGGGGCGGTGGCCCGGGGCCACCCCGGCGGGTCAGCGCGGGGGGCGCGGGTCGCCCTGGGGCGCCCCGGCGGGTCAGCGCGGGGTTGCCGGGGGCGCCCCGGTTGGTCAGCCTCTGGTGCGCTCGAGCAGGCGCTCGGCGATCCGCAGGTCGTCCGCGAAGGTGATCTTCAGGTTGCCTGGCTCGCCGGGCACGACCGCGACCTCCAGGTCCGTGTAGCGCTCGGCGCAGGCGGCCGTGTCGGTCCCGGTGAAGCCGTCGCGCGCGGCGGCGTCGTAGGCGTCCAGCAGCGGAGCGGCGCGGAAGGCCTGCGGCGTCTGGATGCTCACCAGGCGCTCGCGGTTGCCGGGGACCAGCCGGCCGGCGGGGTCGACCGCGAGCACGTTGTCGACCGGGACACCGGGGACGGCGGCGCCGCACGACAGCGCGGCGGCCAGAACCCGCTCGGAAAGGTCCGTGGAGGCCAGCGGGCGCGCGGCGTCGTGGAGCAGCACGGCGGTGATGACGCCTGTCCGTATTGCACCGGCCAGATGTTGCAGCGCGCGGTACTCGGACTCGTGGCGGGTGGCGCCGCCGGCGACCAGGTCGACCTCAACGCCTGGCAGCTCGCGCTCCAGCACCTCGCCGGCCAGGGAGAGGTCCTTTGCCCGCACCGCCAGCACCAGCCGCTCGACGCCGCCGGTGCCTGCCAGCGTCTCCAGCGCCCACACCAGCATGGACCTGCCGGCCAGCGGCAGGTACGCCTTGCTGCCGCTGTGCCCGACGCGCGTGCCCGAACCGGCGGCGAGCACGATGCCGGCGTATGGCCCCCCGGCTCCGTTGTGCATGGCGGTCATCCTACGCAAGCGTCTGGCCAGGCGCGGTCGTCAGCGCCGGCCAGCGCCGGCCACGGCGTCCTGGAGGGCTTGGGGCGTGGCGATGCCGTCGACCCGCTTGCCGTCCACGTAGAAGGTGGGCGTGGCGTTCACGCCCCGCACCGATCCCTGGTTGATGACCTGGCGGAGCCAGGGCTCGTAGGTCCCGCGGCGGACGCAGCTCGAGAAGGCGGTGCCGCCGATCCCCGCGCGTGCGCCGAGCTGGACCAGCCGGTCGGCGGTCAGGGCGCCGGAGTTCTCCGGGGCCTGCCCGGCGTAGAGCAGGTCGTGGTAGGGCCAGAACTTGCCCTGGTCGCCCGCGCAGGTGGCGGCGTTGGCGGCCAGCACGGACTCGCGCCCGAGGATGGGCTGCTCGTGGAAGACGAAGCGGATCCTGCCCTGGTCCACGAGCTGGCGGACGGTTGGGCCGACCGCGGCCTGGAAGTTCGCGCACGCCGGGCACTGGAAGTCGCCGTACTCCTCGACCAGCACCGGGGCCGACGGCTTGCCGAGCAGCTCGCCCTGGTTCGGCCCGAGCGCGTGCGCCGGCCGTACCAGCGGTCCCTTGCGCGCCTGGATGCTCTCCCTGGCGGCCAGCGCGATCCCGGCGATCACCAGCACCGCCACGATCAGCCAGATCGAGCCGCGCGACCGGCGGGCGAGCCGCGCCGCCTCCTCGACCCCGGACTCCCGCGACTCCCCGGACTGGCGTGGCTCCCGGGCCGGCGCGGCGCCAGGACGCGCCGGCGGTTCCCGGCCGGGCTTCCCTGGACGCCGCACCCTAGGAACCTTCCGCCTCGTCGGCGCGGACCGCACCGGCGACCTCGGACGCCTGGGCGGCCTCCGCCCTGGCCTGGCGGGCAGCCCGCTCGCGGGCGATGCGACGGTCCTCGCGGACGGCCACCTTCTCCTCGTAGCTGGCCCACGACGCCAGGATGGCGATCACCGCGACCAGGGAGATGATGTCGCCGGCACCCCACATGATCGCGCCGCCGGCCTGCTGGTCGGCCAGCGGGGTCGGCCCCCAGCCGCGCACGAACGTCGCCAGCGACGGCGCCAGCAGATGGCCGGAGTTCATGATCGCCACGCCAAGGAAGGCATGGAACGGCACCATCAGGAAGACGTAGAGCACCCGTGCCAGGTGGTGCAGCCGCCACCTGGTCGGGTCCAGGCCGACCACCGGCCACCAGAACAGCAGCCCGACCGCGATGAAGTGCAGGTGGATCGCGTCGTGCACGTACTGGTTACGCAGGCTCAGGTCGAACAGCGGCGAGAAGTAGAGCGCGTACAGGGTCATCGTGAACAGGATCCAGGCGATCAGCGGGTAGCCGATGATCCGCACCGGGAGGCTGTGCACGACCCGCACGATCCGCTTGCGCGCTGGCGCCGACGCGGTCATCAGCACCATGGTGATGGGGGCGCCCAGCGCCAGCAGCGGCGCCGCAATCATCGCCAACAGCAGGTGCTGGCCGGCGTGCACCGAGAACAGCGCGGTGTCGTAGCGCTCGATCGGCGACTGCAGCGCCAGGGCGATCGTGCCGAGCCCGCCGAGGAAGCAGGCGGTGCGCTGCGCCGGCCAGCGCTGGCCGCGCTCGACGATGCGCCTGCGGCCCAGCAGGTACAGGGTGGCGGCGGCCAGCAGGGGGACCGCCACCAGCGGGTCGAAGCTCCAGTCGAGCAGCACCGAGCGCAAGGTCGGCGACGGCACCGCCTGGCCGGGCGCCGGCCCGGCCAGCGCCGGCACGGCCGCCGGGCCGGCGAGCAGCGCCAGGGCGGCCACCGGCGCGCTCCAGAGGCTTCGGATCGGGTTCCACCGCAGCATGACGGCCCCATGGTATGCCGGGCGACCCGAAAACCCGGGCCGCTGGACCGACCCGCGAACGATCACAGTTGCAACAAGGTGCAACTGCACTGTTAACTGTGTGGCGAGATGGCTTCCAATACGGACTCCGCGATCGCCCTGCTGCGCGAGCAGGGCATGCGCATGACGCCGCAGCGGATCGCGATCGTCACCGAGATCATGACCACGCCGGGCTACGTGATCCCGATGCAGGTCATCAAGCAGATCCAGGAGCGCGTGCCGGGCACCAGCGCGTCCACCGTGTACCGGACGCTGGAGCGCCTGGAGGAGGTCGGCGTGCTGGTCCACGTCCACTTGGAGAGCGGTATCGGCTACCACCGGCTCGCGGACGCGCAGCACGTCCACCTGACCTGCGCCGGCTGCGGCGACGAGCGGGAGCTGCCCTCCAGTGCGCTCGAGCGGCTTCAGGGGCTGATCATGGACGACCACGGCTTCTGGCCGGATTTCAGCCACCACGCCATCTCAGGGCTGTGCGCCGGCTGCCTCCAGCGGCGCGGCTCCGCGACCGCGGCCCACGCCCACCGCGAGCGCGAGCCGGTCGCCTGACCGCCGGCGGCGCCCGTCAGCTCAGGAGCGCACCAGGCGGGCGATCGCGGCGCTCGCCTCGGCGACCTTCTCCTCCGCCTCCGGACCGCCGCCGGTGATCGCCTCGCGCACGCAGTGGCCGAGGTGGTCGTCCAGCAGCTCCAGCGCGACCGACTGCAACGCCCGGGTGGCGGCGGAGATTTGGGTCAGCACGTCGATGCAGTAGCTGTCCTCGTCGACCATGCGCTGGATCCCGCGCACCTGCCCCTCGATCCGGCGCAAGCGCCGCTGGACATCGTCCTTGTGCCCGCTGTAGCCGCGCACCGCTCTCCCTCCGTGAACCGCAGATACCCCCCGAGGGTAGCATGCCGAGCCCCGGGCGGGACGGCTTGACGGCCCGCCGAGCGCTGGTGTCTGCTGGCCCAACAGGTAACTGACCGTAACATCGGTGCGCCCCGGGAGGTACGCATGGCACTCGATGTCGACGCCCTCCAGTCCGCCGCCGACCTCGAGGGGCTCGATCCGTTCCGACCCGAGTTCCGCACCGACCCCTACCCGCTGTACCGCAAGCTGCGCGAGCTCGACCCGATCCATCGCAGCCCCGCCGGCGCGTGGATCCTGACCCGCCACACCGACGCCACCGCGGTGCTGCGCGACCCCCGCTTCAGCTCCAACCCGTCCCACCTCGGCGGGGAGCGGCCCCAGGTGGGGCCGCGGCGGGTGGACACCAAGGTGCTGCTGTTCCTGGACCCTCCCGACCACACCCGGCTGCGGTCGCTGGTGTCCAAGGCGTTCACCCCCAACGTGGTGCGGCGGCTCCGCCCGCGCATCGAGGCGCTGGTCGCCGACCTGCTCGACCGGGCCGAGCGGAGGGGCTCCCTGGAGCTGATCGCCGACCTCGCCTACCCCCTCCCCGTGGCGGTCATCTGCGAGCTGCTGGGCGTGCCGGCCGGCGACCGGGCGGTCTTCGGGAGCTGGTCGTCCGACGCCTCCCGCCTGCTGGACCGCGACATCGACCTGGACGAAGCGGCCCTGGAGCGGGGTGCCGCCGCGATCGCCGGCTTCACCGACTACTTCGGCGGCCTGATCCAGCAGCGGCGGGCAGAGCCCGGCGACGACCTGCTCTCCGGCCTGATCGCCGCGGAGGAGGACGGCCAGCGGCTCACCTGGGAGGAGCTGTTCGCCACCATCATCCTGCTGTACCTGGCCGGCCACGAGACCACCGTCAACCTGATCGGCAACGGCACGCTGGCCCTGCTGCAGCACCCAGACCAGCTCCAGCGGCTGCGCCGTGACCCGGCGCTGGGCCCCAGCGCCGTCGAGGAGCTGCTGCGCTACGAGAGCCCGGTCCACGTGACCGCCCGCATCGCCACCACCGACCTCGAGGTGGCCGGCGTCCCGATCGGCGCGGGCGAGCAGGTGGTCGTCCTGGTGGCCGCGGCCAACCACGATCCGGAGGCGTTCGCCGACCCGGACGTCCTGGACGTGGGCCGGCCGGACAACCGGCACCTCTCGTTCTCGGCGGGGATGCACTACTGCCTCGGCGCGGCGCTCGCCCGGCTGGAGGGCGAGGTGACCTTCGATGTGCTGCTCCGGCGCTTCCCGCGGCTCGCCCTGGTCGACTCGGAGCCCCATTTCCGTGAGCACTTCGTGCTGCGCGGCCTGCGCTCGCTCGACCTGCGCATCGCCTGACCGGACGCGAGGTCTGTCCGGAGTCGGGCACGCTCGCGCCGCCTGCCGCTGATGCCGGGCGCGCATGTATTCCGTTCCGTCTTGACCGGATGCACGAATCGTGGTGATTTACCTAGCGGCCGGCCGGGCTGGCCGGCAGCAAGGGTGCCGCGGGCCCGAATTCCGGCCCGGTAGCGTGATCCCGTAGCAATCAGGCATCCGCGCGGGAGGGGACGTGGCCAGGTACAGCTTCAGGTTCGACGAGGCGACCATCGGCGATCTGCAGGCGCGGATGGAATCTGGCCGGCTCACCTCCCGCGCGCTGGTGCGGGCCTACCTCCGGCGCATCGACACGATCGACCGCTCCGGGCCGGGGCGGGTCGGCCTGCGCTCGGTGCTGGAGGTCAACCCCGACGCGGAGCCGATCGCGGCGGCGCTCGACGACGAGCGGCGCCACGACGGCCCCCGGGGCCCGCTCCACGGTATGCGCTGGCCGGCTCGCGCCCCAGGCGCGACGCCACCGTGGTGGAGCGGCTCCGCGTGGCCGGCGCGGTGATCCTCGGCAAGGCGAACCTGAGCGAGTGGTCCAACATCCGCTCACCGCACTCGTCCAGCGGCTGGAGCGCCCGCGGAGGGCAGACCCGCAACCCGTACTCGCTGGACCGCTCGCCCTCCGGGTCCAGCTCGGGGTCGGCCGCCGCGGTGGCGGCCAACCTGGCCACCGCGACCCTGGGTACCGAGACGGACGGGTCGATCCTCTGCCCGGCGGCCGCCTGCTGCGTGGTGGGGATCAAGCCGACAGTCGGCCTGACCAGCCGGGCCGGAGTGATCCCGATCAGCCACAGCCAGGACACGGTCGGGCCGATCTGCCGCACGGTGGCGGACGCGGCCACGGTGCTCGGCGCGCTGGTGGGCGTGGACGCGCGCGACCCGGCCACCAGTGACTCGGAGGGCAGGTTCCACACCAACTACCGGCGGTTCCTGGACGCCGGCGCGCTCCACGGCGCCCGCATCGGCATCCCGCGCGAGGTCTTCTACGGCTACAGCCCGCCCGCCAACCAGGTCGCCGAGGAGGCGATCGAGGCGCTCCGCTCGGCGGGCGCCGAAGTGGTCGACCCCGCCGACATCCCGGGCGCCAGGGAGATGGCCGGCTTCACCGGCGAGCGCGAGCTGGAGGTCCTGCTCCACGAGCTCAAGCACGACCTCGGCCAGTACCTCGCCGAGCGGGACGACCCGAGGATCCGTAGCCTGGCCGACGTGATCGCCTTCAACGACGCCCACGCCGACCGGGAGCTGCGGCACTTCGGGCAGGAGTTCTTCCTGGCGGCGCAGGGCAAGGGGCCGCTCACCGAGCCCGCCTACCTGGAGGCGCTGGCCAGCAACCGCCGGCTCGCGCGCGAGCAGGGCATCGACAAGGTGCTCGAAGACCTCGGCCTCGACGCGCTGATGGTGCCGACCAGCACCCCGCCGTGGACCATCGACCCGGTCAACGGCGACCACGTGCTCGGGGAGGGCTCGACCCCGGCCGCGCTTGCCGGCTACCCGGCCACCAGCGTGCCCGCCGGCTACGTGGAGGGGCTGCCCGTCGGCGTGACCTTCTTCGGCACCGCCTGGAGCGAGCCCACGCTGATCCGGCTGGCGTACGCGTTCGAGCAGGCCACCAAGGTCCGGCGGCCGCCTCGCTTCCAGCCTGGCGGCCTCGACCACAAGGTCCGGTCATGAGCCTCGAGGCCCATCAAAATGAACCAGAACGCTCCTTGTCACGTACGCTTCCATGACAGAGATTGGTGACGATGGGCTGGCGTAGGGCTATCCGTCGCCTACCGCTTGCCGGTGCAGCCGTCGCCGGCGCGGCGGTCGGCCATTCCATCGCGTACCTGATGGTCGCGCCCGAGGGCAGGACCCGGGCGATCCTGCTGGCCGGCACCGGCCACGGCTACTGGTCGACCGCGGTCGCCGCCGAGATCGTGCTCGGGTTGCTGGCGGTGACCACCTTCGGGCTGCGGCACTTCAACCGCGGCCTGCGGTCGGCGAGACGCCGGCCGAGCGACGAGCCGTGGGCGAGGCTGGCGGCCCGGCTGTCCTTGCTCCAGATCACCATCTTCGCGGTCCAGGAGGTGGTCGAGCGCGCCGCCAGCGGCCACGCGATCGACGACCTGCTCAGCGACCGGCTGCTGTCCATCGGCGTGCTGGTGCAGATCGTGGTCGCCGTGGGTGCGGCCACGCTGCTGGTGTGGCTGGGCCGCGTGGCCGAGGCGGTCGGCCGTGCCCTCGGCGGCGAGCGCCTGCCCCGGCCTGTCCGGGTGGTCATCGCCTGGCCGCGCGTGGTCATCCGGCCGACCTCTCGGTCGCGCTGCGCGGACGGGATCCGCGCGCCGCCCCGCGTCCGCACCGCCTGAACCATTCAGTCGAACCGCTCGCCGCCGCGCCAGTCCCGGCGGCCAGGGGTGGGTTCGCCTGCCCCCGCGGGGCGGAGGATGCGGAGGACACCTTCGATGAGGAAGCGGATTGCGTCGATCGCCGCAGCGGTCGGCCTCGCTGGCATGCTGGTCACCTTCACCGGCGCCGGGCCCGCCTCGGCGCACGAGCAACGCAAGATCGGCAAGTACAACGTGGAGGTCGGGTTCGGCGACGAGCCGGCCTACACCGGCGAGAAGAACAGCGTGATGATGTCCTTGAAGGACGCCAACGACAAGCCGGTCACCGACCTCGGCGACACGCTCAAGGTCGACGTCACCCAGGCCGGCAGCACCGACGACACGCAGAAGCTGAGCATGACCATGGGACCCAACTTCGAGGTCGGCGGGGACGGCACCCCAGGCGACTACCGCGCCTGGTTCATCCCGACCGCGCCAGGCCCCTACACCTTCCACTTCACCGGCTCCATCAAGGGGCAGGCCGTCGACGAGAAGTTCACCTCCTCGCCGACCACCTTCGACGAGGTGCAGGACCCGGCCCAGGTGGAGTTCCCGGCCAAGGACCCGACCACCGGCCAGCTCTCGGCCCGCGTCGACCGCGAGAACCAGCGGCTGAACCAGGCGCTGGCGGACACCAGGCGGCAGGCGAAGGACGAGGCCGGCACCGCCCGGCTGATCGCGATCGTCGGGGTGGTGGTCGGCGCGCTCGGCCTGGCGGCCGCCGGCTACGGTCTCAGCAGGAAGCGGGCGTAGGTCATGCGCCGCCCACTCGCCGCCGCCCTGCTCGCGGGGCTGGTGCTGCTGCTGGCCGCTCCGGCGGCCAGTGCGCACGCCTTGCTGCGCAGCTCCGATCCCTCCAGTGGGGCCTCGCTCGGCAAGGCTCCGGCGAAGGTGACCCTCACCTTCACCGAGCCGCCGGACCTGACCCTGTCGACCGTGCACGTCCTGGACTCCAGCGGCAAGGCGGTAGAGTCGGGCAAGGCCGCAGGGGTGCCTGGCAAGCCGCTGGCACTCGAAATCCCCCTCGGCCAGGTGCCCAACGGCGCGTACACGGTGAGCTGGCGGACGGTGTCCAGGACCGACGGGCACCTCACCAACGGCTCGTTCGCCTTCGGCGTCGGGGTGCAGCCGCCCTCCGCCGCTCCCGGCGCGCCGGCGGCCGCCGCCTCGTCGCCCCCCTCGGTGCTCGGCGTGGCCGGGCGCTGGGCGCTCGACTGGGGGCTCATCCTGCTCGTCGGTGCGGTGGCCAGCAGCCTGCTGGTCTTCCGGCGCCGCGACGCCGGACCGCTCCTGCCCGTGCTCGGCGGCGCGCTCGTCCTGGCGGCCGCCGGGCTGGTGGCGATGATCGTGTCGGAGCACTCGCGCGTCGGCGTGTCCCTGGATGAGCTGCTCGGGTCCAGCACCGGCGGCAAGCTGATCAACCAGGCGGTCGTCCTGGCGGTGACCGCGATCGTGCTCGGCGCGGTGGCCTTCCGGCCACGCCGTCCCGAGCTGCTGGCACTGCTCGGGGCCGGGGCGGCGGCGACCATGCTGGTACACGTCGCCGGGGGCCACGCGGCCGGGGAGGCGACCCTGACCCCGCTGCAGATCCTGGCCCAGTGGGGCCACCTGCTGGCGGTCGGGGTCTGGGTCGGCGGCTTCCTGTGGCTGCTGCTCGGGCTCAGACGCTCCTCCGCCGCGGCCGGCCCCGAGCCAGGCGACGGCCTTCGGGCCAGCATGCGCATCGAGCACGCGCACGCCAGCGTGGGCGGGCAGCCGGGCCAGACCCGCCCGGCTCCTTCCGCGGCGCCCGGAGCGCCCGCGGCTGGCAACGGCGGCTCCGCCAGAGGGGAGGCCGCCGCCGTGATGACGGTGCCGAGCGGCGCGGACGAGCGCGTGCTCGCCGTGCAGCGCTTCTCGACCATGGCGACGGTGTCGCTGGGCGTGGTGGTGCTCACCGGGCTGGCGCGGGCGCTGATCGAGGTGCGCAGCTGGCACGGACTGTTCTCGACCAGCTTCGGCCGCACACTCCTGATCAAGCTGGTGCTGGTCGCCGGCCTGATCGGTCTCGGCGCGGTGAACCACTTCCGGATCGTGCCCGCGCTGCGGGCCGGGCGGGCCAAGGTGGCGACATTGGCCTCGACCGTGCGGGCGGAGCTGGCGCTGGCGATCCCGATCGTGGTGGCGGCCGCGATGCTCGGCGAGCTGCCGCCCGCGCAGTACCTCAGCCAGCCGGCCAGGCAACCGGCGCCGGCCGCGGTGACGGTCAGCGGCCACGACTTCGCCACCTCGGTGAAGGTCCAGCTGACCGCCACGCCCGGCACGGTCGGCGCGAACCAGTTCAGCGCCAGGGTGGTGGACTACGACAGCGGCCAGCCCATCCCGGCCAACCGCGTGTCGCTGGGCTTCACGCTGCCGAGCCGGCCGGACGTGGGCGCCTCGACCCTGGAGCTGAGGAAAGCGCCCGACGGGCGCTGGCAGGGCCAGGGCATCCTGTCCATCGCCGGGCGCTGGAGCATCACCACCCTGGTCGAGTGGCCAGGCGGCAGCGTCACCGTGCCGCTCCAGTTGCAGCCACGCGCCGCGGAGGGGACCTCGCCGCAGGTGAAGATCTCCAAGGCTCCCGGCCAGCCGACCGTCTACAGCATCGCCCTGCAGCGGGGGAGCTCCTTGCAGGCCTACCTGGACCCGGGGAAGCCCGGGCCCAACGTGCTGCACCTGACCTACTTCGCGGCGAACGGCTCGGAGCAGCCGATGTTCGAGGTGAAGGCCACGGCCACCAACCCGGCCGGCGCCACCGCGGACCTTTCACTCAGCCGGTTCAGCGCCGGGCACCTGGTGTCCAATCTGAACCTCAACCCCGGGCGCTGGTCCTTCTCGATCGTGGGCACCTCCAAGGCCGGCGACCTCACCGACGCCCGTTTCGAGCAGGTGATCCAGTGAAGAATCTCCGTTCTCTGACAGCGGCGCTGGCGCTTGCGGCGCTGGTGCTCGCTGGCTGCTCCAGCGGCCAGAGCTCCGGGCAGGCGAGCGCCACCACGGCCGCTTCCAACACGACGGCCGACCGGCCCAGCTCCACCGGCAAGCTCAGCATCCTGGCGCCCCGCAACGCCAGATCGTCAAGGGCACCGACCTGACGCTCAAGCTGGAGCTGACGGGCGCCAAGATCGTGCCGGCGACCACCACCAAGATCCAGCCCGACCAGGGCCACGTGCACGTGATGCTGGACGGCAAGCTGATCTCCATGAACTACAAGCTGTCGGAGAAGCTGCCGAAGCTGAGCCCCGGCACGCATCTGATCCAGATCGAGTTCGTGGCCTCAGATCACCTGCCGTTCGACCCCAGGGTGCTCACCCAGGCGGCCTTCCAGGTGAACGGGTGAGCCGGTGACCGTCCCGGTCCAGGTCGCTCGGCGGCGTCCGGCGCCAGGGTCCGCCATCCCTGCGGCCCTCGCCGGGCTCGCCTTCCTGCTGGCGCGGCCGGGGCTGGAGGCGCTGCCGCCCGGCGCCCGGACCGGCGTGCTGGCGGCCGGCTACCTCGCGCTGGGCCTCGCCGCCGTGGCGGCGACGCCGGCTCGCGCGCGGGCGGCCCAGGCCCGACAGGCTGCCGCCCGGGGCGCGGCGGCCCCGGCGACCCGGGCGCGGGCCGGGGCGGTGCTGGTGGCGGGGTTGGCGGCGGTGGTGGCGGCCGCGCTGCTGGCCGGACCGGTGCCGCCGCTGCCGGCCGGGATGGTCGCCCTGGCGCTCAGCCTGCTCGCCGCGGTCGCGGAGGAGGCGCTGTTCCGCGGGGCGCTGTACGGCCTGCTGGAGCGGCGGGGAGCGGTGGTGGCCGTGGGCGCGACGGCCATCCTGTTCGCGCTGGTGCATGTTCCTTCCTACGGTCTGGCGTCGGTGCCCGTGGATCTCGGTGCCGGCCTGCTGTTCGGCTGGCAGCGCTGGGCGTCGGGCCATTGGACCGTTCCCGCGGCGACGCATGCCGCGGCCAATCTGCTGGCGGTGATCCTTCGATGATCTGGAAGCCGGTTCGCGTCACCACGGTGATGCTCGCGGTGCTCCTGCTGGCGACCTCGTGCTCGGGGTCGAGCGGCTCGGCGGGGCGGCCCGAGCCGCTCCGCGTCGGTGCCATCTACCCGCTGAGCGGCTCGCAGGGCCCCGGCGGCATCGAGGAGTACCGAGGCGTCGAGCTGGCCGCGCGCATGGCCAACCAGCGCGGCGGCGTGGCGGGCCGCCCCATCGAGCTGGTCCCGCAGGACGTGCCCGAGGCCGACGCCGCGCCCGCCGCGGTCGAGCGCCTTGCCAGCCAGGGGATTGGCGTCATGCTCGGCAGCTACGGCAGCACCATCTCGGAGCCCGCGGCCCAGACCGCCTCCCGTGGCGGCCAGGTCTTCTGGGAGACCGGCGCGGTCGGTGAGCTGATGGGCCTGCCCGCCGGCGGGGACCGCGTCTTCCGGGTCGCTCCCGCCGGCTCGCTGCTCGGCAGGACCGCCATGGACTTCACCGCCTCCGAGCTGTTGCCACGGCTGAAGCGCAAGGCC
>WNGL01003418.1_pt1 | contig 20773 bp, 13 predicted proteins | sample 5400591 | NCBI WGS metagenome assembly WNGL01 (sample SAMN13153377, study PRJNA577476) | soil metagenome | isolation source: 80 cm soil or saprolite under Garry oak tree replicate 1 | place: USA:California | collected 2016-06-15 | reverse complement strand
TGGTGGAAGTGCACGCCGAGCCCGAACTCGACCGGGCGCTCGACGCGGGCGCCACCGTCATCGGCGTCAACGCGCGCAACCTGGCCACGCTCAAGGTGGACCGCGGGATCTTCGGCCGGATAGCCGGGCAGATCCCGGACGGCATCGTCAAGGTCGCCGAGTCCGGCGTCCGCGGTCCGCGCGACCTGCTCGCCTACGCCGCCTCCGGCGCGGACGCCGTGCTGGTCGGCGAGAGCCTGGTCACCGAGAAGGACCCGCGCAACGCCGTCGCCGACCTGGTGACCGCGGGGTCGCACCCTGCGCTGCGAGGAGAACGCGGTTGACCGAGACTGCCACGGCGCAGGCACCTGCCGCGCCCGCCGAGCCCGATATCTCGCCGGTTCCCGACATCGAAGGCCACTTCGTGGTCGGTGCGGTCGGGGTCGCCGAGGTGGGCGGGACGGGCGAGGCGCCCGGCGTCGCTTACGGCGGCCGGTTCGCGCCCGAGGCTCTGATGGCGGCGCTGGAGGAACTGACCGCCGCCTACGAGCAGGCGCGGAAGGATCCGGCCTTCCGGGCCGAGCTGGACGGACTGCTGCGGGGCTACGCAGGCCGGCCGACACTGCTGTACCGCGCGGAACGGTTCGGCCAGCAGGCCGGCGGGTGTGCCGTGCTGCTCAAGCGGGAGGATCTGGCCCACACCGGGTCGCACAAGATCAACAACGTGCTCGGCCAGGTGCTGCTGGCCCAGCGGATGGGCAAGACGCGGGTGATCGCGGAGACCGGAGCCGGCCAGCATGGCGTGGCCACCGCGACCGCCTGTGCGCTGCTCGGCCTGGACTGCGCCGTCTACATGGGCGAGGAGGACACCCGCAGGCAGGCGCTGAACGTGTCCCGGATGCGGATGCTCGGCGCCGAGGTCATCCCGGTCGCCACCGGCACCCGCACGCTTAAGGACGCCATGAACGAGGCGTTCCGTGACTGGGTGAAGTCGGTCGGGCACACGCACTACTGCATCGGCTCGGTCGGCGGTCCGCATCCGTTCCCGATGATGGTCAGGGACTTCCAGCGGATCATCGGCCTCGAGGCCCGCGAGCAGGTGCTCGAGGCCACCGGCCGCCTGCCGGACGCGGTGATCGCCTGCGTAGGCGGCGGCTCCAACGCCATCGGCGTGTTCCACGCCTTCATCCCCGACGCCTCGGTTCGCCTCATCGGCTGCGAGGCGGGCGGTGACGGGCTCCATACCAAGCGGCACGCGGCGACCCTCACCGGCGGCTCGCAGGGCGTGCTGCACGGGATGCGGACGTTCGTGCTGCAGGACGCGGACGGCCAGACCCTCGGCACGCACTCCATCTCGGCCGGCCTGGACTACCCGGGCGTGGGCCCGGAGCACGTCTGGCTGAGGGAGACGGGCCGGGCCGAGTACCGGGCGGTGACCGACGCCGAGGCGATGAACGCGTTCTCGGTGCTCTGCCGGACCGAGGGCATCATCCCGGCCATCGAGTCGGCGCACGCGCTGGCCGGCGCGCTCGACGTCGGCCGCGAACTCGGCCCCGGCGGGCTGATCCTGGTCAACCTGTCCGGCCGCGGCGACAAGGACGTCGACACCGCCTCCAAGTGGTTCGGGGTGTGACCACGTGACCAGTGCCGTCACCGAGGCCTTCGGCAAGGCCAGCGCGGACAACCGCGCGGCCCTGGTCGGCTACCTGCCGGCCGGGTTCCCCTCCGGCCCTGGCCATGGCGCAGGCCGGAGCCGACGTCATCGAGATAGGCCTGCCCTATTCCGACCCGCTGATGGACGGCCCGGTGATCGCCGAGGCGGTGCACCGCGCGCTGGCCGCCGGGACGCGGGTCACGGATGTGCTGCGCACGGTCGAGGCGGTCGCGGCGGCGGGCGTGCCGGTGCTGGTCATGACCTACTGGAACCCTGTCGACCGGTACGGCGTGCGCGCCTTCGCCAGGGACCTGGCCGCGGCGGGCGGCTCGGGGCTGATCACCCCGGACCTCACCCTCGAGGAAGCGGGCTCCTGGCTGGACGCCTCCGGCGAGCACGACCTGGACCGGGTGTTCCTGGTCGCGCCCAGCTCCACCGACGAGCGGGTGGCCAAGATTGCCCGGGCCTGCCGCGGCTTCGTCTACGCCGCCTCGCTGATGGGCATCACCGGCACCAGGGACGCGGTCAGCGGTGACGCCTCCGGCCTGGTCGAGCGGGTCCGCGAGCACACGAACCTGCCGGTGGCGGTCGGCCTCGGCGTCAGCAACGGAGCTCAAGCGACCCAGGTGGCCGCGTTCGCGGACGGCGTGATCGTCGGCTCGGCCTTCGTCCGCCGCCTCCTCGACGAGCAGGGTATCCCGGCAATCCGCGAGCTGACCCGCGAACTCGCCACCGGCGTCCGCCGCCCCGCACAATAACCCTCCCGCCGCAACCCTCCCGCCGCGCAGCCCTCCGCCGCGCGGTTCGGCACCCCGCCGTCACACCGGGAACATTTACCTCATCCGCGCCATAGTGCGCTCGCCAGTGCGATGATCTTAACTTTTTCCGGGGTTGATTAGGGCTTGTGGGTTGATTTGGGGCACCATGGTGCACAAAAGTCACCCGGAAGCCCAGATCAACCCCGATCTTTGCCCCGGCTGGCGTCCCACGGCGCGCTCGGGTAACACGGGGCGCACGAGCGTGGCGCCGTGAAACGGATGGCTGGCCTTCGGGCGGACGCGGTAGTGTCCGGAAGGTGCCGCTCGCGTCGATCCCGAGCCCCGGCCGCGCCGTCTGGCATCTCGGACCGCTGTCGGTCCGCGCCTACGCGCTGTGCGTGATCGCCGGGATCGTCGTCGCGGTGGCGGTGGCGAGCCGCAGGTACCGGCGCTCCGGCGGCCGGGCCATGGCACATCGCGGGGTCATCCTCGACGTGGCCGCCTGGGCCATCCCGTTCGGCCTGGCCGGGGCGCTGGTGCACGCGATCCTGCTGGATAACAGGCACGCCTTCGGCGACGAATACCGGCTCTGGCACGCCGCCACCGTCGGCGTCGCCGCCATTGGCGTGCCCGGCGCGGTGGCACTCGGCGCGGCGGGGGCTTGGATCGCCTGCCGCCGCTCCGGCGTGGCGTTCGGGCCGGTGGCGGGCGCGGTCGCGCCCGCGCTCGCCTTTGGCCTGGCAATGGCGGGCCTGGGCAACTGGTGGGCGCAGCAGTTCTACGGCCCGCCGTCGGCGTGGTGGTGGGCGGTGCGGATCTCGCCCGAGCACCGGGTGCCCGGCTACGAGAACTATGCCACCTTCCAGCCCGCCTTCCTGTACCAGTCACTGTGGGAGGTCGCCCTGGGCTTGGGGGTGATCTGGGCGGCCAGGAAGTTCGCGCTCAGCGGCGAGCGGACGTTCATGCTGTGCGCGGCCGGCTACGCGGCCGGCGGCTTCTGGGCGGATTGGCTGCGGGTCGGCCCGCTGCCGCACGCGCTCGGCATGCGCTACAGCGTGCTCGGCGATGTCGCCGTTTTCGTCCTCGCCGTGCTGGGCATGTACCTGACCAGACCCGGGCGCCAGCCGCCTGTTCGCGGGCCGGCGAAACGAGCGGTGGTAGAGGATTCTCCCGGTGATGTAATGTCTGTGTAACGGTTCTGTCTAGCTGGGCCAGTGTCGTCCCGAGCGCATTGAAGTGGCGTTTTGCAAGAGACGACGGGAGAGCCCATGGTCGCTGCTGGCCTTTACGACCCCCGGTTCGAGCACGACGCGTGCGGCGTCGGTTTCGTCGCGGACTTGTCCGGACGCGGCGGTCATGAAGTGGTGGCCAGGGCCCTGCGGGTGCTGTGCAATCTCGAGCACCGGGGGGCCAAGGGCGGCGACCCGGGAACCGGGGACGGGGCCGGGATCCTGACCCAGATCCCCGATGAGTTCTTCCGGGCTACCTGCGACTTCGAGCTGCCCGAGGCCGGCGCCTATGCGGCCGGCATGGCCTTCTTCTCCGCCGAACGGCATCTGGTCACCCCCGCCCTGGCCCGGCTGGCCGCCGCCGAAGGGCTGACCATCGTCGGCTGGCGCGAGGTCCCGTTCGACATCACCGCCTGCGGCGACGGCGCGCGGGCGGTGCTGCCCGACGTGCTCCAGCTGTTCGTCGCGGGCGCCGGCGGCCAGCGCGGCATGGAGCTCGAGCGGATGGCGTTCTGCCTGCGCAAGCGGGCCGAACACGAGGCCGGGGTGTACTTCGCCAGCCTGTCCGCCCGGACCATCGTGTACAAGGGCATGCTGTCCGCGCCGCAGCTCGGGCCGTTCTACCCCGACCTGTCAGATCCGGCCTACAAATCCACGCTGGCGCTGGTGCACTCCAGGTTCTCCACCAACACGTTCCCGTCCTGGCCGCTGGCCCACCCGTACCGGTACGTGGCGCACAACGGCGAGATCAACACCGTCCGGGGCAACCGCAACTGGATGCGCGCCCGCGAGGCGATGCTGGCCAGCGAGCTCATCCCCGATTCCGCGGACGGCCGGGGGATCGAGCGGCTCTTCCCGATCCTGGACGAGGACGCCAGCGATTCGGCCAGCTTCGACGAGTGCCTGGAGCTGCTGCACATGGGCGGCCGGTCGCTGCCGCACGCGGTGCTGATGATGATCCCGGAGCCGTGGGAGAACCACGAGGAGATGACGCCGGAGCGGCGCGCCTTCTACCGGTACCACGCCGCGCTGATGGAGCCGTGGGACGGACCGGCGCTGATCGCGTTCACCGACGGCTCGGTGATCGGCGCGGTGCTCGATCGCAACGGCCTGCGCCCCGGGCGGTACTGGGTGACCAGCGACGGCCTGGTCGTGCTGGCCAGCGAGGTCGGCGTGCTCGACATCGACTCGGACCCGGAGACCACGGTGATCAGGAAGGGGCGGCTGCAGCCCGGCCGCGTCTTCCTGGCCGACACGGCGGCCGGCCGCATCGTCGAGGACGAGGAGGTCAAGGCGGCGCTGGCCGCCGAGCACCCCTACGAGAACTGGCTGCACGCCGGGCTCGTCTACCTAGACGACCTGCCGGACCGGCCCAGGGGGGCCAGGGGGGCCAGGGGGGTATGGGGGGACGGGCAGTCCCCCCATGCCGGGGGGGTCACCGGGGGGGTCGCCCCCCCGGGGGAAACTCTGCTCGCCCAGCAGCGGGTGCACGGCTACACCGAAGAGGAGCTGCGGGTCATCCTGGCCCCGATGGCGCGGGCCGGAGCCGAACCCATCGGGTCCATGGGCACGGACACCCCGGTGGCGGTGCTCTCCGGGCGGCCGCGGCTGATGTTCGACTACTTCACCCAGCTGTTCGCCCAGGTGACCAACCCGCCACTGGACGCGATCAGGGAAGAGCTCGTCACCTCGCTGGGCACGATCACCGGGCCCGAGCAGAACCTGCTCCACCCGATCCCGGCCTCCTGCCGCCAGATCGTGCTTCCCTATCCGGTGATCGACGACAACGACCTGGCCAAGATCGTGCACATCAACGACGAGGGCAACCTGCCCGGGTTCGCCTCGCACGTGGTGGACGGCCGCTACGACCCGGCCGGCGGCGGGGAAGGCCTGCGCGCCAGGCTCGCCGATATCTGCGCCGAGGTCTCGGCCGCCATCGAGGCCGGCGCGCGCCTCATCATCCTCTCGGACAGGGCTCGGGGGGACTTGTCCCCCTCAAGGGGGGTCTGGGGGGATGGGTCCCCCCAGGAGCAGGGGGGGTCTGGGGGGGATCGTTCCCCCCGAGGCAACACTGCACCGATTCCCTCGCTGCTGCTGACCGGTACGGTGCACCACCACCTGATCAAGCAGAAGTCACGCACCCGGGCCGGCCTCGTGGTGGAGGCCGGGGACGTGCGCGAGTGCCACCACGTCGCCCTGCTTGTCGGGTACGGCGCTGCCGCCGTCAACCCGTACCTGGCCATCGAGTCGGTCAGGGACCTGGTCCGGCGCGGGGGCATCCAGAACGTCTCGGAAAAGAAGGCCGAGGCGAACCTGCTCAAGGCGCTCGGCAAGGGCCTGCTGAAGATCATGTCCAAGATGGGCGTGTCCACCGTCGCCTCCTACACCGGCGCGCAGATCTTCGAGGCCATCGGCCTGGGCCCGGAGGTGATCGAGGCCTGCTTCACCGGCACCACCTCGCGGCTGTCCGGCGTGGGCTTCGACCAGCTCGCGGGGGAGATCAGCCAGCGGACCGGCCACGCCACCGGCGCGGGCGCCGGGATGGACTTCCGGCGGCTGGACACGGGCGGCGAGTACCAGTGGCGGCGCGAGGGCGAGCCGCACCTGTTCAGCCCCGAGGTGGTCTTCAAGCTGCAGCACGCCACCCGCAGCCGCCGGTACGAGATCTTCAAGGAGTACACCAACCTGGTCGACGACCAGTCGCGGCGGCTGATGACGCTGCGCGGGCTGCTCCGCATCCGCGGTGCGGACGAGGCTACGGATGAGCAGGCACCCGGGCCCGTTCGGGTCGAAGAAGTAGAGCCGGTGGCCAGCATCGTGCGGCGGTTCGCCACCGGCGCCATGTCCTACGGCTCCATCTCGGCCGAGGCCCACCAGACCCTCGCCATCGCCATGAACCGGCTGGGTGGCCGGTCGAACACCGGGGAGGGCGGCGAGGACGCGGACCGGTTCATCCCCGACGCCAACGGCGACCTGCGCCGCTCCGCGGTCAAGCAGGTGGCCAGCGGGCGGTTCGGCGTGACCAGCGAGTACCTCGTCAACGCCGACGACCTGCAGATCAAGATGGCACAGGGGGCTAAGCCCGGGGAGGGCGGCCAGTTGCCCGGCCACAAGGTGTACCCGTGGATCGCCAGGACGCGGTACTCCACGCCCGGTGTCGGCCTGATCTCGCCGCCGCCGCACCACGACATCTACTCGATCGAGGATCTGGCCCAGCTGATCCACGACCTGAAGAACGCCAACCCGGCGGCCCGCGTGCACGTCAAGCTGGTCTCCGAGGTGGGCGTGGGCACGGTGGCCGCCGGGGTGTCCAAGGCGCACGCCGACGTGGTGCTGATCAGCGGGCACGACGGCGGTACCGGCGCGGCCCCGCTGACCTCGATCAAGCACGCGGGCGCGCCGTGGGAGCTCGGCCTGGCCGAGACCCAGCAGACCCTGCTCCGCAATAAGCTGCGGGACCGGATCGTGGTGCAGGCCGACGGCCAGCTCAAGACCGGACGCGACGTGATCATCGCCGCGCTGCTCGGCGCGGAGGAGTTCGGCTTTGCCAGCGCCCCGCTGGTCGTGTCGGGGTGCATCATGATGCGCGTCTGCCACCTGGACACCTGCCCGGTCGGCGTGGCCACCCAGAACCCCGAGCTGCGCGCCAGGTTCACCGGGAGACCTGAGTTCGTAGTGAACTTCTTCGAGTTCATCGCCGAGGAGGTCAGGGAGTACCTGGCCCGGCTCGGGTTCCGCACCCTGGAGGAGATCATCGGCCGGGCCGACCTGCTCGACACGGTCGAGGCGGTGGAGCACTGGAAGGCCTCCGGGCTGGACCTCTCGCCCATCCTCTACACCCCGCCGCTGCCCGAAGGGGCCGCGCTGAGCTGCGTCACCCGCCAGGATCACGGGCTGGAGAAGGCGCTGGACAACACGCTCATCCAGCTCGCTGAGGGGGCGCTCGAGGAAGGTCGCCCGGTCCACCTTGACCTGCCGATCAGGAACGTCAACCGGACCGTGGGCACCATGCTCGGCTACGAGGTAACCCGGCGCTGGGGCGGCGAGGGGCTGCCCGAGAACACGATCGACGTCTCGTTCCGCGGCTCGGCCGGCCAGTCGTTCGGCGCCTTCCTGCCGCGCGGCGTCACGCTGCGGCTGGCCGGCGACGCCAACGACTACCTGGGCAAGGGCCTATCCGGCGGCCGGCTGATCGTCCGGCCCCCGGCCGAGGCCACGTTCACCGCCGAGGAGCAGGTCATCGCGGGCAACGTGATCGGCTATGGCGCGACGGCCGGGGAGATCTTCCTGCGCGGCCTGGTGGGCGAACGGTTCTGCGTGCGCAACTCGGGCGCGCTCGCGGTCGCCGAGGGCACCGGCGACCACGGCTGCGAGTACATGACCGGCGGCCGCGTGGTGATCCTCGGCCCGGTCGGCCGGAACTTCGCGGCGGGCATGTCCGGCGGCATCGCCTACGTGCTCGACCTGCCCCGGATCAGGGTGAACAGGGAGATGGTCGACCTGGACCAGGTGGAAGAGGACGACGCCAAGTTCGTCCGCGAGGTGGTGGAGCGCCACCACGCGGAAACCGGCTCGGCGGTGGCGGCCCGGCTGCTCGCGGACTGGGATCCCGGCCGGTTCACCAAGGTCATGCCCAAGGACTACAAGCGGGTGCTGTCGGCCGCCTCGCAGGCCGAGCGCGAGGGCCGCGACATCAACGAGGCCGTCATGGCCGCGGCGCACGGATAAGGGGGCATCGCATGGCTGACCCGAAGGGTTTCCTGTCCACGCCGCGCGAGATCCCGGTCCGGCGCCCGGTCGGCCTGCGGCTGCTGGACTGGCGCGAGGTGTACGAGCCGTTCTCGCCCAGCCGCCTGGAGCGGCAGGCCGGCCGGTGCATGGACTGCGGCATCCCGTTCTGCCACAACGGCTGCCCGCTGGGGAACCTGATCCCCGAGTGGAACGACCTGGTCTGGCGGCACGACTGGCGCGATGCCTCGGACCGGCTGCACGCCACCAACAACTTCCCCGAGTTCACCGGGCGGCTTTGCCCAGCGCCGTGCGAAGCCGCCTGCGTGCTCGGGATCAACGCCGACCCCGTCACGATCAAGCAGGTCGAGGTGGAGATCATCGACCGGGCGTTCGCGTCGGGCTGGGTCGTTCCGGTGCCCCCGGCGGTGCGGACCGGGCGGACGGTCGCGGTGACCGGCTCCGGGCCGGCCGGCCTCGCCGCCGCCCAGCAGCTCACCAGGGCCGGGCACGCGGTGACCGTCTTCGAGCGCGACGACGCCCCCGGCGGCCTGCTGCGCTACGGCATCCCAGCGTTCAAGCTGGAAAAGCGCCACCTGGACCGGCGGCTCGACCAGATGCGGGCGGAAGGTACCGAGTTCCGCTGCGGTGTCGAGGCGGGCACCGACGTTTCCGCGGAAACGCTGCGCTCGTCCTTCGACGCCCTCGTGCTGGCGGGCGGCGCCAGGGTGCCGCGTGACCTGCCGTTGCCAGGGCGTGAGCTGGACGGCATCCACCAGGCCATGGAGTACCTGCCGCTGGCCAACCGCTTGTTCAGCGATTCGCCGATCAGCGCGCGCGGGCGGCATGTGGTTATCATCGGCGGCGGCGACACCGGCGCGGACTGCCTCGGCACCGCGCACCGCCAGGGAGCGGCCTCGGTGACCCAGCTCGAGATCCTGCCCCGGCCGCCCGAGGCCCGGCCGGATCACCAGCCGTGGCCGACGTACCCGATGATCTACCGGACCTCGAGCGCGCACGAGGAAGGAGGCGCGCGCACCTACGCGGTGACCACGCTGGAGTTCCTCGGTGACGCCGCCGGGCGGGTGCGGGCCCTGCAGCTGGCGGACGCGGCCCGGTTCGACCCGGTTCCCGGCACCGAGCGCGAGCTGCCCTGTGACCTGGTGCTGCTGGCCATGGGATTCACGGGGGCCGAACGACCGGGGTTGCTCGCCGGCCTCGACGTCGATTTCGACCCGCGGGGCAACGTCGCCAGGGACGGCTCGTACGCCACCTCGGTGCCAGGGGTTTTCGTGGCCGGGGACATGGGCCGCGGCCAGTCGCTGATCGTCTGGGCCATCGCCGAGGGACGTAGCGCCGCCGCGGCTGTCGACCGTTTTCTGGGCGGCATCAGCGAACTGCCTGCACCGATCCCGCCCACCGCGCGCCCGCTGATCTGAGTCTCACGTCGCGGGTAGAGAAGACCAGGTAAAACACCATCAGGGCACATATCCTACTCTGAGCGAAGCTAAGGGAATCATCGGTTCAAAGGGGTGGGTATGGGAGCAGTGTGCCCACAAGGTCACGACTCGGCGAGCAGTGACTTCTGTACCGTTTGCGGGACGAGCATCAGCAGCTCGCCGCCCCGGCCGGAGGGCAAGACCGGGAAACATCGCGCGCCCGGCCGGTTCGTGGCCAGCGCAAGCGAGCCCTGTCCGCGCTGCGGGGAGGCCGTGACCGGACAGTTCTGCGAGGCGTGCGGATTCCGCGTTTCCGCCCGGCGGCCCTTTGCCCCTCTCGGCCATCAGGCGGACGCTTCTTCCGCTGCCCCCGCCGAAGCGCGCGAGATGTCACCGTCCGGCCCGGCACCGTCCGGCCCGCCCGCATCGCTGTTCCCGCCGGTTCCCAAGCCCGATCCGCACTCTTCGGCTTGGAGCCGGCCGCAGTCGGCGCCCTCCCCGGCCAGCCCGCCGCAGCCGCCGCCATTCCGGCCCAGCCCGCCGCCGTCACCGCCCAGCCCGCCGCAGCCGTCAACCGTGCCCGTCGGCCAGGCGGCCGGCGTGCCGGAGGCATCCGAGTCGCCGGACGAGCCCACGGTGGTCGTTCCGTTCGAATCGCTGTTCTCGCCGGCCTCCCGGACACCGCCGCGCGCTCCGGCCTCATCGCCCTCTCCACCGGCATCGCCGCCGCCCGCAGCCCACCCTGAGCCGTCGTACTCGGCCCCGGAGCCTGCCGCGGCCCCGCCGGTGCCCAGATCCCGGCCCGAGCCGCCGACCGGGCCCCGAGTCCGTGCCGCGCCCCCGCCCCCGCCTCCGATCCGGCCCGCACCTCCGGTCCGGCCCGCGCCGCCCGCGGCCTCGGCCCCGCCGACGACGCCCATACCCTCTCTCTCCAGCGTCACCTGGATCGTGCTGGTGGCCTCGGATCGCGTCTACTACAACAGGATGAAGGCGTCGCGCGCCGTGGCCGGCTCGGCCGTCGAGTTTCCGGCGCACACCTCTGAACGGCGGGTCCGGCTCGTCGGCAAGGAGATGCGCATCGGGCGGCGGAGCGCGGCCCGGGACCTGGTGCCGGAGATCGACCTGGCCGAACAGCCGGTAGACCCGGGCGTCAGCCGGCTGCACGCGGTCCTCACATCAGCATCGGACGGCACCTGGTTCATCAGCGACCCCGGATCGGCCAACGGCACCTTCGTCAACAGCCGCGAGCTCGCCATCGGGGAAAGGGTCACCTTGCACGAAGGTGACCGGATCAACCTGGGCGCGTGGACCGTCATCACGGTGCACCGCGGCTAGACACCGGATTCGTTGCTGGTCCGGTCGCGACAGGGCTGGTGGCGCTTGTCCCGGTCTGCCCCTGGTGCTGTTGCGCTCCCGGCGCACTGCCGTGACCGGGCGGCGCGCGCCCGCCGCCCTGTTGTTAATGCATGGATGCCGCAGCCATGCACCTGGAGCGCGTCGGCTAATAATCCGTCGACCTGATCTGCGGGGGCGCGGCACCCGCATCGTGTCATTGGGGGTCGTGACAGTTGTGGCGCCTGATGCGGGCCCCAAGGCCGAAACGACACGGGTTATCTTCTTACGCGCCCCTAGAGCAGCACGCGGCGACCATGTCGTACGACCTGGTACGGGTGGTGCCGCAGTGACGGAAGCCGGCTGTCGCGCCCAGCCGCCCAGCCGCCCAGCCCAGCCGCCCAGCCCACCCGGGCCAGCTAACGTAGCTGAACGGCGTGGTCGCATGCGGGGTGTTCCGACTCGCGATGGCGTGGGGTACGGCGGTCGGCCGTCAGCGGCGGTTGGGCCGTCAGCGGCGGTCGGGCGACACGGGCGAAGCGGGCGAAGCGCGCGCGTCTATCCCGTCGGCCGTCGTCCTCTGGTATGAACTTACTTAAAGCCAGACGGCACCGGGCAAGCGGTGCGACGAGAGCGGTTTTGGCGGTCGGCCCATGACAACCAGCGTCGGCGTTTCGCCCGGCCCGGTCACCACCGTGCCCGCGGTCCGGCGCGCCTGGTGGCGGCCCCGCCTCGACGGGGCGACGACGCCCGCGAGGCTCCGCCTGCTGCTCGCCTTGCTGATCCTGCTCAGCCTGGCCTGGGGCGTGCTCGCCGCGCTAACGGCTGACCAGCACGCCTCGGCGGCGGCGGACGTGGTCGCGGTCAGCGAGCCGCTGAGCCTGGACGCCGAACAGATCTACACCAGCCTGTCCGACGCCGACGCCACCGCGGCCAATGCGTTCCTGGCCGGCGGCCTGGAGCCTACCAAGGCCAGGCAGCGCTACCAGGCGGACATCACCGAGGCGGCCATCCGGATCGAGGCGGCCAGCGCCCTGGTCGGGTCGTCCGCCGCGCGGACCCAGCTGCCCGGTCACCTGGCGAAGCAGGCGTCGGCGGCCGGTACGGCCGTGGGTGACGACCTGGCCATCTTGTCCGGTCAGCTTCCCGCCTACACCGACGAGGTGGGCACGGCGCGGGCCGACAACCGGCTCGGGCTGCCGCTCGGTGCGGCCTATCTCAGGGAGGCCTCGGCACTGCTGCGCGAGACGCTGCTCCCTGCGGCCAGCGACATCTACACCAGGGAAAGCGCGCTGCTGACCTCGGCCAGCGCGCAGGCCACCGGGCTGCCGCTCATCGTGGTCGCGGTGGTGGCCGCGCTCGGCCTCGGTTACGTGTTCTTCCGCTCGTCCCGGTGGCTGTCCCGACACACTCACCGGATGGTCAACTACGGGCTGCTGCTGGCCACGCTGGCCGGGCTGGTCTCGCTGGTGTGGCTGGTCAGCGCGTTCGTGGTCGGCCGGGGCGATCTGCTGTACGCGCAGCAGCAGGGGTCCGCGCCGGCCCAGGCGTTCGCCCGGGCCGAGGTAGCGGCGTTGCAAGCGCACGCGGACGAGAGCCTCACCCTGATCGACAACAGCGGAGAAGACTCCTACCAGCAGGACTACCTGGCCCAGCAGAAGCTCCTCGGGCCTGGGCCCGGCACGCTCCTCGCGGCGGTGCAGGCGGCGGCGGGCAGCGGAGGCCCGGGGCGCGACGTAGCGGCCGAGGCCCGGGCCTGGTACCAGGCGCACGCGGCGCTGCGCGCGACGGACGACGCCGGGAATCACGCCGACGCGGTGAAGTCCGCGCAGAGCGGTGACGCCGCCACTACCTTCGCTCGCCTGTCTACGACGCTCAGCGAAGGGATCGACACTCACCAGGCCGTCTTCGCCGCCAGCGCCCGCGGCGGCCGGGACGCCTTCACCGGGCTCGCCGTCGGCATGATCGCGGCGTCGCTGGTGATGGTGGCCGGCTGCGCCTGGGGCCTGAGCCGCCGGCTCGCGGAGTACCGGTGAACGCGCGGCCGCGCCCCGGCGTGCCCTGGCGACGGGCGGTGCTGGTGGTGATGGCGGCGTCCGGGCTGGCGCTGGGGACCGCAGCGGCCACGGCCGCTCCGGGAAAGCCGCCCGCCCATCGGACAGCCACCGCGGCCAGAGCGGTGAGCGCGCCCGCCGCGAGCACGTGCGATCCGACCGCGAGCAGCCTGCGCCCATCCGGCCCGCCCCAGGTGACGTCTGGCTCGTTCATGGCGAAGATCCGCGCCCGCGGCTATCTCATCGCCGGGGTGGACCAGAGCACCTACCGTTTCGGCTTCCTCAACCCGCTCAGCAACCAGATCGAGGGCTTCGACATCGATATGGTCCGAGCGGTGGCCAAGGCCATCTTCGGCAACTCGAACCCGGGCACCGTGCACTTCAGGGCGATATCCGACGCGCAGCGCATCCCGGACATCACCAACGGCACGGTGGACATCGTGGCGCACACGATGACGATCACCTGTGACCGGCTGAAGCTGGTCGACTTCTCCAGCGTCTACTTCCTGGCGGCCCAGCGGGTCCTGGTGCTGAAAAGCTCCAAAGCGAAAAGCCTGGACGACCTGCACGGCCAGAAGGTGTGCGCGACCCACGGGTCGGACTCGGTCGACAGGATCAAGCAGCACCATGCGATCGCGGTTCAGGTGCCATACTGGACCGATTGCCTGGTCCTGCTGCAGCAGGGCGACGTGGTCGCGATCTCCACCGACGACTCGATCCTGGATGGGCTGGCCGCGCAGGACCCGTGGACCATGATCATCGGTCCGCAGCTCACGAGCGAGCCCTACGGCCTGGCGATCTCCAAGCAGCACCCGGAGTTCGTCCGGTTCGTGAACGCGGTGCTGCAGCAGCTGCGGACGGACGGCCAGTGGAAGTCCATCTACACGCGCTGGCTCGGCACCCCCGTCAAGAACCCGCCGCCAGCGCACTACGCGGGCTGACCGGTGAAGGGCCAGACGATGCGGGGGCTGACGAGGGGAGCGGGGTGGCGATGAGCACCTGCACCAGCTGTGGTGGGACGATCGAGGACGGTTACTGCAACGTCTGCGGCCTGGCCGCCGCCCCGGCACAGGCCCCGTCCGCGGCCCAGGCCGCCGGATCAGCGTCCGGGGGATCAGCGTCCGGGGGATCGGGGGGATCGGGGACGGCCGGCAGCCGCCAGACCACCGGCACCCGGGGAACCAGGGGATCGCGGCGCACCAGCGGGCGGTCGGCCCGGGGCCGGCTGGGCGCGGGGCTGGTGGAGATCCCGCCGGTGCCGTACCGCGACCCGGCCAGCGCCATTCTCGCCGATCCGCAGGTTCCGGAGAGCCGCCGCTTCTGCGCAAGCTGTGAGCAGCCCGTCGGGCGCGGCCAGGACGGCCGGGCGGGGCTGACCGAGGGTTTCTGCCGCAACTGCGGCACCCGGTTCTCGTTCAGCCCGAAGCTGGAGCCGGGCGACCTGGTGGCGGGCCAGTACGAGGTGCTCGGCTGCCTCGCCTTCGGCGGGCTCGGCTGGATCTACCTGGCCACGGACCGCAACGTCAGCGACCGCTGGGTGGTGCTCAAGGGCCTGCTCAATGCCGGCGACGCGGACGCGATGGCGGCCGCGGTCGCCGAGCGCCAGTTCCTCGCCCAGGTGGAACACCCGAATATCGTGCGGATCTATAACTTCGTGCAGCACGCGGACCGGCGGACGGGGGAGTCGGCCGGGTACATCGTGATGGAGTACGTGGGCGGCAAGTCGCTCAAGCAGATCCTGCAGGACGCCCGGCGCGACGGTGGTTCGGTGCCGCTCGCGCACGCGATCGCGTATGCGGTGGAGGTGCTGCCGGCGCTGGGGTACCTGCATGACCGGGGGCTGGTGTACTGCGATTTCAAGCCGGACAACGTGATCCAGACCGAGGAGCAGCTCAAGCTCATCGACATGGGCGGCGTGCGCGGCGTCGACAGCGAAGGACCGATCTACGGCACGGTCGGCTACCAGGCGCCCGAGATCGGGACCGACGGGCCGTCGGTGTCCTCGGACCTGTTCACGGTGGCGCGGGCGCTGGCCGTGCTCACCTTCGAGTTCAGGGGCTACCAGAGCAACTACAAGTTCACCTTCCCCGACGCCGTGCCGCTGCTGGAACAGCAGGAGTCGTTCGCGCGGTTGCTGCGCCGGGCCACGCACTCCGATCCCGAGCGCAGGTTCGGTTCGGCCGGGGAGATGGCCGAGCAGCTTACCGGGGTGCTCCGTGAGGTGCTCGCGACCGCCGACGGCACGCCCCGGCCGGCGTTCTCCACCGTGTTCAGCCCCGAGCTCCAGGCTGTGCTGGCCGGGGGGGACGACCCCTTGGGCGGGGCAGGTCCCCCCAGCTCCCTCTCGCGGCCCCCCAGGGCCGCCGAGATCATCGCGGGGATGCCGATGCCGCAGGTGGACCGGGCCGACCCGGCGGCCGGCTACCTGGCCACGTTCGCCGGGCTCGACTCCGCCCAGCGAGCGGCCGCGCTGTCCGGCGCGGTCTCGGGTGACGCGGCCGTCCCCGCCGAGGTCGCCTCCTCCGCCGAGACGCGGCTGGCGCTGGCGCGCGCCCAGCTCGACGTCGGCGACTACGACGGAGCCGGGGCCACGCTGGCCGACCTGGCCGCCGAGGACCCGACCGACTGGCGGATTGCCTGGACCGACGGCCTGCGCCGGCTGGCTGCCGGGGAGACAGGCACCGACCCTGCCGCGGCGGAGGCCGCGCGGGGCGCGTTCAGCGCGGTCTACGACGACCTCCCCGGCGAGCTCGCGCCGAAGCTCGCGCTGGCCTTCGCGGCCGAAGCCGCCGGGGACACCGCGTCCGCCGCCCGCTACTTCAAGCTCGTCTGGACCGTGGACCGGTCGTGCATCAGTGCGGCGTTCGGCCTGGCCCGGGCCTGCCTGGTGATCGGCGACCGGCCCGGCGCGATCGCGGCGCTCGCGGCGGTCCCGGAGACGTCCAGCTACCACGCGGCGGCACAGATCGCCGCGGTCCGGATCCTGGTGTCATCCGGGATGACCGGCGATGACCTGCAGCAGGCCAGCGGCCGCCTGGGCCGGCTGGCCCTGGACGAGGCACGCCGCCAGCAGCTCACCGTGGAGATCCTGCGCGCCGCCCTCGGCTTGGCCAGCTCTGATCGCACACCACCGCCCGGCCAGGCTCAGGGTTCCAGCCGTAGCCCGGCCCGCATCGCCGGCGACGGCCTCATCCTCGGCTGCGAGCCGAACGAGCGCTCGCTGCGCTTCGGCCTGGAACGCGGTTACCGGGCGCTGGCCCGGCTGACGTCGGACCGCAGCCGCCGGATCGAGCTGGTCGACATGGCCAACGCGGTCCGGCCGAAGACCTGGTCGTGACGGGTCCGGACGGCGGGCGGCCGGTGAACCTCATCTCGTCGGTATGCGTTAACCCAAAGAACCCTCTGAGTGCGGGCAAAATGGTAAACGTCATGGTTCGTCGGTTCCGATGACGGGGAGCGGCATGGCGGGTCGGATATGACGGCCACGGTGACCGGCAGCGGCACGGCTACCAGGCGCCCCGCGCCGGCCGGGCGCCCGGCGGCACGGCGCAGGTTCGCGCTCCCGCGCGCCTCGACCACGCCGGGCAAGGTCCGGCTGATCCTGATGGGCCTGGTCATCGCGTGCCTGGGCTGGGGTGCGCTGGCCGCGTTCATGGTAGGCCAGCACGCGTCGGCGGCGGCGGACGTGGCCTCGGTCAGCGAGCCGCTCAGCCTCGACGCCCAGCAGATGTACCAGTCGCTGGCCGACGCGGACGTCACCGCCTCCGCCGGCTACCTGTACGGGCGCATCCAGCCGTTCCCGGGACGCCAGCGCTACCAGCACGACATCGCGGTCGCTACCAGGGACCTGAAAGCGGTGACGGCCGCCAGCCGAGACTCCGCGGTCAACCAGCAGGCGCAGAAGCTCGACAAGGCCCTAGACTACGGTGCAGAGACCCGGCTGGTGATCGGGTCGGGTCCCGGCACGGCCGGGACGCTCTTCGGCCGTCTGGAGGCCGACCTTGACGCCGCGATCCGCGTCGGCCAGGCCACCTTCGCCGACAGCGCCGCGGCAGGATCCAGCGCGTTCACCGGCCTGGAGGCGGGCGTCGTGGTGCTCGCCCTGATCATGGCGACCGGCTCCGCCTGGGGCCTGTCCCGGCGGCTGGCGGAGTACCGATGAGCGTTCCGGTGATGACCAGGGACCAGGCGGCGGCCGCGGTCAAGGCGGCCGTGGCCGAGCGTGACGCCATCCAGGCCAACCTGCTCGAACTCGACTCGAGCTTCGGCAAGCAGCTGCTGGCCGGGGCCGAACTCACCGGTGGCACCAAGCGCCGCTGGGACGCTACCGCCGTCACGCTGGCCACCCTGTGGCAGGTCTTCTCGGCCTACTCGGCCGTGGTCGACCAGTCTGCGGAGGCCGCGGCCAGGCATCTCGGGCCGCGAGAGCTCGCCGCTATCAGCGGGCTCCTGGCCGGCCGTTCGGTTCAGCTGGCCTCGGGTCCCGCCCCGCTGGCAGGCCGTGACCTGGCCGACCCCGGCCATGAGGACCTGACCATGGCGACCGCGGTGGCGCGGATGCGCGGCGCGTTCAGCGCCGTGACCGAGGTGGTCTCCTCTGCGGAGCATGTCTGGACCGAGGTGGCAGGCCGCCTGGACGCCGTCGGCGCCGAGCTCGCCCGGGTAACGCCGCTGGCCGCCACGCTCGGCGACGAGGCGCTGACCGGCAACCTGGCCGCCGCCCAGGGCAAGCTGGCCCGGCTGCGCGACACGCTGAACTCCGACCCGCTGGCCCTGTGGCAGCCGGATGGCACGGTCGACACCTCGGGAGCGGACCGCCTCGCCGAGCGGGTCACCGTGACGGCGAGCCGGGCCGACGAGCTGGCCCGGCTGCGGGACGAAGCCCACCAGCGCGTCACCGAGGTCACGGCGGCAGCGGCGACGGCCCGTTCGGCCCGCGAGGACGCCGTCGCGGCCTGGCAGCAGGCCGCGGTGAAGATCGCGGCCGGGGCGCTGCCGCCCCCGCCCCCGGACATGGCGGACCTGTCCGGCCGGCTGGCCGACCTCGGCGCGCTGCTGGCCGACGGGCGGTGGACGCGCCTGGCGTCCGAGCTGGACCTGCTCGAACGCGAGCTGGCCACCGCGACGGCTGGCTTCAAGGCGGCCGAACGGGCCGTGGTGGCGGCCATGGCGAAACGTGACGAGCTGCGCGGGCTGCTCGGCGCCTACAAGGCCAAAGCCGCGCGGCTCGGCGGCGCCGAAGACTCCGGCCTGGCGCAGCACTACGACCGCGCCCGGGACCTGCTCTGGACGGCGCCGTGCGACCTGGCCGCGGCCGAGGCCGCGGTGGCCGCCTACCAGCAGGCCGTGCTGGGGGTGCAGCCGTGACGACCTGCGCCCAGCCGGGCTGCGACGGAACCATCCAGGACGGGTACTGCGACACCTGCGGGCTCGCCGCGGCAGCGCCGTCCGCGCCCTCCGGCCCGTCTGTGTGGTCGGGCTCTGGTCAAAGTTCGCGTTCCCGGTCCCGGCGCACCAGCGGACGTTCGGCGCGCGGCCGGCTGGGTGCGGGGCTGGTGGAGATCCCGCCGGTGCCCCACCGCGACCCGGCCAGCGCCGTTCTGGCCAACCCGCAGGTACCGGAGAACAAGCGCTACTGCAGCGGCTGCGACCAGCCGGTCGGCCGGGACAGAGACGGGCAGCCCGGGCTGACCGAGGGTTTCTGCCGCAACTGCGGTACCCGGATAGAACTTGTCGACGTGACTGCTCTGCCGCCTGGAGGCGGCAGATTCTCAGGCTGCCACAGCGACCTGACCAGAGCCCAGCCCGGCCCTGGTAGCAATGTTCAGCGCCCCGTTCACGTCGGCGTCGTGCGGCCCGCAGCAGGGGCAGATCACGGTGTCCTGCCGTGGGCGCTCGCACCTGTGCCCGCAGGCGTGGCAGGTGATGCTCGTCCCGGCTGGGTTCACGAGCACTATCCGCCGGCCGGCGCTTTCAGCCTTGCCAGCGAGGATGCTTGCGAACTGCGCCCAGCCCGCGTCGAGGATCGACCGGTTGAGCCCGGACTTGGCTGCGGCCCCGTTCGGGAGGAACGCTCCAGGCTGAGCGGGATCGGGTTTCGGTTCGGCTCTGCGGGTCATCCCTGCGGTGTTCAGGTTCTCGATCGCGATGACGTCGCACTCGGCAACAAGCGCCCGCGCGGTCTTGTGGTGGAAATCGCGACGGCGGTTGCGGATCTGCCGCCATTCCTTGGCCAGGGCGCGCTTGAGGCGCTTGCGGTTCCCCGAGCCGGGCCTGGCCCGTTCCTTGCGGCGCTGCAAGTCCGCTATCACCTCCGCCGATGCGGTGAGGAAGTGCGGGTTGCCGATGACCTCGCCGTCCGAAGTCGTCAGGAACCGGGCCACGCCCACGTCCACGCCGATTTCGCGCCCGGCGGGCGGCAGCGGTACGGGCTGGGTCTCGGCGGTTGCGACGACGTACCACCGGCGCCCCTCGCGCTTGAGCTGGAGGGTCTTGACCGTGCCGGGGACCGGCCGGTGCTGGCGGACCTTGATCGTGCCGACCGCCTGGAACGATGCCTGCGCCCACCTGCCATCAGCGGCAGGCTGCCACTTGGCGCCATCACCGGCGACGAACATCGCCTGGCTGAAACGGCTGTACGGCTTGAAGCGCGGATATCAAGCGCGGCCCTTTCTCGCGCGGTCGTAGAACGCGTTGAATACGGTGTCGAGCCTGCGCAGGGTCTGCTGCTGGGCGGTGAACGAGTGGCGCCCCTGCCCGTCCGGGTCCGCTTGCCGGATTTCCTTGAGCTGCCCGGACTGCATGCTGTAGGAGACGCTGACGTGACGCATCTTCCACGCCTCGCGGCGCTCTTCCAGCGCGGCGTTGTACAGGTCGCAGTGGTCGGCCAGCAGCCTTGCCGCGCGGTCCTCCTGGGGTCGCGTCGGGTAGGCGCGGAACTTGTAGGCTCGTCTCACCTGCACCGGGTCCGTGTAGTCGGTGTGGGCCACTGCCTCGGAGGTTGCCGTCTCGCGGGGTCATTTGCGAGCCCACTCTACGGTTCGGCACTGACATTCCCGAGCGGCCACGCTGAGAGGAAGAAGTGCGGCTTCACCTCCGGCCTAAAGGGCCGGAGTGCCCGCCGCGCAGACCTGATGGCGAACGCAATCCGGCCCCGGACGCTGACATGATGGCTCCTGCCCTGGATGATGGCCTGATGCACGATGGCAACACGGGAGTTACCTGCCCCACCTGCGGCGGCACCGCCGGCGCCGCGGACAGCTTCTGCGAGTCCTGCGGGACCGAGCTCGCCCCGCCCGTCAGCAGCGCGGATCCGCCCGGGCACACCGCGCAGTGCCCGGTGTGCTCCCTCGACGAGTCGGCCGAGCCCGGCCCCATCAGCGCCGAAGGCTACTGCGAGTCGTGCGGCCGCAAAGTACCGTCCGGCCGTGATCACGTCGAGCTCAACCTCGAGTTGCTAGCCGGGGTCACCGACCGCGGCCTGCGGCATCCGCGTAACGAGGACGCGATGGCGCTGGCGACTACCGAGACGCCGGCCGGCCCGGTCGCGATCGCCGTGGTCTGCGACGGGGTGTCTTCCTCGCCGAACCCGGAGGACGCG
>WNGL01004214.1_pt1 | contig 20779 bp, 14 predicted proteins | sample 5400591 | NCBI WGS metagenome assembly WNGL01 (sample SAMN13153377, study PRJNA577476) | soil metagenome | isolation source: 80 cm soil or saprolite under Garry oak tree replicate 1 | place: USA:California | collected 2016-06-15 | reverse complement strand
GCCGGGCCTAGGTTCTGCGGTGTTCCCCACGGAGAGTCAACCGTCGGGCGTTGTGCAATCCAAATGTCCTGACTGCCGAAACCTCCAATGCGGTCCGAGCTGAAGTAGAGAGTGAGGCCGTCTTTGGAGATGGCTGGCCCTGCGTCGAGAGACGCAGTGTTCACCGTTGGGCCAAGATTGATCGGCGTGGACCAGTCCGAAAACTTTTGCGTATCTGCTCCGACCATTGAAGCCAACACGACGACCAGTGCGAACAGCAGACTTCCTATCACTACATTTCTGTCAAATCTTCTCTTCATATTCCCTCCACTCAATGCGGGCCAAGGAGTTCAACCCCCGAAGACTGATTGGACTGTTGCTCCGCGAGCTTTTGCTCGATGATTCGGCGGAACACTTCCAGAGTTTGAGCACCTCGGATGGGCGTGCCGTCCACGATGTCGTTGCCCTTCGTCTTTCCCACTACGAAGCTGGGTGTGCCCTGGGCGCCGACGACCGCGCCCTCTGCAAGGCCTCGCTGGACCATTGCCGCGTAGCGGCCTGATGAGAGACAGTCATCGAACTTTGCCTTGTTCAAGCCCACGACTCGCGCTTGCTCGTCAAGCTGGGAAGGAGCTGGCGCCTTCTGGTTCTGGAACAACACGTCGTGCATCTCCCAATACTTGCCGTTCTCTCCGGCGCAGTGTGCAGCTTCGGCAAGCTTCCGTGCCTGCGGATGTATCTGATCAAGCGGAAAATCGCGGAACACGTAGCGCACCTTGCCCGTGTCAACGTAATCTCTCTTCAAGGCGGGGAAAGTCATCGCGAAAAATCGCTGGCAGAACGGGCACTCATAGTCGGAGAACTCGACGAGCGTCACCGGCGCGTCGGCCCGCCCCAGCATCGGCGCATCGGCCACACTCATATGCACGGGCGCGCTCGCGCCGACGCCGCCTTGCACTGGACGCTGGCTCAACAGGCGCAGCACCTGACTGAGTTGGCTCTTGACAGACTCCAGATCGCCCTTAATGCGCTCGAGGTCGGCCTTGATCGTCGTGAGATCAGGCGGCGTCTCCTGGGGCGCTTGCGCCCAGGCCGAGGAAGCCAAGGCGCAGATGATCAGTGTCGGAAATAGATTTCGTCTCATGGTTTGCCTCTCTCATGGTTGGCAGACATTGTTGACGCAACTGAGCGAGGCGCAGTCCCAGTTGTACCAACAGTGCTGGTCGGTTTGGCACCTGTTGCAATAACTCCCACCGCAATCGACATCGCTTTCATCACCGTCCCAATAGCTGTCGCCACAGTATGGAAAGCAGGTACTATCGGTATTGCAGAAGAATCCCGGGGGGCATTCGTCGAAGCTGCATGAGATTCCGCCGGTGCGGACAGAGAGCCAAGCCGGACTGAAGCCGCTCGTGATTTCCGCGAGGTCCGTCCCGTTTGTCCTCACGACCTGGATTACGGAAGAGCAAGTGGTGCTGCAGGAGGTTGCCACGAACGCGACCTTCCGGCCGTCGGGATACCAGGCCGCATGGCTATGACGCTCACTGTTCCCGGCCATACTTGTAAGCTGCGTGGTGCCTGACCCGTCGGCATTCACAGTAAAAATGACTTGGATGATGCCGAGTGGGTCAGACTTCGCGCGCGAGAATGCGAGTATCGCTCCATCCGGTGACCAAGCTGGCTCGCTGTCTCCATATTCGGGGTTCGTCAACTTGGTTACGCCCGAGCCGTCTTGGTTCATGACGTGAATCGCGGGGTAGCCGTCGCGATTGCTTTGAAAGGCAATCTTAGTGCCGTCGGGCGACCAGGCAGGATCGCCGTCATCAGCAGTGTGGTTCGTAAGGTTGACAAGACCTCCGGTGCCATCGGCATTCATCACGTAGATTTCGCCATTTCCGTCCCGCTTGCTCGTGAACGCGATTTTCGTACCGTCGGGCGACCAAGCCGGGCGAAAGTTTCCGCCAGCAGCAACCGTGAGCCGCACCGGGTTGGTGCCATCGGAGTTCATTACGTAGATCTCGCCGCTGCCGTCGCGGTCGCTTTGAAAGGCGATCTTTGTGCCGTCCGGCGACCAGGTGGGATCGATATCCGAGGCCGGGTGAGTCGTGAGGCGCGTGCCGCCGGTGCCGTTGGAGTTTATGACGTAGATCTCGGGGTTGCCGTCTACGGTGCTCACGAAAGCAAGCTGCGTGACCGACGCGCAGGTGATGTCGAATTGTACAGCGCTCCCGGGGCCTGCCGGAGAGCCGAGGGTGACGGTCTGCGGGTTGGGGCCGCTTAAGTCGCAATTCACCGCCACGCGGCTGAGTCCCACTTGGTAGTCGCCGGAAGCAAGCCCGGTAATCGTCACCGTTCCATTGGCAGGGAGACTCGCGCCAGTGACATGGATGCGGCTCGCCCCAGAGCCTTGCCACACGTCTAACGAATATCCGTCCGCATCGAGATCGACTCCAGTAGTCGCCGCTGTTACGTGCAGCCCTGGAGGCGGCAAGGTCGTCGCGCAAGCGGTGTTCGAGAAGCCAGAGTAAGTCGTAACGTTGTTCGCTGTAATGAAGGCCCGGACGTTGTAGCAATACTGCGTCGATGAGTTGAGCCCCGTGTCGACCCGGCTAGTGACACCGGCGGTGGTCATGGCTATGGGAGTGAACGTCCCGCTTGGTCCATTTGTGGAGCGATATACCTCAAAGCCAGTCTCGTTGGGCGAGTTGTCCTGCCAGGACACGGCGATCTGGCTATCGGACGCGGCGACCGCGCCGGTGTTCGATGGAGGGTTAGGTGCCGGAGGCGGTAGCGTCGTCGCGCAGGCTGTGTTCGAGAAGTTGGAGTAGGTCGTATGTCCATCTGCCTTCTTGAACGCGCGGACCTTATAGCAGTACTGCGTCGATGGATTGAGCCCCGCGTCGGCCCGGCTAGTGACACCGGCGGCTGTCGTGGCCATGAGAGTGAACGTCCCGCTTGGTCCATTTGTGGAGCGATGTATCTCGAAACCAGTCTCGTTGGGCGAGTTGTCCTGCCAGGAGACGTTGACCTGACTGTCAGACACTGCGACCGCATTCGTGTTCGATGGCGCATTCGGCTGCGCCGCTGCCGATGCGGTGATTGTCGTGCCGCTGACCAAGGCAACAATCATTAAGAGAAACGCGATGGACGAGAGAATCAAAAGAAGTGGGCGCATGCGGCTCATGATCGTTTCAGCTTTCATAAATCATCTCTCCTTCTCTAACGCTCTCCGGATCCGGGCCGCTAGCCTTTGTGTGAGCAGCCAATCACTGTGCGAATCTACTGAGGGTGGAATCGTCCCGTCGCTTTCCTTTTCAATTCATCTCATCTAATTGCTGGCCTTGCAGTCCTTGCCGAATCGAAGCGTAAGGTGATACTCGCTCCCGGAATCGGGAGGATCCAGACTTTTTAATGAACCGCCCCCACAGATGCCTTCTAACTCGCCCGTGCCGGTGCCCTCGATGATCACGAGTTTGCCTTCGAGTGGAATGAGACTGGGCAATCGTCGAAAAGCCACCGTTGAGGCCGTTCAACGTTCCCCAAAAGCTAGCAGTGTTCGTCTGGAACGCCTTCTTTTCTGTCACATCATCTCTAGCTATCGTCTGCAGAGACACGCTCGTTCCTGCAAGCGATCCCGTAAACGAGTTCACGGAGTACCGAGACAAAATGTCGAGGCAATGTGTCGGTTGCGCGGAAGAACAGTCGCCGACACTCTGTTGGCCTATGTTCGCGCTCGGAACGCTTGTGAATGTTCCGTTGGCCGTTATCTCCGCCCTGTCCACGGTTCCGTTCGACTGGCCAATCGCCAGCAGGGCGGCCGTCAGTAGAATTAGGGCGATACCTGCCACTGATGCCGTCGACCCTCGTGTGATTTTCCGGGTTTCGATAAATACATCTCTAATCGTGTTATGGTTCACTGTCCCTCCTCTGAAAATCGGTCAAGCCCAAGCTAACCCTTTGAAACAAGCTTCACATCGAGCCTTGATGAGCTGGGACTTTCCGCACGATGGCAGCGTAGGGACGCCGCGTGTGGGCTCGCAACAGGCAAGTCCGCGCAGATGCGCGCAAATACGCTCATTCAGCCGTTTCCCAAATCCCTAAATGTGGAGTTGAAAACCAAAGAAGCGGGGAGTAGCATTTACCAACAAGTTTCTCTCACCTAGAGGCGGAGTTATGGCTGTATGGAAACCCCAGTCACCCCCCGAGCCTTTCGAGTCTCCCGCGACCGAAAAGCTAGATTCCTGGAAAGAGATTGCCGCCTACCTGAAACGCGACGAAAGCACCGTGCGGAGATGGGAGAAGGAAGGTTTACCTGTCCATCGCCATACGCATAAGAGGAAGGCCACCGTCTACGCGCAGAAGTCCGAGATTGACGCTTGGTGGGACGATGGCCGCGCTCGGCTGGAGATAATAGAAATACGCCCTCCACGTCGACGCCGGACAACAGCGTGGTGGGCGGCGGCGGGCTTGCTGCTGCTTGCACTGGGACTGGGATTGAATGTGGTCGGAGTGCGCGACCGGCTGCTCGGCCGACCTCTGCCGGGCGAAATTACTTCCATTGCGGTGCTGCCACTGAAAAACCTCTCAGGCGACCCCGCGCAGGATTACTTCGCAGACGGGATGACGGAGGCGCTGATCACTGAACTGGGCAAGATCAGCACCTTGCAAGTAATCTCACATCAGTCCGTTCTCGGCTATCGGCAAACAGGCAAACCGGCGCCACAGATTGCGCGGGAGCTGAAGGTGAATGCGCTCTTGGAAGGCACCACACTCCGCTCAGGAGATCGAGTTCGCATCACAGCCAACCTGGTTCAGGCGGTACCCGAGCGCCATCTCTGGGCAGAGAGTTATGAGTTCGACCAGCGGGACATCTTAACTGTGCAGGGGGATGTGGCCCGAGGCGTGGCCGGCCAGATTCGCGTCAGGTTGATGCCGCAAGAGCAGGCGCGCCTCGCCACATCCCAACGCGTCGATCCGGAAGCCTACGAAGCCTACCTGCTGGGTCGCGCTTACTCCTACAAAGCAATAACAACAAGGACAAGTTGGGCGAGAGCGAAAGAATACTTTGAGAAAGCGATTGAGAAAGATCCGCGCTTCGCTCCCGCCTATGGCAGCTTGGCCGTATTGTACATGCATATGCGGGGGGCTCCGACGAGAGACCCACGGGACATCCGCCTGCAGGCCCGGCGGTGGGCCGAAAAGGCACTCATGCTCGACGACAAGCTCGCCGAAGCGCACACCGCTCTCGCCAGGATCGCACAGCAGGAGTGGGACTGGGCGGGTGCAGAGCGAGAGTATCGGCAGGCTATCGAGTTCAACCCCAGCTATCCGACGGCCCGCATTTGGCATGCTCAATACTTAGTGGCGATGCTGCGCTATGAGGAAAGTGCGGCAGAAGCCAAACGCGCCCAGCAAGTGGACCCAGTGTCGCCGTTCGTCAACACCTGGGCCGGTGCGGTCTACTTCTACGCTGGGAGGGCTGACGAAGGAATGGCATCCATGCAAAAGGCGCTGGAGCTGGACCCGAGCTTCTCGGATGCGAGTCTCGTACTCGCCAGGGCTTACTTGGCGCACGGGATGTACGAGCAGGCGATCTCTGAGCTTCAAAAGGTGCGGATGCTCAACGAGAAAGAGTCCCTGGTTTTGGGGGCTCTGGCACATGTATATGCGCGGGCCGGCCAGCGGGAAGAGGCATTGAAGCTGCTGGGCGAATTGAAACGGATTGAAGCGGAGGAACGCGGATTTGTGCCACCGTTCGGAATTATATGGGCCTATGCGGGCCTCGGCGACAAAGAGCAGGCGTTCGCTTGGCTGGAAACGTCCTACCAGGAACACGATGACCGAATCGTTTGGCTCAACGTGGACCCATTGCTAGAACCTTTGCGGCCCGACGCGCGCTTCCAGGACCTCGTGCGCCGCGTCGGCCTGCCCACGAAGAAGCGGCAGTAGCAGTGCGAGGTTCGGCAATGAAGACCAACAGAGCAGGGCATGGCGTGAAGGTTCTCATGCTCCTTTTCGTGCTCAGCTTGACCGTTCCAGTGCGAGCACAGTTGGGCAACGAAGGTTCGATCGAGGGGACCGTAATTGACGGTTCCGGTGCAGTTATCCCAGGCGTGATGCTGTGCGTGAAAAACGCCAGTACCTCAGACACATTTAACACGACCACAAATGAGTTGGGCATGTTTCGATTTCCTGTGCTCCCCGTGGGAAGCTACGAATTGATGGCAGAACATCCGGGTTTTGCCAGCTTGATTCAAAAAAACGTGGTGGTAAGCATCGGCGCCGAAATCAACCTGACGCTGACTCTTTTGTTAGCTACGGGAAGGGAGAGAGTTGTAGTCAGCGGCGAGACTCCTCTGCTTGAGTCCACTCGAAGCCAAGTGAGCACCACACTGGACGCACGCTCGGTGGCGAACCTGCCTTTGAACGGTCGCACCTTCCTCGGCTTCGTCTTTCTCACACCAGGCGTCACACCGGGCGTCACGCCCGCCGCAAGGGGGGTCAGCCTCAGTTTTGGCGGCCAGCGCGGGATGTACTCGCTACTATTGGATGGAGCGGACAATACCAACACTTTTTTTGGAGGAAGCCCGCTGGGCGGACTCCCCGGCAGTGACAGTTACCAGCTGAGTCAGGAGGCGGTGCAGGAGTTTCAAGTGAACATGAATGCTTACTCAGCGGAGCTAGGACGGGCCGGTTCCGGAGTCGTCAGTGTGATCACAAAGTCCGGAAGCAACGAATTTCATGGCAGTCTGTTTTGGTACTTCCGCGACACAGCATTGAATGCCACAGGCTTGATTCAGAAAACTATCGGCGATCCAAAGGAAGCGCTCCACGTGCACCAGTTTGGCGGTTCCGTGGGAGGGCCGTTTCGCAGGGGCAAGCTGTTTTTCTTTGCAAATTACGACGGACAGCGCCGCACGGAACTCAACGTCACGTTTCTGAATTTGCCGTCGGGGTTCAGCCTATCCTCCGACCCAATCGTCGCCGGCTTTCAGCAAAGGGCCCTAGATAACTTAACGCCGCGGGCAGCCTCCTGGGTTCGCGGGTTCGACCAGGACGTCTACCTGACCAAGATCGATTGGTACATCACTCCTACTCACCGATTCAGCGGGCGGTGGAATCGCCAACGGTTTACCGGACCCAATCTTGAACAGTCCGGCGTGCAACAGTCGCTCGAGCACACGGGCGGTTCGGAGATCAACAGTGACGTGTTCGCGGTCTCTCTCACCTCCAACCTTTCTAATAGAATGGTAAACGTTGGCCGCTTCAGCTATCTGCGCAGCAACGAACCCGGCCAGTCCAACTCTCCCAACCCAGAGGCCAACATCTTCGAGGGCGGTCAGCTCGCACTCACGATCGGCCGCGCTACCTTAAGCCCCCGCGAAAACGCAATCCACAGGGGCGAGTGGTCGGACACACTGTCATTGAGCCATGGCAGCCACGCCCTCAAAGTCGGCGCCAATCTGCTGGTGGATCGAATCATGTTCTTCACGGCTGTCAACTTCTCGGGCAGCTACCGTTTCAATAGCCTGGAAAGTTTTGGCCGCAGCCTGGCGGGTACGCCAGTGCCGCTGACAGGCGAAAAGTACGTCCAAGCTTTCTCCGGGGACGGCTCGCCTGGAGTCAGGGCGCACCCGAACGTCGTGGAATTTGCGGGATTCGTCCAGGACGAATGGCGGGTTCAACCAAGGGTGACCTTCAACCTGGGGTTACGCTACGACATACAGGTGATGGCCAAGGCGAAAGTGAAGAACCCCTCACCGGCGCTGGCGGCCGCCGGTCTCGACACCAGCTTCGTGCCTCTAGACAACAACAACTTTGCCCCCCGGCTTGGGTTTGCCTGGACGCCCCTACGGAGCAAGAGTTTGGTGGTCCGCGGTGGCTATGGTTTATTCTACGCCCGCACGACAGCCGGCCTGGCTGCTCGGGCCCATTTCTTAAACGGACTGACGGTGCAGACGCGCACGTTTACTGGCGGGACTCCCAGCGCGGCGCTTATTCCTGCCTATCCGAACACCCTCTGCGGCGCACCGGACTCGTCGGGAGTACCGCCGAGCTGTCCGGCACCGGCAGCAGGGACTGACATTATCATGCCGTTCGATCCGCACTACGCTCAGCCGTTTGTTCAGCAGGGTAGTTTCGGAGTGGAGTATCAGCTCCAGAAACACTCGGCGCTTTTCGTAAGCTACCTCGTGGACAGAGGGATTCACCTCCAGCGTTATCGAGATGTGAATCTAGGAATTCCTCCTACGCCCACGATGATTGGTATCGCCGGCACCAGCACAGTGCTGACCTTCCCACGCTTCACCCTTCCACGTCCAATCACTGGTTTCGACCGCATCTTGCTGTTTGAGAGTAATGCCAACTCGATTTATCATGGCCTGGCGCTACAACTCAAAAGACGCTTCTCGCAGGAGTTTCAATGTCTGGCTTCCTACACGTTCAGCAAGGTGATTGATGACCTTCCAGACGCGGCCCCCGTGAATGTCCCGATGGGCGACTCTCGGCTGCTGTCAGATGGGTCCAACCCCCGAGTTGATCGCGCCCCATCAGTCTCCGACCAGAGGCATCGATTTGTCCTAAGCGGTATCTGGCAGTTGAATTACCCAAAGGGACTGCGGCCTGCTCCGACGGCCATCCTCGAGGGCTGGGAGCTTAGTGGGATTCTGACGGCGCAGTCGGGTCTGCCGTATTCCGGCCTCGTGAATTTTGATCTAAACAACGACGGCAACTCGTCCACCGATCGAACGCCGGGACTGGGGCGAAATACTTTCTATCTGCCGACTACGGTTTCCTTGGATCCACGTGTAACGCGCAATGTACAGTTCACCGAGCGCGTACGCCTGCAATTTATCTGGGAAGCGTTTAACGTGTTGAACCACGCCAACATCAGCGGAGTGCGCACAACACAGTTTTCGCGCTCCACCTCGGCTGCCGTCTGCGGAATTGCAGGGACTCCTTGCTTGGTCCCGCAAGACATCGGCGCAACGGCCTTCGGAACACCTACTGCAACATCGGGCCCCCGAATCATGCAACTCGCCCTCAAGCTCATTTTCTGACATAGAGTTCTGAGAAACTGCCGGGTCTTTGCGTTGGTGCGCCATTCTGAGTCATGCATGAGACGCCCAAGCGCGGCCCAGAGCGCAAAGTCGGTCGGCTTCCCAAGCCCAAGAAATCCCAGCAGACTCGGGCGTCGCTGCAGGGGTCGAGGGAGCGAACCGCATCTTGCACTAGGATTCGCCCCCTCGATTCTGAGACTTCTTCTTTCCAAGAGTGCCGAGTTGTTCTACTCCGGATGCTTGAGTTTGGTGCGCGTGCTCACCCAAATATCAAACATGGGCCCTCCCACATTTCCGGAACGGAACGGTGAGTAGAAGTAGAGCTCGGTGCCATCAAAGGAGAGCGCCGGGCCTGCATCAATAAACTCGCTATTGACGACAGGCCCCGCGTTGACGGGGGTTGACCAGGAGTCGGAAGTGCTCGCGCGCGTCGCAACCCATAGATCAAGCACTTGGGAAGGCAGACCGGGCGGAGGGGGAATCGACCCTGGCCGATTGGACGCTAGAAATATTTCCAGGCCGTCCCGCCGGATGGCCGGCGCTTGGTCGGTGAAGGGGCTGCTGAGTTCTGCAACCAGGACGGCCGGGCCGAAGGCCTCGTGCTCGTCGACCTCATTTAGCGTGCTGGTATAAATGTCAGCATCGCCTATCCCGCCCGGCCGGCTCGAGTTAAAGTACAGGGTAATGACCCCGGTTTTGTCATCCTCGAAGAATGCTGGGCCGCCCTCGTCTGCCGCTGTGTTGACTCCGCTTCCGAGATTCTCCGGGGGTTGCCAAGCGAAGTCGTCGCGCTTGTTGTTGCGTCGAGAAACATAAATATCGTTGCCGCCAAACCCTCCAGGCCGGTTGCTGGTGAAATACAGCCTGTGTCCGTCGGAGGAAAGGGCAGGGCCCCCCTCGCCGGCGCTGGTGTTGATGTTGGGGCCGAGGTTTTGCGGGGTTCCCCAGCGGTCGCTAACACTGGCCCGCTGTGAAACCCAGATGTCAGAACCTCCGATATTTCCCCGGCAGTTGAAACAAGCAAAGTAAAAGCTCAGTCCGTCCTTGGAAATAAACGCGTTCATCTCGGCAAAGGGCGTATTCACCGGCGAGCCGAGGTTGACCGGCGCGGACCAAGGACCAAACTTTGGCCCGTCATCGTTGTCATCACCTTTCCAAGCTGATGCTGGCAGCAACGAAGCCAGCGCGAGCAGCAGCGTGCATATAGAACTTGCGAGTACTGCATTCTTGCCAAATATTTTCTTCATGACGTCCTCCTTTAAACTCATCTATTCATACAACTCGGCGGAATTGTCGTCGGAACCCCCTGTGATTAACACGCGACCATCCAGCAGCAGAGTGGCCCGGTGGCCGCTGCGCTTCTTCACCATGCTGCCCGTGATGAAAAATGTGGCACTGACTGGATCAAACAGTTCTGCGCTGGATAGGATCGAGCGGTGGCAGTCTGCCAAGTCGCTAAAACAGTTGGTGCCACCTGTCAGCAAGATCCGTCCGTTCGGCAACAGGGTAGCCGTGTGGGCAAAGCGTGAGGTTGCCATGGTGGCCGAGGGCGAGCTGAAGGTACTGATGGCGGGGTCGAAGGTTTCTACGCTGGCATAGGAGCCAGCGGCGCCGACGCCTGACAACTGGACCTCGCCGCCAGCCACCAGAACGCGCCTAGTGCTTAGCAGGGTGGCGCTGTGCGTATCGCGCGCGTTGGCCAAGCTTGCGGTAGGAGTGAAGTTGCCGCTAGCGGGGTTGAAAATCTCGGCGGAAGCCAATGAGTCACAACCGTCTGGATCGCAACGGCCATAGCCTCCAGCCACAAGCACACTGCCATCATCTAGCAAGACGGCTGTATGGTAGGCCCGCGGTTCTGCGGTGTTCCCCGTCAGAGTGAAACTTCCGATCGCCGGGTCGTAAATCTCAGCCCACTGCCAGACGTTCAAGTTTTCGTCTCGTCCGCCGGTCACCAGAACTTTTCCATCGGACAACAAGGTGGCGGTGTGGCCTGAGCGTGCGTCTACCATCGAACCGGTCGGTGTGAAGGTCCCGGTTGCCGGGTCGTACAATTCCGCACTTGAGAGCGCCTGAACCGGGATGTTCGGGCCTGGCGAGGCCAAACCTCCAGCGAGCAATACTCTTCCGTCAAGGAGCAAGGTGGCGGTGTGGGCGTAGCGGGCAGTAGACATGGGACCGGTGTCGTGGAACTGGTTCGTTTTTGGGTCGAATAGCTCTGAGGTCGACACTGGATCGCAACAGATTAGGGAAACGCCGCCAGCCACCAGCAGCTGTCCATTCGGCAGAAGCGTGGCCGTATGATCTTGGCGGAGCACGCGCATATTCCCGGCGGGGCTAAAACCGCCTGCCGCCGTCGCGATAATCGTGAAAGTCATTGCACTGGAGGCGCCCCCGCCCGGCGCAGGATTGAACACCGTAACCTCGGCACTGCCTGAGGCGGCAATGTCGTTTACGAGGATCTGGGCCGTGAGTATCGTGGAGCTGACGAATGTTGTGCCGCGGGGGGCACCGTTCCAGCGAATCTCTGAAGCTGTTACAAATCCTGCGCCGTTCACTGTCAAGATAAAGTCCGAGCCGCCAGCCGGCACTGAGGTTGGCGCGACAGAAGTAATCGACGGTTGCGGATTTTGCGATGGCGGATTCTGCGGCGGCGGAGTCCCAGCTTGACCACCGCCGCAGGAAATCAGTGCGAGCGAAGCGCTCAGGGCAATCAATGAGCAAAAAATCTTGTTCCAGGGTTTCATGGCGGCCTCCTTATGCTTCCGGATTTCTCCGCTCGCGCCACTGTCGTGGTTTTCTATTTAGGCGGTCAATGCACGGAAGCTGTTCTCTTTCCAGAATCCTTCTGGAGTTGGAATCGCTTGAGTGGAAAGGACTTGGACGCCGGTCTGTACCAGGTCGAAATCGTTGAACCTCTCTCGACTGGGTGTTAGACTTCGTGCAATCATCCGAGGCAGCAATGGCACCTCCGGCCCAGTCCACCCGGCTCCTGCAGTTCGGCGCGTTCCAGGTGGATCTGCGCGCCGGCGAGTTGCGCAAAAGTGGCGCCCACATCAAGCTTCAGGAACAACCCTTCCAAATTTTAGTCATGCTGTTGGAGAGGCCGGGCGACGTACTGACCCGCGAGGAGTTGCGGCAGAAGTTGTGGCAGGCCGATACATTCGTCGATTTCGACAATGGACTGAACACTGCGATCAAAAAGCTGCGTGACACGCTGGGCGACTCAGCGGATAGCCCGCGCTTCATCGAAACGTTACCGAAGCGTGGTTACCGCTTCATCTATCCGGTGAATGGAGCGCGCGCGCCTGCAGAGGTGCAGGCTCTTCGGATGGTTTGGTGGCGACAGCATAAGGCGGCAGGACTGTTGGCATTCACTGCGCTCCTCGCTGCAGCGCTCGCGGCAAACGTTGGAGGTTTGCGCGATCGAATCACGGGCCGGACAGGCATTGGTCCCATTGCATCAGTGGCTGTCCTGCCATGCAAGAATCTGACGGGAGACCCGGAGCAGGAGTTCCTCGCGGATGGCTTAACTGATGTCCTAACGACGCATTTGGCCCAAGTCAAATCATTAACTGTGCCTTCGGTCACGTCCTCGATGTACTTCAAAGGCGAGCACAAGAAGCTTTCCGAGATCGCGCGGGAGTTGAAAGTGCAAGCCATGGTCGAGCCCAGTATGCAGCGCTCTGGGAGAGACCGATTGCTGGTCAACCTCCAACTCATTCATGTATCAACGGATCGGCATCTGTGGGCCAAGTCGTACGAGGTCGATCCCAAGAATGTTCAGGCGCTGCTCCCCACGGTGGCGCGAGAGATCCTCGAAGCGATGAATGCGCAAGTCACGACCGAAGAAAAATCCCGCCTCTCAAGCTCGCGAGAGACAACCCCGGAAGCCAACGAAGCCTATCTGAGGGGCCGCTATCACTATACGAAAGGAACGGATGCAGACAGGGCCAAGGCTCATGAGTATTTTGAGAAGGCGATTGAGAAGGATCCCAATTTCGCACTTGCTTATGCGAGTCTGGCTGTCTTGCGTGCCCACGGCGGTTTCTTCCGAGCAGGAGCAGGACCATTAGAGGCCCACACTCAGACTCGGGAATGGGCCCGGAGGGCACTGGAGCTGGACGATACCCTAGCTGAAGCTCATGCCGCACTAGCTTGGATAGAAATGACGGATTGGAATTGGATGGGCGCGGAGCAGGAATTCCGGCGAGCCATTGAGCTGAACCCCAACTTGCCCGTTGCTCGTACTTGGTATGCCCAGTTTCTTAGCTGCATGCGCCGCTTCGAGGAGTCTCTCGCCCAAGCAGAAATCGCACGCCGACTCGACCCCGTGTCGCCGGACACCAGCGTTCATTCTGCAGAACCCTACCTGAATGCCGGGCGCGTTGATGAAGCAATCGAATCCTATCGAAAGGTGCTGGAGCTGGAACCGAACTATCACATTGCGCACCATAACCTCGCCCGGGCCTATATTGAGAAGAAGATGTATCAACAGGCTATTGAGGAACTGGAAAAAGCGATGGCCTTGGGCGGGCGAGACTCTTTGAGTCTTGGCGTGCTGGCGCATGCTTACGGCAAGGCCGGGCGGCGGCAGGAGGCGCTAAAACTGGTAAATGAATTACTGCATCCGTCGAAAGGCGCGCGCGTGCCGTTGAGGGCGCTGGCAATTGCCTACAGCGGTCTGGGAGACAAAGATAAGGCCTTTGCCGTTCTCGAAACGGCTTTCGAGAGGAAGGGTGGCGCGTTGTTCGAGCTCAACTCGCAGCCCTTGTACGCCCCACTACGCTCCGACCCGCGCTTCTCGGACCTGGCGCGCCGCATCGGCCTGCCTGAGAGCAGCACACCTCCACCAGCCGCAAAGCGGTAGCCACCGGCTAAGCAAGGAGGGCAGCGGACCCTTAGAAGGAAACACGCAAAACAAGCTGCCAGGAACGCGGCGTTCCGAGCGCAAAACTCCCACCGCCGAAGCCCGCGCGGTTGGGGCGGTTGGCACGCGTGGTTCCGTTGAGCGAGCCTTCCGCTCCGGTCAGAGTCCCGCTGAGCTTGTTTCCGGGCAAGTCGTAGTTCGCCACGTTGAACAGGTTGAACCACTCAAAGGCTGGCTCGATAGTGATTCGTTCGCCGCGGAGCTTGAACGGGCGGGCGATACGCACGTCCGTCGTGATGAAAGAGTCGAGGCACACTTGGCCGTCAGGGGCTCGCGGGACCATCGGGCTCACGGCACCCAGCCGATTCAACTGAGATTCCGTAAAGAGTCCTGCATTCATCAGGGCCTGCCCTGCAGGCGTTAGCTTGCCGGCCTGCGTGCTGTTGTAGGCGTCAATCACACGGTTGACGGCACCGGCGCCGCACCCGATCTTGCGCCCGTAGCCGCCGCGGTTGGTGCCGGGCAGCGGGTCAGCGCCGAGGCCGTCCCCGTTGAAATCCGTCTGGAAGATCTCGGCCGCACCGCCGGAAACTGCGGGTACAAAGAGCGTTTGGGGCAGCGCGCTGAACGCCCGCCAGATACTGTTTAGCCGGACCCCGCCCGGAATTGTGAACAGACTCGCCAAACTCAGCATGTGTGTGCGATCGAGTGTCGCCGGTCCATGGAATTCTAACGGCTTGTCATTGGAAATGTGATCGGCGAAGTTGAGCACAGCCGCATCTTCGTACGTGCCCTTGGCTTCCAGGCGGCTCAGAGAATAAGAGGCCACCACCGTATGGTCTTTAGCCAATTTGCTTAGGTTGGGCAGACGTCCGCGGAGTTGCACCTGCAGCGCGTTGTAAGTGGACGTCCCGCTCATGCTGAACAGGTTCATGAGGTTGAAATTTGGATTGACGCCGGAGAAAGCAAAAGTATTTGGGAGCACGGGCGTGGCGTTGGATCCACTGCCCAGCCTCTGAGCCGCGTAAGTAGCAATGGTGACGCGCGGGGCGACCGGGGAAGCGATGGCACAGTCCACGCCGGCAGGCCCCAGCGGGCATCCAAGTGCGCGGTGAACCGCGTTCATGGCCGCCAGGGCATTGGCGACGTTTAAGTTATCGGCTGCGCCGACGCGGTTCTGATCGATCTGAAGCAGAAAATGCACGCCGCGATGGCGTACGTAGTCCACCGAGAGCACCAGCCCGGGGCGAAGTTCGCGCTGCATGCCAGCGTTGAGCTGAAAAGAATATGGGGTCGTGTATTGGGAGCCAAACGTTGAGCAGTTTCGACGCAGTTCGCAACGCGTCGGACCAAAGGGGAACTTGTCATAGGCCACCTGGTAGGCCGCCTGAAACGCCTGCTCGGCAGCGACGAGGGCATCAATTAGCCCGGGAGTTCCCAGCGGCCGTCCTGCCCAGTTCACTCCAGGTGTAATCTGAGCCGGGGGAGTCGAATTCCGGCCATTCAGATCAAAAATAACGTTGTTAGTGATCGGGTCGCGCGGGACTTGGTTCAACCCTTGCGTGATGCCCAGCGGCAGGTTGTTGCCGCGCTCGAAGATGACGTGCTTGAGCAGGTTGGTGTCAAAGAAGATCCCAGCCCCCGCGCGCATTATCCACTTGCCGCTGCCGGTGGGATCCCAGGCCAAACCGAGCTGCGGGGCAAAATTGTTCATGTCCCGCCGGTTCGGATTCGCTCGCCCCGGCAAGAACTCATTTTGTGTGGCGGGCTTCTTCAGGTCGGGATTGTCCGGCCCGGGCTCATACACCCAGCGGACTCCGAAATTGATGTTCAGCCGCGGAGTCGCGCGCCATGAGTCGGCCGCGTACCAATGGACGCGGTCGTTCTTGATGCCCCCGTAAGGCAGGCCGTGCGAAGGCACCTCGGTCCAGAAACCCAGGCCGTTGCCCATCCTTGCCGACGCGACCGGGTAGCAAAGTACGTCGCTGCCACAGGTTGTCCGCGTCGTCGCGTTGGACAAGAGGCTTACCTGCGGCCCGTACGCATTGATACTCGCGAACCAATTGATCCGGATGATATTCACCACTGCGCCCCAACGCACGACATGGCGGCCAAAACTGAAGCCGCCGTCATAACGGATCTCATGCGTATCGTGAAAGCGGCGAACTGGGGCATTATCTGGAGGGCCAATCACGGCGTCACCAGCAAAGTTGCCCCCGCCACTCAGGCCGAAAGTGACGGTCAGAGGGCGCCCTGCCGGGTCGAGAGTCTGCGGTAATCCCGGAACCGCGTCGGCACTGCTATCCGAGTGGTTGTCATAGTTCTGGTAGCCAAAGCGGACCGAATGCGTGAAGCGGCCCGAGGTCGCATCCAGTCCGAGCGCAATTTGGTTGGCGTTGTTCCTGTCGGAAAGCGGTGAAAGCTTGACGCCGCCCAAACTGCCGTTCGCAATGCCCGCATTCGAATTGTGGGTGAAGCGAAAGAAGGCTCGGAGTGAACGAGTCAAGTCCCCATCTAGCCGTCCCAGCGCCATGTGTTCGTCATAGGGAAGAGGCCAAGTGCCAGTGAATTGCGGAAAGCCTGGAATGCGGGTGGCCACGGCGGCGTCCTGATTGTTGCGTTCGTAACTCATAAACCAGAACAGGCGATTACGCACGAAGGGACCACCAATGTTGAAGCCGGCCTGCTCGCGGTCGAAGGGAGCAGGCTCCTGGCCAATGCGGGCGGCCAGTGCATCGTCGCGCCAGAAAAAGAAAGCGCTGCCATGCACCTCGTTGCCGCCGCTCTTGGTCACGATGTTGACGGCCCCGCTGCCGGTCAGGCCTGTGGAAACATCCAAGGTGGAGCGGCTGATCTGATACTCCTGGATGGAATCCTGGGAAATGTTTTGCGCCACCGTGCCGAAGTGTTCGTCGCTGATGTCCAGCCCATCCACTGTCACGCGCGTGGTGACGCCCGATTGGCCCGCCACGCCCAGCATGGAGTAGGCGCCCTTAAAGGTTGCCGTGTTGACTTGTACGCCGGGTTCGAGTTGGCCGAGGTCGAGGAAGTTGCGCCCATTCAGTGGAAGATTATGGATCAGTTCCTCCGTGACGATGCCTTCCAGCGTGGTCTGCGTCGGATTCACACGCACGCCGTAAGCCTCAACTGTTACTGTTTGCGTCACATCTCCGACTTGCAGACTCACGTCAGCTGTTTTCACTCGACCGACTTCGGCTTCAAGTTCAACAACCGTTTGTTTGAATCCCGTTGCCTCCACGCAGACTTTATAGAGACCCGGCAGAAGCCCGGGAGCACTGTAGACACCCGCGTTGGAAGTGATCGCCCGCGTCGTGGACTGGGTGGCCTTGTGAACGATAGTAATGCTGGCTCCGGAAACGATTGCTCCCGAAGGGTCCCTCACCACGCCGGTGATTGTCCCCGTGGGCTGCTGAGCTCGCGCCAGAACGGGCAGCAAGACAATGCAAACAACACAGGACACTTGCGACAGGGGGCGTAACGCCATGGCTAACTAACCCCCGAATGAGAACTAAGAAATTGACTCAATCTATGCCAAATGACGTAAATGGTCAATCCGACATGCGAGGAATTATCTGAAACTGGCAAGCCACAACCGATGACTGCGGCTTGCTCGGGTGGCGCATGATGCAATTAGCTCCGAAAAGCGCCTCCCAAAGATTTTTTTGTTTTCTTGTTGCCTTTTTCCTTTTTCGAGGCCTCTGAGTATAGTAGAGGGGAGTTCTCTCGGATTTTCCCCGTGGGCTTAGTGGAGCCGTCCCACTTCGGTCAGCCACCTAGCTTGATTGCGTGCCGCTCGATGGTCCCGGGCCAGGCGCGAAGGTAGAAACCCTGCCGTTGGAGCGCACGCTCGACGTGTGCCTTTGAGGCAGATCAAGGCGCAATCACCTATTCCAGGAGGATGAGGCATACAAATGACAGCATCACTCCAGACTCAAACAGAGGAGTTCACGGCCAATCGCTTGGCACTATCGGTACGGGCTCCAGGCGCCACACTGGCCGTTCCCCTAAATCCCGATTCTTTGAACATCAAACCGTCGCACCTCGAAGCCCTGCAAGCCCTCGGTTACAACGAAACAGAAGCTCGATTTCTCTACATCGTAGCCACACATTCCGGCTACTTTGTGGCACGCCAATTCCTCGCCTTCACCTCGGGCCATTGGGGCAAGCGCACGACCACCTTCTGGGGCAAACTTCACACCAAGAAACACGCACGCACCGAATACTTCCCAATGAACGGCAAGGTCTATCACGTCTTCTCTCGCAAGCTATACGGCCAGATCGGCAGAGAGAACCTTCGTAACAGGCGGGAACACGAATTCGAATACATTCAGAGGCGTATCGGAATCCTCGATTTTGTCCTGTCCCATCCGGAGTACAAATACCTTGAAACCGAACCGGAGCAGGTGAGCTATTTCAGCAACCAATTGAAGGTCCCAACGCACTTCCTTCCCGCGAAGATTTATTGTGGGCAGAAGACCAGCCAGCCCACAATTCGCTACTTCATCGACAAGTTCCCGATGTTTCTCGATAGCGATGCCTCTTCTTCCTTGCCTGTGGTGACACTTACCTACCTTCAAGGGCGAGAGGCAAGCCTCACCGAATTTGTCCATCATCTGCAAGGCTACCTCCCTTTGTTTCGGCAGCTTTCCGAATTCCAATTCCTTTATCTGGCAAGAGTCGATTCGCATTTCGCAAAGGCCCAAGAACTATTTGATTCGACTGTGGCGATCCCACTCGGGTCTGACACGTCAGCCGAGCTCTGCCGCTACTTCCAAATTCGCAAGGCATGGGACTTCCGCCAGTACAGGACTGTGACCGATGGCGACCTCATTTTCCGCAATCAAGCCAAGACGCGATTCGTCGGGGAGCGCTTCGAGCATCTGTATCGCAGATGGAAGGCGGGTCGCGTGACCGATGCAGACATTCGTCAGGAGTTCGGCGGAACAAGCCGTCCTGTCATCGCGCATTTCAGGACGGAAATACTCCGGCGGTTCAACGCTCCTGAACGGGGACCTAGGGGAGACGGGTGAAGAAGGCACGGAATACATCCCACACCTTCGCCATCTCCACCTTCATCACCCTGTGGTGAAGCCACTTTGTTCAACAGGAAGGAGATATGAAACGCAATGCCACCAAAAATCACCGTGGAAAAAAGACTGAAACGGGCGGGAGCGACCCCACTTTTTTGGCTTCCAGCCGCCCAAAAAGTTCTTGGGGTCGCTCCCGCCCTGCGGCACAGAAACCTGTGCCGCCTTTTTTCCACGGTGACAACCACTCACACAAACAGAACGATCCAGGAACCAATCGCGATATGAAACATGATTCGAGGCCGTCGAGGCCTGTCGCAATGAGCCATAGGGGAATAGAAAAACGCTGAGGGACGAGATCGGCTAAGCGAATGGCGACTGATTTCGGCAGCGAGCAATTTGGTACACTCTCTGTCCATAAGGACACTGGGTCATCGAGCGAAAGGAGCTCGATGGCACGGAAGAGGTATCAGCAGGGAAGTGTGTATCTTGTTGGCAAAAAGGCTGAAAAGTGGGTCGGTCGATATCGAGAAGACGTGATCGGAATAGACGGCAAGACGCGACGTGTGCGGCGAGAGGTAATACTCGGCAGTAAGCGCGATCTGCCGACGAAGCGCCTCGCACAGCGCCGCATGGACGCCGTTCTTGCCCGGATCAACGGTCTTGACTATCGCCCCGGCAGGGCTGCCACCTTCTCGGAGTTGATTGAAGTGTGGAAGACACAAATGCTGACAACTCAAAAGCCGTCCTCGGCGCGAGCAGTTCGCTCGCACCTGAAGTGCTACATTCTTCCGGAGCTCGGCAATGTTCGGCTCGACCAATTCGGTGCCGAGAATCAGCAGAGGTTCATAACTCGCATGCCAGAGAGAGCGACAGAAAAACGCGTGTCTCAGAAGACAGTCTTGAATGTACTGGGAACTCTGTCTTCCATTCTGACAACCGCCCGCAATTGGGGTTACAACTGTGAACAGATCGACACCAACAGACTACGGCTACCAACCCGTGGAATGAAGTACGAAGCCCCATCATTCACACCCGACCAAATTAGACGAATTCTGGCCATTGCTGATGAGCCCTGGCGCACGATGTTCTGGATTCTAACGCTGGACGGTCTTCGCGCAGGCGAAGTACTCGGCTTGCAGTGGCACGACATCGACTTTGACCGATCACTTCTCCACATTCGGCGGACTGTATGGTATGGACAAATACAGAGCGCGAAGAGTGAAGCCAGCGAGACAGTCTTACCGATTCCTAGATCGTTGCACTCCGCACTCAAGAACTACAGGACGATATGGAAGCCCAACGATGCTGGCTTCCTTTTTGTGACCCGCAACGGACGACCTCCGTCCTCTAACAAAGTTGTGGAGTATCACTTGTGGACGATCCTCGACGCGCTCGGGATTCCACGGTGTGGTCTCCACGCGTTCCGTCATTCCCACACGGCGCTCCTTCTTGATTCTGGAGCAACGCCGAAGGTGGTTCAGCGGCAACTACGACACGCCGACGCCCGTACAACACTTGAGATTTATGGGCATGTTGTAGGGGATGCACAGCGTGAAGCTGTCGAGAGGGTGGCGTCGATTGTGGACGGTAATGGACGGCAATCGACCACGATAAATTAATCGATTCAGTAACTTAGCCGTATTGGGCGTTGGGTTCGATTCCCATCGCCCGCTCCATAAAACCTGGGTCCGGCCCGGAGACATGGGTGACACAACGTACCTAAGACATGGGTAACACTTTTGGGCCGAACGGATTTTCGAGTGGTTCGAGCACCCGAGTCTCCAGATCGAAGTATCCCAGATCATAATCCATAAAGCTCACCA
>WNGL01002861.1_pt1 | contig 20780 bp, 8 predicted proteins | sample 5400591 | NCBI WGS metagenome assembly WNGL01 (sample SAMN13153377, study PRJNA577476) | soil metagenome | isolation source: 80 cm soil or saprolite under Garry oak tree replicate 1 | place: USA:California | collected 2016-06-15 | reverse complement strand
CGGCGACGAAGGATGCCAGTCGCTCGGCAACGTCGGTGTCGAATCGGACCGGTGTTGCGGTGCGCTTACTCATGACTACATAGTAGTCGCTTCGTGTCACTCTGGCGAGGGGTGTCGGTCAGTTCCGTACAGGGTTGACCTGTGCCGGCTGGGCTCATAACCCAGAGGTCGCAGGTTCAAATCCTGCCCCCGCTACCAAGAAGTAGCAGGTGAGAGGCCTGATCGCCAGAGACGGCGGTCGGGTCTCTTGGTCGTTTGTTGGTGATTCGTTGGCGGAACGAGACCTCCGAGCGCGGCATGTGGCGCGCGGGGCCGACAGAGATCGGCATCGTGGGCGGCCCGCCAAGGCTCACCGTTCGAACTCCGCTCGGTCGTCACCCTGGCCCGCGTCCCGGGAACCGAGGCATTCTTCGCCGGTGGGACCATGCGACCGTTGCCAGTTAGGAGCCCGCAGGGTGCACGCGGCCGGGGGCTCCCCGGCTACCAGTGTGTCGACTCTCTCAAGGCGGTAGCGCCGGTTCAAATCCGGTCGGGGCTACGCAGGAACGTGCAGGTCAAGGGCCTGATCGCCAGAGGTGGCGGTCCGGCCCTTGATCATTTGTCATTGGTTTGTCACTGAGTTCTGGCGTCACGTGCCGACTCAGAGGTCATCAGATGGTGTTCATCAGCATCGCCGGGGCGTGGGCTGGCAGCCCGGAGTGAACGGCGTGGGCGGCGCCGATCTGTGATCGAGGCCGGTCCACATCATGTGCGGGTGTTGGATGCACGGTGCCGTTGGCTGACACAATGGGAGAGCAGAGGCTGTCGCGGATGGAGACGAAGTCGTGGCCTATTCAGGGGTGCCGCCGGATCGCGGGCTGCGCTTGGTCGGCAACTGGCGGCCAGCCCTCGCGCCACGGGGCTGAGCCAGGAGCGACTGGCTCCTTGGCCTTCGATAACACGCTGGACGGCTTGGGTGTGGCGCTCGTTGAGCAAGCCCAGGGATCGGCGCATGTACGAGGAAGGGTGGCATCGGAGTCGACAAGTCTGACCGACGTCGAGGCGCGGGAGCTACTGTCCTTTGACACGTTGCAGCTTGCCGCTACTTCCGCCGGCCACGACCCCGCCAGTTCCGTACACTGCCGCATGCGTGTCATCGCTATTGTCAGGTGGAATATGACGCAGCTTCCCGGCTTCTCAGCAGTGTCCCCGCTCGAACTGCCACGCGGCCTGGGACTCAACCGCTTCCGCCTCATATGTCCGGGCACACACCGCATGACGCGCTTCCCGCGGCCCGACAGCCGAGAAGCGCGGTTTAACCTTGAGCGATCGATTGGACAGGTGATATTCCAGAAAGGAGATTTCGGTTATATAGCCCCACGAGTGTCGATACCTGAATCGACGATGATCGATTTTGGGTGCGACTTCGACCGCCAGCTGCACCTTTTCGATCTTCGTAGCTGCATGAGCGAGCATGCATCAAACGAAAAGCTCAATGTCAGATTCGGCTTCGGCGGAGAGCTAAATATTACAGGCCTCACAGGGGATGTCGAGATCGACGGACTGCGCGTTCAGCGACGACTCCGCCTCCGAGTGGTTGAGAACGACTCCGCAGATCACGGCAGTTGGATCGTCGGAAGGCACGACACGCATTATCTCGTGTCTGGATCACTCATAGACTTTGAGACTCGAAGCCGTGCTATCGGCGAAGTGGCTGAGCGTCGCGCCGGAACTGGACCGCCACGAGGCGAGGTGGTAAGCGTGTCAGATGAGCGGCTCACCCTCCGGGCCCGTAACGAGGAGATTGCCGTAGAACCGTCAAACTACACCTTGACGGTCCGGTCTTCATACATCAGGCGATACCACCGTCCTGACACCTTGGCTAAACTTCAAGTCATATCTGGATCCCTTACGCCGACCGGGCAGCGGAACAGATATGCAGTAAAAGACCGCTACAAGGCGCTCGTCGACAGCATGGAACAATTTGGTTGGATAATAGCTATGCCAGCCGATCGCCAGGCAACAATTGAACGTGCCTGGACGGAAGTTAGGATTCAAGCAGGTAGCGCGTGAGCGTGCTAGATGCCCGGATGCTCCGAGCCCCTAAACTCAGCTTCGATCCGGCGATACCGTCTCGTACTAGCATGCACGCCTATCAAGGGCTACGACAGTACGGGCCGTTCGACTCATCGCAAGTTTACCTGCCGGATCACTCGGTCCTATTTGTATTTCCCGAATCCCTACGGGTACTGGCTCGTAAGCTCGTAATGGCACTCGGGCGCGGGCATCAAACATTTCCTGGATTTGGTCAGATGTTTCGTGTTCCGTTCACTAATGATCACATCGAATCCTTGGTCATACAAGGGGACTTCTCGTCGCCAAGTGCTGCTGCCAGCAGCTACCGTGATGAGATTGCTAGATGGAACTCAGAGTCGCATCTGACTGACCCGAAGCTTGCCTTGGTCCTGGTTCCACATTCCGAGCGGTGGGAAACCGAGCGGCCTTATTATGAGGCTAAAGCGTCCTTCGCCCGCCTAGGCATTCCAACGCAAATGGTCACGGCTGAGCTTCTGCAGAATGACCGAGAGTTCACCTGGTCAGTCGCGAATATTGCGCTAGCCGTATTTGCCAAACTAGGTGGCGTGCCATGGGTCGTGGAGTCACCTTCGAATGATCAGGACCTAGTCATTGGCATTGGCCGGGCCGAAGTACGGGGGAGTACCGGTTCGCGTAGGATCTTTGGCTACGCGCTGAGTTTCACATCGAATGGCGTGTATCGGCAGACGTGGTCATTTACTCCTACAGCGGACGAGGAAACTTACCTCGAACGCCTAGAAGAAGCGGTCACGAGCGCGCTCACATCCACGCGCGAAGCGGACGAGCCATTCCGACGGCTTGTTATCCACCTGGGAAAGAGGACGGGCTGGCGCGAGGCAGTAGCTGCTAGGAGCGCGATGACGAACGCGGGTATCACGCTCCCGCTGGCGCTGATGCGCCTTGATGACTCCTCACTGTACGATATCGCAGACGGGCGAGCAGACACGTTGGCTCCGCCCAAAGGGATAGCAGTCCGGCTTGGCGGACGACAGATGCTGCTCCAATCCGAGGGGGTGAGCACGACAGGTGCCCCCAGTGGGCCACTACTGATTGAGCTTGACGAACGCAGCGACGTGGGGCCGGAAAGTCTTGAGGATCTGGTCTCGCAGACATTTCGGCTTGCGCACGCGAACTGGCGCGCATTTAACGCGCGATCGCAGCCGGTAACTCTGGTCTACGGAGAACTGCTCGCGCGGCTTGTTGGATACCTGGAGGAGGTTGCGACGTGGGATCCAACGCTTCTGCGCAACGATCTCCGAGACCGGCCATGGTTTCTGTAAGTGTCGCTGCCACAGAACGGCTGCATGTCATCGCCCATCGGGCGGTGCTAGCAGCGCGCGACTTCGACGACTGGTGGGACACGCCACTAGAAGCTGCTTTCGCTACGGTCGACCTGGCTCGGCACACACACGCTCACTGGATCGACGCAGAACGCGCATTGGTCAGAGTACTGCGCTGGTGGCGCGAGGACGGGCCTCGGAGGACGAGCGCTGATGTCACTGCCCTAGCCCTCGCAGCCCGCGCATCGGCGGAATTGCAGCAACAGGACCCGGGCCTAGTTGTCGCCGCTGCGCAGGCCGTAGAGGATCTCGCTCGACGTGACCTCTCGATCACGCCTGCGCTACACCTCGCAGTGTGCGCCTGGGCACTCGATCCACTCGTACCTGATCGGGATACCACCCCATGGCCAGCGCTCCGGGCTCGGCTTGAACATCCCAGCCAGGTCGGTGCAGACGAGCCCCTGAGGCGTTATGCAACGGCCATCGCCCGACGGCTGTTCGACTCGGCCTGGCTGGTCCAAGAACTGGTCAGCCAGATCGGCGGTGCTGCCGGACCTAGCGACGCATGTGTCCTGATCTGGCTGATCACCGTGGCATGCGAGAAGATCTCATTGTTCCTGCCGCCAGAAGATAGCGCGCTTCAAGTCCTGATTCGGCGCCGCACCGAGCTATCCCAGCGGCTGGCTGGTGAGATTGATGAACGCACATTTCGTGATCCAGAGCCCTCGACATTCGAGGAGGACGACCTGGAGATAGCTCCGCCGATTCAGATATATCTGACCTCATTCGAGGCGGTGCTACTCGATTTCGCCCTCGCCACCAGAGACGCGGGCCAGCCTTGGCTGACATACGAAGAGGCTGCGAACCTGTTCGACGAGCGCGCTGTCGAGGCGCGCACAGAACTTGCCGCTGCGAGACACCGCTTGCTCGGAATTGTGGCGATGCTTTTCTGCTCACTCGGGGTCGTCGCAGGCATTGCGCTCTGGCAGACGTTGCGAAGCTCTGGCATCGAGAGGTCTGTGGCTAATCCTGCGGCCATTGCTCTTGTTTGCCTGTTTCTAACGATGGCTGTGGGTGTCGCAGCTCGCGGAGACATCGGCGCGCAACTTGCAGAACCGCTTGGCATCTTCTTCGTATCCCTCGCGCTCTTGGCCTCGGCGGTCGCTATTAATCAAACCTCCCGAAGGCCATATATCTCAGATGTAGGCGGCCTTGTGGCAGTAATATTGATCGCAACGATCGCGGCGGTGCTATGGGCACTGGTCAAACGATGGGCTAGCTCACGGCATAGGTAAGCATGCCGAGTGGTTCAGGTTTCGTCAGCCAGCCTGGTGGCGCCGGGTTTGCGGTCTCCAGAGTTGTGATCAAGGCTTGGGGCTTCGGATGATCAGGTCGGCGGTAGGTCCCGCAGGTGTGCATGGACCTCGGCGCTGCAGCCGAGCGAGACCCCAGGATGAGCTGCCGGCGTTGCGTGCCAGCGGGGCGGGGACGTGATTCGGTCGTCGGCGCAGGGTGGCGACATGGCGTTGCCGCCGCTTACCGTGACAGGCCGCAATGGCGGAGCCGACGGTGAGCTGGGTTGCGACACGATGTCGCCACTAGGTGAGTGAGCCCATCAAGGAGGTCCGGCTGAAACCGGAGACGTAGCTACGGTTTGGTGTTGGACCTGTCCCGCCGTGGCGGGCGTGGCGGCCCGGCCCGCTGCGCCTTTAGTAGTTGTATGCCGCGCCGCGTTTGTTGCTCCCGCCTCAGGCGCTGCGCGCGTGTAAGGCACTTGCCCCAGGGGCTGTGAGCTGTGGTTTGGCCGGATAAGCAGGCTGGTGCAGGATCGCGGTTTGTGTCCCTTCGCCTCCTGTATCTGATCATGATTCGGGTCGTCGCCTGGCTGTTACTGCTGGGCCGCAGCCAGGCATCCAAGATCGCCGAGATCCTGGTGCTCCGACATAAGGTCACTGTGCTCAGGCGTCGGGTCGTCCGGCCCAAGCCGAACTGGGCCGACCGGACTGTCCTGGCGGCGCTGACCCGGCTCCGGCCAGCGGTGCCGTGTGCCCATCGGCTCGTCACACCAGCCGCTGGCTTGCCTCATACGCTCAGCAAGTGGGAGTTACGGTCGCCGCGGCGGCGGCAGCGATCAGCGGCGCCGTGCACCTGCCGTAGCGGTAGCTGCGGTGGCTGGTGTGCCGGGTGGGCTCGGGGACCGGACACCTGACCACTATCGTCGGCGGTCCATCCGTACCCAGGTAGCAGCGGCGGCCCGCTCCGGCATCAGCTCCGCGCACTAGCGGTGGCGCCACCGGGTGGATGATTCTGGCTGGTGAGGTTCGCGCGAAGACTAAGGATGCGGCATGGTTGTGCCGATGACGAAAACGCGGGATACAGTACCGGAGGCCGGGAGCCTGGTGGAGGTCCGCGGCCAGCGCTGGGTGGTGAGCGACGCGTCGCCCGGTGGTGACGCCAGCACCCTGCTGGTTCTCCAAAGCGTGGAGGACGGCCGGTACGGCGAGAGCCTGCCGGTCATCTGGGAGGTCGAGCCGGGCCGCCGCGTCCTGCCGGCCGGGTCACTCCCGGATGTCATGAGCGGCGGTTTCGACCCGCCCGAGCGCCTGGCGGCGTTCCTGGACGCGGTGCGCTGGTCGGCGGTGACCTCAGCCGATGTGAAGACCTTGCAGGCGCCGCTGCGGTCAGGCGTGGTAGTGGAGGAGTACCAGCTTGAGCCGGTCGCCCGGGCGATCGAGGCACCGAGGGTGAACCTGCTGCTGGCCGACGACGTCGGCCTGGGAAAGACGATCGAAGCCGGGCTGGTCGCTCTGGAGCTGCTGCTGCGGCACCGCGCGAAGCGGATCATGATCGTCTGCCCGCCGGGCCTGATGGTGAAGTGGCAGGACGAGATGGCCGAGAAGTTCGGCCTGGCCTCCACGATCGTCGACTCAGCACAGCTGAACACGCTGCGGCGCAGTCACGGCAGCGCCGCTAACCCGTTCCGGGTGTACCCGCTGACGATCGTCAGCCTGACCTGGCTGCGCGGCGCCAAGGCCGAGCGGCTGCTGCAGGAAGTGCTCGATCCCGACGGGGAGAAGCGGGCGTTCGACCTGCTCATCCTGGACGAGGCCCATCATGTGGCGCCGGCCGCCCCCAGGCAGCGGTACGCGGTGGACTCCCAGCAGACCAAACTGATCCGCTGGCTGGCACCGCATTTCGAGCACCGGCTGTTCCTGTCGGCAACGCCGCACAACGGCTACCCGGAGTCGTTCACCGCGCTCCTGGAGATCATCGACGATCAGCGGTTCGCCCGCGGCGTCGACCCCGATCCGGTGGCGCAGAAGGAGACGATCGTCCGCCGGATGAAGGGCCAGATCACCGAGGCGGACGGGATCACACCGAGATTCGCCAAACGAGACGCCCAGGCTATCACCGTCATCTACCCCGACATCGAGCGGGAGGCACACGCGCTGCTGAAGGAGTTCGCCGCACTACGCCGCCGCCGGCTCACCACCAGGAAGGGCCGCGCGTCGGCTGACCTGATCACCTTGCTGTTGAAGAAGCGGCTATTTTCCTCGCCGCGGGCCTTCGCCCATACTGTCGGCGTCTACCTGGAGACGATCCAGTCCAGGACGAGCGGAACCGCGGCGGCCGCAGCGAACGGTGACGAGATCCCGGAATGGATGGAAGGGTTCCTGGGCGCGGTCGCGGCCTATGACGATGAGCAGCTCGCTGAGGCCGAAGATGACGCGGCGGCCCGGTCGGGCCGTATCCAGGCGGAGCTGTCCGACACCTCCCAGCAGGAGATCGCTCTGCTCAGGCGGATGGAGACGTGGGCTGCCCGGTATGAGACCAGGCCGGACGCCAAGGCCAGGGAGCTCATCACGTACCTGCAGGGAGTGTGCCTGCCCGACGGCGAGCACTGGGTGAATGAGAGGGTGGTGGTGTTCACCGAGTACCGCGACACCCAGATCTGGCTGAAGGAGCTGCTGGCCCAGGAAGGCCTGTCGGGCGACCGGGTCAAGCTGCTGTACGGCGGGATGGACGCCTGGCACCGGGAGCAGCTCCGCCTGGCGTTCCAGGAACCGCCGGACCGCAGCAAGGTCCGGATCCTGCTGGCCACCGACGCGGCCAGCGAGGGCATCGACCTGCATGAGCACTGCCACCGGCTGATCAACTATGACATCCCGTTCAACCCCAACAAGCTGGAGCAGCGGATCGGCCGCATCGACCGGTACGGGCAGACGCACGTCCCGCAGGTGCGGCATTTCGTGGGCAAGGGCTGGGAGCAGGCCGTTGACTCTTACGAGGCTGACCTGGAGTTCCTCGCCCGGGTCGCGGCCAAGGTGGCCCGGATGGAAGAGGATCTCGGCACCGTCAATGCGGTCCTCGCCGAGGCCGTGCAGCGTCGGATGCTCGGCGAGATCACCGACTACGACGTCGAGCGCGCGGCCCCGGTCAGGCAGGCGGGCAGGCGGCCCGCGGGCCGTGCGGCCGTGGAGGCCGACGTGTCGGAGCAGGTGAAACGGCTCCGTCGGGATCTGGACGCGACCGTCGAGGAGCTGCGGATCACGCCGGATCACCTCAAGCGGCTGGTGGACACCGCCCTGGAGCTGGACGGCGAGCAGCCGCTGAATCCGTTCTTCGATGAGCGGCTGTTCGCCGAGGGCCTGTACGAGGTGCCGGCGCTGACGAAGTCCTGGGCGAGGGCAACTGAGGGCTTGCTGGAGAAACTGGAGCGCGAGGGCCAGGAGCTACGGCGCCGCCCTATCACGTTCGACCCGCAGACGGCGAAAGGCCGGCGCGATGTCGTGCTAGCTCACCTCGGCCATCCGCTTGCCGACATGTCAGCGCGGCTGCTGCGGGCCGCGGTATGGAGCGGCCACACCGGCCTGCACCGGGTGACCGCGGTCGTCAGCGACGACCCGGGCCTCGAGGACACCCTGGTTGGCGCGTACTCCCGGTTCGTGCTCGTCGGCGCGGACGGCATCCGGCTGCACGAGGAGATCCTGTACGCCGGCGGCTGGCTGCCCGATGCGGGAAGGTTCCGCCGCCTGGAGAACCTGACGGCGCTCGCGGGCCTCCTGGACCGGGCGCTGACCGCCGGCACTCCCGCCTCCCCGGTCGTGCAGGACAGGCTGGCGGCGCAGTGGCACAGGGCGCGGGACCCGCTACTCGCGGCGATCGACCGGCGGACCGAGGAGCGGATCAGCTCGCTGCACGCCAAGCTCGCCAACCGGCAGGACGACGAGCGCCGCCGGATCGTCACCAGCTCCGAGCGGTTCGCCGCCAGCCTGCGCAAGGCCCTGGCCGAGAGCGAGACGGAGCAGGGAACGCTGTTCAGCCGGGTGGAGGGACGCGGGGATGAGCGTGAGATCGCCCAGTTCCGCCGTGACCGCCAGTCCTGGCAAGACCGGCTGGCCCGGCTGGAGGCTGGACGGGACCGCGAGGTGACACGCGTCGCCAGCCGCTACCGAGGCATCACACCGCACAGCTTCCCTGTGGCTGTGATCTTCGCGGTGCCGCGCCGTGAGGCGGTCCGGTGAGCCCGCGGCCCGGTGCGCAGAGGTCAAGCGCGCAGTTCCCGCATCAGGGGATCACTGCCAAAGAACGCCGGCAGGCGCACATCGACTGGCTGAAGCTGATCGAGGTCAGCGGCCCGTTCCTGTCCGTTCCGGTGCTCACCGCCGAGTGGCCGGATCTGGCCGCGCTGGAGACCCGCGCCAGAGACCGGCTCCGCCAGGAGCACCGCCATTGGCAGGAAGACGCGGCCGGGAACTCCGGCGGCTGGATCGCATTTGTCCTTAACGAGCTGCTGGGCTGGAACGGGGCGGTCCAGCGGCACGGTCTTCGCTCGCTGGCCCTGGACGTTCCGGAGCACGACACCACCCTCGTCCCCACCTTCACCCTCGCGTACCCCGGCACCGGGGAGGTCATGCTGCTGGGCCTGGTCAGCGACGGTTCCCCGGTTGCGCGGGTCAAGGGATCTGACTGGCCGGCTACCCCGGCGGACCGCCTTGCCCAGCTCTGCCGCCACCACGGCGTGGAGCTGGGCCTGGCCACCGACGGCCGCTGGTGGGCGATGGTGTGGGCCCCGGCCGGCGGAGTAACCACCGTTGCCGTCTTCGACGCGATCTCCTGGCCAGAGTCGTCCGAACGGGACGTGGTGCGGGCGTTGATCTCGCTGCTGGAGCGCCGCCGGTTCTTCGCAGTTCCCCAGGGTCGGCAGCTTCCGGCGCTCCTGCGGGAGAGCCTGAACAACCAGGAGGAAATCACCGACCGGCTGGGCGTGCAGATCCGGCAGGCTGTCGAGCTGCTGGTGGCCTCCTTCGGCCGGGCTGACGCCGCGGCCCGTGACCGGGGCCGGGCGGGGCTGGCTGGTGTGAGCGCGTACGAGGTGTACCGCGGCGCGGTCGCGGTGATGATGCGGATCGTCTTCCTGCTATTCGCCGAGGAGAGCGGCCTGCTGCCGGCAGACAACGAGCTGTATGCCCGCGCCTACTCGGCCGGCGGCCTGTACGCCGAGCTGGAGCAGCGAGTCGCCGACGCCCGCGGCAACGAGGGCGAGCTAGAGCACACCTACCTGGCCTGGCACCGTCTGCTCGCGCTGTTCACTGTCGCCTACCGGGGCATCGACCATCCTGAGCTCGACCTGATCGCGCACGACGGCTCGCTATTCGACCCGGACGGCCACGCGTGGCTGGAGGGCCGGCTCGCCGGTATCGCCACGCCAGGTATCCCGCTGGCCGTGGATGACAGGACCGTGTTGAATATGCTCCGAGCGGTGCAGACCGTGACCATCGGAGGCGAACTGCGCACCGTGTCGTTCCGCACCCTGACCGTGGAGCAGATCGGATACGTCTACGAGGGCCTGCTGTCCTTCGAGGGCTTCCGCGCGGCGGACGTCGTGGTTGGGCTGATCGGCAAGGACGGCCGCGAGGACGAGGTACCGGTGACGGTCTTGGAAGACCTCGCCGCCGCGCATCCGGGCGCCGACGCGCTTGCCGCGCACCTCGCCGGCCTCCACATAGACTCGGGCATCGGCTCGCCACGGGCCCTTGCCGATAGGCTCGCGCCGCTCGCCGCGGACGAGAAGGCGCAGGCCGAGGCCCGGCTGTATGCGGTCACCCGTCACCATGACCTTGTCCAGCGGTTGCTGCCGTTCTACCGGATCATCCGCCAGGACCTGCGCGGCGACCCCGTCGTGATCCTGCCCGGCGCACTCTACGTCACCGAATCCGCGCTGCGGGCCAGCACCGGCACCCACTACACACCGAGGTTCCTCGCCGAGCAGGTCGCCGAAGGCGCCCTGGAACCACTCGTCTACTTCCCCGGCCCGCTCCAGACCGCCGAACGCTCGGCATGGAAGCTGCGCACCGCCGAGGAGATCTTGGGCCTTAAGGTCGCCGACATCGCGATGGGCTCCGGCGCGTTCCTCGTCGCCGCCTGCCGCTACCTGGCGGGCAAGCTCATCGAAGCGTGGTCCGCCGAAGGTGACCCGCGCGCGCAGCAGCATCTGGCCGACATGCCCGCCGAAGGTCTCGCGCTGGACTCCCTGGCCGACCCGCTGGTGATCGAGGCCCGCCGCCAGATCATCGAGCACTGCCTGTATGGCGTAGATATTAACCCGATGGCCGTCGAGATGGCCAAGCTGTCGCTGTGGCTGGTCTCCATGGATCCTCGCCGCCCGTTCACGTTCCTGGATGACCGCCTGGTCGCCGGCGACTCACTGCTCGGAATCACCTCTATCGAGCAACTCGAATGGATGCACCTCGACCCCCGCGAGGGACGGGCTCTGCACGAGGGCACAGTGCTCGACTTCATGGCAGGCGTCCGCGCGCTGCTCACCGAAGTCGCCGGGGAACGCCTCGGCCTCGTCAGCATCTCCGGCGACGACATCGACGCAGTGAACAAGAAACGAGAAATCCTGATCGGCGTGCGGGCCAAAACCCAAGAGCTGACGCTCTACGCCAACCTCATCGCGGGCGCTGCCCTGACAGGCTCCCGCAAGCGCGGCCGGTCAAGAGTCTCGGCCCTAGGCGAGCAGATGGATGATGAAGGCAAGCAGCGCAAGCAGAACCTGTGGCTGATCGCCGCCAAGACTGCCAACGAGGCCGCCACCTGCGGCGCGATCGAGGCGGCAGGTGAGCTGGCGCGGGACTGGCTGGCCACCGACCAGGCCGGCGGCGCCTTTGACCGCGAGCCCCTGCACTGGCCGCTAGTCTTCCCCGAGGTCTTCGACCCTGCCCTCCCGACCGGTCCCGGCTTCGACGCCATCATCGGCAACCCGCCATTCCTCGGCGGACAGAAGCTCACCGGCTCGCTCGGCACCGCCTACCGGGAAAACCTCGTCGGCGCGATCGGGTACGGCGTCCGCGGCAGCGCCGATCTAATCGCCTACTTCCTGCTCCGCGCGCACGCCCTGCTCAACCCCTATGGCCAGACGGGCCTCATCGCTACCAACACCCTCGCCCAAGGCGACACCCGAGAAGTGGGCCTCGATCAGATTGTGGCCGCGGGCACGGAGATCAGGCAGGCAATCAAGAGCAGGCCCTGGCCCTCCAAGAATGCGGTCTTGGAGTACGCAGCCGTCTGGACCAGCCGTCATCCCGTCGCCCCAGCGGCAGAACGCCTCGCCGACGGTGTGGCGGTCAAACGCATCGCGGCGACGCTCGACCCAGCCGCGCGCGTTTTCGGCAATCCGGAGCGACTCGTCGCTAACGTCGGTAGGGCTTTCGTGGGCGTTTTCGTACTTGGCATGGGCTTTACCATGGAGCCTGGCCGCGCAACAGAGTTGATGGAGAAAGATCGGCGTAACGCCGAAGTGCTCTTCCCATACTTGAACGGCCAAGATCTAAACTCGCGCCCTGATAGTTCGGCCAGTCGTTGGGTAATCAATTTCCACGACTGGCCTGAAGACCGCGCCAAGACCTATCCGGAGTGTTATGAGCAAGTCGTACAACTCGTCAAGCCTGAACGACAGAAGAACAACGACAGACGCCGACGCGAACTTTGGTGGCGTTTCACGCGACCCTCGCCTGAGCTTTATAAAGCGATCAGCGGCCTTGAACGGGTGGTAACGATCGCCCGGGTCAGCAAGACTGTGTTGCCCGTGATGGTGCCGACGGGCCAGATATTCTCAATTGATCTGAATGTCTTCGCAACGGATGACACCGGGATGCTGGCTCTGCTGTCTAGCGCGCCTCATTACTGGTGGGCAATCAGCCGGGCTTCGACCATGAAGGGCGATCTCCGTTATACGCCATCTGACGTTTTCGAGACGATTCCGCGTCCAGAGGCAACTGCCGAGATGCGGGAAGTTGGCAACCGACTCGACATCTGTCGGCGGAACCTGATGCAGGCCCGGCAAGCGGGTCTGACGGCGACCTACAACCTTGTGCACAACCGGGACTGCACGGACAATGACATCTCGGAACTGAGAGAGATTCATCGTGCGATCAATGAGGCGGTGGTGCGGGCCTACGGGTGGGACGACCTGCTAGCCATCGGACTGGACCACGGGTTCCATGAGACGCGACAGGGGCCGCGGTACACAATCGGGCCGACGGTGCGGCAGGAGGTCCTGGACCGGCTGCTGGAGCTGAACCAGGAGCGGTACGCGGCGGAGGTCAGGTCCGGGCTGCACGACAGGGGCGGGCGGAAGCGGGCTGGCCAGGATGGCGCAGGAGCCACGCTGTTCTGACTGTCGTGCCTCGGTGTTGCGGGGATTCCGTCGGACAGGAATGTCGGCCGACGCCGTTACGGTGGGTACGGCCGGCGAAATGGCGACGTAGCGACGAGGAGGGCGGGCGATGACCGATCCGACGCGGGGCGTGACGTCGGCGCAGGGGCAGGCCGAGCTGCCGTCGCCGCTAGACGAGCCGCAGGAGTTCGCTGACGCCTCGTCGTACCAGGTGCGGGACGAGCTGGCCGGGCTGATCGAGCGTGATCTGCTGGGGCCGTGGGACGGGGAGCTTGAGGTGTTCCCGCCGCGTTCGGCGGGGCCGTGCGAGAGGTACCTGGTGGGCCGGCTCGGGCCGCGGCACGACCCGAGGTCGTCGCAGCAGTCGGTCGGGGACGCGGTGGACACCGAGATCTCGGCCGGAGGGGACGCGGCCGACGGGGAGCTGCCGGACCTGCTGACGATGCAGAACGCAGGCCGGATGTGGGCGTCATCGATGGGCCTGTCGTTCGTCGTCGCGCCCGGCGCGGACGAGCTGTCCGTAAGCGCGCTATGGGGCCGGTACGGCAAGTCCGAGGTGCTCGATGAGGCCGGTAATCCGCGGCGAATCTGGAGCCGGGAGCCGGTCGCGCTCACCAGGCTGGTCCGGCTCGATGGCGCCGCCTCGCAGCGAATTCCGCTGACGGGGACGAACCCCCGGCTGCCCGGGGTGTACCTGGCCGTCGAGGTCCGCCCGCGCCCTGACGGCCCCGATTCCGGTGCCCGCGTGGTTGAACTTGTCCTGGTGAATGCTCAGGAGGAGCCGGCGGCGAACAAGGACACGGCGTGGCTGTTCCAGCCGAGGCTGACAGTCAGCGCGGCACGCCCGGATACCACGGAGGCGCCTCAGCCCGGCGGTGACGTTTCAGCGGAGCCACTGGCTCCCGCGGTGTTCTGCCCCATCGATGACCCGGTTGAGGACCTGGCGGCGCTGGATGCCGGCACGGAGGAGCGGCACCTGCGGCTCCTGTACCGCAACCATCTGCGCCACGCCGTCGGCCGCAACGTGGCCGTGCACGCCGACCTGCGCGAAGGCGAGCGGCGGGCGCACAGGCTCGCGACGACCTGGCTGCCCGCGTATGACGTGCCAATCACGATCGCGCCGCCAGCCGGGCCGGGGTCGCACCTAGCCGGGGTTCAGCTGTCCATGGATGAGCTGGCTATCGCGGAGCCCGGCCAGCTCGCGGATGGGCTGGGGCCGCTGGCGGCAGGGTATGAGGCGTGGCTGGATGAGCAGGAGGCCGCCGTCCCCGAGCTGCCAGAAGCGCTGCGGGAGACCGCCGCGACGGCAGTCTTCACCGCGCGGCAGTGCGCGGCCAGGATCCGGGCCGGGATCGACCTGCTCACTTCTCCTGCCGTCGCTGGCCACGAGACGGCGCTGGAGGCGTTCCGGTTCGCCAGCAAGGCGATGGCGCTGCAGCGGCGGCACACCGCCCTGGCCGCGCTCCGCGAATCGGGCGGCCTGAGCTACGCCGAGGCCATGGCGGAAGTTGAGGGCCAGGGAGCGGATGCGGCGTCGTGGTTCCCTTTCCAGCTCGCGTTCATCCTGTTGAACCTGCCCGCGCTGACCGATCCCGCGCATCCCGACCGCGCCCAGCCCTCTCAGCCGGTCGGCGGCACTGGTCACAACGGGCTTGTTGACCTGCTGTTCTTCCCGACCGGAGGCGGCAAGACGGAGGCGTATCTCGGCCTGGCGGCCTACACGTTCGCGATCCGGCGGCTGCAGGGCACTGTCGGCACCGGGGCGGAGGTGCGCTCGGGCGATGCCGGGGTGGCGGTCCTGATGCGGTACACGCTGCGGCTGCTCACTGCGCAGCAGTTCCAGCGCGCGGCGGCGCTGGTCTGCGCGGCGGAGAAGCTGCGCCGTGACGCCGCCGCCGCCGGCGACGCGCGGTGGGGCGCCGAGCCGTTCCGGATAGGGCTGTGGGTCGGCGGCACGGTGTCGCCGAACTGGTATGAGGGCGCCGCCGAGCAGGTCGCGGACGTGCGCGAGTCGGGCGGGACCAGGCGCACCGGGGTGCTGCAGACCCTCGCGTGCCCGTGGTGCGGGACGAAGCTGCTGGCGCACCGGGACCTGCGGGCAGACGATGACCGCAGGCGGATCCTGCTGTTCTGCCCGGCGGGCGAGCGACCGGACGCGTGCCCGTTCTCGGAGATGAACTCGCCGGGGGAGGGGCTGCCGATCCTGACCGTCGATGAGGAGATCTACCGGTACGTGCCCAGCCTGCTGATCGCCACCGTCGACAAGCTCGCGCAGCTTTCCTGGCGCGGGTATGCGGGAATGCTGTTCGGCCTGGTGAACTCGCGGTGCCCGCGGCACGGCTACCGGCATGATGATCTGGACGGCCGGACGGGCTGCGGGCAGCGGCACAACGCCACCAGATCGGGGCTGCCCGCGGTGACCAGCCAGCCGGTTACCCGGCTCCGGCCGCCGGACCTGATCATCCAGGACGAGCTGCACCTGATCTCCGGGGCGCTGGGCACGACCGTCGGGTTGTTCGAGGCCGCTGTTGACGAGCTGTGCACCTGGCGCGCGGACTGCGTCCTGACCGGGCCGAAGATCGTCGCGTCGACCGCGACCACCAAGCGGGCGCGGGAGCAGGTTCGCGCGGTCTTCGGGCGGGAGCTGGCGGTGTTCCCGCCGCTGCTGGTCGATATCTCAGACACATTCTTCTCCCGGCAGGTGCCGGTAACCGTGCAGACGCCCGGGCGGCGTTACCTGGGGATCTGCGCGCACGGGGTGCGGCTGAAGTCGGCTGAGATCCGGCTGGCCGAGATCCTGCTGATCGCCGGGCAGACGATGTTCGATGCCTACGGCCCGGCGGCGGACCCGTACATGACCGTGGTCGGCTATTTCAACGCGACCAGGGAACTTGCCGGCATGCGGCGATACCTCGATGACGATGTGACCACCCGGGTCCGCTCGCACGGGCGCCCGCGCGGCCTGGCCGACCGGATCGCGTCGTCGGCCGGGATGCTCGCGATCGAGGAACTCACCTCGCGGATCTCGTCGGCGGAGATCAGCAACGTGCTCAAGCTGCTGGAAGCCGGCTTCTCCGCCGACCTGGACACCTCGGCGCGGCGGCGGGCCATCCTCGCGGAGACCGCCGACGCGCTGAAGAGCAAGCGGGACCGGCACCCGCTCGCCGAGCGCACCTACGAGCGGCTGCGCGCCGGCCGCATCCCGGTCGACGTCGTCCTGGCGACCTCGATGCTGCAGGTCGGGGTGGACGTGTCGCGGTTCGGGCTGATGGTCATCACCGGGCAGCCGAAGAACACCGCCGAGTACATCCAGGCATCATCGCGGGTCGGCCGCGATGCGGCGCGGCCCGGCCTGGTCGTCACGCTGTACAACTGGTCACGGCCACGGGACCTGGCGCACTACGAGGACTTCGAGCAGTACCACGCGACGTTCTACCGCCAGGTCGAGGCGCTGTCGGTGACCCCCTACACCCGGCGGGCACTGGACCGCGGCACCGCGGCCGCGTTCGTCGCCGCGGTGCGCAACACCGAACATGCCTACTCGCGGGACGCCGACGCCCAGGACGTGCCGCTCGAGGGTCCCGTCGTCCAGCATGTGATCGAGCGGTTCCTGGACCGCGCCGGCAGGGCTGGCGGCCCGCGGGGTCGGGACTACCTGGGCGAGCGGATCGGCGCGCTGCGGGACAGGTGGGAGCTGGCCAAGACCGGTTCGGGTTCCGCCCGGCTCGGCTACCGTGACCGGCCCGGCAACCAGCCGCTGCGCGGCCTGCTGGAGGTGGCCAGCGGCGGGGCGTGGACGGAGCTGACCGTCCCTATGTCGATGCGCGAAACCGAGAACGAGATCAACCTGCTGGTTCCCGGTGCCGGGCTGTTCGAGCCCGTGCTCGGCCAGGCGGCCTGGCTGTTCGGCGCCCGCCCGGATGACGGGGATGACTCCGACGGGCAGGCCGCGGACGAGTCTGAGGACGTGCCGGACGCGGACGAGCTGGGCGTGTCGGCCCTCGATGCCAACGGGGGAGGCCGCTGATGCCACCAGGCGCACAGCACCGGCGCAGGGTCGGCACGGTCCGCCCGAGCCACCTGATGTTCACTGGCGGCGTCGGCGCGCTCATCGACCTGCCGAACTTCCCCGTGCTGGTCCGCGGGCTGGATGACTGGCGCTACGACACGGTGCCCGAATGGGCGCCGCTGGCCGAGCCCCGGCTGCTGGCCGCGGTCGGGAAGCTGCTGGGCGCCCCGGTCGCGCAGCTCCGCCCGCCGCCTTGGCTGGACGGCTTCGATGCCGACCCCAACGGCCAGCCGGGCCGGGTCGGCGTCCCGGTCACGGCGTTCCCGCAGTGGCTGCGCTGCACCGCGTGCAATCGCCTAGCCTCCCTCGACTCGGGCATCTGGGGTTTCGCCAACGAGAAGGCACGCCGCCCGGACGAGGCCAAGTTCTTCCACGAGGAATGTCCCCGCCGCCGCAGGCGGCCGCTGGCGGTCGCCGCCCGGTTCGTCCTGGCCTGCGTCAACGGGCACTTGGATGACTTCCCCTTCGTCGGCTTCGTTCACCGGGGCGGCGGGTGCCCGGAGGTCAGCCATCCCCAGCTGCGGATGGCCGACTACGGCGGCAACCAGGGCGCGAACGTCGACATCCGGTGCCTGAACTGCCCGGCGAGGCGGAACATCCGGCAGGCCATGGGCCGCCGCGGCGAGGAATCGCTGCCCGCCTGCCGGGGCCGTCACCCGCACCTGGGAACGTTCGAGGAATGCCGCCAGCAGCCGATGGTGATCGTCGTCGGCGCCTCCAACCAGTGGTTCGCCCAGACCCTGTCCGCGCTGGCAGTCCCGCAGCTCGGAGCCAGCGCCCTGCAGGCGAAGGTCGAGCAGCTCTGGGAGCACCTGCAGAACGTGACCACTCCGGCAACGCTGGACTTCGCCTGGGGCCTGCCGCAGTTCCAGAGCCTGCACCAGTGGACTAGGGAAGAAGTCCTCGACGCCATCGCCCAGCACCGCAAGGAGCTGGAAGCCGGGCCCGGCCAGGAGCCAGGGACCTACCCCGACCTGCGCACGCCGGAGTGGGAAATCTTCACCTCACCTGTCCCGCCCGAGCCGACCGACGACTTCACCCTACGCCGCGACCCGGCCGGCGTCCCACCGCCGCTGGCCGGCTTCCTCGCCGACGTCGTGCAGGCCGAGCGGCTCCGGGAAGTACGGGCGCTAGCCGGGTTCACCCGGCTGGACGCGCCTGATCCGGAAGACCCTGACCTCGTGACCCGGGCGCCTCTGGCCCGTGACCGCCCGACATGGGTGCCCGCCAGCGAGGTACGCGGCGAGGGCATCTTCCTGCGGGTCGGTGAGCAACTGGCCACGGGATGGGAAGAGGGTGTCCGTGACTCTGAGGTCGTCCGCGAGCACCGAGACGCCTACGTCCGGTTCCGCACCAACCGGTACTCCGACCGGCTGCCCGCCGACTTCGATCCGATGCGCGGCTGGCCCGAACCCCGGTACATCGCTCTTCATACCCTCTCGCACCTGCTGATCCGCGCCATCTCGCTGGAGTGCGGCTACAGCTCAGCCAGCCTGTCGGAGCGGATCTACTCCGGCCCGGACCGGGCCGGCATCCTCATCTACACCGCCGTTCCCGACGCCGAAGGCACCCTCGGTGGCCTGGTCTCGCTCGCCGAGCCCGAGCCGCTGACCCGGATCTTGCGCCGTGCGCTGCATGACGCGCGCAGATGCTCGTCGGACCCGCTGTGCGCCGAACGGCTGCCCAAGGCTCCCGCGGACTTCTTGCACGGCGCGGCTTGCCATGCGTGCCTGTTCGTGTCCGAGACCACGTGCGAGCGCGGCAACCGGTTCCTCGACCGGCGCTTCATCGTCCCGATTGACGACCTCTCTCTCGTTCTCGTGCCAGATATCGGCTAGGACCATGACCTGGGATGCGCTAGAAGTTGCTGGCGCAGACACACTGCGGCGGCTCGGCCCGCAGGCCCTGCGTGCCATCATCGAGCACGCCGCCGCGTCCTGGCCGGGCGAGGCGATCCTGGGCGCCACGCCGGGCACAGAGCCCCTGCTCGATGCGCTCGCCAGTGTGGACCGTTCCGCTGCCCTTGCCTACCTCAGCGGCCTGGCCGCCGGATACGCCCACCGTGCCAGCGAGATCACTGTCGAAACGGTGTGGAGCGGGCCCGGCTCGCACCACGTGCCCGTGCGCGCGACGGCCGCAGTCCTGGCCGACGTCGTGCGCGAGGCCCGGCACGAGCTGCTGCTGATGACCTACTCCGCTAAGCCACATCAACCGCTGACCGAGTCCCTCCGTGTGGCCATCGCGCGCGGTGTCGCCGTCAGCGTGGTCGTCGAGACGCTCCAGGGCGCAGGCAGTGCTCTGTCCGGCGAAGAGCCCTACCACGCGTTCACGGGAATCGAGGGCATTGAGCTATGGCATTGGCCAACGTCCCGGCGGACCGAACCAGGTGCCAAGATGCACGCCAAGCTCGCCGCCGCCGACCGGGAAACCCTGCTCGTCACCAGCGCCAACCTTACCCAGTCGGGCGTTTCCAAGAACATAGAAGCTGGGCTACTCATCCGTGGTGGCGCCGCCCCTCGACGCGCCGCCGAGCACGTCGCAGCTCTGTGCGCCATTGGCGATCTCACCCGACTCAACTGAACGTGATAGCGGACGGCCGCAAGAATGCGTGCCTAGGCTGTCGGCCACGCGCGTATAGAACTGGCCGTTCGCTATTTCTGACTGTGCTGCTGAGTGCCGCTGGAGGCCGTTCACTGATCGCATTTGTCTGGTGCATGTCAAATGATGCCAGTCTTGCATCTGAGGAGACAGTACAGGAAGAAGCAAGATATTCTTAAGCATTGTTTATCTCCGGATCGAGCGCGATCCGGAGGCAAACAATGGGCACCGGTCGGGCTGGGTCGGAAGCTGAGCTAACTGTGAGCGCTTCGGACCGGGCGCGGTCCGAAGCCAGGAAGGCAACTTGGAGATCGAGGTGGTGGCGGTGAGCCAGGCGACAGTACGGAGACGGTCTCGGCAGGCGGTGGCGCGTCCTCATGTGGTGCAGTTCAAGCTGACGGATGAGGAATTCCTCGAGGTCAGCCGGGCTGCTGAGCGGTTAGGACTCGCGCGCGGCGCTTTCGCGGCCGAGGCCGCGGTGGCGGCGGCCACGGGCGGGGAGCCGCCAGCCCTGTCGGCGCTGCGGGAGGCGCTGACAGAGGTGATGACTGCTGCCGGGCTGGTCCGGCGTGCGGGGACAAATCTGAATCAGGCGGTAGCGAAGCTGAATGCGACGGGGCAGCGCGGGGCGGATTTGCTGCCGGCGGCGGAGTTCTGCGGGCGGGTGATCCGTCGGCTGGATGACGCGGCGGAGCAGTTGCGGCGGAGCATTCCGTGACGGAGCAGCCGGCGTTCCGGTGATCGGCAAAGTGATCCGCGGGAAGGACGCCCGCAGGCTGCTGTATTACTTGTTCGGGCCGGGCAGGGCGAACGAGCACATTGATCCGCGCCTGGTTGCCGGATTCGGTGATCCGGCAGAGCTGGAGCCGGAGCGGCGGCCGGACGAGACGCGGGACGTGCGCCGCCTGGCCGGGCTGCTGGAGCAGCCGGTCGCGGCGCTGAGGGGACCGGGCTTTGACAAGCCGGTGTGGCACTGCGCCGTGCGCGCCGCCCCGGATGACCGGGAACTGCCGGATCAGGAATGGGCGCAGGTCGCGGCCGCCGTCATGGATCGCACCGGGCTGGCGCCGGCTGA
>WNGL01003655.1_pt2 | contig 20784 bp, 14 predicted proteins | sample 5400591 | NCBI WGS metagenome assembly WNGL01 (sample SAMN13153377, study PRJNA577476) | soil metagenome | isolation source: 80 cm soil or saprolite under Garry oak tree replicate 1 | place: USA:California | collected 2016-06-15 | reverse complement strand
GACCAAGACCTTCACCGACCCGCGCTTGTGCGCCGCGATCGTCGACCGGCTCACCTTCAACGGCGCGATTATCGAGACCGGCACCCAGTCCTACCGCCTCGCACACACGAAGGCAGCCAAGGGCTCGCAATCGCCATAGGCGGGGCCACTTCAAGCCGCCACAAACCTCGCCAAGCCCACCTGGTGGGGCCACATCAAGCCGCCTGGGTGGGTCCAGATCAAACCGCCCTAGCCAACACGGACAGCTCGGCGGCTATCTCCAGGTTGGACCGCCCACCAGCAACCAGGTAGGCGATCTTCCCCTCAGTGGGGGTGAGCGCGTCCCACCTCGGGTCGGCTTGGCCTGCCGACCGCGCCGGCCCCCGGCGGATGCCGTAGCCGCGCAGCCGGGAATCGGCACGGCGCAGATCCCATGCCGCGCCCAGCGCCTGGTACAGCCGGGCCGCGTCTTCGAACGCGCGGCGCGTGGCGGGCAGATCCCCGCGGCGAGCCAGGAGCACCGCGGCGTCAGCTACAGCACCCAAAACGGCAGCTGCGCCGAAGTAGCGCTGCCCGCGCGCACCAGCGACCTTGACCCGGTAGTTGCGGTCCGCGACTCCACCACCCCGCACAGCGCCCACCTGATCTTCGCCCCCCAGCAATGGCACCACTTCATCGCCAAGATCAAAAGCGGCCAGGTCCCGGGGGCCGATGACCACCCGAGCTAACTGGGGGTATAACACCATCCGCCATCCACCCCTCAGGGCGGGGAACTGACACCGATCGCTCCTGTTACTGCCCGCCAGCGCTAGCCAGCCTGGGCCGCCGGACGGCGCATGTCTGGTGTGAGCACGCTTCCGACCTGCTCCGCTATCAAGGCCATCTCATATGCGACCAGTCCCATATCGCAATCCGGAGCGGCAAGGACAGCCAGGCTGGAACCATCGCTGACGGCCATCACGATCAGCAGGCCACGCTGCATCTGCACGACCGCATGGGCGACAGGTCCGCCCTCGAACACCCTCGCGGCTCCCTGAGTCAGGCTCGTGAGGCCGGACGTGACCGCTGCCAGCTGATCGACCCGATCCGCGGGGAGGCCTTGCGAAAATGCCATCGGCAGACCGTCCGAGGACACCACGACCGCATGAGCGACCGACGGCACTCGCTCAACGAAGTTCGTAACCAGCCAGTTCAGATCCTGTGCCGGACGGACTAGCGGACTCACTGGCCCCTCAGGTTCATCTATCACCTGGAACGTCCTCATTTGTTCCGTAAATCTTGTCGATTCCGCTCGCGTCGCGAGCCTCTCGCATTCCTCGCTGGAGACTGGCAAAACGCTCCCTGATCGCCGTGGCCGATCGCACCGCGGAGGTCCAGATGCGGGCCGGCACGCGCTCTTCCTGACAGCCCCGCCAGTTCAACGTCCGCCCGCCGCGAAGGAACCATTCTGACTCGACCGCCTCGAAGATAGGCAGCCTGTTCCCCTCTCCCAGCGACACGGCTGAAGGCACAATCACATCGCTGTCCGCCGCGTCCGCCGAGCTGGGCGAGTCGTCCTGGGCCTGGAATGTACCGCTAAAGGCCGGGACGCCTGCCACGGGCGCACCGAAAACGCGCGCCTGCTGAGCGTCCTGCGCGGGCTCAGCGGAATGCGGCGGCCAGCCGGACGCAGCGGGCTGATCAGACCCAACAGACCATTCAGGAGCAGCCGGAACAGAATCCGTGGACCAGACGGGCCCGGCCAGGCCGGTCGACGTCTCGTTGGCGGGCCCGGGAGGCGGACCTGCCCCTGGCATTCGTCGCGGGCCAAGGGTCCCGTTGCCGCCCTCGGACGGCAGCGGTGTGAACCTGGGCGCGCGCGCCGCGGCGACCTCATTCTCAGCGGCCAGGCGGCGGGCGTTCGTCCCGTCGCCCGACGTCGGCCGGGAATGCGTAGCCGGGCCGATGGCCGACCTCGCGACCTGCTCAGCAAGTCGGCCGGGCCCGCGGGGGCGGCCGATGCCGTCATGCGCGACCACTTCGTCGGGCAGCCAGACTAGCGCGTTCAGGCCAGCCCCGGCCGCAGCCCGCAACCGAACCCTGATGCCGTGCCTGGCGGCGAGCCGGCCGACCACGAACAGGCCCATTCGCCGGGAAACCTCGACGGCCACCATAGGTGGATTGTCCAGTCGCCAGTTAGCGTGCTCCAGCTCCTCGTTGCCCATTCCGACGCCCTGGTCGGTGATGTCAAGCAGCGCTCCCCCGCTGCTCAGCAGATGGCCGGATACGCTCACCTGCGTATCAGCCGGGGAGAAAAACGTCGCGTTCTCAGCAAGCTCGGCGATCAGGTGAATCACGTCATGCACCGCCGGGCCGCGGACCGCGATCCCAGACTGGACATTCAGCGTCACCCGCTCGTACTGCTCAATCTCCGAGATCGCGGCACGGAGCACGTCAACCAGCGGTACCGGCTCAGTCCCGCGACTGGATGATTCATGGCCCGCGAGCACCAGGAGGTTCTCTGAGTTGCGCCGCATCCGGGTGGCGAGATGGTCCATCCGGAACAGGCTGCCGAGCCGGTCAGCATCCTGCTCGCCCTGCTCCAGCTCGTCGATGAACCCGATCAGCCGTTCCACCAGGGACTGGCTCCGGCGGGACAGGTTCCTGAACATCGCGTTCACATTCCCGCGCAGGGCCGCCTCGTTGGCCGCTAGCCGTAGTGCCTCACGATGGACCTGGTCGAATGCGCGCGCCACGTCACCAATCTCGTCGACGGTATCTATGTCGATGGGTCCGACATCAAGCGAGGTGCTCGCGCCGTCAGACTCGCTCAGCTCCCGGACCGCCTCGGGCAACTGCACACCTGCCACTTCCAGGGCTCCGGCCCTGAGCCTGCGCAGCGGCCGCACCATCGATCTGCCGATGACCATGGTGAGGATCAGTGCGGCCAACAGGATGAGTACCACCGCGAGACCGACGAGCAGGGCCCTGATTATCGCGGCCCTGCGCAGCTCGCTGGCGCGGGTAGCCGCCGCTGCGGCCAGCTGGCGCTCCACCGAACCCATCTGAATGTCGACGATGTTCGACATGGCCCCGTACCAGTCGGCTGGACTCGTCGGGTCGGCCTTCAGCGAGTGCGCGGTGTCCTGCTCCGAGATCGCGTGTAGCTCCTCGGAGTTTGCCAGATAGACAAACGATCGGTCCACGCTGGTGTTGAACAGCCGCTGCTTGTCGACGCTGGCGGCGATATTAAACGCGGCCAGATCGTCTTGCTGTGCCGACTGGGCAGCCTGGAGCGCGTCCAGCTGGCCTGGGCCAAACGCACCCTCGAGGAGCGCCGCGACAACGATCGCACGCTGTCGTGAGGCTGCTTCCTGCATGGCGGACACGAGTCTGAGCGCCTGGACCGTCTGAGCCAGAGTCGGGTCGCTGGCAGACTGGGCGATCTGGTCGTCGAGAGCGAGTACGTCGTTAATCACCTGCGTGTACTCCTGCACTACCACCAGCACAGGCAACTGCGTTCTGGTCGCGGTGGCACCCAGGTACGGCAGCCCGCTGATTGCAGTGAGCGCCTTGGCGGCCGCCTGCCGCGCCTGCAGGGAATAGGAACTGCCGATCTGATCAGCCAGGGCGCGGAGCGGCGCGGCCGCCCGATTCGTTGTGCCGGTCGCCTGGGCGATAGCCGTGAGCTCTGGAGCCGCTTCGGCAGAATTCCCAGACAGGACAGCGGCGCGGCCGCCAAATGTGCCATTCATCGCGATGTAGGCAACCGTCTGATCACGTTCGTCCTCCAGCGCCTGAGCCAGGACCGCGATCCGCTGGCCAACCGCGGCCAGCGTCTCCACCCGCTGATACACGAGCGCACTATGCAGGGATGACGCGATGCTGAAGCCGCCGAGCCCGATGGCGCTGATTGTGGGGATGGCGATGAGCAGCATCAGGCGCGAGCGCACGCGCAAGTTCTTCAAGAGGCCCTTCACGACAGCCAGACCCGGCTGAAGTTGTAGCCGTTGAGCGAGAGGCCTCCCTTGAACGGGATGAGGCCGTGGACATTCGTTCCGTATCCATCAATGACGGGCGGGAAGAACGGGATGATGTAGCCGCCGTCGTCATAGTCGATCCGCTGCATCTCGCGGGCGAGTTCCGTGCGCTTCGACGCATCCACCGTGGCGATCGCCTGCTGATACAAGGCGTCGTAGGCCGGGTTGTGGAAGTGCGTCTCATTGAATGGTGCGGGCGGCAGAGTCGCCAGCGATACCTGCGGCAGATAGAAGTTGTAGTACCAGTAATCTTGGGCGAGCACCCACTTCAGGTAGCTCGTGCCGTAGAACTCGCTTACCGGGACCGTGCGCAGGTTGACTGTGATGCCCGCTTGCGACGCCTGCTGGGCGAAGACCTGCGCCGCCCTGACGGTGCCCTGTGCGATGTCGGCGGTCACGAGCTGGACAGCGAGCGTGTCGTGGCCGGCGGCCCTCAGCAGCGATTTCGCCTGCCCGATGTCCTGCTGCCGCTGCGGCAGGCTGTGGTCGTACTCCGGCGCCCAGATGCCGAACACGTCGTTCCCGATCGTGCCGTGACCGCCGAACACGAGGTCCAATATCTGCTGGCGGTCCACCAGGAGCCGCATAGCCTGGCGGACCCGGGCGTCGTTGAACGGCGGCAAGTCAACCCGCATCGTGAAAGGATTCCAGCCGCCGCCCTCGGAAATGAGGATCTGCTTGCCCTGACCCTGAACCTCGTAAATGACGTCCGCCGACAGCAGGTTGACCACGTCCTCCTTCCCGGCGAACAGCGAGTTCACCTGACTGGTCTCGTCGTTGTAGTCGGTGATGACCACCTCGTCCAGGTACGGCAGCCCCGACTGCCAGTACCCGTCATAACGCAGGAACGTGCTCTGAGCGCGCGGCCGCTGCCAGCCTGGCTGCCAGGTGGGCGTGAAGTTCTTCAGCTTGAACGGGCCGGTGCCGACCGGGGCCTTCGGGTTGAAGCCCACCGGGATGATGGACGAGTAGCCGGGGATGGCGAGCGCCTCCTGGAGGCTGGCGAACGGCGTCTTGCACGGGATCAGGACTGTACGGGAGTCGAGTTTCCTCATTCCGGCCGCGTCGATCGAGGCCAGCCCGGCTGCGGCGGCCGCGTGGGTCTGCGGGTTCAAGATCGTACGGAAGGTATATATGACGTCGTCGGCAGTGAGCTGCTTGCCGCTATGGAAAGTGATGCCTGGCTTGATTCGCAGCGTCCACTGGGTGGCTTTGGCATTTGGCGTCAGCTCTTCGGCGAGGATGAACTCCGGCTGCGCGGCAGCGGTCAGCCCGACCAGCGGCTCGTAGAGGTTGTTGACTCGCGAGAAGTCCGCGTTGGTGATGGCGTTGAGCGGGTTGAGGGTGTCTGAGCCGGAGCCGCCGGTGATGGCCGCCCGCAGCGTGCCGCCGCGCTTCGGCTTGCTGTTGCCGGCCACCGGATTCGACGCAGGCGCCGATGACCCCCCGCAGGCGCCGAGCAGACCGGCGGCCCCGACGCCGAGCACAGCCGTCTTCGCGAAGTCCCTGCGGCTTAAATCCATGTCCACTCCCGACGGTGCGCCAGGCGGCATCGGCCCGGATCTCAGATAAGGTCCTCCAGGCCCGTTCACGATGTGAACGATACGTTGATAATGTGGTATCGGGGAGTGTAGTACAGCCTTGCGCAGTGTCAATAGACCCGTCGCCTCGGACCGCGGATGGGCGTGAGTGCTTTTCGAGACCGCGATGAATACCCTGCGGGACCACGATGAAAGCCCTTCTGCGCCGACCCAGCGCCCGGCTCCGCCCGGTCCTTGATCTGCCCAGTTACGAGCCACCCGGACATGGCGCCGCTGTCAGCGGACGAACATGGTCCCGACGTCGAGCGTGCGGCTCAGCATCTCGAAGCTGAACATCAGATCGGCGACCCGCTGCAGGCTACCGGCATTCAATGAGGTGGGGTACGTGCCGGTCGTGACCATTGAGGCGGACTGCATACTCATGCCCGGATCGTGTGCCAGCACTTCGCGCACCGGCCCAGGCAGGACGGCGCTGGCCTGTGCCTCCTGCAGCGCGGATCGGAATTCCCGCAGAGCCTGCGCGTGCTTGCGCACGAAGGCGTCCACGGCGAAGTAGCCCGAGAGAGGCAGGTTGGCCGTTGCTCCGCTACAGGAGTCAAGCACCTCAAGAACGCCAAGCCTGCTCTCGGCCTCGAGGATGGACGGCTCCTGCACCAGGATGGCATCTACCTTGTGGCTCAAGAGCGCTCTGATCAGCTCTCCCGCAGGCAGCGGCTTCCAGGTGACCTGGCTGGGGTCCACACCGTCGTTCGTCAGGACTGACCAGGTGGCCAGCGTCTCCAGGCTGTACGGCTTGCCTTTCCGGATCGGGATGCCCTGCGGCTGGGGCGTGCCGATCGTCTTGCCCGCGAGGTTCTGCGGCGTGGTGATGCCCGAGTTCGGAGTCGTGACCACCTCCATAACGCCGGGCGCCGCATGGTAGCCGTCGGCCACGATACGCAGGTCCGGGTTTCGCGAGGTGGCCTGCGAGTAGAAGAAGTCGACGTAGTCGCCGGCCGCGATGTCCACGCCTCCCTTGTTCAGCGCCTGCAGCTCTTGGCCGACCGAACGATAGGACCGGATGGTGACATGGAGTCCTGCTCGTGCGAACACCCCGCTCCTGGCGGCGATGTACAAGGGCGCGTTGTCGATTCCGCTGATCGCCGCCACGGTCAGCTCAGTTGTCCTGGCCGCGTTGCCAGATCCCGTGCCAGCGCCTTGACAACCGGCCACCAGTGGCGCACCGGCGAGGGCTGCGATCACCACGATCAAGACGCGCGACGGCCGAGCGGGCGGGCGGCGCCGGATCAGGGCCGAGGCCTGCGCAAGCCTCACAAGTCTCCTTCGCGCACCTGGGGCGGTGAGCGTGTGCTGGAAGATCATATGGACAGGTCGGAAGGCGTTGGCAATGCTAGGCGTTGGCATATCGCCGTGGCAAGCGAGATAAGCCCACGGATGGGCAGCCCGCAGTGAGGGTGTGCCCGCCATGGCTATTCGGTGAGCATACCGCCCAGCCATTCGTGGAACATTATGGCCTGGAGACTCAGCCGGCACACTGGCCTCAGCGGAAACGCCGTTTGGCATCGCTTCGCCATCCGGCCCGCTGTCTTCGAACCAGGCAGGAAGCCGCAGCCCGTTCGATGGCCGCCAAGGCGATGTCCCGGCCGGTCGTCAGCCGGCGTACCCCAGTCGGTGACGATGCTGTTGGGCAAGCCCAGCAGGGCCAGCGGGTCCCGGGCCGGCGCCTCCCGGTCGCGAGGGCAGGCACGCAATATGCGTCAAGCCCCCCGACGAAGGGGCAGCCAGCCTCAGCCAAGCTCAGGTCAGGCCAGCCCGTCCTTGACACGGCGGGTGAAGTCCCGCCACTCGGCGGGCGTGGACACAAGACTCGGGCCGTCCGGGTCCTTCGAGTCACGGACGGCAACGGTAGCAGCCGGGACATGCGCCACTTCGACGCACCCACCGCTGTTGCCGCCGCTGTAGCTCGCCTTGTGCCACGTCAGGTGGCCGGTGTCCATGACTTCGCCGCTTCCTCCAGTAGCGATTGCGAGGCCGCCCAGGGCAGCGCCTCGCGAACCAGCGTATCCCAGCATTCGGCGAGCGTGGCGGCGGCGTCGAGGCGGTCGACGAACTGCCCCGCAGAAGCCGTCTCCTGATAGCCGACGGTCGGCGCATCATCGCAATCGGCCATCGCAAACCCACCCGCCCACAGACCACGGTAGGCACCCACGGTAGACGAGACAACCTGCAAGGACACGTGCGGTCGCTGCGCTGCCTCGATCAGGTGGCGAACCTGCTCACGCATGACAAACGTTCCGCCCACGCCACGGTGCAGCACCGATTCGTCGATGATCACCCATAGCTGCGCGGGCCGATCCCGCTCCACAATCTCCTGCCGTTTCAGCCGCGCCGCGACCTGCTCGTCGATCTCGTCGCCGGTCACGCCGAAGCGGGTGCCGAACACGGCCCGCGCGTAGTCCGCGGTCTGCAACAGGCCAGGCACGAGCAGCGGCTCGAACCAGCGGAGCCGCTTTGCCTCCCGCTCGTAGATCAACCACTCCTGGAACCATGACGGGTACGCCTGATAGCTCAGCCCGTCACCCATCTCCTCGCGAAGCCGCGCCAGCGCACAGTCAGCGAGGAGCGCAGGTCCAGGCCGGGCTGGCGGTCAGCGCGGACGGCGGCGTTCCGCTCTGGCACCGGGCCTATGACGGAGGGGCCAGCGAGGTCGCCCAGGTGGTCCCGGCGATGGAGGCATTGTCGAAGCTCGCCGGCGAGCGCAGCTTCTTGATGGTCGGGGACTCCAAGCTCGTGTCCTGCCCGAACCTGCGGGCACTCACCGAGGCTGAAGTGACCTTCGTCGCCCCGGCCTCCAAGGCCTACGTTAGCGCCGGCGTGCTGGCCGCCTGCGACTTCGACGCTGCTGCCGAGGTCGGCTACGTCGCCCAGCGCGACGCCGGCAAGCCGCCCGCAGAACGGGGTTCCTACCGGGTACTGGAGGACACCATGGTCCTCACCGGGAAGAAGAAGGCCGATCCTGATCTGGAGCTGCGACGGGTGTTCGTGTGGTCGAGCGCCCGTGCCGGCGCGGCCGAAAAGGCCCGGTCGAAGAAGCTGGAGCGGGCCCGCGGCGACCTGGAGCGTCTCGGGCGGGGACTCGGGGGCCGGTACTACCCGACCCAGACCCAGGTCATCGAGCGTATCGCCGTGATCACCAGGGAGCGCCGCGTGAAGGCCTGCCTGAGAACGACCGCCGGCACCGATCCGGTAACGGCCAAGCCGACCTTGGAGTGGCACTTCGACGAGGCCGCCCTGGCCGCCGAGGCCGCCGCCGACGGGTGGTACGCACTGCTCACCAATCTCACATCGGCGGTCAGCGCAGCCGAGGTGCTCCGCAACTACAAGGGCCAGGAGGCAGCCGAGCGGCGCTACAGCAACTTCAAGGGCCCGATCGCCGTCGCCCCCATGTTCTTGAAGAACAACCGGCGCATCGAGGCACTCATCAGCGTGATCTGCCTGGCCCTGCTCATCTTCAGCCTGGTCGAACGGGCCGTACGCCTGGCCCTCAGCCCCGCCGTCAAACTCGCCGGGCTATGGGCAGGACAGCCAGCAAAGCCCACCGGCCGGCTCATCTTCGTCGCCCTATCCCGCCTGCGGCTCGTGCCCGCCAGTGCTGCCAGCCCCGCCGAGATCCCAAGACCCCCGCCGCTCCAAGCCCGGCTCCTCGAACTGCTCGGCGTCGACCCCCGCCAATCTCGCTGAACAGTTGCAGGTCATGAACTCGGAGACAACGCCCCTGCATGTGCTGAAAGCCCGGCTAGCGCCGTGAAGTACCGGACCGCTGACCGACGTATACAGGACAGGAGTACATAAGCCGGACCGGCTGCCGTGCGAGAGGAAAGCAGGCGAAACCGATGAATCGAACCTGGGATGGTGGGCGCCAGCGTCCGGCCCTCATGCCCGTCCTGCCCGCCCGGCCTGCGCCCGCTCCTCTTCCGCAGCGACGCGGCGGCGGCTTGCCAAGCCCTTCGCTGGACGGCGGCTTCGACGAATTCCGCGGCGTCTCCTTCAGCCGGGCCTCAAGCTCGGCGATCCGCTCCCGCGCCCGGTCCAGCTCCGCGCGCGTCTCCTCCAGCGCGCCCAAGGCCTCGCTCAATTCCCGGTGCAGCGATGCCACCAGCGCGGCCAGCACCTCATACGGCGGCGGACCTTGATCAACGGGCACACCGGACACCACGGGTCAAGATCGCCTGCCGCCCGCATTCCCACTTCATTGGCGTGCCGACTCCACCGCGCACGGTGAAATAGGCCCAATAAGAACCTGACCAGTTACAAACAGCCTAGTCATTTCCGGCGGGTGACAACCGATTGATCTTGCGGCGCTCGGCAAGCATCCAGTCGAGAGGAGCAATGCAAGAGAATAGGCTCAGTATGACACTACGGCGCGCCCTCGCCGGAGTACTCGTGGCGGAGCCGCAGCGGTCGCACTGCCCAGCCATCGGACCTCTTTAGAATTCCATACTATGGAACAATTCATTACGGAAACAATGTTCCGTAATATGGAACCATTTTTTCGCCAACTCATGGTAAAATTAGCTGTACTAAAAACAGCCACAATCGCACGGGAGTCGGCCCTTTGTTTACAGATCGAGATGTCAAACGCGCCGCTGAGATCGTGCGGCACTACGCAGAAATAACGGTGCAAGGGCAGCGCAGAGCGTACCCGCTTCCCCTGTACGAGGCAATGATGTACGCGACGGTACAGTCTATCGTCGAAGGCGTGATCATCGACGGCGCGCGGTACGCTCTGGGGAGGCGTCCGGCGGGTGAAACGGTTTTCGGTGAGAACCGGCTCCACATCATTGGCGGATCCGTAAAGCCGCACAGCAAAAGCATAAGCATGCTGGCCGAGATGGCGTGGATGGCAAAAAACGAGCATGGATTCGAAGATATCTCGTACGTTGCCGGCCCGATCGCGACGTACACATGGCAGCCCGGCGAACATCCCATCGGCTGGCCGCGCGTGGAACTGCATGTGTTCCGGGCGGTGGGCGCCATCCCAGAGGGACCCGATCTCGTCTGGTATCCCTATGGGAAATACCCGTCGCAAGATGAGATCATGACGGGGCGCGCAGGCGAGATCCATATGGAACTCTTGCGGGAGTTCCATGCCTGGCTCGAGAACCCCCAGCGGCCGTGCACAGATCTCGATCAGCGATAACGGTGTTTGCCTTCTTCTTGAGCGGTTCGCAACGACGTTGCAAACCGCTCCGGGCAGCCCGGAGCAGCACGACCAGAGTCAGCAAACGTAGAACAAAGCGATATCGTTTCGTCTTGCACGGTATTGATATGCATAGTCCGGAGAATGCGCGGCCCTGTACGCAGGCGAATAGAGCGTCACCATGAACAACAAAACCGCATTAATCACCGGCGTCACTGGGCAGGACGGTGCCTATCTCGCCGAACTTTTGCTGGCGAAAGGTTATGGCGTGCACGGCGTCAGGCGCCACGCGTCGCTAGTCAATACCGATCGCATCGATCACCTCAATCAAGACCTGCATCAGGAGGACCGCCGTTTTAGGCTGCACTACGCTGACATGACCGATTCGAGTAGCCTCATTCGTGTCGTCCAGGAGGTGCAACCGGACGAGATCTACAATTTGGCCGCTCAGAGCCACGTGTTCGTGTCGTTTGAGGAACCGGAATACACCGCCGATTCTAATGCGCTCGGCACGCTGCGACTGCTGGAGGCGGTACGTATCCTCGGTCTTGAACGGAAGACGCGCTTTTATCAGGCGTCGACCTCCGAGCTGTACGGGTTGGTGCAGGAAACGCCGCAGCGCGAGACCACGCCGTTTTACCCGCGCTCGCCGTATGCCGTCGCCAAACTATACGCCTATTGGATTACCGTGAACTATCGCGAGGCCTACGGCATGTACGCATGCAACGGAATTCTGTTCAACCATGAATCGCCGGTACGCTGCGAGACCTTCGTCACGCGCAAGATCACGCGAGCGTTGGCGCGCATTTTCCTTGGACTGCAGGATTGTTTTTGCCTTGGCAACCTCGACGCCAAGCGCGACTGGGGCCATGCCAAAGATTATGTCGAGGCGCAATGGTTGATGCTGCAGCAACCGGCGCCGGAGGACTTCGTCATCGCCAGCGGCCAGCAATACAGCGTACGCGATTTCGTCGCCGCCGCCGCGGCCACGCTCGGCCTCACGCTCGAATGGCGCGGCATCGGCGTAAGCGAGACCGGCGTGGTGGCGGACGTCGCCAACGGAAAGAAAAGTCTGCTGCGCAAGGGTCAGACGATCATCAAAGTCGATCCGCGCTGTTTCCGCCCGACCGAAGTCGATACGTTGCTAGGCGATCCGACTAAGGCCCAGCTGAAGCTCGGATGGCAACCGCGGATCACGTTCGCGGCGCTGGTCGGCGAGATGATGTACGAAGACCTCCAACTCGCCGAGCGCGATGCGCTGATCCGCGGGCACGACGGCTTTGCGGTCCCGGACTATGTCGTGCACCGGTAGTTCGCCATGACACCGGACACCAGGATCTTTGTCGCCGGCCATCGCGGCCTGGCGGGCTCCGCCATCCTGCGGCGCCTGCGGGCCGACGGTTACCGCGATCTCCTTACGCGTTCGCATAGCGAACTTGATCTGATCAACCAGCAGCGAGTGGATGAATTGTTCGATAGGGAGCGGCCGGACTACGTGTTTCTCGCGGCCGCCAAGGTCGGGGGCATTGTCGCCAATAACACGTATCGCGCTGACTTCATGTACCAGAATCTAATGATTCAGTCGAATGTGATTCAGGCAGCGCACCAGCACGACGTACAAAAACTGCTATTTCTGGGGTCGAGTTGCATTTATCCGAAATTCGCTCCGCAGCCCATGAAGGAAGAGCATCTCCTTACGGGCACACTCGAGCCTACGAACGAGCCGTACGCCATTGCTAAGATCGCCGGCATCAAAATGTGCGACGCCTATAATCGCCAGCACCGTACCAATTTTCTGTGCGCCATGCCGACCAACTCCTACGGCCCAGGAGACAACTACCATCCGAAGGGCTCGCACGTATTGCCGGCACTGATCCGGAAAATGCACGAGGCCAGGATTCGGGGCGATGCGACAGTGTCGATCTGGGGCACGGGCACGCCGCGACGGGAGTTCCTCTACAGCGACGATCTGGCCGATGCTTGTGTATTTCTGATGGAGCGCTGCGATGCCAAGGATATCGGCGAGTTCATCAACATCGGCACCGGGCGCGACCACACCATCCGCAAGACGGCAGAACTGGTGGCCGATGTCGTCGGGTTTTCCGGCGAGTTTTCATTCGACACGACGGCGCCTGACGGCACGCCGCGCAAGCTGCTTGACGTCTCGCGCATGAGTGCGCTCGGTTGGGAGGCGCGTACGAGTCTGCGCGAGGGCGTGGCCAAGGCGTATGAGGATTACCGCGCGCGTCGCACGGAGGTAACGCCAGCGTGTGAGCAGCAAATCGAGACCTCTCACCCCTCCACGTAACGGGTCGATGACCATGGGTAGCGCGGTGGAGGGCACCAGCCCGTCCATCACCAGCTAGACCGGCCGGACTCTCGCGACACCATCGTTTCCCTCCTCGCCCACAGGCGCACAGCCCCCACCGGCGACCCACACACGCGCGCCTCGCCAGCGCATACACACCCGGTCGGCAACCCGCCGTGTATCCGTTCCCACTGTATTCCCGCTGCTACAGGCTGTGCAGCACCAGCAGGCTCAACGGAGGTCATCATGCCAGCTCCCAGCCCCAGCACCGCAGCTCAGGCCGCCCTGGATGCGCTCGCCGCCGCGCTGGACCCCAGCAACTTCGCCACCACCCTGGTCACCGGCCCCGGGCGCACGCCGCACCTGGCCGTCAGCAGCCGTCACGCCCAGCTCAGTGAAGATATCTACGCCGACGACCAGTCCTACTGGTGGCCGTGGTCCGAACGCATAACGGCCATCGATGACCCGCTCACCGCCGCGCAGAAGGTGGCCGACGTCCTGCGTACCGCGCCGGAGCCCGCGCATGGCTGACCGGCGGCCCGCCCCAGGCCAGTCCCCCCGCCGCTCGCCTCCGATCTCCCAGCTGTGCCGACACCACGCGCGCCGGGCCGCCCAGCACCACCGGCCTGGCCTGGTCGTCCACGAGACCACCAGGTCGTGAGCGGCAGATGCGACCCCGCCCAGCACCGCGCGGCCGAACGCATCGGGCAGCGCCACCCGCAGTGGGACGTGCTGTGGGGTGCCGGAGCCGGGAATTCTGGGCGTTTCCCCGGCTCCATATCCCGCCAGGAACGATCGTGCACACTCCCAGCGCGCCCGAATTACTGGACCTGATGGTCCAGGCCGAACTGGCCGCCAGTCGCGGCCCTCCCTGGCCTTTCACCTAAGCCGGGTCCGCCGGTCACGGGGGCGCCAAGTCCGGCCCGCCCAGTCCGTCCACGTGATGCCGCCGGGCAAGCCAGCACCCCGCCGGCTCACCGGCCGGCGCGGCACCAAACCCGGCGACCGGCGGGGCGGCCGCCCGCCGGCCTCACCGCTGCCCGGCCGGGCCAGCCGGTAAGGCAGCCCAGAACCGCCGCGGCCAGTGCGCCGCCGCCGCACCTGGCCGCCAGCCCCAGGCAGCACAGCCGGGCCCGGCGAAAGGTCACCGGCATCGGGGAGGTACCCGCGGTCCGCGCCTGCCGGGCCGGGCGGCTGGTGACCGGCATCGGGCAGGTACCCGTCGTGCTCGTCTGCTGGGTGCGGCGGCTGGTGACCGGCAGCGGAGAGGTACCCGCCGCCCGCGCCTGCCGGGCCTGTCGGCTGGTGGCTGGGGTCGGGGAGGTAGCCGCCATACCCGTCTGCCGGGCCTGTCGGCTGGTGGCTGATGTCGGAGAGGCAGCCGCCATACCCGCCTGCCGCCTGGTGGCCGGTGCCGGGGAGGTAGCCGCCGTACTCGCCTGCCGCCTGGTGGCCGGTGCCGGGGAGGTAGTAGCTGCCGTGCCCGCCTGCCGGGCCTGCCGCTTGGTGGATGGTGTCGGGGGGGTAGCCGCCGTACCCGCCTGCCGGGCCTGTGGGCTGGTGGCGGGTGCCGGGGAGGTAGCTGGTGTACCCGCTGACCGGCCACGCCGCCGGGAGAGGCGGCCCGGCTGCCGCGGCACCGGCGCGGCCAGGACCGGGACCGGGGGCGGGCTGATCCGCTCGGCCGCTGGCCAGCTCCCGGGGCAGCCGGTAACCGGAGACGACGACCGGAGCCTCCGCACTGAGTATGGTGAAGTCGGCCAGGATCGTTTCCAGGTGCGCCTGGCCGAGCCCGAACCCGGCCAGGACCGCCGCGTCGATTTCCGCACGCAGCTGTGCCTGGGGCCTTCCTTCGTGTGGGCGCGGCAGGTCGTCGATCCGAATCCCGCCCGGCAGCTCCGTTGTGCCGTTCTGGATGAGCAGCTCGTGAACCAGGGCCGCTACCTCGGCCCGCTGCTCCGCGGACCAGACAGGAAGCCGCACGCCCTCGATGAGCCCCGCCGAGATGCTCCGGTCCGCGAGCCGGCGTATCCACCAGTCGGTAACGATGCTGTTGAGAACGCCCAGCAGGGCCAGCACGTCCCGGAGCGGCGCCTCCCCGGTGGCCGTGGTGGTCGTGATGGTATGCACAACATCACGGTTGGGCAGGTAGCCGGTGGCTGGGAGCGCGGACGCGATGAGGGTCCGGTCATTGTCGGCCTTGGTCACATAACGGAACACGATGACGGGGTGGCCGGAGGCGAGACGCGGCCGGCCCTGTGGGGTGATTTCCACCGGTGGCTGGCCCTCCGGGGTGATCCCGCTCCCGACTACATCGGGGGTCAGCGCCGCCGGATCAGCGATGAACTGCCTGGCCCCACCAGTGCCCCGGGTGATGTCGCGGGCGATCTTGTACGGCTTCACCTGTCCCGATTTCAGGATCTCCCAAGCCCCGGGCTGGTAGCTGCCGGACACCAGCCGGGAAGGCCTGTTCCGCTGCTCTTTGCGGTCCCGATCTCTGAAGTCCAACTGGCGGCCCTGGCGCCCGGTGATCCAGCCGTCGCCCGATCCCAGCGGGGAGTGCCGGCTCAGCAGGCCGAATACGGCAGGGTCGTCAGCGGTGGTCCACCTGGGAATCACAAAGCTGTCCGATATCTGGCTGAGCAGCCCAGCCGGGAGCCGCAGGCCGGGCCGGGACTGTTCCTCCAGCAGCCCCGCCGCGCTGGTGACAACGGGGTGGACGACAACGCCCGGCTCACCGCTGGCGGGACCGCGGGCAACCAAGGCGACGGTCATCCTGTTCGTCACCCCACTGAACAACCAGTGCATTGTGTTCGTGGCCAGGGCAATGAAGAGGTCGCCAGTGCCCAGCCTTCGCCGCAGCGGCGCCCCGTTTGTGGAGTTCATGATCATCCCTGGCAGCACCAGCGCGAGCCAGCCGTCAGGCCCCAGCAGCGTGAGGAACCGTTCGGCGAACAAGCGATCGTAGGTCATGGCTCCCCCGCCGGCTTGCAGCTGGTACGGGTAGAGGGAACTGGTGGCGACCTGGCTGATCAGCCGCTGCTGGTCCTTGATGTCCTGCTCGGCTTGCCGCTCAATCGGCCAGAAGTCCCGGAGGGCTTCGATCCGTTGCCGTTTGCCCTGCGCGGCAGCGGGGAAGCCGGGCGGGAGCTGCCGGCGGGCCCAGAACTTCGCGGGGTCCAGCCTGATCACCCCCCATGGCGGGTTGCCGAGCAGCACGTTGAACCCCGAGCGGCGCCGGAAGAAGACCTGGGGGAACTGCAGCGGGAAATGGGTGCCCTGCCACGCCTCCCCGGCTCGCCGCCGCGAGGCCGCGCCGAATACGCGCTGCCGGGCCGCCGCATCGAATAGCTGGGTGGCGGCCTGGCTGTCTGCGGCGCTGAGCACCGCTGCCGCCTCCCCGGGTGCGCGGAGCGCGGCCAACGCGGCAGCGTGGCCAGTCCCGCCAGGCCCGGTGAGCATCTCCAAAGCCCAAGCCGATTCCGGCCCGCTGGCGTCGAGCAGATCCTGAACGGTGGCCAGGCCGGTCAGGCTGTTGCCCTGCACCAGGGTCTGGCGCACGTCGATCACCGGGAGGCCCGGCTCGAACGTGTGCACCTGCACCGCGGTCTGGGCCAGGCTGACTGCGACCGGGTCCAGGTCCACGCCGTAGATCATGCTACGGGCTATCTGCTGCCGCAGCCTCCCGGCCCCGGGCTCGCCCGGGCCGGCCTGCGCCAGCCGTGCCAGTTCGCCGGCGGCCGGGACTATCGGGTTGTCGGCCAGGAACCGTTGATACATGCCGGTGGCCCAGTCGATCGCAGGGACCAGGAAACGCCCGGTGCCCATCGCGAGGTCGGCGATGGCGAAGTCGAACAGCGTCACTGCGGCCACCGTGTGGTCCCCGGCCAGCAGCGGGGCCACGACCGTGCGCAGGTGCGAGTCGAGGGCCGGCCGCAGCGCCGCGTCCAGCAGGTGGCCGACTACCGGCGGCGGGGTGTAGTACGAGCCAGCGGACCACCGGCCCGGGGCCTTGTCCAGGTACACCTGCCCGTACTGGACATGCACCTCGCCGTCCGGGGCGGCGGGCAGGTAGACCCCCTGCTCGCTGCGGGTCAGGCCGGCCGGTGCGATCGACAGGCTGGTGTCCAGCATCTCCTCGTAGATGGTGCTGAGCATCTCGGTGGACAGGACGGAGAAGTCCGTCGGCACCGGATGACCGCGATGGTCGGTATCGACCAGCAGGTCCCGCAGGGCCGGGCCCCACTGCGCATCCGTGAGCCACAGGGCCTCCACGGCCAAGCCGCCCGCCGGGCCGTCGCCGAACAGCCCGCCGGGCCAGGCGGGCACGCCCCAGTCGTCGCGGCCGCCGGCGACCGCCGCCCACAGCGCGGTCATCCGGCCCCACAGCCCGGTGGATTGCTCGTGGAACACACCATGCCCGAGGAGCTGGCGGGCGAGGTCGTGTACCGAGTGCTGGTCATAACACGGGTTGCGGCCGGCTGGCAGCAGCCCGCTGGCCTCGGCGTGCCCCAGGAACAGCGTCCGCAGCACGATGAGCAGGGTCTGCTGGTAAGCGCGGTCCAGCGCCGCGGCGGTCCGCGCGCCAGCCTGGGCCGCGACCGCACGCCCAAGCCGCGGCAGGACCCTCTCGGGGATCCTCTCCCGCAGCCGCCCGGCGGCGAGGATCTGCCATCCGCTGCCACCCGGGCGCAGTGCGGACGGGGAATACAGCAACGTCAGGTAGCCCGCATACCCCGCTTCGTCGCCGGCCAGCTCGCCCAAGCTCAGCTGAACGTAGCGCTGGTCGCGCGGTCCTGCGCCGCCGCCCCCGACGGGGTAGAGCCGGATCCAGCTTTCGGCGGCCATGATCAGCCAGGGCAACCCTTCCCGGGCGGCAATGGCCAGCGCGTGTTCAGTCCAGCTGACCCCTCCAAGCGTGGGCAACCGCCGGGAAGGCCCATCACCCGCCAGCTTGAGCGCGACCGCTAGCGGCTGCCCCGCGCTGGTGAGCCGCTGCACCGGAGAGTCGTCCCGGATAAAGGCCGCCTCGTACCCGAGCGCGTCGATCAGGTGCGGCCCGGAGATTCCCAGCAGCGGCCACGCGGCCTGCCGGGCCTCGAACCAGTCCGTCCGGCTCCTGACCTCGGCCAGCACCTGCGGGGGCGCGAATCCGCCGTTGCGCAACCCGGGCAGTCCTGGCATGGCGCCGCCCACCGGCATTCTCGCCGTGCCACCGCCGCTGGGCTGTGGCATGTCATCCTCAGCGCTTTCCTCACCGCTGTCTGCTCGGCTGCTGAGGAGAGTGCTGCTGGCGGGCGTGGTGGTGTGGGGACGACGGGCCGCCGTGCCCCTCGGCCAGCCCTGGCCGCCGCCACGGGGTGCTGGGGTTCATCCCGTACACGGGGGGCACCAGGGGCTTGGGCTCGTGTGCGCGCAGGGCGGGCGTGACCGCGGTGGGCCCGGGCTGGCCGGTCACAACCGGGTGGGTCACAGCCTTCGGGCGCGGGGCCGCGGTGGTGGCCGGGCGGCGCGGGGCCGGGCCGGGGCGGTGGGTCAGGGCGAGCCGCAGCCGGGCAGGGCGGGCGGGCAGGGTGGCCAGGGCGCCGACCCGGAAGTCGAGGAAGATGATGTCATCGAGCCAGCGGTCGTAGACGACGTTGATGACGTGGCCGGGCTCGGTGGCGGTGGCGTGGATGGCCAGCACGCCGCGGGCGCCGGGCCCGGCTTCCCGCAAGATGGCGAGGGCCTGCTGGTAGCCGCCGGTGAGGTCGCCCAGCCGGCCGGCGTAGGCGGCCAGGCCGGTGCCGGACAGCGTGGCCGGGTCGGCCTGGTGGATGTCCAGGCCGGCCAGGTAGGCGGCCAGGTCGGTCTCGGGCCGCGGCGCGATGGCCGGGTCGGCCTGGTGGATGTCCAGGCCGGCCAGGGTCTTGTCGCCGGCGATCCCGGCGGGCACGCAGTTGATGTCGAACTCGCTGACCTTGCCGCGGGTGGCGTCCGTGCCGCGGCCGGGGCCGGGCCGCTGGTGCAGGCGGCCGATGTTGACCTGCTTGAGCAGGGGGGCGTAGTACAGCCGCACCACCTCGGCCTGGTCAGCCAGCTTGGCCCGCTCGGCCTGGCCGCCCGGCTTGGCCTGGCCAGCCTGGTGCTTGTCGTTGGTGGGCAGCGACCCGGCGTAGACCGCCCCGGGCAGCTCACCCGGCTGCACCACCGGCCCGCCGCCGACCGGATCTCCCGCCAGCACGCTCCACCTGATGTCGCGCGGCGGCGCCAGCTGATCCCCGGCCGCACTGTGGCCCGGCCGCAGGACAGCCACCCCGGGCGCGGGCCCTGTGCCCGCGGCGGTCTGGATGACCGGGCCAGCGATCTTCCGCACGTCACCGCCGAAGAACGCCGACAGCACGGCCTGGATGCCCGCCCGCTCGACCAGGGCTATCGCCTCCACCTCTGAGGCATAAGCGTTCGGGAACGGCATCTGGTCCGGCCGCAGGGGATCCAGCCCTGCGTACGGACCCTCGACTGTCTCACGCAACACGTCGGGATTGACGCTCCGCCACACGATCTTGTCCAGCAGTGAGACAACCCCCTCATCGAGCGTGTGGGCGGCCTGCGGCCCGAGCGTCTCCAGGTACCTCAGGTATCCGGCGTGCACCAGGAAGTGCAGGTACTCGTGGACAAACAGGTGGAAATACTTCCACCTTTTCCGCTGGTTCTGCCAGGGCTCGGCTTCGAGGAAGGGGTCGCCGTAGTGGATCTCCCTGGTTTGCAGGTACGACTCGCCCCACCAGCTGCGCCAGATGGCCAGCAGCCGGTCGCGGGTGGCTTGATCGCGGGCCAGCTCCTCGATCACTCCAGTCAGGACCCCGGACTCGGTAGTGCCCAGGGCGAGATCCGCGTGTTGCTCGGCCAGCGTCCTGGGGACCTTCCACCGACCGCCCCAGAAAAGGATCTTGCGCAGCCAGTTGCGGGCGATCTGGCGGAGCTGGTCCTGACTCCAGGCCTCGATCCACTGCTTCTTGGCGGCGAACCCGTCGCGGATGTCGACGAGCCACACCGGCTGACCGGTGCGCTCCGGCCAGCCGGCGACCACCCGCGGGAGCGGGACGGTGATCAGGTGTCCGAACACCCCGACGATCGCCTGCCAGGCCGCCTCCGCGATCTTGTCGAGTTCCTCCGGCCGGATTCTGTTGCTGGGGTCGGCATACTCCTCATCGCCCTTACCGGCCAGGTTTTTCCGTACAAACTCATCGATGTCGTCGAGGTACGCCTGGCGCACCTTGGTCTCGAAATTGTCGCTCTCGTCGCGCAGCCGGTCCACGAAGGCCTCGAGCTGGCCGGCGGCCGGGGTAAGCACGGCCTTCAGCTCCGGCGCCTGCCCGGCGGTCGGGATCACCGTGATGGCGCTCAGCGTGGCGGCATCCGGACTCCTTGTGGGGGCAGCGGCGCCGCGGTAGAGCCAGTTCAGCACCTTGTCCAGGTTCGCCAGGGCATCTGGCAGCAGTGGCCCGGAGTCCCCGACGGCGCGGGCCCGAGCGTGCATCGCGACGCGGATCCGGGTCAGGGACCACTCGACCCGTGGCCGGTCCATCCACTGCAGGGCATCAAGCGCCCGGGTGACGGCACCGACAGATCGGCCGGTGAGCACCACGGCGATCCGGGTGAGCTGCTCCACGCCCAGTTCACCGGCGACGCTGATGTCGGCCAGGGACGGGTCGATCAGGCCCAGGGTGAACTCCGCGGCGGCCGGGTACAGCAGCT
>WNGL01002858.1_pt1 | contig 20794 bp, 25 predicted proteins | sample 5400591 | NCBI WGS metagenome assembly WNGL01 (sample SAMN13153377, study PRJNA577476) | soil metagenome | isolation source: 80 cm soil or saprolite under Garry oak tree replicate 1 | place: USA:California | collected 2016-06-15 | reverse complement strand
TCTGCGCCGATGCCGGTTGCCAGCCAAACGCGCAGGGCGTACGCGGCGTAGGCCTCGACACCGATCGGCAGAGTGATCGCCGAGTTGAGGGTGAAGCTGTCTGCGATTCCCGGGAGCGGGTGCACCAGGCCGAACCCCGTGAGCCCGCCGAGTCCGACCCAACCAGACCAGATCGCGACGAACGCGGGTGCGGCCAGCAGCACGACCGGCCAGGACCGTACCGGCCTCGACCACGTAACCGGTTCCCTGAAGGTGGTTCCGGCCGATCGTGCCGGCCAGATCCACCGAGCCATCCGAACACCTGCGGGAACCGGTTCCGAAGTGCAGTTGACCTGCTCGGGAACGTCTTCGGAAGCGGCTGCGGCGATCAGTTCCACCGTCGATGCGTCCATGTCCAGCGGCAGGGTTCCGCTGATTCCGCCAAAGTCGTCCTTGTGACCCGTCGCGGACTCAGCGGCGGTCTCTGTCGAGTCGTCGGGGACCACGTGCAACCGGCGCGGTGCCGATGGCACTGTTGCCTGTTCCGTTGGGTCGAAACCGGACTCCCTAAGTGCGACCAGGACGGACCTGGCTCGCTCGGCTCGCACGTGCAGCGCGGCCTTGAGCTTGTTCTGACTCGGGATCGCGCCGAGTTCGCGCGACAAGCGCTGTGCGCGGGCGATCAGTTCATCCAACTGCTTGGGGTAGGAGCTGGTCATCGCTGCCACCCCCGGCCGGTCGTGACCGATGGGTCAAGGCGGGTCATCATGGTGATCTCCTGAAGTTGCTTTGGTGGCTTGTCGGGAGACCTGGACCGGTGGGCGTGCTTGGCGGCTGGCCGCCGGTCCAGGGCATAGTCAGGCGCTGTCCAGGTGCGGGCCGGTCCATAGGCTTTCGGCCAGCCGCTTCAGTTCTGAGCGCACGGCGCTGCGTCGTGCTCGTGTCAGTGCCATCTCGTCCACCCCGAAAGGGGCGGCCAGGAGTCCGGCATCGTGAGCGTCGATCGCCTTGTGCAGGGCGTCCTCAAGGAGCGTGCTGTCGCTCATGTCGGCCTCGGGCGGTTCGGAGACCTGGTCGACGGGACAGTGATCGAGATCGTTCTGACCTGTGGATTCGTCGGGCACGGGCTTGTCCTCTGCTGTGCTCGCCGATCGATGAGCCGTAACGTTACCGGTAACACTACCAGTCACGATGCCGCTTCTACAATCGGCTCGGTTGGTTGGTGGGCTGTTCTACCTGCGGTTAGCTCACGTGGGAGCTGATGTGCCGTTAAGGTTGGCGGTTGTGAACGCGACAGTGGAGGCTGCTTTGGGTGACAACTGGGCTGCCGTGGCAGACGCGATCCAAGCGCGTGTAGCCGAGTTGGGAGTGACGCAGAAGGATCTTGCGGCACGTTCGGGGGTGAGTGAGTCGACGATCCGCCAGCTCATGAAGAACTACGGCCCCCGTCGGCGGGCACGGCACACCTTGGAAGATGTCTCCAAGGGCTTGAAGTGGCCCTCCCACTACCTCGCGCGCATCCTCGATGCAGCCACGGAGACCTCCGCGCCGGACGCCGGTAGTGCGTGGCACGCCGAGTTCGCCGCGTTGCGCAGCCAGGTCACCGACTTGGCCGATCGAGTAGAGGCGCTGGAGCGAGGGCAGCAGAACCGTCAATGACCGAGTTGCCGGAAGAAGGCGACCAGGCCACTGATGATGTTGCCGGCCAAATGCACCGCTCCGGTCACCCAGCCGGCCGCGTCGCCCGGATACTTGATCACGAGCATCAGTACCGCCACTGTTACCAGAGCGCCGATGAGCTTGCTGACCAAACCGTTGCCGGTCCTCATCGGAAGCATGTTCCTGGGCATTTCCGTCTCCTTTGATCGTTGTTGTGAGCTGGTGAAACGCCCGGTTGACCTGGGCTTCTCGTTCGCTCGCGTTGTTCATGACCAAAGGAAACCCCGTCGACGCGGGGGTGCGGCAGCGTGCACAAGGGGGTGCATTCGTGCACACCAGGTGTGCACAGGGGTGCTTTACTAGGTCCGAGGTGATGGACAGGGTGGCCAAGCGAGAGCCGAACAGGCTTCTAGCTGCGGTGATGGACGAAGCGGGCTTCAGCCACAAGGGGTTTGCCGCACGCGTACGTACAGAGGCAGAGAAGATCGGGATTGCGATCTCACCGGACCACGTATCGGTCGGCCGGTGGCTCGACGGAATGCGTCCGCGCGACGAGACGGTTCGATGCATCGCTGCTGCACTGGGGACAAAACTCGGCCGAAAGATCACCTTCGCTGAGATCGGGTACGGCTCGGCGCCGGACGCCGAGACGGACATTGTGGACGACGGCAACCAGTACGCAGCTCAGTCCGAACAGGCCGTTGACCTCCTGGCCGACCTCACATCCGCCGACCTGGTCGAGAGTCCCGCCCTGGCCTCAGCGGGTTGGGTATCAGCCACGGCCCCCAGCGTCATTACGGGCTACTTGTTCGGTGAGCCGGAACGACATGTGTATGACGGGTCTCTCGCCGACGCGGGTGCAGATGTCGCCGCCCGTATCCGGACCACCATCCGATACATGATGGACCTCGACTTCCAGTTCGGTGGCGGCCATACGCGAAAGATGCTCTTGTTCTACTGGAAGACCGAGATCATTCCGGCGCTACGCCAGCGCTACCCGGACGTGATCCGGCGCCAGGTGTTCGGCGCGGCCGCTGATGCTGCTGAACTGCTCGGCTGGAGCGCCTACGACGCTGGTCGGCATGGCGCAGCCCAACGCTACTTCACCCAGGGTTTGCGCCTTGCACGCGAGGCTGACGACCGTGTGATGGGAGGTCAGATTCTTGCGAAGCTGAGCCATCAGGCGAACTACCTGGGTAACTTCAGCGACGCCATTCAGTTCGCGCGGGCGGCTCAATCGGCAACGTTCGGCCACGCATCCGCAACAGTCAATGCGATGTTCTTGGCAATGGAGGCGCGGGCACTCGCGAGCATAGGTGACGCACGTGCTTGTGCGGAGATACTACACCGTGCTGAACAAGAATTCGACCGTAGCAATCCGAATGAAGATCCGGAGTGGATCAGCTACTTCGATGAATTCGAGCTTGCCGGCGAGGCGGCTCACTGTTTCCGCGACCTCGGTCAGTCCAGTGAGACGCAATTGTTCGTGGCGAAAGCAGTTGATCCCGTTCGCACGCCAGCCAGAACGCGTGCATTTATCGGCATGGTCGGTGCGGCCGGTGCGCTGAGTGGAGGCGACGTCGATCAAGCATTGTCAATCGCAACGGAAGCTATCACCCTCGCTGGAGGGTTGCAGTCGAACCGCTATCTACGGTACGTCGCGGATTTCCACAAGTCGCTCGTGCGGCACGAATCGCATCCGTCCGTGCGGACCTTCACTGACCTGGTGCGTGGCAACTATCCAACGTTGTTGACGCCGAGTGGAACTAGAACGGACGCCAACCGGGTGACGGCTCGCCTCGCAGTGTCCGTACCCGTATCTCGTACTCGGTCGCGATCTCTGGAGACTCAGCGACGTTCTGCATGAGCCACGTCGTCATCTTGAGTTGATGCACGGCTCGGAGGGTGTCGAACCCCTCTGTCCAGGTCGTCACGTCGTATCCGTACGCACCCACGAATTGATCGTATTGGTCCCTGGTCCACCATTTCGCTGTCAGATACTCAGTCGCCGTCAAAGCGAGATCCCACTCTGGTTGCCCCCATTCGAACCGCTCGAAGTCAATCAATACGGGTTGGCCATCGCAGATCATCAGATTCTGTACGTGGGCGTCACCATGTATGGGTGCGGGACTGAGCGGGTAATGAAGCCGCGGTAGAGCAGATTTGAGTTCACTCAACCGCTCGAACAAGAAGTCCTTGTCGGAAGATGGTATGGCGGCTGCCTCGACCCGTGGCTCTATGCGGCCAAGGATATTTTCGTCGGGCAGGGTAAAAGTCGTCGGAGCGGGTATGGAATTTAGTCGCCGAAGTACCACGCCCAATGTGGCGATGTCCCGTTGATCCCCGGGACGACCAGCAATGAATTTCCAGAAGGTCACAGGATGGCCGTTGACGGAAATAGGCTGAGGTATCTCGTATGCCTGAGCTCCCGGGAATTTGTGCTTGGCAAGCCAATATGCGACATTGACTTCCTTCTCTGCGTCAGCCCAGTAATCCATCGACCGTGCTACCCGAACGACAACGCCCATCTTTGGTAGATGGAACAACGCGTTCTCGCCCAACCGTATAAGGCGAGCATCATCGTCGTTAAACCCTGTAGCCGAGCATGCAGCGCGCAGGGCGTTCCATGACGACGCGACACCGAATGTCGAGGTCTCGGCCGCACCGTCCGTCTCGTGGGTCACGATCTCAGGGTACGGAAATCGTCCGAGTCCTGCGGAACTCGCGCCCTTGACCTGGGCGTATTGGTGATCAGTGCGGCTCGTGTGCCAGTTGCCCAGATGTCCGCCACAGCAGGCCAGTCAGGGCGTTCCGGTTCCCAACCGTGGATGATTCGGGTCATCTCCCACTGCCACACGGCGTCTTGCGGGTCACCACCGGTCCGGCGGATCGCGTCACGCACGTTGTAGTCGTTCGGCCCTTCGATACGGTCACCGGTGTCGCGGTGGATGGCTACCCAGCCCATGAGTCCTCCCGGAGTCGATGCCTTGACCAGGGGGAAGCTGGTTCATCGATGGTAGGTCGGACTGAATCGTTTGGCGAGATCCGACGCTGTTACGTCGCGTCGGTGAGGTAGCCGGTCTCCCAGATGACCGTCTCGAATTCGGGCAGCGTCGAACCGAACCGTGCCATGAGTTCGCCAGCCTGGACGGCGCTCGCGGGTGCCTCGAACACACGGAGTCGATCACTCCCGTCTCCGGTGACCTTGACCTCGATCCGGATCGTCGGCTCGCTGCTGCTCACTGTGACACCTGGCAATCCCGCTGCGACGCCACCGTGAGTTGGTCGCTCGCGTCGTTGGTGTGTGCGCTCTGGCCCTGGTAGGTGGCCGTGACATCGTAACGAAGCCGCCACGTGCCCGGTCGGCATGCCAAGATCACTGTGAGGGCAACCGGCTTGGGGTAGGGGATGGCGTCGCTGACATCCTGGTCGGCCGTTGTCCAGTTGGCGCCTGTGTTGCGTTCAAGGAACAGCGTCACATGATGGGAGTCGACCAGGCCGGTACACACGGCGGACGCGTCGCCGCGAATCACATGACCGGTGGTGATTCTCGGCCGGTATGGCTGGGCGAACTTGACTCGGCAGCGTCCGGTCGTCGGCGTGGCACCGATCGGGTTGCACGCGGTGAGCGCGAATGCAGCGAGCACCATGCTGACGGCAACGACGAGTGCGGCACGGGTCATGCTGGTGACCGTCCTGGTCGCAACGATCGCCGCACAAGCCGCCATCGGGTAACGCAGAGTTCTACTCGCGCACGAAAAGTCACCAGCACCGCCGAGTGCAGGGGAATTCACGGCCGACCGACAGGCACGTGGCCGCGAATCCCTAGAACCAACCCTTGTACTTGATGTCAGTGGGCGAGACATCTTCGGTGTACCCGTTGTCAAACCGAACTGTCACGTGCTCATCGAACAGGCCGGTTCGAGTTGAGGTGACTTCGCCGATAGTGCCGGGGCGAACCGCGCCGCCGAGCATGCCGCCAACCGGCTTGGTGCTCTCCACCCGGTCACCGACGCCGAACTTGGCTGGCTGATCTTCAGTCCACTTGAAACCCTCGCGAACCTTGTCGGACGAGGGGCTGACGCTGGGGCTGTCAGTCGCCTTGCTGCCTGGCCGCCACGTCGTGAACTCCTGCCAGGCTTCGCGAACCGTGTCGGACGGTGCCTCGGTGGCGCGGTCAGTTGCCTTGTCGCCTGGCCGCCATGGCGTGAACTCCTGCCAAGCGTCCTGGTCATCCGGCTCGTTCGGGATCGAGTCATAGCCGCCGAAGTCGTTGCCTTCGGGTCGTCCGCTCATCGTCACCACCCACCGTGACACGCACTTGGTTGTCTTCGGCATCGTCGCTGGCACGTGCAGCCTTGTCTACCTCCATTGTGGTCGCACCTTTCGTTACAGACTGTGAACGCCGGCCGGCGACCAGGGCGAGATGAACAACGGCCCTCACCTACGCGGAGAGGGCCGTTGCGACAGAGGAGCTCCTTTAATGCGGGTCGTACCGACCCGACTTGATGGCGTCGAGGAGTGCTAACACGTTAACCGTAGACAACTGTGGCCCATTTGGGTTCTTGCTGTCCCGCACGGCGTTCCGTGTGTCCGCAATCTCAACGCAGGTTGCTGAATCATTGCTGTAGCTGCTCTTTCGCCATCGGCTCGGTTGCGTCATTCGGCCTCCACTTCATTGATCAGACTGACGATGAACTGTGACGCTTCCTTCGTGTCCATCGTCAATCGACGGATCGACGTCAACGCTGCCTTGTAGGACAAGATGTCGGTCTCGTTGTAAAGGAACGCACTCGATCGGTGGTGCTCCAGGTGGAGTATCGGATCAGCGTCTTCAAACCGGTACAGGATGAACGGTCCGGACAGGCCAGGATGCCAGTTTCCACGTGAGCGGACGACCAGGATAGATATCGTGGGCAACTCGGCCAGTTCTTGAAGGTAGCGAAGTTGTGAGGCAAGAACGCGGCTGCCGCCTACTCGCTCGCCCAGTGCATTCTCGCTGATCAGAGCCGTGTACTCGGCCGGCCCGAGACCTGCTTCGTCGTCTCGGACCTTGGTCAACACATCGCGACGCGCGAGGCGCAGATTAACGAGTGCATCGAGTTCTTTGGGTGATAGCGTGTCGTCGTTGCTGAGAATTGCTCGGGCATAGTCGGGCGTCTGCAAGAGTCCAGGAATCAATAGCGGCGACCACTCCTCGATTTCGTTAGCGATACGCTCACATTCCAGGACACCCGTCAAGCCTTCTGATGCTGTGCCAGGCACCAGCCAGTTCGGATCTGTGGTCCCGCGTACCAGTTGCATGATGCGTTCACGGGCAGGGCCCGTCACATCACACGCCTGTAGGAACGCCACGACGCTTTCGATGTCAGGGACTTGCTTGGCGTTCTCCCATTTGGACACCGTCGAGTGCGCTACGCCGAGTTGGGTAGCCAACAGGCGCACGGTGATCTTCTTCGCGTCGCGTGCCCTGCGCAGAGCTGCGCCGAGGGTTCGTGCACGCGGCGCACCAGCGGTGACCGTCACGAACCACAGACTAGAACCCCGCTGAGGCGGGCGCCACGATCCCCCAAATGGGGCATCGCCAGTGACTTGCGGATCTGTCATGGAGAGCACACTATGTTGGTTCGGAACCAGATGGAATCAAGTCGAACCAATACGAACCTGATCGAGCGAACAGGGCGAGGAGTCATGGCTGACGCGCTGAGGTACGGGTGTATTGCGAACATCGCTTCGGCCTGGCTCGTGCTTGACCACCCCTTCCCGCGTGACCTGAGCTGCGCTTCTCCTTACGGGCGCACAGCGCACCAGGTCCGCACAAGCGTGCCGGTCTGGACCCCTTACTGCCCTGGGGTCTGGATCGGCACGCTCTCCGTCCGTCCACCCTCATGTTGCCGACCAGACAGGACGCTGCTGGAGACGGCGGTGGACGGACGCGACCGATTGGTGCAGATGCCCTTCTTTGGGATCGCACCGATCGGCGCTCAAGCCGGCCGGCGCGGCTGGCAGCCTCCCCCAGCTCGCGCCGGCCGGCGTTGCCCGTGGCACCGAGCACACGCCGAGATGAGTGATTGACATGCGATTCCTGGAGCGGCTCGAAGCGATTGCCCGTCCTCTCAGCGAGCTGGCGAAACGGATGGCTGAGCAGTCAAACTCCGGCGATCTAGGCACCGTTGAGATGCGGTCGATCGGTCGCCGACTGGTCTCGTTCGCAGGCGAATTGACCACGCTCGGCGTTGATATGGCCCTTGCGGGCGACGCGAGCAATGACCCGCCCGATGGCCCATCGGGCTGAGGCGTGGCCATGACTGACCCGCTCACAGTCGTGTTCGTACTGGTCGTGGGCGTGTTCGGGTCGTTGGACGCCTACCTGCTCCTGCGTGACCTACCGGCGAAAGCCCGCGCGCGGCGCCTTCACCGCCGTAACCGCCGATGGGTCCGCGCCCTGCCGGCCCGTCCTGCTCGCCCCGACTCGGCGGGACGGGCCGGCCCTCTGACAGCGGCCGGCGTGCCGGTGACCACCCGACACCACCACCCCGCCACGCCGGCCGTACCCACCCACCAAGGACACCAGCCATGACCCAGCCAGACGACACCGCCATCCCGTTCGCGCTGCGCATGCTCCGAGCACTCGTGAGCGCGGACGGCTGGCATGCCCTCCCGGGGTCACCCGACCTGCTGGTCTACATCCACCCGTGGCCCGACGGGCACGTTGACGCCCTCGCGGTCAAAGGCGAAACCGACGCCCTCGCCGAACGCACGAACCCGGGTGGCGAACCTGTCTGGCGTCAGGAGGGCACGCTGACCGACGCGATCAACGCGCTCCGCGACGTACCAGCACCCGACGCCCCCCACGCGCCCCGCCTTGTGCTGCCCGGCCGCGCAACCCAACCAGACCTATGGCGGCCAGGACCATGAGCGGCCAACACGCCAACCCGAAAGGCGCCGCGCTCACTGTAGAAAGCCTCATCAAACGGCTACTCGCCGAAGCTCACGACGAACTCGACGCTGAACGCAACCGGCATTACGGCCGCCACGCCGCCACTACCCGCGAACGACCACGCCAGCAACCAGCCGCGTGATCACGTGCGACAGCTCGTGTTCGGCCACGCACCGCCCGCCGTCGCGTCCTTCCTCTGGCTCCTACTCGCTATAGCCGCCGTGCTCCTCTGGCACGGCATCCGCGACTAGGACAACCGCGAACGCCGCCAACGCAGCCTCCAACCAGGCGACCACGGACGCCGGCTCCGCGACATCGAACACAACGTTATGAACCCGTGGGAATGCTTCGAATGCGAAGCCAACGGCACCATTCACCACCGACCTTACCGACGATGCCACGGCAACAAATTCATAACACCCAGAAGACAGGATACCGAGAATGCAGGACACACCAAGTCGAGAAGGGAACTCGCAAGACGAATGATCAACCAAGGCCTGCACTCATGGTCAACCAGGGTCGATGTCGCCAAACCCGGGGGTTAAAGATCAAGGTAAGTGTCATGTAGCTCAGGTCTCAACCCCTGCAAGGCGCTCGATCATAGTCTCCAACCCCCAGATCGGATCCAGAAAGACCAGCGGCGCGGCGTAGCGCCCGAAGTACTGCGGCGTCTCTGCCGCAAGGGCCTGTTGCTCTAATGCAGGGGCGAACACAGCGACTAGGTCCTTGCGCATGAAGGACAGGTCTCCCACTCGCCGCCACTCCCGTTCCCAGGCGAAGTCCTTCGTCGGCCCCATCGTCTCGATGTACGGCGCAAGCCGTGCGACCTGTGAATCTTCGGCTGGCAGGCGCGCGAACTTTCCATCAGTCCCTTGACGAATCGAGCACCCCTGCAATGCGACATCTATCAGTTCATTGACAGATCTACTCAGCCAGTCGTGAGAGGCGCTAGGGCCAGGGGTCTGGTCGAGGTACCAGACCGGATTAGCCCCCCGATCTCGAGCCCACTTCTTGGTGACCGCCACACCATACGGCGAGAGCTGGATGCTTCGGCCGGAAATCTCCTCGCACATCATCCAAGTCTGCTCCAACGGTGTCTCGGTGAAGCAGACCACTTTCTGCAGTTCATCGAACGCTGGAACGCGGCCAGCTCTGCTGGCCGCCAATCCCATCGGACCGTGAGCCTTAAGATGCCCATCACGTAGGATCGACAGCAGGTTGTCTCGCGCACTTCGTCCGTCTTTGTCGCGCGTCAGATGGACCAAGAACGTCGACAAGTCGTTCCGTCGATGGAGTAATTCCTTGATCTCGGCCACGCCCCCATGCTAACTCGTGGACGCTGGGGTCGCATCTGCAAGGCCATCCCCGGGTCGGGTAGCTGTCCGTTGCAGATCAACAGGCAAAGAACGATCCGACAGCAGCAGTCGGGCGAGACCACGCAGCCGCTCCGTAGCTGGGGCTTCGTTTCTCCACTTGCCTGGTTGAGAAACGCGAGCAGGGCCGTCACGGAATCGACACAGGGTCGTTCCGCACTGAGGCGGTTACCCGCCGTCAGCAGGTCATCCCGGCCCAAGGTCGAGTTTGCAGGAGAATTCCCCAGCGGATGCTCGTCCGGCCCTCTACAATTTGACCGGACGAGCGTATCCACCCTGCGTTTCGAATGATATGTCCTACGCTCGATCTAGTGAGCGCGGACGACCTGCTCCACCGCTGCGGGTTCGGAGTCGACCCGGTGAATAGGTTGGTCACCCTGATCTGGCGCTGGTCAGGCGTACGATGTTGCCTGCTCTAACAACATTGAGAGGAGCCCGGCTTGGACGGCGAGGTCGAGCCACTGACCGCCGAGCAGCGACTCGTGCTCCAGGCCATCTACGACCAGTTTCGGGCGTATGGCACTTGGCCGACCTTCATCACGATCGATCGTCCCCTACGCAGGACTCATGGCCTCAACACCCGGACAGTTATCCAGTCACTGCCTGACTTGCTGATCGTCAAGCCCCGGCCGGTAACGTGGTTTGCGGCCGATGACGAAGTCCGCCTGCGCTTGCCCGGCATCCAAGCCTGTCAGGGCGGCTCCGAAGACACTGAGCGGTTCGTCCGGTTGCTCCGCTGGCTCGCCGAGACGGAGATGGACTTCGTGCCGGAGCCTGGCAGCACTGAGACCATGCCCGAGGTCACCTCCGAAGAAGCCCGCGAACACCTCAGCATCGATACGGACGATCCCGTTGCTCTCCAGCGGCTCTACGCGATTCTCCAACTCGATCACTGGGGCCTCGGCGGCAGCGGCAGCGGCCCCGGTGGCTGGCATGTGCTTCTCGGTCCTGAGATCTGGCGCTTCCGCGACGTGCAGACCATCGAAGACTGCATCAAGGCTCGTCTGCAATGGCGACTGGAGGCAGAAGCGGCGGTTCCGCAGATGCACAACCCAGCGCTAGCATCTGAGTACTATCACGTGCGGCTGTCAACCAAGTCGATACGGAGCCACGACGAGGTGCGGCTCGACCTGTCCGCTGACGAGTTGGAGCTGCGGTTTCTGGCGCCGTACCGCGAAGGCCGTGCCATCGTGATCAACGGCAAGGCCATACCGATGGACGACCTCGCAGCACTCCGCATTAGCCGGACCGACCAGTCCTCCGAGCAACTTCGACCGGTCGTCAAGGCAGAGCGACGCGCGAGTAATGTGTATGCGATTGGGATTTCCGATAACTGGTACGTCGCTGCCAAGGGCGACGACATGACCGACCAGCTCATCACGGAACCGCCGGGCAGTGCGGCGACTCGGTCGCTGGTTAGCAAACCTCGTACTGAAACTGGCAGCACTCAAAATTCGATTGACGGGACGTCGCGGGGGCAATTTATCCAGGCGGGCTATATCCATGGCAATGTGTACTACAACTCCCCACCATTGCTGCCACAATCCGCTGCGCAGCCGAGTGCGTCGTCTTACGTCGATCAACAAATCATCGATGCGATCCGGGCGAAAGAAGGCAAGACCAGCTTCAACGTAGCCAAGCTGCTGCGACTAATCGAAGAGTTGAATGACAACTACGCGAAGAGGAATGTCTACGCCATCCATGCCTCATTGCGCGCTATCTTCGACCATGTCCCACCGATCCTGGGCAGAGGTGACTTCAAGGCTGTTGCGAGCAACTATCCGTGGAGTCGTACCGACAAGGGGTATATGAAGAAGCTACTTGAATTCAAGCTTCAGGCCGACGATGCGCTGCATCGGCAAATTTCGTCGCAGGCAGACTTGCTCAACTTCGAGCATCTGCCATCGAACCTGTACGTAAATCACTTGCTTCAAGAGTGCGCAGAGAAGCTATGAGACCAACCTGACCCGCCATCTGTGGTGCAGTCCGGTGCGTTCGTCACTGGCGGCCTCGGCGGCGTAGTGCATTCTTGTGAACGCCAGAGGTCCGCTACTCTGCGTGTCGAGAGGAGAGCCTGGGCATGAGTGGGGACGTCGAAATCGAGGCGCGAATAGCTCCGGAGATACCAACTCAGAGCGCCGTCGTCACTGGACAGGACGATGAAACGTCACTGGATGCTATTTTTAGGAAATCTGATGCGCACGTAGCGGTAGGCGACATTGAAGCCGCACGTGACGTCTTACTCGGCGCACTCACGACGCACAACAAAGACGTCAAACTCCTCTTGAAACTCGCAATATTTGAGGGAGTGTACGGCGGCGACGACGAAGCGTTAGCCTACGCGATACGAGCCCGCGAGTCTGAGCCAGCCAATCCAGATGTGGCGGGCGCATACGCCGGCCTGTTGCGCCGGATGCCTCGGTATCGAGACGCGCTGGCTCTGCTGACTAGTCAACCCGACAATATCCTTGAGACCGGCCCTGTGCGATCTGAACTTGGCCATCTCTATGAAGCGTTGGGATGGCACGCTAAAGCATTCAAAGCTTACGGGCCGAAGGACGGTCTCGATCCAGGCTCACGACTCGTGCGCAGGCGAACATGGTTGTTGAGTGGTGGCCCTCTCAAGCCTCTACGCACGATTGTCTCCGAGATCAATGACTTGGCAGAGCGCGGCTGGCGCATATGGACGGCGAGGCGCTCTGATGCACTCAGTGACATTCGGAATGTACCGCGAGCGGTCGTTTCGGAAACACAGACAGAGCTGGACTCATATCTGTGCAAATTGTCCACGATTCAGAGTTGGTGGTGGATCGTCTCCAGGGCCACTCGATCGGTCGCGTTCGTATGTGGTCTTATTCTCGCCTGCGCCACCATCTTCGTGTCTTCTCGTCTGATGTGGCCACATTCCTCGCTTTGGACCGCAGTGTCGATAACTGGTCCTGATCTGTTGCTGGCAATTATTATTACCTATGGAGGCAACTATATAGTTGACCACTCGCGTGCCGGAGTCGCGCGATTTCTGACCGCAATAATAGGCTATCTCGGGCTCGTCGGCATTGGGCTGGTTCTAGTCGCCAGTCGCTCATCGGACCCGTGGCCGCCCTGGGGGATACTCGGCCTCGCCCTGCTGGCGGCAGCCATTGGTTCGGTACCCTTGCCGGTGGCCAATGCCACAGTTTACTACGTGCTCGAATGGAGCATTACTGGCGTCGCAGATCGTGATCCGCAAATCGCTATCATCGACCTGCTTTTGGATGTCCTGTATGAGACGGCGCGGAGCAAGAATGGAAATAATCTAGGTGCAAGAAATGGGTGGATGCGAGACCTAGAGCACGCTGCCCACCTGGTCGAACGACGGCTCTGTAAAGCCTATTCATGCGGTGATCCGGCAACCGACGTGTGGGCTGTGGAACGTGCTTCGGGTGCTGCCGCCGCGATCCGAAACATGAACCGCCGAATCGTCGCGCCAACTCCTAGGAGTTGGGAGCGGCTGGCTGCGGAGCTACATTACGAACTCGCCGCACTTATATGTGGTAACTATGGCGCGCTGAAGTGGTCACCGCCTCCATCTAGCAAAGCTCGATGGTCTGAGCGCGGTAGGTTGGCAGCAAGGACATTAGTTGGTGCAGGTTTACCAATTATCAGCGTCCTGGCTCTGCAACCACTACTGAAGCTCGATACGAACATCTTTGGTTGGGCAAAGATCGCGAGCCTCATTTGGGTTGTTCTATATCTCCTGCTCACGATCGACCCCACCGCGCGGGAGAAGCTGGATACCGCACGTAGCTTTGCCGACGTGATGTCCAAGAAGAAGGAGTAGTTCTGGCTGAGTTAGTACATCACCCGGATAGGTCTGCGTCATCATGATGACCTATCCGGCACAGCTATCGGCCAATTCGCCTACCATCACCGCGTCTATGCCTGGCCGCGCGAACATGTTGATGTCGTCAACCGGTAACCAGGGTGAGCCCGTTGTGCTCGGCGAAGTCTCGGAAGTCCTTCACGTTCCGCGTGGCCAGCGGCAGTCCGTAGACCAGGCAACAGGCGGCTATCCAGGTGTCGTTCTGTGGTCGGGCGCGGCCTCGCAGTTTGGCAGCGCCGGACAGCCGACCCCACATTTCAGCAACCGCCTTGTCACCGGGGAGGATGGGCAGGCCAGCGAGTCGCTGGGCCAGGGCTGCTCTCCGCCCGGGTCCCCACTTCCACATCACGCCCCACTGGGTCAGTTCACCGTGGGTGACGAAGGTGATGCATGTAGGTCGCCCCGCCAGTCGTGCGAGCAAGGCAGGCGGTAGCCGCTGCTTGAAACTCTGCGACGTGACGTCGGTGTCCAGAACGATGTAGTCCATTGCTAGGCGAGGCTAGCGTTGCGCTGCTCCTTCACGAACACCAGGAACTCGTTCAGCTCCTCGTCCGTCTCAAAGATGCCGTCGCAGGCCAGGTCTTCCACGGTCATGACGGTGGGCACACCTTGACGCCGCGCCAACTCCTCGACCGAGTGAGGCATGGAGGGCTCAGGACTGATGTAGTCGGAACTGTTCGCCGTCATGGTCACCTCCTTGCCTCAGGCACCCAGTATCTCACGGTTTGTGCTGACTTGGCGGACTCGGCCGTTCCAGATCATCCACTCGTCGCTGGGCCCCAATGCACCAAAGTTTCCGCTGGCTTCAAAATGATCAACTCCGTCATGTCGGCTCACCGTGTCGAACCTATGTTCGATCGCACCTCGACAGTTCGGACAGTACTGCTGGCGAGCAAATTGGCGCACCTCCGTGTCCGGCATGACCGACAAGACGGCACGACACAACACAGCGACCGAAGGCTCATTGTGACGCAACCCAGCTCAGCCACCCGTTGGCGGACTCTGCGCTGCTACTGGCAAGTAGGCCGTCTGAGTTCCACCATGTGGACCATGTGGACCAAACCGTAACGGTCTCATGATGTTGGATACGGCCGGTGACCAGCCCCGACGCGGGCGAGTGAACTATCTCGGGCTTTGGGGCGAACGGGTGGTTTCCGTACCTCTCCGGCCCCCCACATTCCATGATGTGTGTGGTCAGATTAGACGTATTGTTGACAGACTCGAACCAGAAACGGACCTACGCTGCGCGCATCGACCACTACACCTCGTCAGGCTGACATGTTGTACTCGTCACTAGAACGCTTGGGCAGGTCTACCACCGGTAGGAGATCAACACTGATGGCACGCCACACCTGAATAGACGGTGATGCCCCCCCGGTTGAGGTCCGGGAGGGCATCGCAGCCGCAAGTAACTCGTCCGGCCCTTAACCAAGACGAAGGAAGTGCAGCCGTGCCTAGAGTACGACACCACGTGCGAAAGCGTGTGCCCCGATCTGGGGAACTTGGCGCTAAATCTAGATCAAATACGGGGAAGTACGTCGATGACCAGCGGGTTCCCAACGAGCAGTCGTTCGATGCGGGGAACTACACCTGGCCTGCCGTGGTCCGGGACATCCTTTCGGACCACGACCGTTTCAGGCGTTTTGTGTTGATTTTTGTCGTCATTATCATCGTACTCTTGCTGCTCGCTTTCGATCCCACCTTGAACAACCTCGTGACATCGGTATTTGGCCACACGCCCCACGACACAACGTCGGCGAGTGGGGTCGTGACCAGTGCGGCGCCACTGCTCTTGCTCTAGCCTCGATCGTTCACAGGGGGTCGCGGTCCGAACACTCGGCTTGGTGGGTCCGGCTGTAGACGCCTGCCAATTAGGGAGTCGGCCACGCCGGAACCGATAGCCAGACGAGTGCGGTATTGAGCCAATCGGGAGCCGAGTGGTTGATCATCAAGGTGCCGCGACCGTTGCAGTTTCCGTTGCAGTTCACCGTCGTACAGGGCCGTTCACCGTGTGCCGTGTACCCCACCTGACCTGCGGCGCGAACGGTGGCGGACGGCGCCGGACCGATGCCGGAAAAACTCGTAATGCGTAGGTCGTCGGTTCGATTCCGACAGGCGGCTCACTGTGACCAGGGTACTTCCGGATGTCGGAAGTGCCCTGGTCGTGTGTCGATGCGATGAGAGCAAGGTGCCGGCGCAGACGCGGGTGATGCCTCCGTCCGACGCGGCCGGACCGACGCGGCCGGACTGACCTCATCCGCCACCGCGATGGCGGACGAGGTCAGGTCCAGTGCCCATGGAGTGAAGCAAGGTGGCCGGATGCCTCGGCGCGCCGGCCGCCTCTACGATCGGTGGTTGTCGCGCGACTGGCGTGTTCGGGTGGAACTGACCACCGGGGAGCAGCAAGCCGCGGGCACCGCGCGCCTGGGTGTCCTGCGCCGATGGAATGCCAGGAGGCAATGCCATGCACGAGCCAGCAATCCCGCATCTCACCGCGGTCGACCCGGAGGTCGCGCGGTTGGTGGAGGCGGAGGCGGAGCGTCAGTTCGAGAAGATCCGGTTGATCCCGTCCGAGAACTACGTGTCGACCGCGGTGCTCGAAGCGACCGGCACCGTGTTGACCAACAAGTACTCCGAGGGCTACGCCGGCAAGCGCTACTACGAGGGCCAGCAGATGATCGACCCGCTCGAATCGCTGGCCGCGCAGCGTGCCCAGGACCTGTTCGGCGTCGATCACGCCAATGTGCAGCCGTATTCCGGCTCGCCGGCCAATCTCGCCGTCTACCTGGCCTTCGCGCAGCCTGGGGACACCGTGATGGGCATGTCGCTGCCGCACGGCGGCCACCTCACGCACGGCTGGAGCGTGTCGGTGACTGGCAGGTGGTTCCGCAGCGTGCAGTACGGCGTCCGCAAGGACACCGGTCGCGTCGACATGGACGAGGTGCGTGACCTGGCGCTGGCCGAACGGCCGAAGCTGATCTTCTGCGGCGGCACGGCGATCCCGCGGATCATCGACTTCCCGGCGTTCGCCGAGATCGCGCGGGAGGCCGGGGCGCTGCTGGTGGCCGATATCGCGCACATCGCCGGGCTGATCGCCGGTGGCGCGCATCCGTCGCCGGTCGGCCACGCGCCGGTTATCACCACGACGACGCACAAAACCCTGCGTGGACCCCGTGGCGCCATGGTGATGTCCGACGCCGAGCACGCCAAACCCATCGACAAGGCGATCTTCCCCGGCCTGCAGGGCGGCCCGCACAATCACACCACGGCCGCCATCGCGGTCGCGCTCGGCGAAGCCGCGACGCCCGCCTTCCGGGACTACGCGCACGCGGTCGTCGCCAACGCCACGGCCCTGGCCGACGCCCTGGCCGCGCGCGGTTTCGACCTCGTCTCCGGCGGCACGGACAACCACCTCATCCTGGTCGACCTGACCAGCAAGGGCATCGGTGGCAAGCCGGCGGCGAAGGCGCTGGACCGGGCCGGCGTCGAGCTGAACTACAACACAGTGCCGTTCGACCCGCGCAAGCCGTTCGACCCGTCCGGTATCCGGATCGGCACGCCGGCCGTCACCACGCGTGGCCTGGGTGTCGAGCAGATGCCGTTGATCGCCGACTGGATCGACCGGGCGATCGCGGCGGCCGACAGCACGGACGACGCGGCGATCGACAAGATCGCCGGTGAGGTACGGCAGTTGCTGGCCGACTACCCGATGCCCGGCCGGGCGTAGCCGACCCGCGGTTGGGTGGGCCGGGAGGCGGTCCACCCAACCGTTTCACTGCGTGTCGGCCTGACGCTGGTACGACTTGGCGATCTCCGCCTCCGCCTCGACGCGGCCGACCCAGACCGCGCCCTCGACGCTCTTGCCCGGCTCCAGGTCCTTGTACACCTCGAAGAAGTGCTGGATCTCCAGCTTGTAGAACTCGTTGAGGTGGTGGATGTCGCGCAGGTGCTCCTGCCTCGGGTCGTCCGACGGCACCGCGAGCACCTTGTCGTCCGGGCCCTTCTCGTCGGTCATACGGAACATGCCGATCGCGCGGCAGCGGATGAGGCAGCCGGGGAACGTCGGCTCCTGCACCAGCACCATGCAGTCCAGCGGGTCGCCGTCCTGGCCGAGCGTGTCATCGATGAATCCGTAGTCGGCCGGATACTGCGTGGCCGTGAACAGGGTCCGATCCAGCCGGATGCGCCCGGACTTGTGGTCGACCTCGTACTTGTTGCGCTGTCCTTTGGGGATCTCGATGGTGACGTCGAACTCCACGTCTTCCTCGCTCGTGTCGCTGTATGTGCATGGGGCCCTGGCTTCGCCACTAGTGTGGACCACGCACCGTGGCCGAGCCGCCCGGATGAGCCCGACCAGCGGTGTGACCTTGCCCCCCATGCCCACTCGGCACCGCGCAGGAGGCCCGCGTGCAGGATCCAGGCGAGTCGCCGGAGGGCGCGCTCACGCCGAAGCCGACGGCGGCGTGGCCGAACCTGGACAGCGACAAGGCCACGGAATCGGCTGACCAGCCAGAATGGCCCGACACGCCCCGCGGCGACGCCAAGCCGGCCGCCGACTACGCCTGGCCCGGCCAGGACGAATCACCGGCCGGCGCGGACAAGGCCGAACCGGAACCGGACGCCGAGCCGCCGGCAGTCCAGTGGCCCGCGCAAGCAGCCGCCGACGATCCCGAACCGGCCGAGTCCCCGGCGGGCACCACAGCACCCGAACCACCAGCCGAGCCCGAACCGGAACCGGAACGCGCGCCCGAACCAGAAAAGGAACCGGGACCGAAGGCCGGGGCCGAGCCGGACGCCGAGCCCGAACCGACATCCGAACCACAGGCGGAAACGGGTCTCGACCCCGCGCCACTCAACCCGGACAATGAGCCCGAAGCCGAGCCGGCAGCGCCCGAACCCACGCCTGTACCCACGCCCGAACCCGAGCCGACCGCGGCGGCCGAGCCGGAACCCCAACCGGCACCGGAGCAGGAAACCCAGGACTTCGCGGTCAAGGAACCGGAACAGCAAACCGAGGCCCTACCGGTCAACGAACCGGAACAGCACACCGACGCCTTCCCGACCGATGAGCCGGACCAGGAACCCGAAACCGTCGCGGTCAAGGAACCCGACCAGGAGACGGAAGCCTTCCCGGTCAAGGAACCCGACCAGCAGACCGAAGCGTTCCCGGTCAAGGAGCCCGCGCAGGAAACCGAAACACTCGCGGTCAAGCAGCCAGAACCCGAGCCGGAACCAGCGCGGGGGCCGGAACCGACCAGCCGCATGACGCCGGTCGCCGACCCCACGACCACCCAGTTCCTACCCAGGATCGATCCGGCCGCCGCACCGCCCCGCGCGACCCCGACCCCGCCGACTCCGCCCCGACCCGTCGAGCGGATCGAGTCGACGCAGCTCATCCCGGTCTTCCGTGACACCCCGCCCGCGCCCGCCGAGACGACGCAACACATCCCGCTGCGGCCGCCGCCCTACGACGAGCCGACCGAAGCCGGGACGACCCGGCACATCCCGCTGCCACCCACGGATTCCCGCCCGGCGCCGGCCGAGACGACACAGCTCATCCCGGCCCTCCGCTACGACGCCGACTACGACGACACCGGCGAGCGGCCGCCCGTCGCCGATGACGACACCGTCTGGCGTGCGAAAAAGCCGAGAAAACCGAGAAAACCGAGAAAACCGAGAAACAAGAAGCGTCGCGTGCTGCTGATCTCGATTGGCGCGGTGATCGTCGTGATCGCGGTCGGTGTCGCCGTCGTGGTCACGACGCCGACGCTGGCCGCCAAGTTCGGCCTCGCAGCGATCGCCGGTCCGGTCACCCAACCGCCGCCGTCACCGGTCGTCTACTCAGCGGAACTCAAGCCCCCCAACGATTCCGCGCCGACGCCGAGCACCGCGGGCGTCGAAAGGACGTTGGCGCCGTCGGTGGCCAACCCGGCCGTCGGCACCCTTGCCGGCACCGTGCTGGACGCGGCGACGGGCCAGGTGCTCTGGGAGCACGGATCGACCGACGAGGTGGCGCCCGCGTCCACCAACAAGGTGCTGACGTCGGCCGCCGCGCTGCTGGAACTCGGGCCGCAGACCACATTGGACACCACGGTGGTCGCCGGCAGCCAGCCGGGCACGATCATCCTGGTCGGCGGCGGCGATCCGACGCTGTCCTCACTCCCGGCGCCGCAACAGTCCGTGTACGCGGGCGCCGCCCGGATCGACGATCTCGCCGCCCAGGTCAAGGCGCACAATCCGGGCCAGATCACGCGAATCCTGGTGGACACCAGCAGGTTCAGCGGGCCGACGAGCGCGCCCGGCTGGGATCCGCCCGGCCCGAGCCAGCACAACTGGGCGCCGATCCAGTCCGTGATGCTCGACGGTGGCCGCCTCAACCCGACCCAGGCCGACACCGCCCGCACCTACACGCCGGCCCTGGTCGCCGGCCAGGCACTTGCCACCCAACTCGGCGTCCCGACGTCCGCGGTGGCCCTGACCACCACGCCGACCCCGACCGGTGCGCAGCCGCTCGGCGAGGTGCATTCGGCGACCGTGCCGGACCTGGTGACCAACCTGCTGCAGATCTCCGACAACGTGCTCGCCGAGGTGATGGGCCGCACGGTCGCGCTCGCCGACAACCAGCCGCCGACGTTCACCGGTGCCACAGCAGCGGTGTTGGACGTGTTGCGCCGCAATGGTTTCGATACCACTGGTATGTCGCTTATGGACAGCAGCGGGCTGTCGCCGAGTGATCGGCTGCAACCCCGCCTGCTGGCCCAGATCCTCCGGGTCGCTGCGAGTGCGGACACGTCGGACCCACGGGTGGCCAAGCTGCGCCCGCTGCTGCTCGGCCTGCCGATCGCCGGCAGCCCGGTCGGCGACGGCACCCTGGCCGGCCGCTACCAGACCGCGCCGTCCTCGGCCGGGAAGGGCTGGGTGCGGGCGAAAACCGGCACCCTCACCGCCCAGGGCGTGTTCGCGCTCGCCGGGGTCGTGCTG
>WNGL01004360.1_pt1 | contig 20797 bp, 31 predicted proteins | sample 5400591 | NCBI WGS metagenome assembly WNGL01 (sample SAMN13153377, study PRJNA577476) | soil metagenome | isolation source: 80 cm soil or saprolite under Garry oak tree replicate 1 | place: USA:California | collected 2016-06-15 | reverse complement strand
ACTGCCTGGTGCTCTAGGACCTTACGCAATACCTCAATCAACGTCAAGACGAGCTTCGCGAGCCCGTTCTCCACCTTGTCGGGGTCGGTATTAAGACGCTGAGGCAGGCTTTCAGCAACCGCTTCCAGCGGCGCGACTGTGGCGTCGCCTGGGGGTGCGAGAGACTCGACGACCTGGCTCTCCATCGTCGATCCCGACGGCGCCGCGCTGACCGGCGACCGCGGGGCCGTTGGCAGTCCGAGCGCCCCGGCACCGCCCGGGGGCGGTAATCTAAGTGCGCTCTCAACGGCGGTGAGCAACAGCCCGAGATCCAGGCGGATCAGGTCAATGTCAGCGACGGCGAGCATCACCTGCCCTCTGAGAACGACCCCTTTGTCGAGAATGTGACTGAGGACTTCAGAAAGTTCGACGCGGGGCTCGCCCAGTAAGTCGTCGATGCTCACGCTGATCTCTCACCCACAAAATGATAGGGTGGCCACGGACCCGTAAAATCGAATTTGAATCCCGAGGGCTCGTGCTTGTTGACCATCGAGGTCAGTGCGCGCTGGAACTCGACCACCTTAGGCGGCGCGACGAGGAATGACGCATTGAGAATCGCACGCCCTTGCTCGCGCGGCGCGCCGGAGTTGACGGGTTGCTCGCGCACGGTCTCCATCGAGCAACTTCGCAGCCCGTCGTGAATCTCACCGGCAACCTTCGCGCTGACATCACGCCCCGCATCGCGTCGAAGGTTTTCGATCTTGCGCTCGAGAAGGTATTTCTGTCCGGGCGTCGCATTCGCCGCCTGTGCTTCGAGCGCGCTCAATTCAGCGCTGTGCTCGCCGAGTCGGTCCTTCAGCACGCCGGGCTGAACGTAGACGCGAACTATGAACTCGCGTCCGTCCGCAATGCGTGCGAACGTCTGCTCCAGCTCGTCCCTCCTCTTGGAGAGCATCGCCTTCACGGCCTTCGCGTCGCGAAAGAGCGTCCACATTGGAAACGGAATCACTGCGCCGTTGTCGGATGCCCACGTGAGAATGCGATCGTGTGCCATCGCGCGCTGGCTCACCCAGTCCACATCGGCGGTCAGTGACTCGACTCTTTCGGGCGCGTAATCTTCGGCGCTGACGGAAGTTGCGAGCGCGGAAACGTCCTTGTTGGAAATGAGACTGACCGGCCCACCGTCTATGCCGTTCGGAGCGGTCGTGGGATCAACCGAAGAACGGACCACTCCGTAGACGTAGCACAGACGCTCGATCATCTAGCCGCGCTGGCGATTAATCGGATTCGCCGCTCTGAGCAACACGAACGGGACCGCCGCTGGTCGACATCCCGAACCTTTCGCGCCATTCGCGAACTTCGCGAAGCCGCTTCATGACTTCCGCCTCGCGACGAACGTACTCGTCGTCGTCGATCTCTCCCGTCTCGAGCTTCATCTGGAGAGCCAGGAGATCTTCCTTGATCGGAGTGTCGTCGGTCAGCTCCTCGCGCACGACGCGATCGATTTTGTCGAGCGTCCACCTCGTTCCCCAAACAGGCCCGAGGAATGGAGCGAGTAGAATGTTAGTGAGAAGTCCCATGAGATCAGACCCGCGTCAGGTTGCCTTCTCCAGCTTCAGCTTGATGTTCACGAAGTTGTAAGGAGGCCACGGTCCGGTGTATTTGAACGTGAGCAAGTCTTCGTACTGCAGGCTGATCGCCTTCACGCGCTCGTCGAACGACTTCTCGTCCCTGCGGTCGACGAGGAAGGCGGCATTGAGGATCATGCGGTCGCCGATGACTTTGTTGCTTCGACTCGCGACCGACACATCTTTAAGCTGCTCGTGAATGTCGGCAACGTAGCGATTGCTCGCTTCTTCCATCGCTGCTTCGACCAGGCGACCGAGCTGCATCCGCGCAAAATACGTTGATGAGGCGGCGTTCCGCGTGATTTCGTCCTTGAGCCGACGGATCTCATCGTTCTCGCGCTCGATGGCAGCGACTACTTTGTCGCGGTCCCAGAGAATCTTCAGCCCGAACTCGATCTTGTCCTGCATCTTGTCGAGCACGTCTGTGAACGCCTGATAGGTTGACTTCAGAAGAGCGAGCACATCATTCTCCGCGCGGAACACGGTTCCAAACGACATCGGGATGAGCGTGAACTCGCGCATCACTGTCTCGTTGACGAACTCATGCGCCAGAACATTCTCGCGCGTTGGATCGTAAATGACGATCGGCGTGTCGCTAACCACCGCAGCAAGGTCTTTGTAGCTGATGGTATAGACGCGCGACCCACTGCCGATGCCGATCTCGCCGAACTCCCGCGAACGGTCATTACGGATTATGCAATAGACGTATTTCCCCTCGACGGGTGAGGGCTCGGCGGCGGCGGCGGCGCTTTCGGCTGCGGTCATAAGGCGGTTGCTGCGGCGGCGATTTCTGCTGCGGTCATTAGGTGGTCGCCATCGAGCGATTATCTCATGGCTGCAATGAAGATCCAAACGCCAATCGTGAAGCCTATTCCAATCTTTAGAGCAGTCGATATCACACGCCCAATCAAGGCGCCTTTGGCGACGCGAGTGGCATCACTTGCAGACGATCCACCGGTGAGCTCCGCAATGAGCGCCCCGAGGAACGAGCCAACAAAGGCGCCAATGACGGGACCAATGATGGGAACCGGGACCCCGACCATCGCTCCGACAATGCCTCCAAGAATTGCTCCCCAGCCCGCTCGGCGTGACCCACCATACTTGCGGGCGTAGCGTCCCGCCAGAGAGAGCTCGAGCAGCTCTGCCACCAATGCCAGCACACCAACAGCGACGAGCGTGAACCAGCCGATCGGGTCGCCCGGGACTACCAAGTTATACGTGACAGCTGACGCCACCATTATCCACAGGCCCGGGAGGCCGAGGACTATCAGGACTAGCGACGCAATGATTACGCAAGCGAGAATCAGAAGCGGCATCAGCTCAGTTCCTTCGCTAAAACAGAAAGGATGACGCTCGCTTCCGCGGCGCCCTGCCCCGTAAGCGCATTGGAATTATCGCGCCGTGTATGGATGCGCGCGAGAGTCGACAAGGTTCCTCTGCTGAGCGTGATGGCCTCAATGCCTCGATCAGCGAACGCCATGCTATCGGCGAGGATGCCGGGAATGAGCCGCCGCATCGCCAAAGGTACCCGGAGTCGACTGGCGACTCCTTCGACCGCCGGCGCGATTCGCTTCGGCCTTGAGCCGGTATACATGGAGCGCCAATCGCCCGCATCGTCGATTGTATCGCAGTTCAGGACCGTGATGGACCGCTCAGCGTGACGCGCCCAAACCCGCGCACCCGCGAGCCCGAGCTCCTCACCGCTGGTCACGAGTACTCCGACATCACGCGGCGCGGACGCCGACCGCGCCGCGAGCAGGACTGCCACAACCCCGCTAGCGTTGTCAACCGCGCCAGCCGAGTCATTTCGAACGAAGCAAAACATCGACGGAATCGCGGCAATCACAGCCGCCACCTGCAGCCCCGGCCAAAGAGCAGCCATCCAACCCAGTCCAAGAGCCGACAGCAGCAAAACTAGCAGCGCCACGCCGAGAACTATCGCGAGAGAAACGGAGCTCGCGATTCGTATCAGCATCGGGACCGTTTGGGATTTCGAATCCAGGTGTGCTATCAGCCATACTGCCGGGTTGCCGCGACTGGCCTCCAGGTTGGCCGAGTGTGCCCGCTGAAACCGAAGGACTTCGATCCAGCGTCGTTTAGCATCAGCATTGATAAAGAACAGGATCGTCAACAGCACGGCTCCCGCCAGTACCGCCGCAAGTACCCCATTCGCGACAAACGTACGCGCCACGACAATAACGGTCGCAGCCTGAAACGTCGCGGCCAACGGGGATCCCCATTTGCCTGGCCACTGGGAGTACTCGACTGGGAGCTCTTTGCAACTGAATCCAGCTCGCTCAAGCTCGCTTCGACACACGCCTCTCGCCGCCGCTTCCTCGGCGCTGCCAGCGAACCGTGGGTGCTCGGACAGCTGGTCGAGAAGTATCTTCGCGCGCTGAACGAGCTCGGTGTCTGCAATCGCGGACGTTCTAGACAAGCCCCATTTTTTTCTTCACTTTACCCATCGTTTGCTCGGCAATGGAGCGAGCGTGCTCGGCCCCAGCTGCCAGATCCCTCTCCAGCTGCTTCGGATTGGCGGCAATCTCCTTGGCCCGCGCGCGAATCGGAGCCAGCTCCTTCTCCATCGACTCGTGCAGAACTTTCTTGCAATCGATGCAGCCCCAACCAGCGGTGCGGCATTGTACGGCGACATGATCGACCGTTGCTTGCGGGCTGAAGGCTTTGTGCAAGTGATAAATGTTGCACACTTCTGGAGTTCCGGGATCCGTGCGCCTGACGCGCTTCGGGTCCGTTACCGCTGGCTTCAGCTTCGCCCAGATCGAAGCTGGATCCTCGAGCAAATCGACGGTGTTTCCGAGTGACTTTGACATCTTTGCCTGGCCATCCAGCCCCATGATGCGGCGTGCGGGGGTGAGGAGTGGCTTCGGTTCGGGGAAAAAACCCTCGTTGCGGGCATCGAAGCGCGCGTTCCACTTGCGCGCGATCTCGCGAGAGAGCTCCAGATGCTGTACCTGGTCCTCACCAACCGGAACCAGCTCGGCTCGATACAACAAGATGTCGGCGGCTTGCAGAACCGGATAATTCAGCAGGCCGGCCGGAACGCTCTCCTCGCGACTCGCCTTTTCCTTGAATTGAGTTTGCCGCTCGAGCTCCCCCAGCGGCGTGATAGTGTTGAATATCCAGGCTAGCTCGGTATGTTCCGGCACGCGCGACTGCACGAACACAGTGCATTTCGAGGGATCCAGTCCCGCTGCGAAAAGCGACAAAGCCATGTCCGCCGTGCGTGCGCGCAGATCGGCAGGCTCGTACGGAACTGTGATCGCGTGATAGTCGACAATACAGAAGAACGACTCGTACTTGTGCTGCAGTTCAACCCAGTTCTTGACGGCGCCGAGGTAGTTTCCGATGTGTAGCGAGCCGGAGGGCTGAATGCCGCTGAAGATGCGGGACATTGCGCGAAATTAAAGAGCGAGCGAGAGGAGTTGCAAGCAATTTCAACAACTGACAGTGGAGATTCCGAGCTGCTCGGCATCGCGATTGAAGCGGCTCGAAGCGGAGCCCATGTGATTCGCGAGGCCACTGCTCAGCGCGAAAAGCTGGTTTGGGAGACGAAGGGACATTCTGATTTCGTTAGCGAGGTAGACAAAGCCTCCGAGCGTGAGATCGTCGCCATCATCAATCGCCGTCTTCCCGATGCGATCGTGCTCGGCGAAGAGCTGTCGCCGACGGTAATCGCAAGTAACGGCGTCGTTGTAATCGCCGACCCACTCGATGGCACTACCAACTTTCTCCACGGCTATCCCGAATATTCCGTCTCGATAGGTATGGCGAGGAGCGGTGTACTTTGCGCAGGCGTCGTACTCAACGTCGCTCGCGACGAGGAGTTCACAGCCCGGCGCGGCAATGGTGCCTTTATGAACGGAAAGCGAATTCACGTATCCAATCTCAGAGAGGCGGGCAGGTCGTTGATTGGAACCGGGTTTCCGTTCAAGAGCCTCGAAAAGTTGCCGCAGTACGTTGAGCAGTTCAGTTTGGTAATGCGCGGGACCGCCGGAATTCGCAGGGCAGGCTCGGCGGCGCTCGATCTATCGAACGTAGCCTGCGGAAGATTCGACGCGTTCTGGGAGCTGGTGCTCGCACCGTGGGACGTCGCCGCAGGGTTGTTGATGGTGCAGGAAGCCGGAGGTGTCATCACTGATCTCGACGGGAATCCAGCGCAGCTCACTCCTGGAGCGTTCGTCGCCGGAAATCCGGCTATGCACGCGTGGCTGCTGAATACGGTGAGGCGCGCCAACATGGGTGGAAAGGACTGAATGAAGCTGGTCGAATGCGTTCCGAACTTCTCCGAGGGTCGCCGTTCGGAGGTCGTCAGCGCCATCCGCGACGCAATCGCCGCGGTAAAGGGCGTCTCGGTGCTCGATGTGTCTTCCGATGCTTCACACAATCGATCGGTGATCACTTTCATCGCGCCGGTTGACAATGCAGTGGAGGCTGCGTTCGCCGGCATCAGGGTCGCAGGAGAGGAAATCGATTTGTGCAAACATTCCGGCGAGCATCCGCGCATTGGCGCGACCGACGTCGTGCCTTTCATTCCCCTCGAAGGATCCACGATGGAGGATTGCATCGCTCTCGCCCGCGCACTCGGCGAAAAGGTAGGACGGGAGCTGAAGATTCCGGTTTACCTCTACGAACGCGCGGCAACGACTCCAGCCCGTGAGAATCTCGCGGAGGTTCGCCGTGGAGAATTCGAGGGATTGCGCGAGGAGCTGGGAAAAAATCCGGCCCGCAATCCTGACTTCGGCCCCGCCAAGATCCATCCCACCTGCGGGGCGATCGCGATCGGGGCGCGACCATTTCTAGTCGCCTACAACGTGTACCTCGGCCCCGCCTCGAATCTTCAGATTGCGAAGAGCATCGCCAAAGCAGTCCGCGGATCGTCCGGTGGCTTCAAGTACGTAAAAGGTCTCGGACTTGAGGTCGACGGTCAGGCCCAGGTGTCGATGAACCTGGTCGACACCGAGAAGACTCCACCTCATGTCGTCTTCGATTTCATAAAGATGCGGGCCGAGGCACAAGGAGCGCAGGTAACCTGGAGCGAGATCGTGGGGCTCGTGCCCGAACGAGTTCTGTTCGAGACTGCCGTGAGTCATTTGCAGCTCAAGCAATTCACGCCCGCGCAAGTCCTCGAACGCCAGGTGCGCGAGGTAATCAGCGGCGGCGAAAGCGTGAGTGGATTTCTTGCCTCTATCGCATCATCGAATCCGGTGCCGGGTGGAGGAAGTGTCGCCGCTCACGCCGGCGCCCTCGCGGCAGCGCTCACGCAAATGGTCGCGGCCCTCACCATCGGAAAAAAGAAGTACGCCCCCGTCGACGCGGAAATGAGGGAAGTTGCTCTCCGAGCAGCCGCACTTGGCAATCAGCTCGCAGCACTCGTCAAGCGCGACGCTGAGGCGTACGCCCGTGTTTCGGAAGCGTACAAGCTACCAAAGGAGCCCGCCCAGGCGGCAGCTCGTCGCAGCGAAACCGTCACTAATGCGCTGCTAAAAGCAGCCGAGGTGCCGCTCGAAACAGCGCGTGCAGCAGTTGAAGTCGCGCAGCTTGCTGCGGTAGTAGCCGAAAAAGGAAACCCGAACGCGATGACGGACGCAGGCGTTGCCGGGCTCCTGGCTCACGCAGCGGCGAAAGGCGCCGCGTACAATGTGCGCGTCAACGTGCAGGCGCTCGACGACAAATCGAAGGGACAATCACTTGCACGCGACGCCGAGCAGCTCGTGAAAAAAGCCGGCGAGCTCGCCGAGCGGGCGACATCGATTGTAGAGCGGGCGCTCTCCAGCTGATGCTTAGCGGGTGAGAACTCGCGGCCCGTTCTCAGTTATCGCGATCGTGTGCTCGAAGTGCGCCGAGCGGCTGCCGTCAGCACTCACCACCGTCCACCGGTCCGGCATCGTACGCGTCACCGGCTTCCCGACGTTAACCATCGGCTCAATCGCGATCGTCAGGCCTGGCTGAAGACGAACTCCTCGCTTGGGTTTTCCGTAGTTCGGTACCTGCGGATCTTCGTGGAAGCCGACGCCGATTCCGTGACCCACCAGATCACGCACGACGCTGAATCCCGCCGCCTCGACGACACCCTGCACCGCGGCGCCGATGTCGCCGATGTGATTTTCCGCGGTCGCCGCTTCGATACCCGCGCCTAACGCTTTCTTCGTAACGTCGAGCAGTCGCCTGGATTCAGGATCGATCTTTCCAACCGGCACTGTCGTGGCGGAATCCGTGTAGTAACCATCCAGTCTCACTCCGATGTCGATCGAGACGATGTCTCCCTCCTCGATCACTCTCTTCTTCGACGGGATTCCGTGGACGATCTCCTGATTGATCGATGTGCAAATGCTCGCCGGGAAATTGTACAGGCCCTTGAAGGCCGGCGTCGCACCGGGATGCGAGCGAATGAAATCATCGGCGATCTTGTCCAGATCCATCGTCGTCATGCCGGGACGCACACTCTTCTCGAGCAGGCTCACGGTCTCGGCGAGGATCTTGCCGCCGCGCGCCATGATCTCGATCTCACGCGGTGACTTGATTTGAATCATTTGCCCAACGCCTTCAGCGCGCGCGAAGTAACCGTGTCGACCGGCGCGTCGGCTTCAATGCGGAGAACGGGCATCTTATGGTCGCCATACCAGCCAATTACCGGCGACGTCTGCTTCCGGTAAACGTCAAGACGATTGCGAACTGCTTCCGGCTCGTCGTCTTTCCGTCGCACTAACCTGCCGCCGCACTTCTCGCAGGTGGATCCCGGCTCACGACCCATGTATGGAGTCTGGCAGCCTTCGCACACCGTGCGGGTGCTCAGCCGATTCACCAGTTCATCGTCCTCGACATCGAACAGCAAAACCTTGTCGACCTTCTTGCCGATCTCTTTAAGCATCGCGGCAAGCCCCTCGGCCTGCGGAACCGTGCGCACCGCGCCGTCCAGAATCGCGCCTTTCGCGGCCGCCGGTGACGTCATCACATCCTGAAGAATACCGAGAATGACGGAGTCCGGCACCAGATCGCCGCGGTCCATGTACGATTTTGCTTCGCGGCCACGTTTAGTGCCGTCACGCACAGCGGCACGAAGCACATCGCCGGTGGCGACTTTTGGGATGCCCAGCTTGGCGGAGAGCTTGTCGGCCTGAGTTCCCTTTCCCGCTCCGGGCGGCCCGAGCAGCACGATGATCATCCAGATACCCTGAAAAGATTCGGAGGAGCTTTTGGCTCCTCCGGAAAGAATCTAGTAAGTGCCGCCGCCGCTGCTGCGACCCCTGAATCGCACTCGACCCTTCTTCATGAAGCCGTCGTATTTCCGCAGCAGCAGGTGCTGGTTGACCTGCGCCATGGTGTCGAGCGCGACACCGACCACGATCAGCAGCGAGGTTCCGCCAAAGCGGAATGGAACGTTGATCGCGTCAGCGATGAACACTGGTAGCAGCGCGATGAACGTGAGGAACAGCGCGCCGGGGAAAGTGATGCGCGATACGACGTGATCGATGTACTCGGAGGTCCTTTGCCCCGGTTTGACGCCCGGAATAAAGCCACCCTGCTTCTTCAGGTTCTCCGAGATGTCGATCGGGTTGAAGATGATCGACGTGTAGAAGTACGTGAAGAAGACGATCAGGATCGCTTGCGACAGGTAGTACAGCGGGGTGCCCGGCGCGACCTTCTCGGCCCACTGGCTCGCAATCGGACTGCCGCTGAACTGCGCGATCGCGCCAGGAACGACGATGACCGATGACGCAAAGATGATCGGCATCACGCCGGCGGCGTTGACGCGCAGAGGGATGAAGTTCTTCGCGGCTTCTCTTTGACGCCCGCGCGCCATAGTGCGCTGCGGGATCTGAATCATGACCCGGCGCGCCGCCATCGTCACCGCAATCGTGCCGGCAACGACGCCGACCATTACGATACCGAGAACGACGAGCGAGAACGGACCAACCGCCTGCGTCTTGATGAAGCCAAAGGTGCCGAAAATTCCCGGCCAGAACCTTTCGACGATCGAGAAGAAGATGATCAGCGACGCGCCGTTTCCGAGCCCTCTCTCCGTGATCTGCTCACCGAGCCACATCACGAATATCGCGCCGGACGTGAGCACGAGCACCATCTGCAGCTTGAACCCGAACCCTGGGTTTATCACTGCGCTCTCCAACGACGACGTGAAGAGCGCGAATCCCCAGCCCTGAATCGCGGCGAGGACTACAGTGATGTAGCGCGTCCACTGCGTCACGCGCTTTCTGCCCTCTTCGTCCTTTTGCATCTTCTCGACCGTCGGGATCACCACACCGGCGATCTGCATGAAGATGCTGGCCGAGATGTAGGGCATAATGCCGAGTGCGAATACCGTCGCGTGCGAGAGTCCGCCGCCCACGAACAGATCGTACAGTCCGAGCAGACCGCCCTTGCCTTTGTTGGCGAAGAAATCGGTCAGCGCGACGACATCGACGCCCGGCGCTGTGATGTGTGCGCCGACTCTGTAAATCACGAGACAGATGAACGTGAAGACGATCTTGTCCCGCAACTCCGGCGTGTTGTAGATGTTGCTTACTGCCGCCGCTGGGGCTGATTGCGCCATTTAGCTCTCTACCCGGCCTCCGGCCGCTTCGATTTTCTGCCGAGCGCTCGCGCTCATCTTGACACCGCGCACAGTGACACCCTTGGCGGTATCGCCGTTCGCCAGAATCTTGGCCGGACCTTTTCCTCTGCGAATCAGTCCTGCTTCGATCAAGGTCTCTTCTGTCACCTCAGCACCCTTCGGCAGTCTGGCAAGGTCGTCGAAACCGACGACCTGATTCTCTACCCGAAAGATATTCGTAAAACCACGTTTCGGTACACGACGAGTGAGCGGCATCTGACCGCCCTCGAACCGAGGCTTGCCGCCCCCGTGACCGTGATGACCCGAGCGCGCCTTGATACCCTTGTGTCCCTTGCCGGAAGTTTTACCAGTGCCTGAGCCCGGACCGCGCCCGAGTCTCTTGCGATTCCGGTGCGATCCCGGCGCGGGAACCAGATTGTGCAGGCCGATCTTCTCGACAGCCGTTTTCGTTTTCGTAGCCACTCGTTATTCCTCTACCGGCGTCACTTCGACGAGGTGACGCACGTGCTTGATCTGTCCGCGCAGCGCGGGTGAATCCTGCTTGATCACCTCAGACTGGTGATTACGAAGCCCAAGGGCTTCGAGCGTAAGCCGCATCCGCCACGAGTGGCCGATGCCGCTTCTCACCTGCTTGATGCGAACCTTGCCCTTGGTGATGGTTTCTTTCGCGGTCGTCTTCGGCCCGCGCGTTCTCCACCAGACGTGTGTTCTAGGCATGTGCCACCGCTTCCTTCGACTTGGCGCGTGAGCGGTAGCCGAGGCTCGAGACCTCGATGCCGCGCTCGCGCGCGATCTGCTCGACGGTCGTCAGCTGCTGAAGTCCATCCAACGCCGCCAGCACCATATTGTGTGGATTGGTCGAGCCGAGGCTCTTCGTGAGGATGTCGGCGATGCCCGCGCACTCCATGATCGCGCGCACGGCTCCGCCGGCAATCACGCCTGCACCCGGCGCGGCTGGCTTCATCAGAACTTTGCCCGCGCCATGCGAGCCGACGACTTCGTGCGGAATCGTTCCGCCAGTCATCGGGATCGCGACCATGTTCCTGCGCGCTCCATCGACAGCTTTGCGCACAGCCTCAGACACTTCGTTGGCTTTCCCGGTCGCGAAACCAACACGACCCTGCCCATCTCCCACCGCGACGAGCGCGTTGAAGGAGAAGCGGCGTCCGCCTTTCACGACCTTCGCGACGCGATTGATCGCAATAACGTTCTCGACGAGCTCACTGCCGCCGTCTCCGCGTCCACCCTCGCGATCGCGTGACTTACCGTCGCGACGTCCTGAGCGACCTCCGCCCTGGCCACCCCCCCCTTCACCGCGCGCGCCGCCTTGTCCGCCTGCACCACGTCCCCGGCCAGCCCCGCCACGTCCGCCACGTCCGCCGGCGCCGCCGCCGCTGCGCGCGCCACGCGGTCGCTCCTGAGCCGGTTGCTCTGAAGGCGATGCCGCCGACCCTGATTCGGGATTCTCGTTCTCAGCCATTTATCAAAACTCCAATCCGCCCTCGCGGGCTCCGTCGGCTACGCCTTTCACGCGGCCGTGATATTTGTATCCAGCTCTGTCGAACACAACGCGCTTGACGCCGGCATCCTTTGCCTTGGCGGCGATACGCTTTCCAACTTCCACCGATCGCTCAGTCGGCTTTCCCGAAAGACCCGAGTCGGTCACCGTCATCAATGTGCGCTGCGCGGTGTCATCCACCAGCTGCGCGTAGATGTGCTTGATCGAACGATAAACCACCAGTCGTGGCCGCTCTGCACTGCCAACCACTTTTTTGCGCAGGCGGAAATGACGACGCGTGCGAAGCTGATCGCGAGACTTTGGTCTGGCCATTTTCGGCATTACTTGGCTCCCACCTTACCAGCCTTACCAGCCTTACGACGGATCTGCTCTCCAACGTACTTGACTCCCTTGCCCTTGTACGGCTCAGGTGGACGAAGGCTGCGCAGCTCCGCAGCGACCTGACCCACGACTTCCTTGTTCGCGCCCTCGATGACGATCGATGTCGGCTGAGGTGCGGTGAGCTTGATTCCTTTCGGCGCTTCATACTTCACGGGATGCGAAAACCCCAGAGCGAGCTGCAGCCCGTACGGGCGCTGCTCCGCCTTGTAGCCGACTCCAATCAGCTCGAGCTCCTTTCTGAAGCCCTTGGTAACTCCCTCGATCATGTTCGCGACCAGGGTACGACTCAGTCCGTGTAGCGCCTTGTGATTCGATTCATCCGACGGACGCTCGACCACGATCTGACCATCCTTGAGCGAGACCGTCAGGTCGGGATGGAGCGTGCGCTCCAATTCGCCTTTGGGTCCCTTCACGTGGACAGCGTTGCCCTCCACCTTCGCGGTCACGCCCTTCGGGACGATTACCGGATGCTTTCCAATTCGTGACATCTGCCTCTATCTCCCTACCAGACCAGGGCGAGGAGCTCGCCGCCGGTGCGTGCCTGTCGCGCCTGACGATCCGACATCACTCCCTGTGATGTGCTCAGAATCGCCATGCCGAGCCCGTTCCGTACTCGCGGGATCTCCGTTACCGCGACGTACTTCCGCAGTCCCGGTGTGGAGATGCGACGCAGCTCGCGAATCACCGGCTGGCCACCCTGCGCGTATTTCAGCACGACGCGCAGCATCTGCCTTCCGTTTTCGGTATCGAGCGTCTTGTAGTCCTGAATGAAGTTGTTCTCCTTCAGGATCTTCGCGATCTCCACCTTCAGCTTCGAGACCGGCATGTCCACGCGACGGTGCTTCGCCCCGCAGGCATTGCGGATGCGCGTGAGCATATCGGCTATCGGATCGGTCATACTCATTAAATAATTTTCCTCTCTCCTACCGTATCCCGTTGCCGGGACTCGTAGAAATGAATGGTTACCAGCTTGCCTTGCGGACGCCGGGGATGTAGCCCGCCAGGGCCTGCTCCCTGAAACAGATTCTGCAGAGGCCGAACTTTCTCAAGAATGCGCGGGATCTTCCGCACCGGCCGCAGCGGTTATGCTGTCGCACCTCGAACTTCGGTTTCCGCTTGCTCTTCTCTACCATGGCTTTACGCGCCATTACAATCTCTCTCGCTGTTGGTTGACTACTGCTGCGTTATGATCGGCTTCTCTTCACCACGGAAGGGCATTCCGAGCTCGCGCAGCAGCGCGAATGCCTGGTCGTCCTTGTTCGTTGTCGTGACGAAGGTGATGTCCATTCCGTGAATCTGCTCGACCATGTCGTAGTTGATCTCAGGGAAGATCATCTGCTCCTTGACGCCGAGCGAGTAGTTGCCGCGTCCATCGAATGAGCGCGTGTTAACGCCGCGGAAATCGCGAATCCGCGGGATCGCCACAGTGACGAATCGATCGAGGAACTCCCACATCCGCGCGCCGCGTAGCGTCACCGCGGCACCGATCTCCTGACCCTGACGGAGCCCAAAGTTCGCGATTGACTTCTTCGCTTTCTTTCGGAGTGGCCGCTGACCGGTGATGATGCTCAGCTCGAAGACGACGGTGTCGAGAATTTTCGGATTCTTGATCGCCTCGCCCACTCCGCAGTTGACCACGATCTTCTCCAGAGTCGGGATCTGGTGAATGTTCGTGAAGCCGAACTGCGACTTGAGCCGATCGCGCACTGTGTTCTCGTAATAAACGCGAAGACGCGGCGGCGGAACCGGCAGGTCCTTGCCGGCATGCTCGGCCTGAACCTGTGCCTGAACCTCACGCTTTTTTCCTTGCTTCTTCTCTTTCGTTGCCATTCTCTATTTCCTCGCTCAGCGCACGCGGGGAATCGGCTCCCCGTTTTTGACGCTGACGCGTTCCTTGGTTCTGCGACGCTCGATGTGTGTGGTATCGGTGTCGAACCGCGCTCTCGTTCTGGTCGGCTCGCCTGACTTTGGATCGAGTAGCATCACGTTCGAAGAATGCACCGGTGCCGGTGCTTCACGAATTCCCGACTGCTCCTCGGCCGTCCGCGCCTTGCGATGCATCTTCACGAGGTTGACGCCCTCGATGAGGACGCGACCCGTCTTGAGATACACGCGCAGCACCTTGCCTTCCTTGCCTTTCTCCTCGCCGCGCATGACGCGGACTGTGTCGCCTTTGGAGACGTGCAGCTGCATACGCTTGGAATTAAGGGCATGACGCGCGTGCAGCCGCTTCTTCGCCGTCTTTCTGTATTTCAGGATTCTCACTCTACAAAACCTCAGGAGCGAGGGACACAATCTTCATGTACTTCTTCTCGCGGAGCTCGCGCGCCACGGGTCCGAAGATACGGGTCGCACGCGGCTCACCCTGTTCGTTGATGATCACTACTGCGTTCTCGTCGAAGCGGATGTAGGAGCCGTCCTTACGGCGCGTCTCCTTCGCCGTGCGCACGACGACTGCGCGCGCAACGTCCGACTTCTTAACGGTGCCGTTCGGAAGCGCGTTCTTCACGGTGACGATCACGACGTCACCCAGCGACGCGTAGCGCCGGCGCGTTCCGCCCAGGACGCGGATCACGAGCGCCGTCTTCGCGCCCGAGTTGTCCGCTACCTTGACCACCGATTCCTGCTGGATCACTGGTCGTCTCCGTTAACGTGCACGTTCGATGATCTCGACCACGCGCCACCGCTTGTCCTTCGACAAAGGTCGGGTCTCCATGATGCGGACGGTGTCGCCCGTCTTGGCCTCGTTTTGCTCGTCGTGCGCTTTCAGCTTCTTGGTGCGACGGACCATTTTTCCGTACACCGGGTGCTGGACTCTGCGCTCGATCGAGACGACGACCGTCTTCTGCATTTTGTCGCTGACGACCATGCCGACCCGCGTCTTGCGCGAGGTCCGCTCGATCGCACCGCTTCCACTTTCCCTTCTCGCCAATTCAGCCATTAAGCCCTCTTACTCCTCTTCGCACGGTTGATCGCCGTGGCGGCTTTGCGCCCGCGTCTTCCCGTTACATGTCTGGCCTTCACTCGCGGCGGCTGTCCTTCTTGTGCCTCGGCGATGCCAATGATTTTTTCGCGCAGCACGGTTTTGAGCCGCGCCACATCTCTACGAATCACCCGCAGTCGAAGCGGGTCATCGAGGGTGCGCGTACCGGACGCGATGCGGAGATTGAATCTCTCCCTCTCCAGCTCGGCGATGCGGGCATTGATATCCGCTTCGCTCATCTCGCGTATGTCCTTAGCCAACATCGGTATGCGCCTCCTCACGTACCACGAACTTTGATTTCACTCCGATCTTCGCGGCGGCCAAAGCCATCGCCTTGCGTCCGATCTCGGGCGTTACTCCCTCGAGCTCGAACATCACCCGACCAGGCTTGACTACGGCAACCCATCCTTCCGGTGAACCCTTCCCTTTGCCCATGCGGGTCTCGGCCGGCTTCTTGGTGATCGGCTTGTCCGGAAAGATCCGGATCCAGACCTTGCCACCGCGCTTGATGTGGCGCGTCAGTGCGACACGCGCCGCCTCGATCTGCCGGTTGGAAACCCAACCCGGCTCGATCGCCTTCAATCCGTAGTGTCCGAACGAGACTTCATTGCCACGCGTGGCCAGTCCTTTCGTCCTGCCCTTGAATCTCTTTCTGAACTTTACGCGCTTGGGACTAAGCACCTTGCAATCTCCTTAGACGCCAGTCGAGTAAGTCTTGCCGCGGCGATCTTCGACGATCTCGCCCTTGAAGATCCAGACCTTCACACCGATGGTGCCGAAGGTCGTCTTCGCGGTAGAAGTCGCATAGTCGATGTCCGCGCGCAGCGTGTGGAGAGGCACACGACCCTCGTGATATCCCTCGACGCGCGCGATCTCGGCGCCGCCGAGACGGCCGCCGCACTTGATCTTGATGCCACCCGCGCCCATGCGCATCGCACTCTGTACCGCGCGCTTCATTGCACGACGGAACGAGATGCGCTGCGCCAGCTGGTTCGCGATGTTGTCGGCGACTAGCTGCGCGTCGAGCTCGGGACGCTTGATCTCCTCGACGTTGATCCCGACTTCCTTGCCGGAGAGACGTGTGAGCTCGTCACGGAGCTGATCGACTTCCGCGCCTTTCTTGCCGATGACGACGCCCGGACGACCCGTGTGGATCGTGACGACGACCTTGCCGGGCTTCCGCTCGATGCGAATGTCGGCAATCGCCGCATGACCGAGACGCGCCTTCAGATACTTGCGAAGAAGCTCGTCCTCACGAAGCAGCGCTGGAAAATCGCGGTTCGCGTACCACTGCGATCTCCATGTCTTGGAGATGCCGAGGCGAAATCCGATCGGATGTGTTTTCTGACCCATTAACGTTTACTCCCTGAAGAGCTAGAAGCCCGTGCGGTCGACCGCTCAGCACTGCGTGCGGAGCGCAAAGCGCGAAGCTTCTCTTCGCGTGCGTCGAGAACGATCTCGACGTGACTGGTTCTCTTTCTGATCGGAGTCGCGCGACCCTGCGCTGCCGGCATGAAGCGGCGGAGCGCCGGACCCTCGTTCACGATTGCGTGCCTGATATAGAGCGTATCGACGTCGATCGACTCATTCCCCTCTCTCGACTTGAACTCGGCGTTCGCGACGGCGGAGTTGAGAACTTTCTCGATCTGCTTCGCGGCGTGCTTCTTGGAAAAGCGCAGCAGACCCAGCGCTTCGTTCACATCCTTGCCGCGGATCTGATCGATGACGAGGCGCATCTTGTACGGCGACTGCCGAGTCGTGCGCTGGATGGCGCTCGAAACCCCTTTTTTCTCCGCGGCGTGACGCGCCGCGCGGATTCTCGATCTCTCGCTCACTTGCGGCGCCCGTGTGGCCGCGGAAGAGACGAGTCGGTGCGAACTCACCGAGCTTGTGACCCACCATGTTCTCAGTGACGTACACCGGGATGAATTTGTTGCCGTTGTGAACCGCGAAAGTGTGACCGACGAAATCGGGCACGATCGTGCTCGCGCGCGCCCAAGTCTTGATCACCCGCTTTTCGTTCCTGCCGTTCATCGCCGAGACTTTCGTCATCAGCGCGTTTTCGACGTAGGGACCCTTTTTAATACTTCTTGCCATAGCCGATTCTCAGAATTGGTTGCCGATTACTGGGTTGCTTTGCCGCGCTTCCGTCCGCGGACGATCAGGCGCTGCGATGGCCTATGCTTGTTGCGCGTCTTCACGCCTTCCTTGTTGCCCCATAGGTCAACGACGTTGCGCCCGCCGCGAGTACGACCACCGTGCGGGTGATCGACCGGGTTCATTACTTCACCGCGAACCTTTGGACGCTTGCCGAGCCAGCGACTTTTGCCCGCTTTACCATGCGACATCAGCTCATGCTCGGCGTTGCCAACCGTGCCTATGGTCGCGAGGCAGTTCCCGTGAATCATGCGCACTTCGCTGGAAGCCATTCGAAGCGTCACGTAATCGCCTTCCTTGGCGACGACCTCGAGCGCGGTGCCGGCGGAGCGCGCCATCTGGCCACCCTTGCCCGGCTTGAGCTCGACGTTGTGCACATCGGTACCGAGCGGGATCTCCCTCACTGGAAGAGCGTTGCCGACGCGGCTGTCGGAGCCGGGTCCGGAAACGATCTTGTCGCCGACGGAAAGTCCCTTGGGGTGCAGGATGTATCGCTTCTCGCCGTCCTCGTACTCGACGAGCGCGATGCGCGCGGTGCGGTTCGGATCGTACTCGATCTCACGCACAGTTGCGGTCATGCCGAACTTGTTGCGCTTGAAGTCGATGATCCGGTACATGCGCTTGTGACCGCCGCCGATGCGACGCATGGCGATGTGACCGTGATTGTCGCGGCCGCCTGACTTGGTCAGCGGCTCCATCAGCGATTTCTCGCCGTGGCTCCGCGTGATCTCCGAGAAATCGGAGACGCTGCGGAACCGCGAGCTCTTGGTGACAGGCTTGAATTGACGAATGCCCATTTCCTATGCCTCGAAGATTTCGATCGAGTCACCGTCTTTCAGGGTGACAATCGCTTTTTTCCAGTGTGGACGACGTCCAACCGTCTGACCGACGCGACGATCCTTGCCGCGGTGGTTCGAGGTCCAGACGCCCGTGACCGTCACGTTGAAGAGCTCCTCGATCGCTTTTCTGATCTGAGTCTTCGTCGCTTCCGGGTGCACGCGGAACGTGTACTCGCCGCGGTCCTGATACGCCGCCGAGGTCTGCTCGGTGACAATCGGAGTGACGACTGTACTTGTTATGGAAGGCATTAATTACGTCCTTTCTTCTTACCAGCCGATTTCTTTGCGGCCGGCTTCTTGGTTTTCGCCTTTGCCTTCGGCTTGGCTGCCCTGGATTCCTGAGCGGCAGTACGAGTTGCTTTCTTCGCGGTCGCCCTTCTGGTCGCAGCCTTTTCAGCCTTGGCCTCCGCCTTCGCAGCGCCGCGCGACTTCCCCTCGGGCTTCGGCCTTGCCCCCCGTGCCTTCTCTGCTACGCTCTCGAGCTGGTAGCCGAGCGCGCTCGACTCGACGAGGACGACATCGGACCAGAGGATGTGGTAACTCGACGAGGACGACATCGGACCAGAGGATGTGGTACGTCGAGACATCGGCGTACGGCATCACGTGAGTCCGCTGCAAGTTGCGACCGCTCAGAAAGACATTTTTCTTGAGGCCGTCCGTAAGAATCAGAACTTTCTTATCCGTCACGCCGAGCGCACCGAGAAGCGAGACCAGTTGCTTGGTGCTCGGCACTTCGTAATTGAAGTTGTCGATTACGATCAGCGCGTCCTCACGGGCGCGCGCATTGAGTGCACTCTTGCGAGCGAGCGCACGAATCTGGCGCGGAACCGTTTGGTCGTACTTCCGTCCAGTCGGACCAAATACTGTACCGCCTCCCACCCATTGCGGCGCGCGACGCGAACCCTGACGTGCGCGTCCGGTCCCCTTCTGCTTCCACGGCTTCTGGTTGCCGCCGGCGACGAGGCCGCGCGTCTTGGTATACGCGAGCCCGAGCCGCTGATTCGACAGGTACGCCTTAACAGCCTGATGCATCACCGGCATGTTGATCGTGCCGTCGAACGTGTCGCCCGGAAGATCCACGCGATCACGCTCGGTTCCGCCCGATGTGTACGCGACTGCCTTTAGCGTTGAATTCGTAGTCTCTGCCATGATTAGCCTTGCTTCTTCACCAGCACGATCCCGTTCCTGGGACCGGCAACTGAGCCGCGGATGTAAAGGAGATGGCGCGCCGTATCCACGCGCTCGACACGAAGGTGCGTCTGCGTGTGGCGCTCGGCGCCGTAGTGACCTGGCATTCTCTTGCCCTTGATGACACGCGACGGATCGGTGCCGGGGCCAACGGAGCCGGGACGACGGTGCTTGGTGTTGCCGTGCGTGTTGGGACCGCCGTGGAATCCGTGGCGCTTCACGACGCCCTGAAAGCCGCGACCTTTGGACGTGCCTGTCACCTTGACCTGCTCGCCCGGAGCGAAGATTTCGACCGTCACCTTGTCGCCAAGATTGTAAGTCGGGACGTTTTTCTTGTTCTCGGCCAGCTGCGCGTCGTCGAGACGAAAGCTGCGCAAAACCAGCGGTGCGACGCTCAAACCAGCCTTCGCCGCGTGACCGACTACAGCTTTGTGCGCGCGACGGCCGCGTGGCGTGCGCTCGCCTTTCTTCGACTCGCGCGCGTGCCGCTTCTCGCCGAAGCCGAGCTCGACCGAATCGAACCCGACCTGATCCTTCTTCAGGATTTTGGTCACCGAGTTCGGAGTCGCCTCCACAACGGTGCAAGGGATCTGCTGTCCCTCCTCATTGAAGACCTGGGTCATCCCCAGCTTTCTGCCGATGATACCGATCATTGATTCCTCTAATTAGTCAGCAGTCCGCAGTAGTCGTTGGCCGCGACTACTCGACCTTGATCTCGACGTCGACGCCCGCAGGAAGATCGAGCTTGGTAAGCGCGTCAACTGTTGCTGCGCGCGAATCCAGGATATCGATCAGCCGCTTGTGTGTCTTGAGCTCGAACTGCTCCCGCGACTTTTTGTCGACGTGCGGCGAGCGGAGCACGGTCCATCTCTTCGTCTTTGTCGGCAAGGGAATCGGACCACTCACCTGCGCACCCGTCTTCTCGGCCGTACGGACGATGTCCGCTGAAGCCTGATCGATGACGGCGTGGTCGAACGCCTTGAGCCGAATTCGAATTCTTCCTGCCATAACTTTCTCTCGCGTGTAAGTCGCGTTGATTAGTTGAGAATCTTGGTAACTACGCCAGCTCCGACGGTTCTGCCGCCTTCTCTGATGGCGAACCTAAGGCCTTCATCCATTGCGATCGGTGTGATGAGCTCGATCGTCATCTGGACGTTGTCACCAGGCATCACCATCTCCATTCCCTCAGGCAACTCGACACTTCCAGTCACGTCGGTCGTTCTGAAGTAGAACTGGGGCCTGTAACCCTTGAAGAACGGCGTGTGCCTGCCGCCTTCCTCTTTCGTCAGGACGTACACTTCGGCGTTGAACTTGGTGTGCGGAGTGATACTCCCAGGCTTGGCCAGCACCATCCCACGCTCCACGTCGCCCTTGTCAATTCCACGAAGCAAGAGTCCGACGTTGTCACCTGCCTGGCCGTCGTCCAAGAGCTTCCTAAACATTTCAACGCCAGTGATGACGGTCTTCTTCTCAGAGTTGAAGCCGATCAACGCCACTTCCTCTCCAACCTTGATCTTCCCCTTCTCGATTCTG
>WNGL01002982.1_pt1 | contig 20800 bp, 21 predicted proteins | sample 5400591 | NCBI WGS metagenome assembly WNGL01 (sample SAMN13153377, study PRJNA577476) | soil metagenome | isolation source: 80 cm soil or saprolite under Garry oak tree replicate 1 | place: USA:California | collected 2016-06-15 | reverse complement strand
CGGGTCATCGCCAGCAACAGCGCTGGCGACTCCTCTCCCTCCAACGTGGCCTCGGCCACCACCCCGGCCGCGCTGACCTACAGCCAGTCGCCGCAGGGCAGCTGGGTCGGCACCTATGGCGCTGACGGCTATGACCTGCTGGGCTGGAATGTGAGCAGCGACCTGGCCTCGCTGCCCAGGTGCAGCCTGGTCGTGGATCAGGGGACTCGCTTCCAGTGGGTCAGCTCGACCACGTCGGTCCAGGCCCTGGAGAGCCCTGACACCACGACTCGACTGGCCGCGACCATCTACGACCCCAACCAGGTCCGCCTCCACCTCACCTTCCCGGCCGCCTACAGCGGCACGCTCCACCTCTACGCCCTCGACTGGGAGGGTGCCGGCCGGCGGGAGGCCATCAGCGTCAACGACGGCTCCGGAACGCGGACCGCCAACATCGCGACCGACTTCTCGCAGGGCGCCTGGGTCAATGCCCCGATCACGGTCGCCGCGGGCGGTACGGTAACCATCACCGTGACCCGGGTCGCCGGACCCAACGCGGTCCTGTCCGGCGTGTTCCTGGGCTGACGAACTCTCCCTAAGAGCTCCGATCCAGGATCGTGATCAAGTTGCGGGCTGACACCAGGCCAATGGGCTTGCCGGCCTTGTTCACGACCGGCAGGTGCCTGACGCCCAGTCTCATCATCTTCACCGCAACCATGGCGACGTCTTCATCCGCATCGACCGTGGCCGGGTCAGCAGTCATGACGACATCGGCCCTGACCTGCTGCGGGTCCACGCCGTCTGCGATGGCCCGCACCAGGTCCCTCTCAGTGATGATCCCCACGAGCCGACCCTCCGAGATCACGGCAGCGGAATCCGAATCGTCCGTTCGCATCTGCCGAGCCACCTCGGCGATTGTCGCCTCAGGATCGATCGCCAGAAGACGTCCGGGCGGAAGCTCCCTGACCTTCACTTTCACTCCACCTCGTAATTCATGGGAACCATCCGCTGCGAGCTCTTCGGAGGCCGGTTGTAGCTGCGCTTTTGTCGCGCGGGGAGCTGGATGTCTTCGTGAGGGACCCCCTCATGCGGGATCAAGGACAGAAAGTGGCTCATCAGGTTGAGATGCGCCGCACGTTTGTTGTCCGTCTCGACCACGTGCCACGGAGCGTCCTTGATGTCGCAGTACGCAAACATCTGATCCTTCGCCTCCGAGTAATCGACCCATCTTGCGCGCGCCTGCATGTCCATTGGACTCAGCTTCCAGCGCTTGCTCGGATCGTTGATGCGCGCCAGGAAGCGGCGCTCTTGCTCCTCGTCGCTCACGGAAAGCCAGTACTTGATGAGAACGATTCCCGAGCGGACCAGCATCCGCTCGAATTGCGGGCACGTCCGCATGAAGTCGTCGTATTCCTCATCGGTGCAGAAGCCCATGACGCGTTCAACCCCGGCCCGGTTGTACCAGCTGCGGTCGAAAAGAACCATCTCGCCGGCCGACGGCAGATGGGCGATGTAGCGCTGGAAGTACCACTGGGTCCGCTCCCGCTCGGTCGGTGCGGGAAGCGCAACGACTCGAACGTAACGAGGGTTTAGCAAAGCAGTCATCCGCTTGATCACACCGCCCTTGCCGGCGGTATCGCGACCTTCGAACAGGACGACCACCCGCAGGCCACGATGTCGGATCCACTCCTCGAGTTGGACCAGCTCCACCTGGAGGCGGCGAAGCTCTTTGTCGTATTGCTTTCGAGAAAGGACGGCCTTTCGCAACGCTCGCTTACCGTCTTTCTTGTGCCTTACCTTCGCGGCCGGTGGCATCTTGCAGCAGCAATGTAACAAGCGCTCGGCGAGGGTGCCGCCCCGCTCCCCATGGATAGCGAACGTCTGACGCCCAACGTGCGGAATTCCAAGAGCTGAGACGCACGCCTGGCGTCAAACGTGCGAAATTGGGCCGAGTTGCTCGATGTTCTTACACACGGGAGGGCGGCATGAAGATCACATCACGCTCGGACGCGACAAAGAGCCTCAAGCCGGCAGATCCGGCGCATTTCACGGGCACGGCTGGTTTGCATGAGCTGATCCAGGCCTCACCGCAGACGTCGCACATGTTTGCCGCGGTGGTTCGGTTTGAAGCAGGAACCCGCAACCACTGGCATTCGCACTCGGGCGGTCAGCTGCTGCACGTTGTGGATGGCGAGGGTTGGGTCCAGGCCCGCGGGCAAGCCCCCCAGCGGATCCGCCCCGGAGACACGGTGACGGCAGATCCCGGCGAGGAGCACTGGCACGGTGCCGGCAGCAAGGAACCGATGGCACATCTCGCCGTCGCCGTTGGCGAGACGCGCTGGCTGAATGAGGCGGCCCAACCGCCTGACTAGCGCTCTCGCGCTCCGAGGGCACCAGCCGGGCTCGGGTAACAGGGCTCGGTATACCTGATGACCCTCGGCGGCAGGCGTCCCTCTGGGAGGTTTGTGGTAAACCGAATCTTCATCGCCCGGCTGGTATCAGCGCTGGGTTTACTCATCACCGCGTGTGGAACCTCGGGCTCGCCTAGCGCGGCGTCATCTCCCACCCCAGTTGTGTCCCCGGCAGTCGTCGTTGCGAGCGTGACCATCGCCGGAACCTCCCAGCAAGTCCTGACCACACCAAGTGGGTTGACCCTTTATTACCTGACCTCAGACACCACGAGCGCGCCCAAGTGCACCGCGGCTTGCCTGACGCACTGGCCGCCCCTGCTGTCGACCGGCCCGCTCGCTCTTCCGGCGGGCGTGACGGGAACGCTGACTGCGGTCCAGAACGCCAACGGGAATCAAGTCGCCTACAACGGCCACCTGCTGTACCAGTTTGCCAACGACAAGGCACAGGGCGACTCCAAGGGCGAAGGCATCAACGCGTTCGGCGGGACGTGGCACGCCGCCACACCCGGCCTCACCCCGATGTAAGGAGCTCTTTCTCCTCGACCGCCTGCTTTCTGGTGAAGTCGCGGCGGCGCCGTGCGATCGGAAGCCCAGCGGCTGCGACCGCGGCGAGCTCGACGACCTTCACCGCGAGGCCGACATAGTCGGCCTCGTGCACCTGAAGCGCGAAATAGAAGTAAGCCAGGACTGAACCGACGGGCAGCAGAACGGCGCCGAGCCTCCAGATCGACAGGCCTGCCATCGCAAAGATCACGGCCGCGATCAGCGCAGCGAAATACAGGCCGAAAAGCACCTGGCGTCGTGATTCGACAAGTGGAATCAGGACCAGATGCGCCCCGGCCGCGGCGAGCAGGAGCGGGATGGTGACTCGGGTGTCCCACCGCCCAAGCGGTACGCCCCTCGGGGTGGCGCGTCCATACACAGCACCAGCTATGAGCCCAGCTCCCGCGCCAACCACGAGACCAATGAGGGCTACCAGGTATTCGTTCACGAGCTGGATCGTCATGTCAGCGGTTGCACTCCTTCATGACAAGTAGCTAACGGCCGGGGTTACACCAGTAACCCGACAACCCGTGGGGTATCGGTGTCGTGATAACGACTTGGTGAACCAGGGCGCCCGGCTCATCCGGCGCGGGTCAGCCGGATCTCGACCTCGCGCTCGACGTAGGACCACTCCTCCGTCGCCCGCAGCATCCCGCACAGCTCGTCGAATGCGGCGGCATCACCGGCCGCAAATTCGAACCAGGTCAGAAAGTCGAAGGGTTCGCCCAGGTCTCGTGCATGGTGCAGCCGGCGCGCGATCCGGGGCAGGTACGGAAGGCTGGCGGCGATGTGGTGCGAGCGTTCCTCGAAGATCGCGCGCCGCGCATCTTGGGGCAGAACCCACCAAGCCGCCGATTTGCGGATCGGAATCAAGGCCGCAGCCGTTGAGGACGCGCGATCCAAGGGCGCTGACAGGGCAGTCAGCGCTTTCCGCTCTCGGGAGGTTGCGTAGAGATCGTGGCCGGTCACGCCGCGCAGGACCCACGACGCTTCGCGTGTGATCGCTACATCGTTGCTTCCTTCTAGGATCGCGACTCTCGCGACCGGTTGAAGAGATGGACCTTTAACCCCAACGACGCGATCGACTGACCAGCGTCCGCTCTTGCCGCCGACGAAAGTCACCAGCAGCGCATCCATCGACTTAGAGAAGCTCCAGGTCGCTGTGTTCGTCGGCAAGCGCACGCGGATCAGGCCGCGCCGCTCTTGCGATCAATCGACCGGCCGCCGCCATCTCACCGTGTTCATCCAGCTCCGGATCACCGCCTCGATTGAGACCTACCGCCGCCCGCAACACGCCGTCCACCAGGTAAAAACCCACGAGCTTTCGGTCTCTCGCCGAACCACGCACGATGAAGCGATCCCACTTGCGGACATGACCGGCGTACTCGATCTTGTGCTCGTACTGGTCCGACCAGAAGGTGTGCACGTAAGCGTAGGAGGCGTCTGAGCCCAGCATCGACCTGGCCGCGGCAGCGCCCTGTTTCTCGGCATTGTTGTAGTGCTCGACTCGAATGCGGCCGAACAGCGGATGAAGATGGTTGGCCACGTCACCCGCCGCGAATATTCCGGGCACGTTGGTCCGGCACGTGGCATCGACGAGGAGGCCGTTCTCAATGGCAAGTCCGGTTCCCTCGAATATCCTCACGGCAGGTTCAATGCCCACCGCTACGACCGCGAGGTCGCATTTCAGGTTGCGCCCTCCCCTGGTGATCGCGTTTTCGACCCGATTCGCGCCTTCGAACCGGACGACCTGATCGCCGGTCACCAGCTCCACGCCCGCGTCCCGATGGATAGCGCCCATCACCTCGCCGATCTCGGGTCCGAGCACCGATTCGAGCGGAGCCACGCCGGGCAGGACAGCGCTCACCCGCATGCCCAGCTGAGTAAGTGACGCGGCGACCTCAGAACCGATGAACCCCATGCCAACGACAAGCGCACGGGCGCCAGGGCGGACCGCTTGCCTGATCGCATCGCAGTCGGCCACCGTGCGGAGCTGGAAGATGCCGGGGAGGTCGGCGCCGGGCACGTCGAGTCGCCGGTTGTGGCCGCCCGTCGTGATCAGGAGCTTGCCGTACGAAACGGGCTTCGCGGCGTCGAGGTAGATCTGCCGCGCGTGAATGTCGATTCCGGTGGCGGTGCCGGCGAGGCGGTCGACGCGGTTGTCCTCATACCAATCTTCCGGGTTGACAAGCCAGCCCGCCAGCGTCTCTTCGCCGCGCAGGTACGTCTTCGAGAGCGGCGGCCGGCCAAAGGGCGGCGTGGGCTCATGGCCGATCAGGACGAGACGGCCGTCATAACCCTCCTGGCGGAGAGTTTTGGCCGCGACGCCTCCTGACATTCCAGACCCCAGGATGACGATCGCGTCGTCGGACACCAGGCCGATAGCGTCTCACGGTTTGGCCGATGGTAGATTTGAGGAGTTTTGGCGAGGAACAGCAGACTCAAGGCAGGGTCCGCCGAGAACCGCTGGCTGACGCTTGGTGAGGCTAGCACCACCCTCGGGGTCACCGCCAACACCCTCCGCCGCTGGGCCGATCGCGGCCAGATTCCCTCCTTCGTCACACCGGGCGGCCATCGTCGTTTTCTCGTCACCGCGGTCGAGTCGCTCGTCCCCACGGCTCGAACCCGACGTCCTGCCCTCGCCATCATGGGTGCATCGCCCGATCGGATGGCCCGCGCTTACCGGCGGGCGCGCCCTCTCGTCCGGACCGATGAGCACGCGGGCTGGATCTCCCGCCTCACCGAGGCCGAACGGAGCCGGTTCCGCGACCAGGGAACCCGGCTGGTCGGCGACCTCCTGGCCCATCTCGACGCCGACCGCGGCGAGGCGGCCGCCCTGCTCGCATCCGCCGAGCGCCACGCCGGCGAATACGGCGACGCGGCGGCTCGGCTCGGTGCGTCGCTGAGCGACACGGTCGAGGGATTCCTCCGCTTTCGCAAGCCGTTCGTCGACGAGCTCGCGGTCGTTGCGCGCCGGCGAAGTCTCGATACCCGTGAGGCAACCACCCTTTTGGCCGACGCCGAGTCGGCGCTTGATCGATTGCTCGTCGCGCTCATGGTCGGACATGGCGCCAAGGTGAGTACGGCATGAGCGAGCTGTGGGCGCTCACCGCCTCGGCGAGCGACGTCGATGCTGAGGCCCGCTCCGTTGCGGGCGGCGAAATCGATGCGTGGCTTGCGGCCGGAGGCTGCGGAGTCGCGCTGGCAACATGCCACCGGGTCGAGCTGTACGGATTCGGTGAGTCGCCCGGCCTTCAAGCGGTGCGGCTGACCGGCCGCCAGGCCGTCGCGCACCTGTTGCGAGTTGCGTGCGGACTCGAAAGCGTGATCGTCGGCGAGGATGAGGTGCTTCACCAGGTCCGGGACGCGTTGAAGCGTGCCCGGTCGAAGCAAGTTGTGGACCGGCGCCTCAACCGCGTCTTTGAGACTGCGATCGCAACTGGGCGCAAGGCGCGTTCTGGAAGAACCGAATCGAGTGGCAACCTCGCGCAGAGTGCGGTGGCATGGTTGCGGCGCCATGCCGAGATATCAGGTCGGTTGGTCGTGGTCGCGGGAGCAGGGCGCATGGGCACCGCCCTCGCGCATTCGGCGGCGGCGGCCGGTGCGGATGTCGTCATCGCCAGCCGTGATGCCAACAGGGCGGCACGGCTTGCACGCCTTTACTCGGGCCGTGGCGTTGACTTGCGCACGGGAGCTGAGCTGACCAGCCGAGCCGCCGGTGTCGCCGTCGCCCTCGGCGGGCGGTGGACCGAGCTCGAGCTGATGGCCGATTCCGACCTTCCTCCGATCGCGGACATATCGGCCCCTCAGGCAGTTCCCGATGCGGTGCGCCGGCGCATGAACGGGGGCTTCCTCGGTATCGACGATCTCTACCGCCGGAGCGGACCGCTGCCGGGCGCATATATAAAGGACGCGGAACGGCTCGTCGCCGCCAGGACGGCCGAGTACCTCGCGTGGATGGGCCGCGCATCGTGAAGATCCGGCTCGGCACGCGCGGATCGAGGCTGGCGCTGGCCCAGAGCGAGTGGTTTGCCGAGCGCCTACGCGCGGTGGGACACGACGTCGAGCTCGTGCGAATCGTCACGGAGGGCGACGTTCGTCCGATCGACACCGAACCGGGCGAAGGCATCTTCGTCGCCGCCATCTCGAGCGCGCTGACGCGGGGTGAGATCGATGTCGCGGTGCACAGCGCGAAGGACGTTCCGCTGGAGGACGAGCCGGACCTTGTGATCGCCGCCTACCCGGAGCGCGCCGATCCCCGTGACGCGCTGGTCACGAGATCGGGCTCAATGTCGATCACGACTCTGCCGGCCCACGCCACGGTGGGCACCGACAGCCCGCGGCGTGCCGGCTTCCTCCGTGCAGCGCGTCCCGACCTGCGCATCGTGCCGCTGCACGGCAACGTCGACACGCGATTGCGACGTCTTGACGCGGGCGAGGTCGACTCACTTGTGATCGCGTGCGCGGGCCTCGATCGTCTGGATCGCGGGAATCGCATCGACCAGCGTCTCGATCCAACTCTTGTCACGCCGGCGCCCGCGCAAGGGGCGCTCGCGATCCAGGCGCGCCGGTCCGACACAAACCTGATCAGGCTCCTGGCCGCCCACGACCAGCCCGACATCCGGGACGCCGTCGAGTCCGAGCGTCTAGTCCTGGCGGCGACCGGCGGCACCTGCCGCGCGCCCGTCGGGGCGTTGGTGTCGGTCGATGGGGATCGCTTCACGATGGTCGTCGGTGGCGTCAACAGCGACGGCACCGACCTCCGCGTCGAGTCAGTTCACGGCAATCGCTCGGACGTCATGGCGATGGCGGACGCCGCGGGGCGAAGGCTTGCCGGCGCGGTGATGCTTCGATGACCGTCATCCTCGTGACCAGGCCTGCGGGCACCGGCGATCCGCTGGTGGCAGAGCTCGAAGCCCGCGGCTACCGCGTGAGCGCGGTGCCCACCGTGGCTACGCGGCCGATTGCGGTGAAATGGCCCGACCTGGGCCTTTTCGACTGGATCGTCGTCACGAGCGCCACGGGTGTGCAGGCGCTGCCCGCAGTACCCCGCGGTCCCCGCTGGGCAGCTGTGGGCGAGTCGACGGCGAAAGCCCTGCGCGCGAGGGGCGCCAGGGCCGACGTCGTTCCGGCGGTGGCCAATGGAGCTTCCCTCGGCGAGTCGCTGCCCGATCCGGCCGGCGCCCGCGTGCTGGTCGTGAGGGCTTCCCTGGCCGGCGCCGACCTGCCGGCGCTGCTCCAAAAGCGCGGCGCGATCGTCGAGGAGATCACCGTGTACGAGACGGTCGAAGGTCCGGACGGGTCGGCCGAAGAACTGCATAAGGCACTGAGACCGCCGGGCGTCGCCGCGGTCGTGTTCGCGTCCGGCTCCGCCGTGCGGGGATTCGTCAAGCTTGGCGGTCAGACCGACCTGCCGGCGATCACGATCGGGCCGCGTACGACCGCTGTCGCGCGCGACCTGGGATTTACCGTGGTTGCTGAAGCCGTCGAGCCCGGCGTCCGGCAGCTGGCCGAGGCGGTGGTGCGAGCGATTCCAATCGAGGTGGGCACAGATGCGTGAGCTGATTTCCAAAACCGCGGTCACGGCGCCCGGAGCCGAGCGACCGCGGCGCCTGAGAACAAATGCCGCCCTGCGCGCGCTCGTCCGCGAAACGCGGGTCGACCCAGCTCAGCTGATCGCTCCGATGTTCGTGATCAACGGACACGACCAGCGCTATGAGATTCCCTCTCTGAAGGGGCACTTCCGGCTGACGCCCGACCTCGCCCTGCGCGAGGCCCATCGCCTCGCGGATCTCGGAATCGGTGGTGTCCTGCTTTTTGGCATCCCCGAATCCAAAGATCTCGAGGGCTCGGGCGCCGACGATCCGCGAGGCCCGGTGGCGGAGACGCTGCGCCGGCTGCGTCGCGAAGGACTGCCCATCGCGCTGGTGGCTGACGTGTGCCTGTGCGAGTACACGTCTCATGGCCACTGCGGAGTTCTGGATGGAGAGAAAGTCGACAACGACCGCTCGCTGCCGCGATTGGCGGCCGCCGCCATCGCCTACGCCGAGGCGGGCGCCGACCTCGTCGGGCCCAGCGCGATGATGGACGGCCAGGTCGCGGCGCTGCGTTCCGGGCTCGACGGCGCCGGCCTGGTCGACACCGCGATCCTGGCCTACGCGTCGAAGCAGGCCTCGAGCCTGTACGGACCCTTTCGCGAGGCGGCGGGATCCGCCCCGAGCTTCGGCGATCGCAAGTCGTACCAGATGGACCCCGCCAACGCACGCGAAGCGCTGCGCGAGATGGAGCTCGACGCCGCCGAAGGCGCTGACATCCTGATGGTCAAGCCCGCGATCACCTCCCTCGACCTCCTCGCGCGCGCGCGCGACCGCTTTGATCTGCCGCTCGCCGCGTATCAGGTCAGTGGCGAGGCCGCCATGATCGAGGCCGCCGCCGAGCGCGGATGGGTCAACCGGCGCGGCGCCGTGCTCGAGTCGCTCACCGCAATCGTTCGAGCGGGCGCAGGGATCGTCATCACCTATTTCGCCGCGGATGCGGCGAGCTGGCTCTCCTCGCCATTCGTGGGGCGATCAGTAGGCGCGTCCCACGCGTCCTCAACGGGCTTGTCCCGCAGGTGGCCTGAAGGGCCGGAGGGGACAGTGGAATCCCCTTCCACCAACCAATGACCGAGAGCCTCTATGTGCACGCGCTCGCCCTGGGGCTGGATAGCGCGTGGCGGCGCCAGTCTCGCGATGAGCGCTGCCGCTCGGCGGAGGAATTCTGCGCCGCCGTGACCGCCGATTCGGAGGTCACAACGTTCACCTACTCGATGATCGGGCTCAAAGCCGGCGTGGACATGCTGTTGTGGAGCCTCTCTCCATCCCTGGACGCGCTCGAGCAAAAGAGCGCCCGTGCGCTGCGGTCGGGCATGGGCGCGTGGACGACGGCGCGTCACAGCATGCTGGGGATCATCAGGCCGTCTCAGTACGTCAAGCGCCCGACGCCTCAGGAGCAATCGCTGTTCAGCGGCGAGCGATCGTCCTACCTGATCGTCTATCCATTCACCAAGAGCACCGATTGGTACTTGCTCACGCAAGAAGAACGTCAAAAGGTGATGAACGAGCACATGAAGGTCGGGCACCGCTATCAGCAGGTGCGCCAGCTGCTGGCCTACTCGTTCGGCGTCGATGACATGGATTTCCTGGTCGCTTATGAAACGGATGACCTGCCGGCGTTCGGCGAGCTGGTGCGCGAGCTGCGGGGCACGGAGAGCCGCCGGTCGACGATTCGCGACACGCCCATCCTGACCGGGATCCACCGGCCGGTCGACGAGATAGCCCGGCTGCTGGGCGCTGAATGACTGTCGCCGCCAGCCTCGACTGGCGCGAGCGCGCCGCCACGCTGTTTCCCGGCGGCGTGAACAGTCCGGTCCGGGCCTACCAGGCGGTCGGTGGCGAGCCGCCTGTTTTATTGCGCGGCAAGGGCCCGTTCGTCTGGGACGAGGCGGACCGGCGCTACATCGACTACGTCGGCGCGTTCGGCCCGCTTCTGCTCGGTCACGGAAACCAGGCGGTCGCGGAGGCGATCGCGACGGCGGCAGTCATGGGTGGCCCGTTTGGCGTCACAGGCCCCGGCGAGGTCCGTCTGGCCGAGATGATTCGCGCCCGGATGCCTTCGGTCGAGCGGCTCAGGTTCGTGAACAGCGGAACAGAGGCCGCGATGAGCGCGCTCCGTGTCGCCCGGGCCGCCACGGGCCGTGATCTGATCGTGAAGTTCGAGGGCGGATATCACGGCCACGCCGACTCCCTTCTGGTCGCGGCCGGTTCGGGCGCCGCCACGCTCTCGATTCCAGGCAGCGCCGGCGTGACGCAGTCCGTGGCGGCGCAAACGCTGGTCGCGACCTACAACGACCTGGCCTCGGTCGAGGCACTGCTCCGATCGCATCCACGCCAGGTAGCCGCCGTCATCGTCGAGCCCGTCGCGGCCAACATGGGAGTGGTGGCGCCACTCGCTGGATTTCTGGCTGGGTTACGCAGGTTGACCACGCGAGCCGGTGCGCTGCTGATCTTCGACGAGGTGATCACGGGTTTTCGGGTCGCCCCGGGAGGAGCTCAGGAGCTGTACGGAGTGCGGCCAGACCTCACGGTCCTGGGCAAGATCATCGGTGGCGGCCTGCCCGTGGGAGCGTACGGCGGACGAGCCGACCTGATGGACCTTGTCGCCCCGTCGGGCCCCGTGTACCAGGCGGGCACGCTGTCGGGACATCCGGTGGTGATGGCGGCGGGGGAGACGACCCTCATGCAGCTGACTCCAGATGCCTACGCGAAGATCGAAGAAGAGTCAGCACGACTGGAAGCGGGCCTTGAGGTGGATGGCGCGTGCGTCGCGCGGGTCGGGTCGCTCCTGACCCTGTTCTTCCGCGAACAGCAGCCTCGGAATTTCAGCGAAGCGAAGACGTCAGACACGAGAGCCTTCGCGCGCTTCTTCCATTCGATGCTGGACGTTGGCGTGGTTCTACCGCCATCCCAATTCGAGGCGTGGTTCGTATCCGCCGCGCACGACAGCTCGGTGATCGATGCCACGCTCGAGGCGGCTCGGAGATGAGCCGATTTCTCAACGCGGCGCGCCGTCAACCGGTCGACGTGACACCCATCTGGCTCATGCGCCAGGCAGGCCGTTCGCTGCCCGAGTACCGCAAGCTGCGCGAGCGGTGGACTCTCGCTGAGATCGTCGCCCAACCCGAGCTGTGCGCCGAGGTCACGCTCCAACCCGTGCGCCGGTTGGGTGTCGACGCCGCCGTGATGTTCGCCGACATCATGCTGCCGCTGCGGGGCATGGGGGTGGAGCTCGAGCTCGTGGAAAACGTCGGTCCGGTCATCGCTCACCCCATAACCGCGCCCGCGGATGTGGAACGTTTGCGCGTGCCGGATGGGGAAGAGGCCGCCCCGCAGGTCATCACGGCGGTCAGGCACGTCGTGGCGGACTCTCCCGTACCGGTCATCGGTTTTTCTGGCGCCCCGTTCACGCTGGCCAGCTACCTGATCGAAGGACGCCCGTCGCGAGACTTCGCAAAGGTGAAGGCGTTCATGTTCACCGAGCCGCAGGCGTTCGAGCTCTTGCTGGACAAGCTTTCGAGGACGATGGCCGGGTATCTGCGAGCTCAGGTCGCCGCCGGCGTCCAGGCGGTGCAGGTTTTCGACTCATGGGTCGGAGCGCTTGCCCTGGAGGACTACGAGTCGCGCGTCGTGAACCACACGGGCGCCATCTTCGAGGCGCTCGCTCCGCTGGGGGTGCCTCGGATTCATTTCGGGACCAACACGGCAGGGCTGCTGGAGACGATCGCGCAATCCGGTCCTGACGTCGTCTCGTTGGACTGGAGGGTGCCGCTGGACGAGGGCTGGCGACGCGTCGGCCCCGCGCGCGCAATCCAGGGCAATCTGGACCCCGCGGTGCTGCTCGGACCGGCCGATCTCGTCCGCGACCGGGCGCGTGATGTGCTGCGGCGCGCGGGAGGCCGGGTGGGCCACATCTTCAATCTCGGACACGGGGTGCTTCCGGACACGACTGTCGCCAACCTCCAGCTGCTGGTCGAGACTGTTCATTCCTGGGTGCCGGCCCATGTCGCGTGAGCCTTCGACCGGGATCCTTTGCATGGCGTACGGCAGCCCGCCCACAGATGCGGACATCGGTGCCTACTTCACCCACATCCGCGGTGGCCGGCCGCCTTCGCCCGAAGCGCTCGAAGAGCTGACCCAGCGGTACCGGGCGATCAACGGATCGCCGCTGACGCAGATCACCCGAGCCCAGGCGACCGCTCTCTCCGCGCGAACCGGAATGCCCGCATTCGTCGGCATGAAGCACGCGCCGCCCTTCATCGCGGACGGCGCCGCCGAAGCGAAGCGCAATGGCATCGAACGGCTCGTCGGACTACCGCTCGCCCCGCACTACGCGCGCATGAGCCTCGGAAGCTACCAGCGCTCGCTGCGAGAGGCATGGGACCGCGAGCTGGTCTTCGTCCCGGGTTTCCACGACCATCCGGCGTTCATCGGCGCCGTGCAGGGCCTGCTGCGAGAGGCGCTCTCCACGTCGCGTCCGGCACGGCTGTTCTTCACCGCCCACAGCCTTCCGGCGGGAATCCTCGAAGAGGGCGATCCCTATCGCGACCAGCTGCTCGAGAGCTGCCGCCTGGTCGCATCGGGCATCGACCTGCCCGAGTGGGAGTTTGCCTTCCAATCGGCGAGCCGTACCGGGGAGCCGTGGCTCGGCCCGGACCTGCTCGAGGCGGTCGAGTGGTCGGGCGCAAAAGACGTGCTCGTGTGTCCGATCGGCTTCGTCGCCGATCACCTCGAGATCCTCTACGACCTCGACGTCGAAGCCCAGGCTTTCGCGCGCGAAAAAAGCATCCGGATCAGGCGCACGAAATCATTCAACGCGCGCCCCGAATTCGTGGACGCGCTCGCACAGGTCGTCGGCGATGCCCTGGTGCGCGTCGCCTAGACGACCGGCCCAATTCGCGCCTCCGGGACATGTTCCAATTGAGCGATGCCGAAAGTCACGTTCGTCGGCGCGGGAAGCGCCGTATTTGCTCGACAGTTGATGACTGACATCCTCGCCATCGAAGGTCTCGACGACGGCGTGTTCGCCCTCGTCGACATCGACGCTGCAAGGCTCAACCTTGCTAAGCGAATCGCCGAGCGTCTGGTCGAGCTGTCCCGTAAACGGTGGACAGTGGAGGCGTCAGTCGATCGGCTCGACCTGTTGAAAGGCACTGACTACGTCATCAACTCGATCGAGGTCGCCGGGCTGAAGAACGTTCGTTTCGATTACGACATACCACTGCGATATGGCATCGATCAATGCATCGGCGACACCATCGGCCCTGGCGGGATCTTCAAGGCCCTCCGGACTGGCCCGGCCTGGCTCGACATAGTCTCCGACGTGCAGCGCGTCGCGCCAAGTGCAGTTGTTTTGAACTACACCAATCCGATGTCGATCCTGACCCTTGCGGCCCTGCGCAGCACCGAGCTTTCCCTGGTCGGACTCTGCCACAGCGTTCAGGGGACATCGCGACAGCTGGCCGGGTACCTCGGCATCCCGTACGCAGAGATGGATTGGGATTGCGCGGGGATCAACCACAACGCCTGGTTCACAAAGCTCGAGCGTGACGGTGTCGACCTGTACCCGCTCCTGCGGGAGCGCGCTCGTGATCCGGATGTATACGAGAAGGACCCTGTGCGCTTCGAGGTCATGCTCCACCTCGGCGCGTTCGTCACCGAGTCGAGCGGCCACTTTTCCGAGTACGTGCCCTACTTTCGCAAGCGCCCGGATCTGATCAGTAAATACATGCGGCCCGGCTATCTCGGAGAGAGCGGCTTTTACGCCAACAATTGGCCTCGCTGGCGGCGCGAGAACGACGAGCAGATCGAAGCCATGCTGCATAGCGAGAGTCAGATGCCTGTCGGGCGCAGCCTCGAATACGGCGCCGACATCATCGAAGCTCTGGAATGCGGTCGGACGGCGACGATCTACGGAAATGTGCTGAACCATGGATCGATCGACAACCTTCCCGACGGCTGTGTCGAAGTCGCGTGCCGGGTAGACCGCGAGGGCATTCACGCCCAGCGCTTCGGCCGGCTGCCCGAGCAGCTCGCGGGCCTCAACCGATCTCATATGGCAATCCACGAGCTGGTGGTCGAGGCACTGCTCGAACGGCGCAAAGAGAAAGCCAAATACGCCTTGATGCTCGATCCGTTGACCGCTGCCGTTTGTTCGCTGGACGAGATCGCACGGCTCTTCGACGAGATGTGGGAGGCCGAGCGCGCGAGCATGCCGGCTTTTAGCTAGGCCACACGGCCACCTCGCTCTACCAGCCCTCGCGAATCACCACGACGCCGCGCGATCCCAGGTGCAGCAGACCTGGATGAACGGAGCTTCCATCGACAAGGTTCACCCCCGCCGCGCTGATCGGGACATCGACGGCCACTTCGCGGTGATTGAGCAGAAAGAGAAACGATTTGCCGCCACCCGTGCGCCGCACCGCCTCCACACCGTCAGGCGCGTCGGCGGAAGGTTCGATGCTCGCCGAGACACAGGCCATCTCGAGAATCCGGGCCATCGTCTTGGGGTCGGGCTGGGTTGCCAGGTAAATGGCCGTCCCGTTGCCGGCGCGATGCCTTGTGATCGCCGGCCATCCGTCGAGGTGCGAGCCGGAGAACGTGGCGAGGACCTCCGCCCCAGTCAGATGGATGTCCTCGCTCCAGATCTCACCTCGACCCTGGGCTCCGTCGGCGAACTGCAGGACGACGTCCTGTCCTGAGCTCAGCGGATGGAAATCAACGACATCGAGACCGAGCAGAGCCCGAAACGGTTGTGGATAGCCGCCCACGCGGACGTGCTCAGCAAGATCGACGATGCCGCTGAAAAAAGACATGAGCAGAGTCGCCCCAGACTCGACAGCGCGCACCACGGCCGCCGCCACATCGTCGCCAACAAGGTAAAGGTTGGGCACGAGCAAAAGCCGATAGCCCGACAGGTCGTCGCCGGGATGGGCGAAGTCAACCAGGACGTTGGCCTCGAACAGCGCTCCGTAGTAAGCCTCGACCTGATCCATCAGGCGGACCCGGTTCGAGGGTTTGGAGGGCAGTTCGAGCGCCCACCACGACTCCCAGTCGAAAAGGACTGCAACCTCAGCCATGGACCGTGAGCCGCACACGGCCTCGAGCCTCGCAAGCTCCCGACCGAGCGTGACCACATCATTCCAGGTAGGCGACGTCTCGACGGGCCCATGCGGAACCATGGCGCTGTGATGCTTTTCGGCGCCTGCTCGCGCCTGTCTCCACTGGAAGAACATCACCCCGTCAGCGCCACGCGCGACTGCCTGGTAGCTCCACAGACGCATCTGACCGGGCGCCTTTGCGACGTTCACATCGCGCCAGTTGACGCGATTGGTCGTTTGCTCCATGAGGATCCACGGGCGGCCGCGCCCGAGTGACCGCATCAGGTCGCCCGCCATGGCCGCGCGCATCCCAGACCGCTCATCCGCAGGGTCCGGATATGAGTCGTGGCTCACGACGTCCTCGCGCGCCGCCCACTTCCAGTAGTCCAGGGGCTTGAAAAATCCCATGAAGTTCGTCGTTACGGGAACTTTCGGCGTGACTCTCTTCAAGACTTCGCGCTCCACCTCATAGCATTCGAGAAGCGCGTCTGAGGAGAAGCGCATGAAGTCGAGCTGCTGGCTCGGGTTCGGCCACGTCGGCGTACGGCGCGGAGGAAGTATCTCCTCCCACGAAGAGTAGTGCTGGGACCAGAAATCCGTCCCCCAGGCTTCGTTCAGTCCCTCGATCGAGCCATAACGGTCCCGCAACCAGGCGCGAAACGCTTGGGCGGACACATCGCACCAGCACGCTGGCACGTGGCATCCGTACTCGTTGCCGACGTGCCACATCTTGAGCGACGGGTGGTGCGCGTAATGCGTTGCCAACGCTTCCACCAGGCGGCGCGCCGCGGAGCGGTAAACGGGGCTGCTCGGACAGTAGTGCTGCCGCGAGCCGGGCCATAGCTTCACGCCGTCGGCGAGGACGGGCAGCATCTCGGGATGGCTATGCGAGAGCCATGGCGGCGGCGACGCCGTCGCCGTCGCGAGGTCGGCGTCGATGCCGCCCCGATGCAAAAGGTCGAGCACGCGGTCGAGCCAGCCGAATTCAAAACTGCCCTCGGTGGGTTCGAGCCGGGACCAGGAGAAAATTCCCACCGACACGAGGTTGACGCCCGCCTCCTGCATGAGGCGGACGTCCTCGGGCCAGATTTCCTCCGGCCACTGCTCGGGGTTGTAATCGCCGCCGTAAAAGATGTGGGGCGTGACTTAACCCTTGGTCGAGCCCAGCGTCAGGCCGGCGATGAACTGCTTCTGAAGGAATATGTAGACCAGGATCGGCGGGATCGCGACCAGCATCGCGCCTGCCGCGATGAGGTTGTTGTTGACAAAGAATTCGCCCTGGAGATTGTTCAGCGCGCTGGTGATCGGCCGTTTTGAGCCTGTAGATATCAAGATCAACGCCCAAAAGAAATCGTTGTAGACGAACGTGAAGAGCAGGGTCGCCATCGCGGCGAGAGCGGGCCGGCACAGCGGCAGCACGATGTTCCACCAGATGCGAAGCACGTGGGCCCCATCCATGATTGCCGACTCGGTGATCTCTTTCGATATCGTCTTCATGTAATTGCTCAATACAAAGGTCGCGAAACCGGCCTGGAACACGATGTGGATGAGCATGATTCCGATGTACTGGTCGTACAGCAGCGTGTTGTCGCTGAAGAAGGGAAACGAGAACTTGCCGACGTCGAGCGAGCCAAGCATCGGGATCGGCGTGCTCAGGTAGATCCGGAAGAGGGGCACGATGATCACCTGGGGCGGAAGAAGGTTGCCGGCGGTGAAGATCATCAGGGCGGCGAGGTTGAAGCGCCAGTTGAACTGCGTGCAAGCGAAGGCCACCATCGACGCCAGCAGCAGCGTCAAAACCACCGCCGGGACCGCGATGACCAGAGTGTTCAAGTAGTAGTAAGGAAGTTCAGCCTGGTTCCATACCGTCTGGTAGTTCTCCAGGCTGAGGCCGCCGCTCGGCCACGACAGGTAACCGTGCTGGATCGTGTCGCTGATCGGCCGCAGCGACGAGTACACCGCCCAGAAGAAGGGAAAGAGCCAGACCGCCACCATCGCGATCAGAAATCCGTGGAGGAGCAATCGCCCGGGCCGAATTCGCCGCGAGGTCTCGGCGGATAGAGAGCCGGTTCGAGTGGCAGACGCGATCGCGCTCACGACTGCGTCCTCATGACGCGTGACAGGAAGACGATGATCGGCCCCAGCGAGATCACAAGCAGGACGACGGCGATCGCGGATCCGAAGCCGACCAGGCTTGCCTCGCTGATGCTGTTGTTGGTGATCAGAATCGACAGCAGCTCGAGGCCGTTCTTGCCCTGGTTGATGATGAAAGCGATGTCGAACGCCCGGAGTGCTTCGATCGCGGTGATGACGGCGATCACCACATTGATGGGCGCCATGACGGGAAAGATGACGCGAAAGAACGTCTGGATTTCGTTGGCGCCGTCGACTCTGGCGGCCTCGCGGAGAGTCGGATCGACGCTCTTCAGGCCGGCCAGGTAGATGACCATGATGTAGCCGACGTGGCGCCAGCTGGCCGCGACCAGGATCGCGAAGAGGTTGATTCGTGGATTCCCCAGCCAGTCGATGATGTTGCCCGACTTCACCAGGCCTAACGCATTGTTGATGAAACCCTCCGTCGGGCTGAACTGGAGCTCCCAGATGAACCCGACGACGACCAGTGACAGCACCACCGGTAGGAAGAACACGCTCTGGTAGAGGCGGGAGCCGCGGAGGTCGCGGTCCAGCAAGACGGCGAAGAACATCCCCAGCGGAGTGGCGATGAAGGCCAGCCAGGCGAGGTAGATGACGTTGTGCAAGAAGGCCGGCCAGAACAGCGTGTAGCCGGAGAACATGAACTGATAGTTCTTGAGGCCGACAAAATTCTGGGCGGTCACTGGGCCGACTCCGTCCCAGTTGGTGAACGAAAGGAGCACGGAGGACAGGGTCGGCCACCAGATCAGGGCGAGGTCGAGAAGGAGAGGAACGCCGACCATCAAAATCAAGATGCGTCGGTCGTAGCGCGTCAGGACTTGGTAGCGGCCTTGCCTCGAGCCTACGAGCTCCCCCGCCCGCGGGGAATCCTCCCGGGCGGGGGTGCTGCTCGTCATGCGGGTCACTAATCAGATGTGGGTCGGGCTTTATTCGGGCGAGAGCGAGTCCCAGAAGTTCTGCATGTGGCCCTGGAGGCTCGACGTGTCCTGCTTGGGGTCGGCCAGATAGCTCAAGAGGAATCCCTGCATCGCGTTGGGTCCCGAGAAGTCGGGACGCGAGTCGCGGTCGAAGAACTGCGTGATCCTCTTGGCGCTGCTGACGATCTGGGCCGCCTTCTTTGTGAGCGGTGGGTACTGGCTCTGGTCGGCATCGTTGGCGGTCGGGATCGCGCCGGGCGATGCCTTCCAGTATGTGATCTGAGTTGAGCCCTTGGACATGAACTCGAGCAACGCCTTTGCCTGGCCCTTGTCGGCGCTCAGCGTGGGCGAATGCTTGGCCATCATGAACACGTCGATCGGCGCGTCGAGTGCCTTCTCCGCGTCGTAGTTGCTGCCGACATCTGGGAAGGGAAAGAAGTCCAGCTGGGCGAGATCGTCTGGGTTGCCGCTCGCCACGAACTGTTCGGATACAAAGAGGCCCAGCAGGTACATCCCCGCCTTCTTGTGGAGCAGCTGTTGAGCTGCCTCTTGCCAGGTCAGACCGGCGAAGGCGGGGGAGTAGTACGGCGTGAGCTCGCTCCATTTCTTGAACACGTTCGCGACTCGTGTGTCGGTCCACTTCTGCTTGCCCACGCAGAGCTCGGTGTGGAAGTCGTATCCGTTCATTCGAAGGTTGAGGATGTCGAAGGTGCCCATCGCGGGCCACCCATCTTTGTCGGCGAATGCGATCGGGGTGAGCCCGTCCTTCTTCATCTGATCGGCCAGCTTCTTGAAGTCGTCCCAGTTGGTCGGGATGCTGTAGCTGTGAGCTTTGAACACGTCCTTGCGATAGAAGATGGCCCAGGGGTAGTACGACGTCGGGATCGCATAGACGTGGTTGTCGTTGCCCTTCACAGACGCGGCGAATCCTTCGGTGAAGTTCGACTTGACGTCATTCCATACATCGTCGATCGGCGCGGCCAATCCCTTGTCGGCAAAAAAGCGCATCCGGTGCCCGGAGAACCAGGTGAACGTGTCCTCCGGCGTGCCTTGAAGGTAGGAGTTGATCTGGTTCTGGAAGGTACCGTGATCGACGGTGTTGACCTTGACCTTCGTCCCCCCGTTGGCGGTCGTGAAGGCATCGACGACGTCTTGCATGCCCTTCTTGGGCACCGCGTCGGAGAGGTAGCTTCCGAGCGAGGTGCTGCCGCCCTTCGCTGTGACAGACCCAGAGGTCGTGGTGGTGGGGCCGCCGCACGCAGCCAGAAATGCGGCAACGCTTCCGTAGCCGGCGAGCCTGAGCACATCCCGCCGCGACAGATCCAGGCCTAGCGGAAGTTCGATGTCGGTGCCGGGGACCACGATGTTGCCCCTTACCGAACGCTGAAACCTGATTGGATCCCGCGAATCACCCATCGGACTCCTCCTCTCAAGGCCCGAGCGCGCCGGGCCGGGCATAGTGTTAAGTGTGTTTGGGGCAACGATAGGGCTTCGGTCACTTTTGTCAACCTCGGGGTCCGTCGGCCGTTGTGCCGTGCACATGAGGATCCCGTTCGCGATCGTGGCGATGCTCTGCATATCCATGATCGCTGCCTGCAGCGCCAATGGCAGTCCGGCCAATCACGCGGCATCCTTCGGACAGGTCGATCCCTCTGAGTTCCGTCAGCCGCTTCCGGAGCCGGCCCTGTGGCAGACGGCCCATGCTCCAAGCTCATCCAGCGTGCTCTCACAGGTGAACTCGTCGATCCGGACCGCGCAGTTCCAGGTCATCGGCACCGAGGGGGCGCCGCGGGTCCAGGGTCAGATCGGGGCGCAGGTCTACCACGTCGACGGAGCCTTGACGACCAAGGAGCCGGCGCTGGAGCTGCAGCCCTGGAACGACCCGATCTGGTCCGCCGGACCGGAACCCGACATCGACGGGCGAGGCGATTTCGTGCTGGTGGGCTCGACGATCTACGTGCGCGGGAACACCTTCACCGAGTGGCAGACGATCACCGGCGGCGATCCCTACTGGGGGGTGTTCGCGGACATCAACCCGGCGCTCTGGCAGGCTGGCTCCAACGCTCATGTCCTGGGTGAGGCGTCGGTCGACGGTTCCCGCA
>WNGL01003823.1_pt1 | contig 20801 bp, 19 predicted proteins | sample 5400591 | NCBI WGS metagenome assembly WNGL01 (sample SAMN13153377, study PRJNA577476) | soil metagenome | isolation source: 80 cm soil or saprolite under Garry oak tree replicate 1 | place: USA:California | collected 2016-06-15 | reverse complement strand
GCGCCCCGGGCCAGCCCGGCGTGGAGAGCCTCTCGCTCGCCATGCACAACTTCCACAAGGACAAGATGACGTACACGTCGACGGCGGCGAACACGACGCCCGACTGCTACAACTGCCACCCAGGCCCGAAGACGCAGTGCATGCGCGGCATCATGTTCCGCGCCGGCAAGAGCTGCCACGATTGCCACGGCGACATGTACGGCATGACCAGCTCGCTCCAGGGCGGGCGTCAGGCGTGGCTGCAGGAGCCGAAGTGCGGGAGCTGCCACGACGCGAAGCACGCCGAGAACTCGAACACCCTGTTCCGGAACTCGATCTTCCAGAACGCCCCCAACGGCAAAATGGGCGGGAAGTTCTACTGCGAGGCGTGCCACAACGGGACGCACGGCGAGTTCACGACCGCGAACGCCGCCGACCCGACCATCCCGCAGAAGTTCCAGGGTGACACGTACTGGATCTGGAACTGCACGGTTTGCCACAACAACAAGAACGTCCAGCAGATGCACCACTGATCGGGCGCGGCCCGCGGGCACGTCCCGCGGGCCGCCCTGCCGGGAGCGCCCATGAGCCGCCTCTCTCTTCTTACCGCTGCCGCTGCGCTCGCCGTGACGGCCTGTCGCGGCGGCGACACTCCTCGCGCGCTGCTCGATCGGTACTTCGGTACCGCAGCGCGCCAGGAGTACTCGGCGACGTACGATTGCTACGACGCCGCCTACCACGGCAAGGTGACGCGCGAGGAGTACGTGCGCCACCGCAAGGAGGCGTCGCCCCTCCAGAGCTGGCGCGTCCTGTCGGTCGCGCAGCAGGGCGACCGCACGACCGCCGACGTGCAGCTCGTGTTCGGCCCGCTGCCGAAGGTCGGCCGCACGACGCCGGTCTCCACCGTCGTCCACGAGGACCTCGTCCGCGAGGCGGGCAGCTGGCGCATCCGCGTCTGGTGAGCATCGGCAGGGTTGAGCGTCGAGAGATCGGCGGGAGCACATTCGGAACACCGGTCCGGGCCGTCCAGGCCGCGATGCTGGCGCAGCTCTCCGGATCGGGATCGGACGGCTGCCACGTGAGCCAGGGAAGCCGGGCCGCGAGCGGGGCATGGCGCAGGCTCACGATCCGGCCATCCGGCGGCTAAGATGAGGCCGTGCCGGCCGCCCTGCTCGCCCTCGCCCTTGCCACCACTCCGGCCCTCGCCGTCAGCACGCCGACCCTCGCGCTCGACCCGCCGCGCGCTCACCCGGGGGACGCGGTGCTCGTCGTGGTCCGCGGCGCGGCGCGGCCGCCCAGCGCCACCGTGGCGGGACGGACGCTCTCCTTCTTTCCCGTCGCGGGCGGTCACGCCGCGCTGGCGGGCCTGCCGGTCGAGACGCCGCCGGGGCCCCTGCCGATCGAGGTGACCTTGGGTGAAGGAGGCGCAGCCGGGGTGATCGGCGGCACGCTGGTCGTGGAGGCGCCCACCTTTCCGCACCGGGCGCTCGAGGTGCAGCAGCGCTACGTCGAGCCGCCCACGCCGGACGTCGAGCGGCGCATCGCCGAGGACCGCGCGGCCTTCGCCCTCGCCTTCTCCCAGCCGCCCTCGCCACCGCTCTTCCGCGGCCGCCTCGCCTGGCCCCGCCGAGCGCGCGTCACCGCCGGCTACGGCGAGCAGCGCACGTTCAACGCCGTCAGGCCCTCGCAGCACTACGGGCTCGACCTGGCCGGGAAGGTGGGCGCGCCGGTCGGCGCCGCCCAGGCCGGGCGGGTGGTGCTGGTGCGCGACGCCTGGGCCTCGGGGAAGAGCGTGGTGCTCTGGCACGGGGCGGGGCTCTACACCACCTACTTCCACCTCTCGCGCATCCGGGTGCGGGAAGGACAGGTGGTGGGGCGCGGCGAACGGCTAGGGCAGGTGGGGGCCAGCGGGCGCGCCAGCGGGCCGCACCTGCACTGGGGCGTGCGCGTCGGCGACCTGTACGTCGATCCGCGCTCGGTGCTGCGGCTGCCGTTCGAGCGCGGGGCGCTCACCCCCCGCTCGCGCGCACCTCGGCCAGCACCGCCATGAGCTCGGGGTGAAGCGGCCGGTTGGCGGCGCAGATGCTGCCCGACTGGAGCATCGTATCGCCGCCGGCGAAGTCGCTCACGAGGCCGCCGGCCTCGCGCACGAGCAGGATGCCTGGGGCGAGATCCCACGGCTTGAGCTTCATCTCCCAGAAGCCGTCGTAGCGCCCGCACGCGACGTAGGCGAGGTCGAGGGCTGCGCTGCCCATGCGCCGGATGGCGCGGGCGCGGCGCAGGTACGCGGCGAAGATCCGCAGCGGCAGCTCGGGGCTCTGGTGGATGTCGTAGGGGAACCCCGTGCAGAGGAGCGCGCGCCGCAGCTCGGCGCCGTGCGAGACCGCGATGGGTGCTCCGCCCAGGGTGGCGCCCTCCCCTCGCGCCGCCAGGAAGAGCTCGTCGCGCAGGGGATCGTAGGTCGCGCCGGCGAGGAGGCCGCGCTCGTCGGCCACGCCGACGTTCACCGCGAAGTGCGGCAGGCCATGGGCGTAGTTCGTGGTGCCGTCGAGCGGGTCGATGATGAAGCGGAGCCGCCCGGAGGCCTCGCCCGACGCGCCCGACTCCTCCGCCAGCACCGCCGCGTCCGGGTAGCCCCTGCGCAGGAACTCGAGGAGCACCGCCTCGCTGGCGTGATCGGCGTCGGTGACGAGATCGATGCCACCCTTGTAGGAGATGGTCCGTGGGAGGCCGAACGCCTCGCGCAGCACCGCCCCGCCGCGGCGCGCCGCCTCGGCGCAGACCCCCTTCAGCTCGCTTCCCTCGGACATTACGCTCCCCCGCGGAAGATAGGCGCGCGCTAGAATGGGCGCCATGTACAAGGCGCTCGCGGTGGTGCGGACCGTGTTCCTGATCTTCATCGTGGGCTACACCGTCCGCGCCATGCCCCTGTTCACGAGCGTGGCGACCACCTTCGACGAGCAGTACGCGCGCTGCTCGGCGGCGCTCACCCGTCTCATCTACGCGGCGTGGTTCGCGGTGGCCTGGATCGCGTTCGAGACCTTGCTGGGATGGCTGCTGGTGCGGTCGCGGTCGCGGTCCCTTCCTCCCTCTCCGACCTCCGGGCAGAGGGTCGCGGAGAAGGGGCCGGGCACGGCGGCGCGGAGCTGATCGGCGAACGTCGTGCCACCGCGCCTCCTCCACCAGCTCCGCAACCGGCTCACCCGGCGGGACCTGCCGGTGTGGTACTCGCCGGCGTATCGGCTGCCCATGACCGGCGTGCGGGCGTCGGCCGGGATCGAGCCGCGCCGCGCCGACTACGCCGCCTGGTGGCTCATCGAGAGCCGCGCGCTGCCTCGCGCCTCGGTGCGCGCTCCCCATCGCGTCGCCTACGAGGACCTCGACCGCGTCCACACGCTGGAGCTCCTCGAGTCACTCGGCCGCCCGGAGACGCTGGCGCGGATCTTCGCCGTCGATCCCAGCGATGTCCCGGTGGACGAGCTCATGGAGACGGTCCGCCTCTCCGTCGGGGGCACGCTCGAAGCGGCGCGCGAGGCGCTCCGGCGCCGCGGGCCCACCCTGAACCTGCAGGGCGGCTTCCACCACGCCGGGCCCGGCTCGGCGGGCGGGTTCTGCCCGGTGAACGACGTGGCGGTCGCGCTGGCGGCCTTGCGCAAGGCAGGCTTCGGCGGGCGGGTGGTGGTGCTCGACCTCGACGCGCACCCGCCGGACGGCGTCGCCGCGTGCCTGGCGCACGACCCGTCGGCCTGGATCGGCTCGCTCTCGGGATCGGACTGGGGGCCGTTGCCGCTCGTCGACGAGACGGTCCTCCGCGAGGGCACGGGCGACGAGCACTACCTGTCGGCGCTCTCGGGGTTGCTTTGCCGGATGCCGCGGCCGGCCCTCGCCTTCGTGCTGGCCGGCGGGGACGTGCTCGCCGGCGACCGCTTCGGCCGGCTCGCCCTCACGCTCGCCGGCGCGCGCCGCCGCGACGCCGCCGTCGCGCGCGCCCTCGAGGGGGTGCCTTCGGTGTGGCTCCCGGCGGGCGGCTACAGCCGCGACGCGTGGCGGGTGCTGGCCGGCACCGGCATGGTCCTCGCCACGCGCTCGCTCGCCCCCATCCCACCCGGCTATGACCCGCTCAGCCGACGCTTCCACGGCATCTTCGCCGAGCTCTCCACGGAGGACCTCGGCGAGACCGAGTTCACGGCAGCCGATCTGGAGGAGGCGCTCGGGCTCGACCGCTACCGCGCCGGGCAGCGGCTCTTCCTCGGCTACTACACGGCGGCCGGCCTGGAGCACGCCCTGCACCGCTACGGCCTGCTCCGTCACCTGCAGCGCCTCGGCTACGCATCGTTCCGGGTGGCGCTCGACCGCGACGGCACGGGCGAGCGGCTCCGGGTCATGGGGGAGTCGGGTGGGGTGGAGCACCTGCTCATCGAGCTCGTGCTCGAGCGCCGGCGCGTCCAGGGCACCGAGGTGCTCTACGTCCACTGGATGTCGCTCCGCCACCCCCGCGCCCAGTTCAGCGCGCTGCGGCCGCGGCTGCCCGGCCAGGAGGTGCCGGGGCTCGGGCTGGCGCGCGAGCTCGGCGAGCTGCTCGCCGCCATGGCGCGCCGGCTCGATCTGGCAGGAGTGGTCTTCCGGCCGGCGCATTTCCACACCTCCTTCACGGCGCGGCACCACTTCGCCTTCGTCGACGCCGCCCGGCAGGGCCGCTTCGAAGCACTCATCCGCGATCTCGCGCCGCTGCCGCTCCTCGCCGCGACCGACGCCGTCAGCGAGGGCCGCGTGCTGCTCGGCGGCGCGCCCTACGCCTGGGAAGCCGACGAGATGGCGTTCTGGCCGAAGCGCCCCCCCGAGGAGGGGCGCGCCGAGGCGATCGCGGGCGAGCGCGAACGCTGCCACTTCACGGTGCGCGAACGGACGGGGGCCCCTCCGCCAGCAGCGCCTCGACCTGGCGCCGCTGCAGCTCCGCCTGACCGGGCTCCCAGCCCTGGTGGACGTGCCGGATGACCCCGGCCCGGTCGACGAGGAGCGTGATGGGCATGTACTTGACGTGGAAGCCGCTCACGCGGACCGCGCCCTCGTCCCAGAGCACGGTGACCGCGATCGGCCGCTCCGCCAGGAAGCGCGCGAGCTGCGCCCGGTCTGCGTCGATCGACACCGCATAGACGGCCAGGCCGCGCGGAGCGAGGTCGCGCGCCAGCGCATCGAGCGCAGGCAGCGCCTCTTTGCACGGCTCGCACCACGTCGCCCAGAAATCGACGATGCGTACGTGTCCTCGCTGCGCGCCGACGTCGATCTCCCCGCCGGCGAGGTCGGGCGCGGAGAGCGAGAGCACCCGTCCCACATCGCTCGACTTCCCCTCCGAAGTGCGGGGAGTGGCGCACCCGGCGCTGGCGAGCAAGACGAGCGCGAGCGCCCCATAGAGGGCCGAGATCACTGGACGTGGAGAGCAGTGCGTCACGTGGGCCATGGTAACGCCAACCCATGGGTCACGTCCCCAGAATTCGTGGGGAAACGCGCCGTCAGTTGACTGTCATCAACCACGCCCCTGACGTGCTGTGCCATCGTCTGACCCGCCCAGTCGGACCGACCGCTCGCTTCGGCAGCGCCGCGGTCCCTGGTCACCGGAGCAGGATGACGAAACCGATTCAGACAGGGCCAGCGGTCGAGAACTATCGGCCCTGCCCGTCTCCCTTCTACGGAAACGCCACCGTCCACGAGGGCCGCCACATGACCGGCCGCATCGACGCTTTCAGGAACCTGCGAGGACAGGACCGATGACAAATCACCGGCTGCGTTGGGCCGTGTGCGCTGCTGGGCTCGCGCTCGCGAGCACCGCCCGCGCCGACACCGTGCAGGCGAGCTCCACCACCATGCTGCTCGGGCGGCAGGACTTCCGCCTGCCCGCCGCTGGGGACGCCGCCACCACGATCACCGCCATCCCGCTGTACGAGATCCTGAACCTGGCGGCGAGCGACCTGCATACGCGCTACGCCGACTTCGAGGTGGCGCTCTCGACCTGGGGATCGATCGACCTCGGCGACAAGCGCTTCTGGCAGAACGGCGCGCAGATCGACAAGCGCTACACCGGCGACGTCAACGTCGGCTTCATCCGCGCCGACTTCCTGAACCACGACGTCTCGCTCCGCCTCGGCCGCCAGCTCGTCGCCGACGGCGTGGCGCGCATGGTCCAGCTGGACGGCGTCTCGGCCCAGGCGCTGCTTCCGGCCAACTTCGGGCTCTCCGGCTACGCCGGCTCGCCGGTCGCGCCGCGCTTCACCACCCGCGGCGGGCAAGAAGTGGTGGGGAACATCGCCGCCACCTTCACCGCCGGTGGCCGCGCCTTCTGGCGATACCCCGGCCTCGTCGACGTGGGCGCCTCCATCGCGATGGCGACCGACCACGGTGACCCGGCTCGCCAGGACGTGGGCGTCGACTTCCGCCTCACCCCGCACCGGCTGGTCGTCTTCTCCGGCTCCGGCTTCTGGAGCCTCTACGAGAGCCGGCTGGGCGAGGCCGCGGTGGCCGCCCAGGTCTTCCCGGTGAAGCACCTCGACGTCACCGTCGACTACCGGCACGTGGAGCCCGACCTGTTCCTGCCCCGGAACTCCATCCTGGCCGTGTTCGCCGCCGACAAGCGCAACGACGTGGGCGGCGCGATCCACTTCGGCGGCGTGAAGAACCTCGGCATCGACGCCGACTACCACCTCCTCATCGAAGAGGGTGGACACGGGCACTGGGGCCGCCTGAAGGGCACCTACCACCCGGCGGGACCGGCGAATACCGTCGGCGCCGAGCTCGGGATCCTGCGCAACGCCAACGACGACATCGACAACGGCTACAAGCAGGTCCGGCTCTTCGGCGCGCGCAATTTCACCTCCGCCATCACCACCACCCTCGACCTCATCGGTTACTTCTACGACCGGGACGTGAACGCGACCTCGCGTTCGCTGACCGCGACCGGGACGCTCGCCTACCAGCTGTGGCGCGGCTGGCGAGCCACGGTGGCCGGCACGGTCGGATCCACGCCGTACCTGGAGCATCACTTCGACATCATGGCCAAGCTCGTCTACGACCAGACCTACCTGGTGCGGGAGGTGCGGTGATGAACGCCCTCCGCCTGTTCGCCGTGGCCGCCCTCGCCGGCGGGCTTGCCACCGGCTGCAAGAACACCCGCCCCGTCCCGAGCGACACGCACGAGCAGCCGCGCGCGAGCTTGTTCCCCCACGAGAAGCACGGCGGGTTCGACTGCGTCGACTGCCACACCGGCATCCCCAAGGCGGCGAAGCTGGGCGAGTCGAAGCTGCCCTCGGTCGTGAAGTGCGAGGAGTGCCACCCTGACATCGGGAAGCCCACCGACGAGGCGACCCGCAAGGCCGCCGCCGCCGCTGCCGCGCTCGGGCAGCCGCGCTCGCGTGACTACCAGATCACGTTCAACCACCAGGACCACCTGAAGCGCATCAAGACCAAGGAAGTGAATCAGGCCTGCACGAGCTGCCACAAGGAGCTGCCCGAGGTCGGGCTGGCGCGCGACATCGCCCCGCCGATGCAGAGCTGCACCGCCTGCCACTACCACCAGCAGGAGGTCGCGCAGGCGAAGTGCTCGCCCTGCCACGTCAGCCTGCGCCAGTACCCGCTGAAGCCCATCGAGGCGATCGCCTCCCTGTCGCACCAGGGGAACTGGGTCCGCGAGCACCGCAACGTGGCGAAGAACGGTGCCGATGCCTGCGCTCAGTGCCACGACCAGTCCTACTGCGCGAATTGCCACGCGAACGCGACGGTGCCGGTCCGCCCCGAGATCCGCTTCCCGGAGCGCGTCGAGTCCGACTTCATCCACCGCGGTGACTTCGTGTCACGCCACCAGATGGAGGCCGCGGCCGACCCGGCCAGCTGCCGCAAGTGCCACGGCAGCTTCTTCTGCGACAGCTGTCACACCGAGCAGAACATCTCGTTCCGCACCCGCCTCAACGGTGGGAACCCGCGTGACCCGCACCCCATCGGCTGGGCCAACGACACCTCCAAGGGCGCCGAGTTCCACGGCAACGCCGCCCGCCAGAACATCATCGGCTGCGCCGGCTGCCACGACCAGGGTCCGGCCGCGATCTGCGTGAACTGCCATCGCGTGGGCGGCATCGCAGGCGTCAACATCCACCCGAGCAGCTTCCTGTCGAAGCACAAGCACGAGGACATCCGGAAGAACGGGATGTGCCAGTCCTGCCACAGCGGTCCGTAGCCCGCTCGAGGTGAGAAGTGACCGGGGGCCCTGGCCGAAAGGCCGGGGCCCTCTTCTATTCCTCTAGGCCCCCAAGCCCGCCAGCAGCTTGTCCCAGATGCCCCCGAAGGCTCCGTTCGACATCGCCACCACCACGTCGCCGGGCCGCGCCCTCGCCACCACGCCGGACACCATCTCGTCGACCGTCGCGCAGGCGTGGGCGGGCGGGCCCTGGACGGCGATCTCGCGCGCGAGCCGATCGACGTCGAGGCGCTCGCTCTCCGGGACGCGGTCGGTCGGGGCGGGTCGGAGGATGAAGACCTCGCCCGCGCAGGGCCAGGCCGACACGTACTCCTGCTGGTGGAGGTTCCGGCGGCTCGTGTTCGAGCGCGGCTCGAAGCAGGCAATGAGGCGACCCTGCGGGAACGTCCCGCGGATGGCCTGCAACGTCTTCGCGACCGCGGTGGGGTGGTGGGCGAAGTCGTCGATGACCGTCACCCCGCCCGCCGTCCCGCGCACCTCCTGGCGCCGCTTCACGCCACGGAAAGCCGCGAACCCCGCCGCGATCTCCTCCGGCGCGAGGCCGAGGCGGGTCGCGGCGGCTGCCACGCCGAGCGCGTTCTCGACGTTGTGCGCCCCGCCGACCGCCAGCCTCGCCCGCACGAGCGCGCGGCCGCCGCGGACGAGGTCGAAGCGCGCGCCGTCCGGCGCGAGCTCGAGGTGGCGCGCCTCCCAGTCCGCCTCCGTCCCCACCCCGTACGTCTCCACCTCGCAGCGGGCGCGCTTCGCGATGCGCAGCACGCTCGGATAGGCGGCGCAAGCGGCCAGGAACCCGTCCGCCGGCAGGAGGTCGGTGAACCGCTCGAACGCGCTCTCGTAGTGCGCCTCGTCGCGGTAGATGTCGGCGTGGTCGAGCTCGCAGCTCGTGAAGATGGCGGTGCGCGGGTGGTAGTGGAGGAACTTGGGGCCCTTGTCGAAGTAGGCCGTGTCGTACTCGTCCCCCTCCACGACGAAGTGAGGGCCGTCGCCGAGGCGGAAGTTCGACTCGAAGTCGCGCGCCACCCCGCCCACCAGGAAGGACGGATCGCGTCCGGCGTGATGGAGGAGCGCGCCCATCATGGCGGTGGCGGTGGTCTTCCCGTGCGTGCCGACCACCACCACCCCGTGGCGTGGCGCGAGGAAGAGATCGCCCAGGGCCTGTGGAAAGGAGACGTGGCGGAGGCCTTGCTCGCGCATCGCCGTCGCCTCCACGTTCACCATCCGGACCACGTTCCCCACCACGACCAGGTCGGGCCGGGCGCGCTGGAGGTTCTCCGGGGCGTAGGGCGTCATCACGTCGATGCCCCAGCGCGCGAGCTGGGTGGACATGGGGGGGTAGACGTTCTCGTCCGAGCCCGTCACCTGATAGCCGGCCGCCTTGAGCATGCCGGCGAAGCTTCCCATGCCGGTGCCGGCCACGCCGATGAGATGGATGCGCTTCACGCCCGTGTAGTCCATGGAACTCGTTCCCTCGCCAGCGACCCCGACCTAGAACCCCAGCTCCGCCGCGACCGCATCGTGGAACCGAACCCGCAAAGCCTTCAGGCGCGGCTTGTCCGGGCCGTCGGGGTGGACGTGGTTCGTGAGGAGCGCGCAGGCGAGCTCGCGGTCCAGGTCGAGCCAGAGCGAGCAGCCGGTGAAGCCGAGGTGGCCCACCGCACCGCGGCGGCCGCGGCCGAGGCGGGTACCGAGCGACGAGCCCTGCGCGGACGGCGTGTCCCAGCCGAGCGCGCGCTCGGTCCCGGGCGTCGAGTCGCGGGCGACGAAGCGGGCGGCGGTCGCGGCGGAGAGCCAGCGCGAGCGGCCGGCCAGCGCGTCCAGCCAGGCCTGGCCCAGCGCCGCCACCTCGGAGGCGCTGGAGAAGAGACCGGCGTGGCCCGCCACCCCGCCCATGGCGAAGGCGTTGTCGTCGTCCACCTCGCCCACGAGCACGCCGCGCTCCGTCGTGGCCCGGGCCGCCGCGAACCGGTGCCGCGCGCGCCGCGTGGCGCTGACCGGGTCGCCCTGGCGCAGGAAGAAGGTGTCGCCGAGCCCCAGCGGGCCCGAGATGCGCGCCGCGAAGAGCGCGTCGAGCGGCGCGCCCACTGCCCGCTCCAGCGCCGCGCCCACGAGGATGAAGCCCAGGTCCGAGTAGAGGGCGCGCGTGCCCGGCGCGGCCTCGAGCGGGGTCGCCGCCGCCGCGGCGATGAGCGCGGCGCTGCCGCGCCCGGCCGCGTGGAGCGGCCGCCAGGCGGGGAGCCCGCTCGCGTGAGCGAGCAGGTGACGGAGGGTGATCCCGCGATGGTCGGGGCCGAGCTCGGGCAAGAGGCGGGCGGCCGGAAGATCGAGCTCGAGCGCGCCCGCGTCGACGAGGAGGGCGGCCAGGGACGCCGTCGCCATCACCTTCGTCAGCGAGGCGACGTCGAAGAGATCGTCCGCCCCGAGCGGCCGCGCGGCGGGGAGGCGCTGCGCCTGACCGTGGTGGCTCCGGTGGACGACCGCGCCGCGGAGGCGCACCTCGGCCGCCAGCGCCGGCGCGACGCCTTCGCGCGCCGCGGCGTCGAGCAAGCCGGTGAGCTGCGGCAGGCGAGGCGCCGTCACGCCACCGCCGATGCGTCGAAGAGCAGGCGCGGTGGGCCCCCGCCCGGACCGGGCGCGATCACCGTCACCGCCGAGCCCAGCGGCAATGCCAGGTTGTCGTCGCCGTGGCCAGCGGCCACCCCCTCGATGGCCGGCACGCCGAGCGCGCTGACGAGCTCGCGCATGACCTCGGCGCCGGTCCGGCCATCGGCGTCGCAGGAGGTGAGGTGTCCGACGCACACGGCGCGGATCCCCTCCAGCGCCCCGGCCAGGCGGAGCTGGGTCAGGTAGCGGTCGAGGCGGTAGGGCTTCTCGCCCACGTCCTCCAGGAACAGCACGGCGCCGCGCAGCGAGGGGAGGAAGCGCGTGCCGCACAGGTGGGCGAGGAGCGTGAGGGAGCCCCCCAGCAGGACGCCCGAGGCGCGGCCGGGCCGGATCACCCCCGACCCGAGGCAGCCCTCGCCGGGCGCAGGGACGGCAGCGCCGGGCGAGGGCTGGCGTTCGCCGAAGAGCAGCGCGCGCAGGTGCTCGACCGCGGCCGGGGTGGCGCGACCGAGCGTAGTGACGAGCGGCGCGTGCAAGGTCACGAGCCCGGCGCGGTTCAGCAGGCCGTGGAGCGCCGTCACGTCGGAGAACCCGACCACCCATTTCGCCGGTTCGAGGAGCGGCGTCGGATCGATCCGGTCCAGGATGCGCATCGCGCCGTACCCACCGCGCGCGCAGAACAGGGCCCGCGCCTCGCGATCGGCTGACGCTTCGCGCCACTCCGCGAGCCGCCGCTCGTCATCGCCCGCCAGGTAGCCTTGCCGGGCGACCACGTCCGCGCGGAGCCGCACCTCCAGCCCGAAACGGCGCAGCACCTCCACGCCCGCTCGCAGGTTCTCCGGGTCGACGGGACCCGAGGGCGCCACCACGCGCACGACGTCGCCTCGGCGGAGGGGAGCGGGACGGATCAAGGCGGGAGGAGAATAACCCGCGGGCCGCAGTGGCGGCGACCCCATCCGGTGCCCAGTTCACCATTGACTCCATGCCGGGATGCTCTCTAGCTAGGTCTCACCTACTTTTTTACCCAAGGAGCTCTGCCGATGAGTGACAAGCGCCCGGTCCTGGAAGGCGAAGTCTTCTACCCATCCGCCGAGGTGGTGGCGAACGCACGCGTCAAGGACTGGGAGGGGATGGCGCGCCGGGCCCACGCCGACCTGGAGGGCTTCTGGGCCGCCGAGGCCGCGGAGCTCGAATGGACGAAGAAGTGGGACAAGGCGCTCGACGACTCCAACAAGCCGTTCTTCAAGTGGTTCGCGGGCGGCAAGACCAACATCGTCCAGAACTGCCTCGACCGCCACCAGAAGACCTGGCGCAAGAACAAGCTCTCGCTGGTGTGGGTGGGAGAGAAGGGCGACGTCCGCACCTACTCGTACTTCGCGCTCAACCGTGACGTGTCGAAGTTCGCCAACGTGCTGAAGGCGATGGGCGTGAAGCGTGGGGACCGCGTCACCATCTACATGCCGCGCATCCCCGAGATCGTCATCGCGATGCTGGCGACCGCCAAGATCGGCGCCATCCACTCCGTCGTGTACGGCGGGTTCAGCACGGACGCGCTGCAAGGCCGCATCGAGGACTCCGAGTCGAAGGTGATCATCACCGCCGACGGCGGGTTCATGAACGGCAAGGTGGTGGAGCTCAAGAAGACGGTCGACGAGGCCGTGCGGCGCGCGCCGACCGTCGAGACGGTGATCGTCGTCCAGCGCACCCACCACGAGGTGAAGATGGAGGCGGGCCGCGACTACTGGTACCACGATCTCATGAAGCTGCCGCTCGCCTCCGGGACGTGCCCGACGGAGGTGATGGACAGCTCGGACCCGCTCTTCGTCCTCTACACCTCGGGTACGACCGGCACGCCGAAGGGCATCGTCCACGCCCACGGCGGCTACATGGTCGGCATCTACGCCACGCTCAAGTACGTCTTCGACATCAAGGACGAGGACCGCTACTGGTGCGCCGCGGATCCGGGCTGGGTGACCGGGCACAGCTACATCGTCTACGGGCCGCTCCTCTGCGGCGCGACGACGTTCATGTACGAGGGCGCACCGTCCTACCCGTACCCGAACCGCTGGTGGCACCTCGTCGAGAAGTACGGCATCACCATCCTCTACACCGCGCCCACGGCCATCCGCGGGCTGATGCGCTTCGGCGAGAGCTGGCCGGGCCGACACGATCTGTCGACCCTGCGGCTGCTCGGCTCGGTGGGCGAGCCCATCAACCCGGAGGCGTGGAAGTGGTACCACCGCGTCATCGGGAAGGGCCGCTGCCCGATCATGGACACCTGGTGGCAGACCGAGACGGGCATGTTCATGATCACGCCCACCCCGGCCATGCCGCTCAAGCCGGGGTCGGCCTCCCGGCCGTTCTTCGGGCAGGATGCCGAGATCCTCGACGAGGCCGGCAAGGCGGTGCCGGAGGGCGAGGAGGGCTTCCTGGTCCTGAAGCGTCCCTGGCCTGCCATGATGACCACCATCTTCAAGGACCCGGAGCGGATGGTGACGCAGTACTGGACGCGGTACCCCGGCAAGTACACCGCAGGTGACGCGGCCAAGCGCGACAAGGACGGCTACTTCTGGATCATCGGCCGGACCGACGATGTCATCAAGGTGTCGGGCTACCGCCTCGGCACGGCCGAGATCGAGAGCGCGCTCGTCTCGCACCCCGCGATCGCGGAGGCCGCCGTCATCGGCTTGCCCCACGAGGTGAAGGGGCAGGCCATCCACTGCTACTGCCTGCTGCGGCAAGGCTTCAAGCCCTCGCCGGAGCTGGAGGACGAGGTGAAGGCCCACGTGGCGGCGCACCTCGGACCCATCGTCCGACCGGAGAAGGTGACCTTCGTCGACGTCCTGCCGAAGACGCGCTCTGGCAAGATCATGCGGCGCCTGCTCAAGGCGCGGGCGCAGGGGTTGCCGGAAGGCGACGTTTCCACGCTCGAAGAATGAGCCGTTTTCGTTGCGACCGCGGCGTCATCGGCGCATGATGAGCGGTCGCTTAGAACACTCTCCGTGCGTCCTGGACCTTCCGGCCGGACGATCCCGAAAGGAACCTCCATGCTCAGGCTCATCCTCTCCGCCCTCGCGATCTCGCTCGCCACCGGCGCTCGGGCCCAGGCCCCGCAGACCGACGATCAGAAGACGCTCTACGCCATCGGCGCCGTCGTCGCGCGGCAGCTGGAGGTCTTCAACCTGAGCCCGGCCGAGTTCGCGATGGTGAAGCGCGGCCTGGAGGACGTGGGCGCTGGCAAGAAGCCGGCCGTCGATCCCGAGGCCTACCAGCAGAAGATCAACCAGCTCGCGCAGGCGCGCATGAAGGTGACCGCCGAGAAGCAGAAGGAGAAGTCGAAGGACTTCCTCGAGAAGGCGGCCAAGGAGAAGGGGGCCCAGAAGACGGCCTCCGGACTCATCTTCGTGCCCATCGCGGAGGGCACGGGCGCGCAGCCGAAGGAGACCGACACGGTCAAGGTGCACTACACCGGCACCCTCACCGATGGAAAGGTCTTCGACAGCTCCGTGAAGCGCGGGCAGCCGGCGGAGTTCCCGCTCAACCAGGTCATCAAGTGCTGGACCGAGGGCGTCGCGAAGCTGAAGGTCGGGGGCAAGGCCAAGCTCGTCTGCCCGTCGGCGATCGCGTACGGCGACGAGGGCCGTCCGCCCACCATCCCCGGTGGCGCGACGCTCGTCTTCGAGGTGGAGCTGCTCGACATCAAGAAGTGAACGGCGGGCGCTGGCGGGGCGGCTCTCATCATGCGGGCACGACCCCTCTTCGCCGCCATCGCCTGCGCCGCCTCCTTCCCCGCGGCTGCCATCGATCGCTTCGAGATCCAGGTCTACGAGGCCGAGATCAACGAGCCGGGGCACTTCGGGGTGGAGCTACATTCGAACTTCACCGCCCGCGGCTCCCGCACGCCCGCCTACCCGCGGGAGATCCCGCCCTGGCACACCGCCCGCTTCACGCTCGAGCCGGCCTTCGGCGTGACGAGCTGGCTCGAGCTCGGGGCGTATTTGCAGGTGTACGACGCTCCGGCGCATGGCTTCCAGTACGCCGGCAGCAAGCTGCGCGTGAAGCTCGTCGCGCCGAAGCTCCTCGGTCAGAACTTCTTCCTCGGCCTGAACGTCGAGGTGGGTCGGGTGGTGAAGGAGCTAGAACAGGACCAGTGGGCGAACGAGCTCCGCCCCTTCCTGGGATGGCAGGACAAGTGGCTCCTCCTGGACGTGAACCCGATCATCGGGTACGCGCTCTCAGGAAAGGACGCCTTCCGTCCCGTCTTCGAGCCCGCCGCCAAGGTGGCGGTTAATACGCAGCTCGGCTTCGCGGTGGGAGCGGAGTACTACGCCGAGCTGGGCTTCATCGACGATCTCTCGCCCGCGCGCGAGCAGTCGCATTACCTCTTCGGCGTGCTGGACCTCGTCGAAGCCTACGGGCGGCCCAGCTCGGGGTGGGAAGTGAACCTGGCGGTCGGCGGCGGGATCAGCGGGCCCACCGACCAGCAGCTCGTCGTGAAGACCATCGTCGGGCGGAGCTTCTAGCGGAAGGGAGCACACATGGCGGACGCGAAGCTGGTGCTGTGGGGAGACAAGAACTTCTACAGTCCGTACGTCTTCTCGTGCTGGGTCGCGCTGAAGGAGAAGGGCATCCCGTTCGAGCTGCGCACCTTCGACCTCGACGGCGGGGAGCACCGCCGCGGCGACTATGCGGCGCGCTCGGTGACGGGCCGCGTGCCATCCCTGCAACACGGCGAGCGCTGGCTGGCCGAGTCGTCCGCCATCGATGAGTACCTGGAGGAGCTGTTCCCGCCGCCGGGGCACCCGCGCCTGTACCCGGAGCAGCCCTTCGAGCGCGCCCGAGCGCGGCAGGTCCAGGCCTGGTTGCGGAGCGATCTCATGGCGCTCCGCGAGGAGCGGCCGACCTCGAGCGTTTTCGGGAAGGAGCCCGTGAAGCCGCTCACCGCCGCCGGTCAGGCAGCGGCCGGGCGGGTGGTGCAGGCGGCCGAGGCGCTCCTGCCCCAGGGCGGCAGCAACCTCTTCGGCGGCTTCACCATCGCCGACGCCGACCTCGCCATGATGCTGGAGCGGCTCGTCGCGAACGGCGACCCGGTCCCGGCCCGCATCAAGGCCTACGCCGAGACGATCTGGACGCGCCCCTCCATCCAGGAGTGGCGCCGCAAGTCCAAGGACCCGCGGTAGGCCCTCCCCTCGGCCGCTTCACCGCAAGCGCTTCCAGTACACCAGCTCGGCGATCTCCGGCAGCACCAGCCCCGGCAGCGCCCCGACCCGCGCGTAGCCGTGCTTCTCGTAGAAGCGCTGGGCCGGCGTGTTGAAGTCCGACACGAGCAGGAAGGCGTGCCGGCTGGCGCGCGCGACCTCCGCCTCGTAGGCGGCGAGGAGCGCCGCGCCGGCGCCCCCACCCTGCGCCCCTTCGGCGAGCGCGATGAGCCTCAGGTAGCCGCCCATCCCGAAGGTGCCCTCGCGCAGGAACCAGGCGAGTCCGCGCGCCACGCCCGCCACCTCCCAGGCGAGGAGCCCATCGCCGCGGGTGAGCGCCGCCGCGAGATCCTCCGCGATGCGCGCTGCGCTCCGCCCGTAACGCGTCATGAGCGGCAGCTCCGCCAGCGCCGGCGCGAGCAGGGCCACGTCCTCCTGGCGGAGCGAGCGGACGCTCATGGCCTCAGGGTAGCGCCGGCGCGCGGGACGAGGAAGGGCGACGGCGCCCCGCCGCGCGTGGCGCGCACGAGCGCGGCGCCGCCCGGGGCGAGATCGAGCCAGGCGCGCGTGCGGCCGCGTTCGGCGGAGCGGCCCGCCACCGCCGCGCCCGCAATCTGAAGGTCCACCTCGGCCGGCACCGCCAGCGTGAGGCCGAGGAGTGGCGCTGCGCCGCGGTTCTCGACGCGCGCGCTGCCGTCGGGCAGGTAGGCGACGTGCACCTCGGCGAGCGCGCGCAGCCGGTCGCCCGCCTCTGCCCAGGTGAGCGAGGCGAGCCGGCCGGCGCGCACATGCCGCCCGATGCGCGCGAGGGCCTGATCGAGCTCCGGGTCGAGGACGAGCGCGCCGCCGTCCTCCCGGACCACCAGTCGCGCCAGGTGCTCGGGGCGGGTGGTGGTCCGCCGCGACGCGGACAGATAGGTGTGCCCGACGAAGAGGCCGCGCCGCGCCTCGAGCTTCTCGAGCGCCGCGTCGGAGAGGGCCGCCGCGAGCTCGCGCGGCGGGGCGTAGAACATGGTCGAGTCGAAGACCCACAGCCGCGGGTCCATCGGGAGGGGATAGATGGGCGGCGCTGGCGCACCCGGCGGGCCCGCCGAGAAGAGGTCCACCAGCGCGACCGAGCGGAAGCCGCCCACGTCGCCCGCCTCCCACACCCAGCGGATCCCCGCCAGTGCGAGCAGGTCGCGAATGCCGTAGCGCCCCTCGGTGCGCCAGCCCTCGCTCGAGAAGGCCTCGCAGTTCGTGTAGGGCTGGTGATCGATCCAGGTGACCACCCCGAGCGCCTGCAGCGCCGGCAGGCCAGCCACCACCGCCGCGCGATCGTCCGGCCCACCGCTGATGGAGTGGCTCGCCACCTCCGAGCCGGCCGCGCGCAGGGCCACCGCGAGCGCGTGCGCCTCCGGGTCGGTCTGGAGGCCACCCCGGTGGGCGCGCACGAAGAAGCTCTTCGTGAGGCGGACGCCGTGACCCAGGAAGCCGCCGGCCGCCGCGGGCGCACCGGCCGGCACCGCCGACGAGCCGTAGAGGAGCGCCCGCAGCGCGACCGGGTCGGTGCGATCGGCGTGGTCGGTGAAGACGACGGCCGCCCGCGCCCCGGCTGGCCAGCGCTCCGGGACGACCGGCAGCGCGGCCGCTGCCGGCGCGAGCAGGACCAGCGTCGCGTGCGCCTCGACCCGCTCCCCGACGCGGCGCGAGGTGCGCCCGAGGAACTTCTTGTGCTCCAGCGCCGCGAAGGGAACGGCGGTGCCCTCGGCCAGGCCAGGCAGGGAAGGCAGACAGCTCGGGTAGACGGCGAAGGGATGCGCGCCGGCGTCGTCGAGGACGAGGTCCACCTCGAGCGCGTCGCGCACGGGCGCGTAGCGCGCGGCGAGGAAGCCCTCCTCGCCCAGCACGACCAGCTCGCGGGTGGCGGCCACGCGTCCGACCGCGCGCCCGGGGCCGGGCAAGACCAGCCGGATGGCCTCGCGCTCCACCTGCGCCGCGACGCGCCAGACGACGGAGAAGGTGAGCGCGAACGCACCGGGGCCGGCGGGCGCGATCCGCACCGTCGCCTGCATGCGGACGTCCTCCGCCACCCCGACCCGCCCGGCGGCGTCGGAGCGCCAGCGCAGCGGAGGGCTCGGCGCCGCTGGCTCGGCGACCACCTCCAGGTGGACACCCACCGGCACCGCGTCGAGGTGAAAGGCCGGAGCGGCCGGCGCCGGGACCGGCGCGGCGAGCGTGGCGGCCAGGAGGAGCGCGGCGAGCGGCACCGAGGGATTGTCCATCGGGCGCGCCCTGGCGACAAACTTTACCGGCGGAGTTCGACCGGGACCCCGACCCGACCCCTCCCATCCCGCAAGCGGCGGGGCCGCGGGCCTCTGTGCAAGAGAGTTCCGTGCTTGCGTCGACCGGCGGCGATTGCGGCGGTCGTACCTTCGCGAACGAGCAGCCGGACATCCTCACGAGAGTCCAGCGACGGCCCGGCGGATGGTCGGTCTCATCGGGCGGTGCGTCGGCGGGAGCGGTCTAGATATTCCAGGCCAGCGCTGTTGGCGCCCACCCGCCGCTGTTTGCCGTGGAGGCGGCGCTCTCGGGGCGAGCGTTCGAGTGCATCCCGCGGGAAGCCGCCCACGGGATTACCCCGAACTGCCACCCCACCGCGACCGCCAAGCCGAGCCAGGGGTTCGCGACGAAGGCGGCGGCGCACGCCGCCACCCCGCCCAACTCCGCCAGCAATGAGAAGACGAACGCCTGCCCGAAGCTCCCTCCCGCTTCCGGGTTCGCGGCCAGCATCGCGCCCAAGGCGGCGCCCGTCGGGATCGCGAGCGCCGTTGCCGCGAGCCAGACGAAGACCGTCCCGGCGGATGCTTTGGGTATGCCGTCGGTGTCTCGCGACGCGCCACTCAGGATCGCGCCGAGGAGTACGGCACTGGCGAATTCCGTTGTGAACACGCCCAGCGACGCCAGCGCCCATTCGGCCGAGCGGCTCGTGCCCGCGTATGGATCCAGAGCGGGGACCGGGGCTGCGCGCGTCGGCATCGAGCCCGCCACCCACGGATCGAGCTCCGGCCCGGCCGCGAGGGTGAGCGTGGGCGCGAGGTGGAGCGGCCGCGGAGAGGGCAAGCCGAAGAGCTGTAGGGTCAGTGCGAGAGCCACCATGCACCGAGAGCGTAGGGGATCGGCGCGTGGCGCGCGACTTTGAATGACGTGCCCACCGGTCCATCCGCGCACTCTAGGCTCCATGCAGCGCCGATGTCGGCGAGCTGCGCACGGTCGCGCCGCGTGCCCGAGGAACTCTGAACGTCCCCGCGCGCCGCGTCCGGGCGCTCCACACCAACCCGTCAACGGAACGGGGCGTCGTCAGGGCGTCGCTCGTCGTGCTGACGAAGGGTCGTAGGCGCCGATCGTCGCTGGGCCTGCTAACCTTCCGAACCATGGCGTCTCCCGAGGTGCGCAGATGGACTTGTGCCCTGCCGTGCATGGCGGTCTTGTGTGCGGCACTGTCGCTGACGAGCGGGTGCTCACTTCTGGTGGTTCGTCCCAGCCCGTCAGTCGATCCAGGCACAGGCACCCAACAGTGCAGTTCGAGGATCCCGCTCGTAATCGACGGCGTCGCTGCTGCCGGCCTCGTTTTGGGAGGCTCTGTTGCAGTCGGCTTCAACAGGGCGGTGGCGGAGTGCGGTAGCCATCCGAGCGATTCGAGGTGTCAGTTCTCCGTTGCGCCTTACATTCCGGCCGCTGTCGCTGCGGCCTCGCTCGCCTACGGCGTCTGGGCTTCCTCGCGCTGCGAGAACGCACTGCTGAAGGGCGAAGCCGACCAGCACTCTCCCGCCGGTGCATTCTCGCGTTGAGCGGACAAGCCACTCTCGACGAGGGGCGTGCGAGCGCCTGGGGATCTGCGCCTTCAGGGCGATGCACTTGGGATCCCCGGGCTGTCGCGCTACGACCCGAAGCCAGTGCGCGCAGGCTGAACCCAGTCGCATCGAGCCCGCCACACAGGAGCCCGTCAATGGAACGGGGCAGATTCCAGAACTCTGAGCGGTGACAGCAGAACCAACGTCCCGCTGACAGAGGACCCACGCCCAGCCGTTGAGCGGCCGCATCGAAGGTCCGATACGGCGCGTGCAGCGCACGCTGCGGGTGCTCCTCACCGCACGAGCGGGGTGAGCATCGCCACGAGGCGGCCGGCGAGCCGCGCAACCTCGGTCGCGCTCGCGGCGCTTGCATCGCCGCAAAGCGCCGCGATCTCCACCGCCGCGGCAGCCTCGGTGGCCTCGGCGCGGGCGACCGCGAAAGCACGCGCCTTGTCACCGCGCGTGACCCTTCCGGCGCCCTCCGCGCAATTGAGGCAAGCGCTTTTCGCGGAGCGGAGCGCCTCGTCGCGCAGCTTGGCGTCGCGGACCGAGGCGCGACGAACCGTGAGGAGGAGTTCCACCGCGACGCCGTAGGCGAGCAACCTGTGATGTGGGAAGGCGGAGAGACAGAGCAAGACGAGGAGGTGGAAGAGCTGGAAACCTGAGGGAACAGCGTGTCGTTCATGGCCGGCGGCTCCTTTCGCGAGCGGCAAGGAGACGGCGGCCATGAACGCCCCGGTTCCACGTGCGAGAGCGAACCTCGGATGGCAGGCGCAGTGCCAGCCGACGGCTGGCGCGAGCCTGCGTAACCAAGCGTCCGACCACGACACCGACCGCAGAATCCGCCCTCCCCGACCCTCTCCCCGCTACGCGGGGCGAGGGAGAAGGCCACCTGACCCTCGGCCTCGACCCCCTCACCCCAACCCTCTCCCCCGCAGGGGGAGAGGG
>WNGL01002857.1_pt1 | contig 20804 bp, 20 predicted proteins | sample 5400591 | NCBI WGS metagenome assembly WNGL01 (sample SAMN13153377, study PRJNA577476) | soil metagenome | isolation source: 80 cm soil or saprolite under Garry oak tree replicate 1 | place: USA:California | collected 2016-06-15 | reverse complement strand
CATGGTCTTGATGTGCGGCATCGTGATCGTGAAAATCGAATCATGGTCTTGATGTGCGGCATCGCGACCGTGAAAGTCAGATCATGATCGTGATGTGCGGCATCGCGACCGCCAAAGTCAGATCTTGATCATGATGTCGGGCATCGTGACCATGAAAGTCGATTCATGATCATGATGCGCGGCATTGTGACCATGAAAGTCGATTCATGATCATGATGCGCGGATCGTAACCTCGATCCCCTAAAAATATATTTTTCCTGCCTACCCTGTTGATTTTGTTGAGCGGCGCGTCCGCTTCTAACCTCGGTCGTGATTTTCGATCATCCGTTCTCGATTCCCTGGCGATTTACACAATATGGGCTCGCAGACACGCCCTTAGCGATAACAACTAACCAAGAGGAGGAAGCATGTCCAAACCGAAAACGATCAAACCAATAGATGGTTTTTCCAACGTATCGGACGCGGATGTCGTCGCGCGCGGCACCAACGTTCAAACCAACATGACGGGCAATGCGAATTTTCCCAATCCGCCCGCGGACTTGACGGCACTGAAGACCGCCATCGATACGTTCTCGGCGCTGATCGCCCAAGCTCTCGATGGCAGCAAAAAGATCATCGCCGAGAAGAACAGGCAACGCGAAGCCGTTATCAAGATGTTGCGGCTGCTCGGACGTTACGTGGAGGTCACCTGCAAGGATGACATGGCGATCTTCCAGACCAGCGGATTCCAGCCGGCTTCAACGGCAAAGACGACAACGGACCCTTTGTCGGAGAAAATCCGCAAGATCGATCACGGCGCCAACAGCGGACAAATCACAGTACGGCTAAAGGCTGTTGCGAAAGCCTCAAGCTATGAACTCCGTTACGCCGTCGCAGACGGTGGGGCGGCGACCACATGGACGACTATGCCGGTTTCCGCGGTGAAGACGCCCCTCGCTCTTAACGGTCTGACGCCCGCAACAACGTATGTGTTTCAGGCCCGTGCTCTAATCAAGGATGCCTACACCGACTGGAGTGACTCGGTCTCGTTCATCTGCACCTAGACGGGTCATCTCTTCAACTCATTAACGGCTGCGTGCTTCTTTTAGGCTTCGGCTGTCGCGCTTGCGCTTCGCCGGGCCTGCACTGCAGCCGCTCGTGCGGGGGTGGGTGCGTACTTCCGCCCCACATTCCGCTCTTAGAAAGAAAGGGGAAATGACCATGGATGCGTCCGAGGAAATCCTCAGAGCACTCGGTCGAATCGAAGGCGAACTCGTCGAGATCCGGAAGTTATCCGAGCGCGTTACGACACTCGAAATCTGGCAGTCCCGGCTGAAGGGTGGATGGGCTGTACTCGTCGCCGCCTATGTCTACCTCTGCCGGGAAGCCTTCGGAAAGTAGCGTGGGGGACCGGCCGGAAAGAGGTCGCGAAGCCATGAGCGGCTGCGCGCGAAGCGCGAGCCCGATAGGGCGAAGCATCAATCAATGCAAGCCCGACAGGGCGCAGCCATCAAGGTAAGACCGAAGCGATCCGCTGGCTGGGCCCGGCGCTTAAAAGTGAACACGACTTGCATTAACGGTACGGCTGCCGTATTTTTTATAAAATTTTTTGAAAAAAATCGTCCGAATTCAAATTTCTCACGATTTACATAGTATGAGCACCTTTCCAAGCCCGCAGAAATCAGCGCCTCTCGCCCGGGTTCAGCCTCTGACCTCGTCGAGGCCGGATGGCAAAAGGTACGAGAGGTCAGGAACGGTGCAGACCGAAATTGGAAGGATCTTGCGTCTTCCCGAATCCGATTGGATCGTAGAAGCGAAAGAACTTCAAAATGAGACACTGGTCTTTCTAATCCGGCAGATTCGCCGCGCCGACGAGGAGCTCTATAGACGACTGTTACAGGAACTCAGCGGGCGCATCATTCGCGTTGCACGGCGATGGGTTCGGGGGCTTGATCGGATCACCGCCGAAGACATTGTGTTGAAGGTCGAGATCGACATGCTGGAGCTGGTGCTGGCGGAAAAACCGTCTCGCAAGACGGACTTCCTCGAGATCGCGTTCGCACAGGCTGTCGAACGTCGAACGATCGACGCCCTTAGGAAACACAATAACTCGCCAATAGGCCACCATGGAGAGATCCTCACCGATGCCACCGATGAGGATGGCGATGAGATCGAACGGACGATCGAACTCGCCCCCGATCACCGCCCCGGACCTGAGGCCATCCTGCTACAACTTGAAGATGAGGCCCGCCGGCCTGAATTACTCCGCAAAGCATACGATGCCGTGAAGGATCCACGGCATGTGGAGGCGGCGATTCTCCATTATGGTCGTGGATGGCCTATCACATCGAAAGATCCAAGGAAATCAGACTTAGAGCGCCACTTCCAGGCAACCCCAGGACAGATCAAGTACTGGATCGCCGCAGCCCTGAAAGCCATGCGCGAAGCAATTGGAGTTGAGAAATGACCAGAAACGTATCTTTTGAAGACGTTTTAGATGCCCTGATGCTTGAAGAACCCACACCGAGCTATGCGACGCTGTTGCGATGGTCGGAACGGTATCCGCAATATCGCGAGGCTTTGGCGCAATTCTTCGCGACTTGGGCCATTCAGGCCGACCAACCGCAGCGGGTTGCTCTTGACGAAGATCGGCTGGTGGAAAAAGGCGTGAGTCATGCCCTCGAGATCTTGCGTCGGCAGGGCAGAGTGGAGCCCAAGGCCGCGATCGAGTGGCTTCCACCATTCGATCAACTGGTGCTAACCGCCACCCACCTGCTTCGCGACCAAGGCGATTGCCTGAACATCGCCCGGAAAGTCAGCGAGATATCGGGCACTAACGTCCGGTGCGGCTCGACTTCTTTATCGCTAGGCCGCTTGGAAGCCTGGCGGCTGGTTTCGTCGCGGATTTCCGATCCGAAGACCGAACCCGATGGCACAACCAGACGATATTTTATGGTCACGATCGCCGGTGAACGCGCATTAGCCCAAGTGAAGGAGACCTCGAAACTGTTGGGGAATTTTCTGGAAGACTTCGCATGAAACGCTCTGAAACCGCCTCGCATCGGGATCTGTTCCAAGGCGGTGTCTCTTCCATGTCGCTGCGCCGTACTTTTGAAGTTTCATACCGAACGCCTCAGAAAAAGCTCGAACTACGTATGCATATGCTAACATACGCATAGGTGAGGTCTTATGGCACGCACGACCATTTTGCTGGATGACAATTTGCTACTGGAGGTCCGGTCTATCGCAAGCCGAAAAGGCACGACAACGACGGACGTCATCAAAGAGGCCCTGACGGAATACGTCCGGAAACAACCGGCCCAGGGCTTGCCGTCCTTTACCGGTATCGGAAGAAGTAAGGGCAAAGGAGCAGGCAGGATTTCGGAGAATATCGACGAATCGCTTCGCAGAAAGATCGACCCGTACGAAGGCGCACGTGGCCGTCATCGTTGACACGGGGATTCTATTCGCCCTGGCAGATCGGCGCGATTTCAGACATAAAGCCGTTCAGAAGTTTCTTGCCGAGAACCCCGACACACTTATCGTGCCGGGTCCGGTCGTTTGGGAGACCTGCACTTCGCTTCTAGAATACCTGGGTCCTGATGCTGAGCTCGGCTTTCTCCGGTCGCTGGCGAACAGAGAACTACTCGTCGAGCAGCCCACGGATACGGATCTCGTCCGAGTGATCGAAATTTTGAAACAGTACCGTGATGCCCGATTCGGCGTGGTTGATGCCAGCGTAATGGCTATCGCGGAGCGTCTACAGATTCAAGTCATCCTGACATTGGACCGGCGGGATTTCACAATCTATCGCCCTAAACATTGCGCTGCGTTCCGCCTGTTTCCAGAACTGCCTCACGCGGGCTAAAAGCCGGTGTGTGTGTTCCAAAAAGCCCCGGCTGCCTTCCCGTAACTTTCATTTCTTCACCGGGTACATCGCGGGCCTGTAGCGAGGCGGAGGAATAGGCTTTCCTTCGGTGCGGGCGGTTTCGAGCCACGCGGACTTGGCAATTTCCAATTCAGCCAAGGCCTCAGTTGGCGTTCGGCCGAAGGCGGAACACGCTGGCAGATCGGGGATGTCCGCGATGTAGCCACCGTCGGGTTCGCTGTAGAAAATATTGATGTGGTAATCCTTCATTTCTCGTCTGCCAGTTTCAGATTATATCGCTCCACCAAGTGGAGAACCTGCCGGATTTGGTAAGGCTTGGCTTTGCCCTTCACGTTCTGAAGGTTTACCGGCTCGCGGACCAGCGGGTGAACAAAGATGTGATGGCTTCCCTGGATTCGCGACAGACGGAATCCGAACGCTTCAACCAGCGCAACCATGTCATCAAATCTCACGTTCTTGGAACCAGCCAGTGCTGTCTCTAGAATTCGACGCTTCTTCATCGGTCTAATGTCAAAGTTGCCGCGCGTGGCCGTCATACGCGCGCCGCCTGACAACACGCATACCTGGGTGGATGTGGTTTGAGCACCCGTCTCACCCTTACGACTCATCAACACCTTGTCGGAAGACGCCTCCGCGCCGCTTACGGTGGTGCTGAATCGGCAGGCGGCATTAAGGAAATGAAGCCGGAAACAAAGATGGTTGGTTATGATCGACGAGAGTTTCATCGCGACTGGAGTCGGTCACATGAAAATCCAAGTCCAATGCTATTCGGGACACAAGGCCGATCAACGCCCGATCAAGTTCTAGCTCGGCGGCAGCGTTCTCTTCGTCGAATCCCTCCAGGATCAATGGTACGGTCCCGACGATGCATATTTTCGCGTTCGAGCCGATGACGGTAACACGTACGTTCTCCGCCACAACGAAACCAACGAGGAATGGACGATGAGTCGTTCCGTTCTCAAGCTAGCCCCGGACAATTCGATCCCTACGCGTGTGGGCGGAGCTTTGACCTATCTTTTCAACTGGCAGTACGACGTCGCTCCCGACGGCCAGCGGTTCCTGATGAACACGATCATCGAGGAGGCGCCGTCACCGATCACGGTCATCTTGAATTGGAAACCTAAACGCTGATCCTGCTCAGATCTCACGAAACTACCGCTTGGCGTGCACAGGCGCAGGCAAGATCGATCGACGTCATTTGCCGATTGGCGCGAATGTACACGGGCTACTGACTTCCGTTGACCTCTCGTGTTGGCTCGTAAAATCCGCGAGTTGTCGGGCGTCGTGAACCGGTCGCAGTCTCCGACACTAGTCACGGCGGCATCCGGCGCGATTCTCGGGACCGAGGTGTACATGTCGCCGGAACATGCAAAGGGACGCGAGGCCGACCGCACGACGGATGTGTGGGCCTTCGGCTGCGCTGACGGGGCAGCCCGCCTTCAGTGGCGAGACAGTTACGGACATCTTGGCCCGCGTTGTTACATTCGAACCCGACTGGGCAGCCCTGCCGGTATTCATTCCGCGCGGCATTCGACAGGTTCTAAAGCGGGGCCGCTGGGCGAAGTGATAGGCAAGGGGGGCGCGAACCAGCTCTGGCGAATGCCCGCAGACGGTGGGCAAGCCGAGCCGTTGACGAAAGGCGACGACCGCGTCCGGCACATGTTCTACTCTCCAGACGGGCGTTGGCTCTATTTCCAGCCCAACCACTTGAACATTTACCGCATGCCGGCCGACGGCGGTCCCGTACAACAGGTCACGCACTTTCAGGAGTCCGGGCTGTTTCTCGAGGAGCCAACAATCTCCCCCGATGGACGATACCTCGTGTACTGCCGGAGCAACGGTGGGTCGTCGCTCTGGGTGCTGCGTCTTGGAAACGTCCAAACGGAGGTTCAATGATCGCCAACGTTAACGTTGAAAGAACAGCACGGGCAAAATTTCAATTCAGCCATAACCCAAAGGTCGGAGGTTCAATCCTCCCCCCGCAATTGGCGAATCAGCGAGTTAGGAATCAAAAAAGGCGGCCCGAAAGCCGCCTTTTCTAACGATTGTGGCTGTTTTGTGATGGTCCTCACTTCCTGATTGAAACGATCTTCCGCTCGGCAGGTTGCGCGTCCAAGGTTCAGTGGTCTGCTTCACCGCTTGCCGGAGGTCTTCGACGGGAAGCGTACACGCACGTGTTCAATTCCAACGTCATCTGCCAGTCTCTTGGTTCATTTCTGCCCGTTGCGGCCTTGCCCTTGAATGAACCGGTCGACGGTGTCGATCAGGGCGTTGAGCTTTTCGTCGGTGTGCTTCTGGGCTTGGCGCAATTCCTGGATTTGCGCATCGGTCCGAGACTGGGCCTCGCTCAAGCGTGAGACAGTATCCACGAGCGTCCGGCTCACCACGATCAGGTCGCGGATTCCCGCGCTCTGCTTTTCCATCTGCAGCTCGTGTCGGGCTTGAGTCTCTGTCAGCGCCAGAATGGCGTTTTCGATCTTGGTGAATCGTTCTTCAGTCGTCATCGTTGCCTCTTCGGCCGCCGTTTCTCGTGCGCCGCCAGGTACGCCGCGATCGCACGCGCGGGCAACTCTTGGAGGTGAGATCGTGTTCGACCGCGGCGAATTTGAGCTTCCGGACGAGCTGGGTGTCGAGGCGAAAGCCGACTAGCTTTTGGGACCGGACCAATGAGTTTGCCATGAGGCTGGATTATAGCACTCTGTTAACATGTTAAACCGCTACCTAGGCCTGGCGGAAAGCGAGAGCATGGGTGTTGCGACGCGCGAATTTCAAGTTTGGGATTTGGACAGAACGTTGCCGCGCATCACCATCAACTGTTTTTGATTCAGATGCCGCTTATTCGGACTAACGCCGAAGCCCCAGTGAGCCTACTTCGGTGGCGCGAGTCGTTTCAGCTCGTTCGTCCAGTCCTGGACCATGACGATGCTGGCGGTACTGTTTGGCGCCTCTTCGGTTTTCAGCATCAAGAACCGTTGGCCGTTCCGGGCACACGTCGTACCACGCGTCTCCCATCGTCAAAGGTGACACGGCGAAGCGCCCCTACCGCGTATGCGACGCGCTTGCCGTCGGGCGTCCATATGGGCGTCTCCGCGTCGTTTGCTTTGGATGTGAAACGCGACAGCGTGCCACGGCCGAACTGATACAGCCAAATATCTTGCCCAGAGTCCGAGCCGCCATTATTCCTCACCGCCAATCGTTGCCCATCCGGTGACAGCCGCGGAAACTCGTAGTTCCGTTTCGGCGCGGGCACCGGCTGTGCGGCGCCGCGGCTATCGACCCACACCAACGAGCGACTGTCCCGTGCTTCGCCTCCGGGTATGTATGCGATCGATCCGCCTCCCGACGCCGTGAACTGTGCCGATCCCGCCACTGGATTCGTGAGCACATCTTCGATGACTGGGATGGGCGTGCCTCTCACGCGGAGGGTGTTCGCATCGAACGGCACGGCCAGGATCTCGCTGCCCCGCGCGAACACCAGGTGACCGCTGGAAAGATAGTGCGGATCCGTTGCCCCCTCAACCAGCACGAGCCGCTCCCAGGTGTCCAGCCGCAACGCACCGATCACTGCGCTATTGAAATCGCGGCCGCTTCTTCGGATCGTGAATAGGATCGCCCTGCCGCCCGGTAGGACTAAACCGCCTCGCATCGGGAGGTGGACCTTCCCTAGAAATTGCTTTGAGCATCAATCAGGCCCTTGTCACGGGCAATACGATCGAAGAAGCGGAAGGCGGAGAGCGCGAGAGCTCTAAAAGCAACCGTGAGCGAGAACAGGAATAACGTTGGAAAGGCGGCGGCATTTGTGACCAATAACGAGCGGCGGAGAAGTTCCAGCCAATAACTCATGGGAAGGAAGAATCACGGCCGCAGGAAGCTTGGCGAGAGCGTTATCGGAAAAATGGATAAGTTTTTCCTCCGTGACTTCTTTGCATTTTGCGAAGAAGTTTCGAGAGATTTTCGAAGCTGAACGCTGAACGCTAAGCTGAGTGCTGACAGCTGGTAGCTGACAGCGCGCGGCAGCCGAATCTTCAATATTGGTTGCGGCCTCGGCCGCGCTAAGGCAAATAAGCAGGGTCAATTTAGAGTTCAGCTGCGTCCGCTGCGGGGATGTCCCATAACACGCCTATGACATTGCCGGCCGCACGCTGCGCGTCTTATATTACCTACATTCTGAACGTCAGCTTAATGGCTTAGCTTCGCCTGGGTTTGGTCACTCTTCGTCCGAGACGCCGCTGAGACAGTATCCGTCACCATGCGCCGTGAGGATGAATGCGGGATGGTGGTGGTCCACTTCTATTTTTCTGCGTAATCGAGCGATGGCGAAGTCGACTGTTCGCGTGATCACATCCGTGTCCAGATACCCCCAAACCGCGCGGAGCAATTCATCGCGGTGTACGACAGTGTCGCGACGTTCGGCGAGGTACCTCAGGAGCTCGAACTCGCGATAAGAAAACGGAATGGAGCGCTTCCCACGCGAGGCGCGCTTGTTCAGAAAATCGATGGTCACGGCACCCAGACGTATACGGCTGACGCTTGGCCGTGCGCGCCGAAGCACTGCACGAATGCGCGCGAGTAGTTCCTCCATATCAAACGGTTTTGTGATGTAGTCATCCGCCCCGAGGCGCAGCCCGCTCAGCTTTTCCACCTGCTGCGTACGCGCTGTCAGAATGATGATTGGAATCTGCCCGCCGAGCCTCAGGATCGGGAGGAGATCCAATCCGTCGCAGTCCGGGAGCGTGAGGTCGAGGACGATAAGATCGGGCGTGGCCGCCCGGGTCTGCCGGATTGCACAAGCACCATCGGCAGCTACATCAACGTCGTAGCCTTCGGATCCGAGATTATCGTGGATGACAAGTCGAAGCGTCGGATCGTCTTCAACAACGAGAACACGGTGTGGCATTGATTGATGGCTGCGCGCTATCGCGCTTGCATTACTTACGGCTGCGGCCTGTCGGCCTTGCGCTTCGCGCGCTCCGCTCATGGTGTCAACAAGCCGGAAGCCCGATGACGCATCGGGTTCCCGTCCCTAGCACACTGTCAACGGTGAACGTTCCACGGTGATCAGCGACCACCTTGCTGGCAATCGCAAGACCCAGCCCACCTCCATCAGAAGGCGAAAATTCTCGGCTGGCAATGCTTTCACGAAGAGCGGCGAGCTTTGTCGTCGAAATGCCGCATCCGTCATCCTGCACTTCAATGAACACCACCGAATCAATACAGCTTGTGGAAATACGAATGTGTCCATTGTTGCGGACGTGGCGCACCGCATTCTCGATCAGATTGGTGAGGGCTAACGTCATCGCCCTTTGATCGACGCACACGAAAGGGAGATCCGGGGACATTTCGCCCTGGACTGTGATTCCATTTTCCGAAAGTCGCGGCTGAAAACTCCTGAGCGCTTCGTCGACGACTTCGGCAGCGGCCATGGGTTCAAATGCATAGGTCTCGCTCACGTCGGTGATCCGCGCATACGCGAGCAGGTTGTCGACGAGGCGGCTGAGGTGATTCGTCTCCCCAATCAGCAGATTCGGATATTCTCGATAGCGTTCGGACGGAATCTGTGACCGACGGGCCAGCGTGGCCGCCAGCGCATGGATGTTGGCGAGCGGCGTTTTCAGCTCGTGAGTAACCGACGACACGAAACGCGATCTCATTTCCGAAACCTTCGCCCTAGTGAGGACCGCCTTGTGCGTCACCATCAGACTGAGTCCGCAGAGAATAACGGCAAAGCTGGTGGCGAGCAAGGCGGTGTCGACTCGCCGCTTTGCCGAGAGCAAAATCGGGTCACGAGACGCGCTGATGCGGATTCTCCACTGCGTATGCGCCAAATCCGGGGGAACGTCCGACGCGGTGTCTGAGGAATCCATGAAAAGAAGCGGGAATGCCCGCTGCGCCACCGGTTGGTCCTCATTATTCGATCCCAGTACCGTGCGGTTGTTCTCATCAAGCAGCACGATGTCCTGTGTGAGTCCGCCGCTCACGCTGGGCCAAACTTCGGAGAGTATGTCCGCGAAATACCACTTTCTGACCCAATCGAGATTGACCGTGAACCCGCTGACAGATTCCAGATGCTCACGCACGGAGTCGGCATAGCTGATCCTCGCAATAATCTGGTATGGAACTCCGGCCAGTTCGGTGTTGAAGACGGCATATCGCCGTTGCGCGGCAACGCTTGCCAGTACGCGACGTCGCACCTCATCGGCTACGGGAGGATCGGCCGCGAGCGTAATGGGCGAGTTGACACTGGAAGTCTGCGGTGGCATCCATCGCGGAAGGCGCGTGGTGCGGCTGAAGAAGAGCATGCTTTGTTGCCCGCCGCGCCAGATAAAAAACGATTCGGGGTAGGGGTACCGGGCGAAGGTCGTGGCCACTTGCTCGGTCATGTCCCGGGTGAAGTCGGGTGTCAGGGGAGCGTCCCAATCGCGGTTGGCAAGGATGCGCACCTGAGCGCCTCGCATGTCACGGGTGATCGCCTTGATGATCAGGTCGGCACTCTCTTCGTTCTGATGGGCTATGCGAACCACCACTCCCTGCTGCCATTCGCGCGCGACGCGGTATCCGAACGCCAGCAGCGCGGCAATGCCCAGAAAGACGAAAATGGTAAGGAAGTTAGAAGCCCGCAGCGCGAGGCGAGTGATCCGTTCGGATTTCATCGGCTCAGCTCACGCTCGCGGTAGTATCGGGCGGCTCCCGGATGCAGTGGAATCACGACTGCCGGGGCCCGTTGAGGATCTGTTTGATTCCGTACGTTCTCCGGACTTTGCTCAAAGTAGGCGCGCGTCAGTTCGTACACAAGCTCGTTGTCGAGATCGGCACGGCAGACCAGCAGCAGATCGACTCCGATCGTATGCACGGCGACGTCCTGGCCCGGGTAGGTCATGCGCGGAATCAGCATTCTTCCCAGAAGCGGGTAGTACAACCTGAGACGATCGATTTCCGGGCCGTCAATGTCCAGCAAACGCGCGCCGCCCTGGAGCGCCCGCACCACGGGTTCCTGTGGCGGCCGTCCGATCACGATTGCGGCGTCAACCTCTCCTTTCAGGAGTCTTTTCACTGCCTGGTCTCGGAGAACGAATTCGCCCCGTATCTCGGATCTGGCGATTCCCATGCTGTTGATCAACCGTTCTCCAAGCGCGGCATTAGCGCCGATAGGGTTGCCCAGCACCACTCGCATGCCTCGGAATCCCCGTCCCGGATTCGCCGCCGGCCCTGCCAGAAAGTGAACGGCGGCGGAATGAAGCAGCGCGATTCCGCGAACCTTGTCCATGGGCTGGGAGCGGTCTGGCAACAAACCGTTAAACGCCAGATAAGTCGCGTCGGCCGTAGCGACCGCAAGGTCGATAGAGCCCTGTTGAAGAGCAGTGAGACGCTTCTCGGAGTCACCGATGTCGGTTAACTGTACTGAGAACTGCGGCAGATTGAGAAAGGCGGAAACGACGGTTGTCTCCGCCGACGACATGCGCACGATTGTGCGCGGCGTAGCGGCGTTCATGGCAGGTCTGGCGTCACAGCCTGCAATCGTGATCGCCGTGCTGAGCACCAGCGCCGCTGCTGTCGTTCGCCACATGATTTGGAAATGATTCATACCGCGGCCCGCACAATTTGCAACAATGTTTGCTGGCCACTTTAATACAATTCGCCAACCTTTTTAAGACAACTTGTTTAATGCAACTTCGATACTCCTGAAGACTGGAAGGGAGGTTTTTCATGAGGAACGGCATTTGGCTCCTTCTGGGCGCCGTGATCTTGATGTGCGCCCTGGCCACGCTGGCAGCGGCGCAGGGAACCGCGGACATGGTCGGCCGCGTCGCCGATTCCAGCGGCGGGGTTTTGCCCGGAGTTACCGTGACAGCTCGCCATCTGGCCACCAACCTAACTCGCACGACCGTGACGAGCGAAACTGGCGACTACGCGTTTACTGCGCTGCCCATCGGCGAGTACGAGGTCAAGACTGAACTCTCCGGCTTTAGAACGGAGACTTCGCGCGTCACCCTCGCCACCGGCGACCGGGCCCGCGTGGACTTCAGGCTCAATGTCGGGGCTGTCAACGAGAACGTCGTGGTCACTAGTGACGTGCAGCAGTTGCAGACCGATGCATCACACATCGCTTCGCAACTCAACGTGGAGATTGTGCAGAACGTTCCAATCGTCGGCCGGAACATCATCAATATTATCCAATTGACTCCAGGAGCAGCCGAAGGAGCCGCAACGGCAACGATCAGCGGTAATCGCCCGGATGACCGCCGCCAGACATCGGCCGTGGCTGTGAACGGAATGCCCGAAAACGAGAATCGGCAAATGATTGACGGTGTGGACAACGAAGAGCGCGTCATGGGCGGGATGGGAATCAAGCCGTCCCTGGAAGCGATCCAGGAGGTGAACGTCAAGACCAACAGCTATTCTGCGGACAACGGCAGAACGCTGTCGGCGGTGATCAACATCGTCACGAAATCAGGAGGCAATGACTTTCATGGCTCCGCATACGAGTTCTTGCGAAACCAGAATTTCGACGCCAGAAACTTCTTCGCGGCCACGAGGCCGCTGAATCACCAGAATCAATTCGGCGGCAGCCTGGGCGGGCCGATTAAAAAGGACAAGACATTCTTTTTTGTGGATTACGATCAGGACCGTATCCGCAACGCTATGGCCTCGGTTGTGACGGTGCCGACCGCGAAAATGCACGTTGGCGACTTTTCAGAGCTGAGCACGCCTATTTACGATCCGATGAGCCGTCCGCGAACGCCATTTGCCGGCAACATCATTCAACCTTCTCGTTGGGATTCGAGGGCTGTGAACTTAATGGCCCTGTACCCCCTGCCCAATCTGCCCGGCCTTGCGAACAATTACGCCTATAACGGGCCCGGATGGCAGACGAATCAGACCACTGATGCGCGTATCGATCACCACTTCAGCGAGAAAGATACGATCTTCGGGAGGTACTCGTATAACTTGACCAACGGTGTCACGCCAAGCCAGTGTCCGCCGGCTCAAGTACTGGGTCGCACATTCGACGCCACCTGTAACACGGGCGGCGTCAGTGGAATCTATTCCGGACCGTACCACACGTTTGCCCATAACGTCGTCGTGAACTGGCTGCGCGTCTGGAGTTCCAACTTAATCTCATCGCTGACGTATAACTTCAACCGGCCTCTCACTTCGGCAAGCCGGCCATTGGCGAACCCTTTCAATGCCGCCAGCCTCTTTGGGTTTCAGAACGTGAATTACGAGAGCGATCCGATTACAGGAGGGTTGCCCTGGTTCCAAATGAATCCGACCACTTACGCGGCAATTGGCGATCCGACGTTTATCCCAATGGAGACTGAGGATCACAATCATCAGATCGAGGGATCATTAACCAAAACCAGGGGCGCGCACAGCATCAAAATCGGCGGCGGTGCGGTCTTCCGGATGTTTGCCGTTCAGCAGTCGCAATATCCGAGAAGTACGTATCAGTTCGATTCTTCTCTTACCAGCAACGGCAGTGGCTCCGGAGGGAACACGTTCGCGTCGTTCCTTCTCGGCTTTCCGACCACGGAACAGCGAACCCATTTTCCCATTCATCCGCTCAACCGGTCCAAGGAGCCAAGTGTCTACATCCAGGACGATTGGCGCGCCAATTCCTGGCTGACACTGAACCTGGGCCTCAGATACGAAATCTTCACGCCGATCACCGAAGCGCAAAACCGGATGTCCGCATTCGATCCCGCGCTCGGCAAAATTGTTGTGGCGTCGAAGTCGAATCCAACGGCCGGCGTTAAGACCGATTACTCGGACATTGGGCCGCGAGCTGGATTTGCGGCAAGCTTATCTCACCGGTTCGTCTTCCGTGGCGGCTTCGGCATTGTTTACGATCCCATGCTCCGCGGCGCAGGTTCGTTCCTCAAGAATCCTCCTTTCACGCAGAACTTCGGGCCGTTCACCAGCGCCGGCTCCTCGGGTGGGTTGCCGAGTTTGTTTCTATCCGACGTTCCCCCGCCACTGGTCTTTAATGATCCGATAAATCCGGCAGGAGTATTGACACAACAGGTTACAGACTACAAGACGGCCCGGTCCAGACAGTTCAACGGCGTTCTCGAGAAGCAGTTGGGCGGCTTCGTGATATCGGCGGGATACGTCGGGTATCGGGCGGATCGCTTGCCTTTCGGGGGAGGGACAAATCTGAACATCAATTTGCCTCCGGTTGGGCCCGGACCTGTGCAGTCGCGACGGCCCTACTATTCCCAATATCCCTTATTGACCAATATCATTATGATCTCCAATCTGGGCGAGAAGACTTATGATGCCGGTCAGTTCAAGGTAGAACGCCGTTATTCTCGCGGCCTGACGATGTCGTCATCCCTGACCTGGGCACATGCACAACAATCTACTTTGGCGCCTTGGGACAATCATATAGTCGAGTGGGGTAATATTCCGACCTACGACATTCGACGCAAGTGGGTTGGAATCGCCAGCTATGACTTGCCTTGGGGAAGTAACTTGCACGGTATCGCTCATGGGTTCCTGGCAGGATGGCAAACGAATTTCGTGGCTTTCTGGTCAACGGGCCTGGCTTACTCCATCGTTAATGCATCCCCCCAAACTAATGTCGGCGGCAGCGATAGGCCCAATTTGGTTGGCGATCCCAATTCGGGTCCACAAACGGTCCAGCGTTGGTTCAATACGGCGGCATTTGAACGCCAGCCCCAATTCACGGCGGGTAACGCCGGCACGGGCACGATGCACGGACCTCCTCAAAGGCGTTTGGACATCGCGCTCAGCAAGTCTCTGCACGTGACCGAAAAGCAGACCGTGCAAATCCGCATCGAGAGCTATAACATCACGAATACCCCAAGCTTTCAGCCGCCGGACGGAAATTTTGGTTCGACGACGTTTGGCAGTATTTCGAGTACGGGAAATGCGCCTCCGCGGCAAATGCAATTCGGGGTCAAATATTTGTTCTGAAGGAGTTGAAAATGAATCGTCGACTTACATTGCTGGTGCTCTCCGCAGCACTCGGATTTGCGCTGTTGCCGGTACTAGGTCAGCAGCGGGGAACCTCAGGGCAGAGAGGCCAGGCGCCATCCACGGCCGATCCCTATGCCAACAATCCCGATGCAGGAGCCCAGAAGTTCCCGCTGGCAGCGCCTGCCGGCAAGGATTCTGGCGCAATCGATCATGCGCTTCCAAGTGGAGTCAATCAGGGCAGGATCGATGAGAAGACATGGAAGTACGGCCACGCTTTCGACGCACCCCCCAACAGCAAGATCTGGAATCCAGTGAAGCTCAAGATGATGCGGGGCGAGAAAGTAACGGGCGGAACGGTCTTCGCCTCGTCGGACCCCTCGACATACTGCGCCATGGCAAACGCCGGCTATGACTTTATCTGGACGGAGATGCAGCACGATTCTCGCGATTGGGAGAACGTCGCCAAAATGTGGCAGGCTTGCCCGCACGCCAAAGCGGTTCCCGGCGTCCGGGTGGCCTATGCGGACGAACGCGAAATTCAGCATGCAATGGATGCGGGCGCACTCGTGGTCGTGGTCCCTACCGTGAGAACGGTTGAGGAAGGTAAGGCCGCGAGAGACTGGACCTATTTCCCACCACTCGGCAAACGCAGCCAGGGCGGCGGGCCCGCGTTCTCACCCGACTTCTGGGGCACCGTTCTGGGCGGCTATCGCAACACTATCAACGACAACGTGGTTCTGATCGAGATGATCGAAACCGTAGGCGGCGCTGCGCAAGCCTACGAGATCGCGGAGATTCCCGGCGTCGATGCTGTGTTTGCGGCCAGCGGAGATCTCGGCAATTTTTCTGGCTACAAACAGGGCGAACCCGATTACGAGCGCTTGATCAATGTTGTGCATGATGCAGCTCTAGCGGCCGGGAAACGGCTCTGCGGACCGTTCGCCTGGCGCGATCGCGCCGACTTCACGTGTTTCCAAGCTGGCAGCGAGACCGCAGCTATCGCCCGGGGGGTGGCCACGGAGCTTGGAAATCTGAAAGACACACAGGGCAAACCCGAAGTCGGTCCGTACGCTCCGACGAAGTAATCTGAGCCAGGTCCATAGGCACTGCCACGGCTGACAGACGTTGCGAATCACGCAAATTATTGTGCCCCGTCGTTCCAGGGCATCGTTCCGTCGATCACGTGTCCGGACAAGAACTTCAAGTCCGGCGTTCGGCAAGTGTGTTGGCATGCGATCCTAGGAGCGGTATCATTTCTGACGACCGTCACTCTCTCAAATTTCGCGCAACGAAAACGGGAGGAAGCTTGACCAGGCGAACAATTTTCGCATCGATGATTTGGGGATTGGCCGCGGCGGGATGGGTTGTCTCTTTGTCCAGCACTTTGTCCGGTGCGCAGGAACCTGTCTCCTTCACAAAGGATATTCAACCGATTCTTCAGAATAGTTGCTGGAAGTGTCATGGCGAGGCCATGCAGCTTTCGAAGCTCGACTTGCGCACGTTTGAAGGCGCATTGAAGGGCGGTGAAAAGGGCGCTTCGATCGTTGCCGGCAAAGCCGAAGAGAGCCGGTTGTACCGGCGTGTCGCCGGCCTCGAACGTCCTGCCATGCCGATGGACGGCAAGCTCACCATCGAACAGATTTCGACAATCAAAGCCTGGATCGATCAAGGCGCGCACTGGGACGTGGGAGCTGAGGCCAAAGTTCCATCTGTCGATCCAGCCGCGCTGGCCGCGTTGGAAAACATGGAGATCTCGCCGGAGGCGCGAAACTATTGGGCATTTAAGCTGCCGGTACAAGCAGCCGTGCCGAGCGTTTCAGCGAACCCGAGAAATCCGATCGATCGTTTTCTCGAAAAGACTCGCCAGGAAAAGGGCCTCAAAGCGGCTCCGAGAGCCGACCGGCTCACGCTGCTGCGCCGGGCTTATCTCGATCTGATCGGGCTGCCGCCCAGCCCTTCAGAGACTGCGGAATTTCTATCCGACAATTCTCAAGGCGCGTGGGAACGTTTGATCGATAAACTTCTCGCCTCACCGCACTATGGTGAGCGCTGGGGACGGCACTGGCTGGACGTGGCGCGATACGCCGATTCCGATGGCTTCGAACAGGATTTCGACCGGCCGAATGCCTGGCGGTATCGAGACTATGTCGTTCGCTCCTTTAACGAGGACAAACCCTATAACATTTTTATCAAGGAACAGATCGCCGGCGACGAACTAGAAACGAAGAGCGCCGACACGATGATCGCCACCGGCTTCCTCCGTGCAGGACCTCGAGTGCACTTCAGGGAGGCCGACACGCCCGAGCGCCGGTTTGATTACCTGGACGATGTGATGGCCACAATCGGCCGCGGCATGCTGGGCCTTACGGTTCAGTGCGCGCGGTGTCACAACCACAAATTCGATCCGATTCCGCAGAAAGATTATTACGCGCTGCAGGCCGCCATCTTTGGCTATGTCGAAACAACCTACCCGCTGGTATCGAAAGACGAAGCTGACGCCTATAACAAGAAGGTCGCGGAAATCGATGCGCAAATCAAACCGCTCAGGGAGCGAATTGCACAGATCGAGGCGCCTTATCGGGAGAAATTGAAGGCGGAAGCACTCAAGAATTACCCGGAAAACGTCCAGCGTGCGGTTGCGAAACCCGAAAATGAACGGACCCCGGGTGAGAAGTTACTGGCAACGCAGGTCATCGAAGGCGGCCTCAATGTCAACGCACGTACTGTAGAGCGCGCTCTGACTCCCGAACATGCCGCCGAACGGAAGGCTCTCAACGACCAGATCGCGGCTCTTCAAAAGGAGAAGCCGCAACCGATACCCGGGGCCGACATCGCCACCGATGGCGACTATCGATTTACTCCACTCGGCCCTGGCGATGACGTCATCGGCTGCGTGAAGTGCAGAATCCGGGAAACCGAAGGAACGTTCCTGCACACGGGTCCGGGACGCTACCAGGTTCCGCCATCCTATTTTTTGGTGCGAGGCGATCCCAATAGCAAGGGATCTCTGATGAAGCCCGGATTTATCACGGTGGCCACCTATGGGAATCCACCCACAGAAATTCCTCCGGCCGATGGCCATACTTCCGGACGGCGAAGGGCGCTGGCCGAATGGCTGGCTTCGCGGGAAAACCCGCTGACGCCGCGCGTCATCGTCAATCGCGTCTGGCACCACCATTTCGGACGCGGCATTGTGCCCACACTCGATAATTTCGGAAAGATGGGGGATCCGCCGACGCATCCGGAACTGCTGGATTGGTTGGCGGTCGATTTCATGAACCGCGGTTGGAGCATCAAGCAGCTCCACAAGCTGATCATGACCTCCGAGGCGTACCAGATGGCGTCGGCGTACACAGACGCTGAAAATCTCGAAAAAGATCCGCAGAACCAGTATCTGTGGCGCTATCGCACGCAGAGGCTCGATGCGGAAATCGTGCGCGACAGCATTCTCGCAACGAGCGGCGCCATCAACTTGGCCGTCGGTGGCAAGCCCGTTCGTCCAGCTCTTCCGGAAACACTGATCAAATCGACGATCTACAACGTCTGGAAAAACCAGGACGACGGGCCCGAGGTCTGGCGGCGCAGCCTGTATGTGTACCGCAAGCGTGGCATGGCGTTCCCCATGTTCGAAGTATTCGACATGCCCGACCCCAATTTCAGCGCGGGCAGGCGCTCGGTTTCGACAGTCCCGACCCAGGCGTTGACGCTCATCAACAACGACTTCGTCCTGAAACAAGCGCAGCTATTAGCGGACAGAGTAAAGAAGGAAGCCGGAGATGATCCCGTCAAACAAATCCAACTGGTGTATCGGATCGCCCTGACGCGTCCTCCTGACGAGACGGAATTGGCGCTGGCGACAGATCTGCTGGGATCGCATTCGTTGGTCGATCTGACGCACGTGCTGTTGAATTTGAGCGAGTTCCTCTACATGAGGTGACCCTATGAAATATTTTTGGTCTCGACGCGATTTTCTATTCCAGTCTGGCGGCGGCATCAGCGGCCTCGCGCTTGCTTATTTACTCCGCAACGACGGGTTGCTGGCGGCCGAATCGGACGCCTGCAACAATGCGCCGCTTGGCGGAAACCCCTACGCTGCGAAACCGCCGCACTTCAAGCCGCGCGCCAAAGCGGTCATCTCTCTGTTCATGACCGGTGGTCCGAGCCATGTGGACACGTTTGATCCCAAACCCGCCTTGGCAAAGTACGCGGGAGAACCGCTTACCGGCAAAGGCGACGTCAACGTTCGCCAGGGCTGGCCTGGGCCGCTGATGCCGAGCCCATTCCAGTTCGAGAAATATGGGCAAAGCGGACTCGAGTTCGCGGAAATCTTTCCAAACCTCGGCCGGCACGCCGACGATATGGCGATCTTGCGATCCATCTACGCCAGGTCCAACGACCATGTTCAGTCGACCTATGAACTGCAGTCGGGACAAATTCGCGCAGGCTATCCCACCATGGGCGCCTGGATCACATATGGATTGGGTTCGGAAACGAGCGGTCTGCCGGCATTCGTCGTCATACCGGATCTCCGCGGTGGGCCCATTGCCGGAGTCAGCAACTGGACCGCAGGCTTCATGCCCGCTGCTTACCAGGGAACAGCCTTCCGCTCTTCGGGTGACCCAATCTTGGACTTGAAACCTCCCGAAGGATTAACGCCGGAACAGCAGCGCGCGCGGCTCGACCTGTTGGCGAAACTCAACGAGCGGGACCTCGCGAAGTATCCCGGTGACTCTGAACTGGCCGCACGCATTTCGTCTTACGAACTCGCGTTCCGCATGCAGGGTTGCGCGCCTCGCGCGGTGGACCTGAGCAACGAAAGCGAAGTCACGCGGAAACTCTACGGAATGGACGAAAAGATCACGGAGCCATTCGGCAGGCAGTGCCTGCTGGCACGCAGGCTGGTTGAGCACGGAGTGCGATTCGTGCAGGTTTTTTCAGGCGGGCTGGGCGACCAGAACACGGATACCTGGGACGCGCATGTCGACTTGAAAACCAATCACTCGCTACATGCCGCCGAAACCGACCGTCCCATTGCAGGTTTGCTGACCGACTTAAAAGCGCGCGGTCTGCTGGATTCAACGTTGGTCGTGTGGCACGGCGAGTTCGGCCGCATGCCGATCTCGCAAAGAGGCATCGGCCGCGATCATAACCCGGGCGTGATGGCGGTATGGATGGCCGGAGCGGGAATCAAAGGTGGTCAGATAATCGGCGCCAGCGATGAATTTGGTCTCAAGGCGGAACAGCAGGTCATGTCTGTCCACGATCTGCATGCCACGATATTGCATCTGCTCGGTCTGGATCACACGAAGCTCACGTATCGGTTCAATGGCCGCGACATGCGCCTTACCGATGTGTACGGCGAGTTGATTCCGCAAATCGTCAGCTAAGCTGGAACAGCACTTTAATTTTAGTTGTCCTTCGCCAAAACCTCGTATGAAAGTAACCGGTTGATCCCAACGCGACGTTGCCGAATCCCGCTAGAATGGGCAAACCCATCAGGGAGAGTGAAAATGAAAAAACTGACGTGTCATCAACTGGCATTGCTTTTGCTGCTGTTCCATTTTTCCGGGACTGGCTGGGGGCAGGTGACCGCCTCCATCACCGGCGTGGTGAGGGATGTATCGGGGGCCGTCGTGCCGGGAGCGGCCGTAACCGTCCAGCACGTGGAAACCGGGGCCACGCGCAGCGCGCAAACTGATGAAAACGGGAACTTCAGCGTCCCGTCCCTGCCTGTGGGGCAATATGAGATCGATGTGCAGAAGACCGCATTCAAGCAGCAGGTGCGGAGCGGGATCACGCTGGCCGTGGGCCAGCAAGCCGTCGTCAACATCACGCTGGAAGTGGGGGACGTCGAGGAGCGGGTCAATGTGACGGCGGAAGCCCCGCTGGTGAACACGACGCTCAGCTCCACCTCAGGGCTGGTGAGTGAGAGGGAAGTGAAAGAGCTGCCTCTGAACGGCCGGAGCTTCGATCAGCTTCTGACGCTCAACACAGG
>WNGL01003710.1_pt1 | contig 20808 bp, 18 predicted proteins | sample 5400591 | NCBI WGS metagenome assembly WNGL01 (sample SAMN13153377, study PRJNA577476) | soil metagenome | isolation source: 80 cm soil or saprolite under Garry oak tree replicate 1 | place: USA:California | collected 2016-06-15 | reverse complement strand
CGAAAAGATTCCCGTCGATGGTATTGTGCTTGTTGGCCTCTCATCGGTCGATGAGTCGATGATTACAGGCGAGAGCATGCCCGTTGAAAAAGGCGAGGGCGAACCGTTGCTTGGCGCGACCATCAACCAGCGTGGACTGTTGCGTATGCGCGCCACCAAAGTCGGAGCCGACACCATGCTTGCAAGCATCATCCGCATGGTTGAGCAGGCGCAAGGATCGAAGGCCCCCATCCAGCGGCTGGCCGACACCATTTCGAGCATTTTCGTCCCGGTTGTCCTGGTGATCGCGGCCCTCACCTTCATTGGTTGGGTAATTATCGGCAATCTAACCGCTACAAATGCAGCAGGCATGATGGGCGCCAGCAATCCCTGGATCATCGCCATCGTCGCCGCGGTCGCCGTGCTGGTCGTGGCCTGCCCGTGCGCGTTGGGCCTGGCTACTCCCACCGCCATTATGGTCGGCACGGGCAAAGGCGCTGAACAGGGTATCCTCATCAAAGGCGGTGAGAGCCTGGAACGTATCCATGCCGCGCGCGCCGTCCTCTTCGACAAGACGGGCACCATCACCAAAGGCAAGCCCGAACTGACCGATGTCATCGCCCTTGCCGGCCACCAGGCCGACGATATACTGCGCCTGGTGGCCGGGGCGGAACAAGGCTCCGAACATCCCCTGGCCTCAGCTATCGTAGAGGGCGCCAGGGCGCGAGGATCAGCGCCGGGCGCATCCCCTGAACACTTTACCGCCATTGCCGGGCGCGGCCTGGAGGCAACCGTGGAGGGACATACGGTCGTTGTCGGCACACGCCATCTCCTGGGTGAGCGTTCCATCTCCTATGCTGCAGTGGAGGAGCGCCTTGCAGCCCTGGAGCAGCAGGGCAAGACCGCCATGATCGTCGTCATCGATAGTGAAGTAGCGGGGCTGGTAGCTGTTGCCGATACGGTGAAAATCGGCTCGGTGGAAGCCATCAAGAAGTTGCGCGCGCAGGGATTGTCAGTCTGGATGATCACCGGCGACAACCGGCGGGCAGCGCAGGCCATTGCAGCGCAGGTTGGTATCCCAGCCGAACATGTGCTGGCGGAGGTCTTACCGGAAGACAAAGCCAACCAGGTCAAACGATTACAGGCGCGAGGTCTTGTCGTCGCCTTTGCGGGCGACGGCATCAACGATGCTCCGGCGCTGGTACAGGCTGATGCCGGCATTGCCATGGGCACAGGCACGGATATTGCCATGGAGGCGGCGGACATCACGCTCGTCAAGGGCAACTTGAAAAGTGTTGCAACCGCGCTGGCGCTCTCGCGAGCAACGCTGCGCACCATCAAGCAGAACCTCTTCTGGGCCTTTGCCTATAATGTCATTCTCATCCCAATGGCGATCCTTTCTCCGCTCATCCCATTCTTACGCGAGAATGCCCCAGTCTTCGCCGCGGCCGCCATGGCGCTTTCGTCGGTAACAGTCGTGACCAATTCGCTGCGGCTGAGGCGCTTTGGTCGTTAATTATAGGATGTGGAGCAGAGCCAGCGCCGCGAGTATCTCTCGAACCTTGCGGCGCTGGCTCTGCTTTCATCCAACTCTTCCTCTCGCTCCGACGTACATGTTATGCTATGGAATAGCTAACGAAAGGGTCTACCTCATTACATGCAAAAAACAACACCACGCATCAATAGATTTTCGCAAATGGTGCGATTTTTCAGAGTATCGCGCCTTCTCCTCTGGACCATCTGGGTCATTTACCGCGAGCGACGCCGCGTAATTCGCGCCCGCCAGCGCGGCAATTACGAGGTTCAACCGAACATTGACGTGCTGATCAAGGTGCTCGTCGCCTTTCGCGTCACCGCCGTCAAGCTGGGCGTGCTGTTGATTAAACTGGGGCAGTTCCTCAGCTCGCGTGCCGACCTCTTGCCGGAACAGGCGCTGGCCGTGCTCAGTTCGCTGCAAGACGAGGTGCCGCCTGCCCCCTTCAGCCATGTCGTCTCGGTCATTGAGTCAGAATTAGGCAAACCGGTTGAACAGGTATTTAGCGTCTTAGAGCGTAAATGTGCTGCCGCTGCCTCGCTTGGCCAGGTGCATAAAGCCGTCCTCGCCTCTACCGGTGAAGAAGTGGCCGTCAAAATCCAACGGCCCAATATCGATCAACTTGTCGGCATGGATTTGAGCACGCTCAAATTTGTCATCTGGGTACTGACCCGCTTCGTGGATACGGGCGAATTTATCGACCTCATGGGCGTCTACCGCGAATTTAAACGCACCGTCTACGAGGAAATTGACTATATCACCGAAGCGGCCAACGCCAAACGCTTCAAAGAAATGTTCAAAGACGACCCGACCATTTACATACCAGCCGTGCATGAAGAATATACAACGCGGCGTGTTCTTGTGTTAGAGTGGATTGACGGCATCAAAATCAATGATTATGCCGCCCTGGAGGCCGCGGGCGTCAGCCGCCTTGAAGTGGCGCAACGCACGGTCAGTACCTACTTCTACCAGTTCTTTGCCGAGGGCTTCTTCCACGCGGATCCTCATCCTGGCAATATCTTTGTCCTGCCGGAAGGCATGGGAGACAAAAAAGTAACAGCGAGCGAAGGTCCCGTGATAGCCTTTGTCGATTTCGGTATGGTCGGTTCGCTCACCAAAAATATGACGAAATCGCTCAAAGACCTTTTCTTGAGTTTCGTGAGCCGCGATTCGCGCGCGCTGGTCAAAGCCCTGAGCAACCTGGGCTTCATCGGCGAGGGAGCAAACATGGCAGCCCTGGAACGCGGAGTGGCGCTCATGATGGAGCATTATTACGGTATGACGCTGGGTGAGGCGAGGGAGCTGGAAATTCCTGAAGTGGCGCAAGATGTAGAGAGTTTGCTCTACGGGCAGCCTTTCCAGGTACCGGCGCAGTTTGCCTTCACCGGTCGAGCCATCGGCACGCTGGCGGGTGTTTCGACGGGCCTGTCGCCAGAATTTAACTTTGTCGAGATCGCCACGCCCTACGCGCGCAATTTCCTGGGGCTGGACGCCGAGGGTGCGGGACAGACCCTGCAAAGTATACTCAACCAGTTATTGGAAACAGGCCGTATTCTGCTGGCCCTGCCTCGTTCTCTCGAACAGGTAATCACCAAATTGGAAACAGGGCAGATAGAGGTCAGGCTCAGAGATGGTTCAAACAATGGCCGCTCGCGCCGCCGCGGACGCAGGCGAGGTAACGGGGGCAACGACAAAGCCGGATCCAGTTTAGGCGGTCCTGCATGGGCTGCCATGTTCCTCGCCGAAATGGTCGCCGGCATTTTCTTAACAATTCAGCACTTCCCAGTTCCTGGCTGGTTTTGCCTGGGCCTTGCAGGCGTGACCGCCTTGGGATTGTTGGTAAGAAGGTAAAGGAATTTAGCCTACGCCGTCGGTTCCACCAGCGCCCACGCGTCCTCCCCCAACCTCTCAACCAGCCCATCGTGTTCCAACTTCAGCAGATGAGCCGCGACCGACCTGGCCGCGACCGGATACAGGCGCGCATCAACATCCATATAAATCAGCGGTACCAATTGCGCAATTGCCGCTCCGCGCGGCGACACCTCCAGCGCCAATAATACCTGCTGCTCGCGCTGCATACGGTGCGCAATATACTCGCTCAGCCTGGCCCGCGCATCCCTGATGGTGGGGCCGTGCGAGGGCACTATCTCCCCAATCTCCATCTCCTGCAGGCGCTGGAGGGTCTCGAGATAGACCTGCATATCACCCTCCGGCGGGTTAATCACCACCGTGCCAACTCCCGCGACGACATCACCGGCAAAGAGCGTCCTCTGCCCTTCAAGCAAAAAGCACAGGTGGTCATAGCGATGCCCAGGAGTATGGATAGCGCGCAGCGTGTCGTCCCCGGCAGGAAAGGGTGTGCCATCGGCAATCTCCTCGTCGGCCATTGGCACACCCTTACGGCTAAAGGCATATATTGAAACGTCAATCCGTTCTTTCAGCGCGAGCGCCCCACCTATATGATCAGGATGTCCGTGGGTGATGAGTATGCGGCGAATGCCACCGCGTCTCGCTCCCTCCTCTATAATGGCATCCAGGTAAGCGTTATCTTCCACCGCCGGATCAATCACCATAGCGCCCTCGACACCGCCGCCAAGCACAATAGTATTGGTGCCCGGCCCCGACATCATCGATGGATTGGGGGCCAGAATAATAGTATATGGGTTTTGCATATTACATATTTCCTTTTCTCGGGACGCAATAAATGATGTCCCTACTGCCGCCTCATATGTTCAGGAACATCCCATTTATTATCGCTGTCGTCGGCGAGATAGACGCGCGCCTTCCCATTCTCCTGTTCCAGAACAGGGATACGCGTAGGCACATGTTGCGCCGCCGCGGCTTCCAGAGCCTCCTCTACATTGTGAAAGGCCGCCAGTTCGCGTAACTGGTAAATGGTGGCAAAGACCAGCGGGAATTCATTACGCTCAAAGCGTGCCAGGGCCTCAACAGGAGCAATCCATACGCCTTCGCTGGTCTCCAGGTGATCGTGCGCCGCCTCTTGTTCAGTTGGCGCGGTCGTGATAAAGAAATGCGTATCAAAACGCTTTGGCATCCCCTCGGGAGTTATCCAGTGCGCAAAGTACCCGAGGCGGTCGGTCGCCAATCGCAGGTGTTCGCTACGGGCCATCTCTACCAGGGAACCCTTGCGCTCATTGAATGCCTGGCGATAATCATCAAAACGCGCCGCCTCTTCTTCATTGATAGCCAGTATCTGTCCATCGCGATAGGCAAGCAGCACTCCTGCTTCCTCAAATAGCTCGCGAATGGCGGCAGCCCTGGCGCCGCTGCCCAGGATGGTGCGACCTTCCGCATCCGCCGCGCCGTAGGCAACGGGTGTACAAACCTCTTCCGCTTGCTCCGCGGCGCGATCATCGGCAGTGATTGAGCCGCCCGGAAAAACATAGACATCGGGCATAAAGTCGCTCTGGATGACCCTGCGCACCATAAATACTTCTATCCCTTGCCCTGCGGCCGCGTCGCGCAGCAGCATAACTGCCGAGGCCATGCGGGGTTGAACTGCCATGAGCAATTTCTCCGTTCATAATGCATAAAGCTACACACTATAGTATAGTAGCACTATACAGAAAAAGAGAAAAGAGCACCCGAATCTTTATGGAGTTTGAGCATCAGTTAGAAAGCCCAGCACAGTTACGCGTCGGCCTCATCGGAGATCCCGTCGCGCACTCATACTCGCCCCGTTTTCAACAGGCCGCCTTCGATGCCTGCGGCATCCCCGCGCGCTACGAACTCTGGCAAACGGCCGAGGACGAGCTTTCTGCGCGTGTCGCTTCATTACTCGCGCCACGATCCCTGGGCGCGAATATCACTATTCCCTACAAAGAGGCCGTTCTACCTTTACTGGACGTGGTAGATCCCCTGGCCGCGCGTATTGGAGCGGTCAACACCATTGTGCGTCGCGACGGGTATCTCTACGGCTATAACACCGATGCCCCAGGTCTGCTCTACGCGCTGGTAGAACTGGGCGTTGGGCAACTACGCGCCACCACCAGTGCCGCTCCTCCATTTCCATTTGAAAACGAAGGAGGATTGCGAGAGAGATTTTCATTCGAGGGCTATACTGTAGTAATGTTGGGCGCGGGTGGGGCAGCGCGAGGGGCCGCTTTTGCCCTGGTTAATGCCTCGGTGAAGCGCCTTGTTATTGTCAATCGCAACCTGGAACGGGCGCAGCGCCTTGCCGCGGAGGTGCAGCAGGAGAGCAGTTGCCAGGTCTTTTGCCTGAACGACCCAGAATACCTGATTCCCGGCCAGCGCTCCCTCATTATCAATGCGACCCCTGTCGGCATGCATCTTGCCAACGAGCAAGGGCAGGGTGATGTCGAAAAGTCCAGCCCCTTGTCGGCAGAGGTATTGGCGCGTTTTGCCGCCGGTACATTTGTCTTCGATATGATTTATAATCCTACACAGACGCAGTTACTCTGCCAGGCGCGCACCCTTGGCCTGCGCGCTGTCAATGGGCTGCCGATGCTCTTACACCAGGGGGCGCTGGCTTTTACACTCTGGACAGGCCAGCCCGCGCCTCTCGAGCTGATGCGCTCAGCGTTACTCTAATTGCGCTATAAGGAGGCTCTCGTGAAATTTGTTAGCTTTTCTACTGCCGCTCTCCCCAGACCGCATCTGGGTCTCGTCCAGCACGATGAAATTCTTGATGTTGATCTCGCCGCGCACGCACTGACAATCATCGGGCCTGATCAGATGCTTGATCTGATTGACAAATACGACGCCTGGAAGTCCCTGCTCCAGTCCATCATGAACAAAGCCGCTGGCCGCCGTTTCAGCGAAGTCAAGACGTTCGCCTCGATTGGCGCGGTCCACACCCTCGACGAGGTAGAGCTGGCTGCCCCCATTCCCCGACCGCGCAAGAATATTATGTGCCTGGGACTGAACTATGCCGAACACGCCAGGGAGTCGGCGCAAGCGAGCGGGCGCGCAGCCACCCTGCCGGATCACCCCGTCTTCTTCACCAAGGCCCCCACCGCGGCGAATGGCCCCTTCAGCGAAATTGTGATTGACCCATCGGTCTCTGAAGAGGTAGACTGGGAGGTCGAACTGGCTGTCATTATTGGCAAAATGGGCAAAAACATCCGCGAGGAGGAGGCCATGCAATACATCTTTGGCTATACCGTGCTCAATGATGTCAGTGTCCGCGACCTGCAGCGCCAGCATCGGCAGTATTTTAAGGGCAAAAGCATCGATGGCTACTGCCCAATGGGGCCATGGATTGTCACTGCTGACGAAATTGCGGACCCTCAGCAGTTGCAAGTACGCTTGCGCGTGAACGGCGTGATCAAGCAAGAAGCCAACACAAGCACGATGATCTTCTCCATCCGCCAGATCATCGCCACTCTCTCCCGCGGCATGACACTAGAAGCGGGTGACATCATCTCAACCGGCACCCCCAGCGGAGTCGGCTTCGCGCGCAACCCCCCCGAATTTCTCAAAGCCGGGGATATAATGGAAACAGAAATTGAAGGCATTGGCACAATGAAAAACAGGGTAACACGCCTATAGAAAAACGTGGGACTATACCTTTACTTCTTCCCTCATCCACAACGGCATACTGCCCCACAAATTGAGCGCCATAGGACGCGTATGCCACAGCCGCGGTGGCGTCGTCACATCGCGATCATAATACTGTTGCAGTTCCGCGGAAAGTTCGATATGCACGCCCTGTGTATCCGCTATGCGCAAGAAGAGATCGTGACCGGCCCCGTGTCGACCGGGTCCCCATAGCACAGGCGCCGGGTAGCGACTGAGATGGTCGGCCCAGGTCAACAGCTCTGGACCACTGAAGATGCTGTAGCCGACATGATCGACATCCATGTTCCCGCGTATAAGTGTCACCGTGTGGTGGTCGTTATTGCAACGCAGCCAGGCACTTTCACGCAGCAGCCAGTCCGAGATATCAAAACCCAGAGCCTCGGTATAAAAGTCCACCATCCGCTCCAGGTGTGGAGTCTGCAGCGCGATATGCTGCAAACCATAAGGGCGCAGCCGCGCTTGTCGGCTGCTGGCTGATATGGAAGCGTTTGCCAGGGAGTCGTCAGGCGTCACCGAGATTTCAATACGATTTCCATCGGGATCGCTGAACCAGAGCGTATCGCCCATCTCGGGATCGCCATCACGCTCTTGCAACTTCAGCTCGATACCCGACTGTTTGAGACGGGCAGCCAGCGCGGCAAGATCAGCATCGGTATCAAGCTCGAAGGCCAGGTGATGCAGGCGACTACGCTGGAGCGGGCTGCGTCCATTACTCGTGCCGGCTCGGGTATCGCTAAACAGTCCCAGGCAATGGTATTCGTCGCCAAGGGAAAGAAAAACGTTCGCATCCTCCAGTTCGACGTCCTGCTCTGAAGATATATCCACCGTGTTGCGCAGGTCGAATCCCAGTGCCTGCCGGTAGAAACGCGCCTGCGCGGCTACGTCGCTTGACCACAATCCCACGTGGGCTAATCGCTTTACTTTGACTTTCTGTATCTGCTGCTCACTCATCGTTTACTCTCTCTCGCTATGTGCTACACCTCACTCATCGTCCATTATCAGTAACGTGTATCATACACAGCGGTGCACAGAGGGTCAACGAAACTACCTAAAGGTCATATATTACCCCACGCCAGCGGCAAGCTCGGATAGAACCGCCTTTTGAGCATCGAGAAGGGGAGTAGCGCGATCAATTAACTTGTTGATATCGGCTATCTGCCGTGTCAACCAGGTATTGAGATCATAACGCTCTACGGCCTGCCTGGCCATCTTCGCCTTGACAACCCTTTCCTCATCTGGCAACATCAGCGCCTTGTACAGCGCGTGCGCCGTTTCAGTGACATTTGTAGGCGAAGTGGGAATGGATGCCTTGCCAAGTTGTTGGAATGCTCCAGCAGTGCGCGAAAGCACCAGCACGCCATTGCTCTGGTTGACCACCGGGCCTTCTTTCGCCACCAGGTTCATACCATCGATAATCGGATTCACCAGCAGCACATCGTACCATTGCATAGCGGCCAGCGCCCTTGTGCGGTCATTTTCACGGAAAGCCAGGATAGGCGCCCATTCGTCTGAACCGTATTTCTGATTGATTTCGTCAATGATTTTTAACACGTCTGCATTGTATCGTTGATACGCTGGCACAGCCTGGCGCGAAGGAACAAGAAAAGCCAGGAATTTTACTTGGCCCAGCAGTTCAGGGTGTTCATCAAGCATCTCAGCATATGCCTGGAAGCCCCGTAAGATATTCTTAGTCGGCTCGATGCGATCTACTCGCATGATAGTTTTTTCGCCCAGTAGTGGCTCGATCTTTTCAGACGCGCGTTTCCCTGCCGCGCTTCCCACTATACGTCGTTCCTCGGTTATCGAAATTGAGATGGGATACGCGCGTACCTGCGTGCGGCGTCCCTGCCACCAGATCGCCCCCTCCTCGAAATCAACAACAGCGCCTTCGAGCAATGTGCGCGCCCCATCTAAAAAGTTTCGCGCGTCACGCTCTGTCTGGAAACCGATGATATCGTTGCCGACCAGGCCGCTATAGATAGCGTGAGTAATGTTGCTGGGTAAGAAATGCCAGCAACGGATATCGGGCCAGGGAATGTGGATGAACTGCTGCATGATGACGGACGGATACTCTTTGCGAATCATCGCCGGAGCCAGGTAGAGGTGGTAATCATGCAGCATCACCACGGCAGAGGAGTCTTCACGCGCAATTTCTACAATCACGGCGTCCGCGATGGCTTGGTTAGCAACACAGTAGCCATTGGTCCAGGCGTCTTGAATCCTTTTCGTAAGGGCGGAATCTTCGGTGGGATTGTAGAGGTAGTGCTGTAAAAACCAGAGCACCTGGTTGCTAAAACCTTCGTAGTGTTTGCGATATGCTGACTTTGAAACGACAACGTAGCGAAGCTGCATCTTCTGGGCCTGCAAAGGTGAAATGAGTGCCCCTCCATTTTGCTGCTGCGCCTCTTTCGCCGCGATGCGATCGCCTTCGGTCATAGCTGCTGCCACCCAGGTAACCTCCATACGGTTTCCTGCATCTATCAATGCGGTAACCATGCCGCCCGCGCCGCGCCGGTGTTTCAATACCTTGTCCTGGCTCAAATAATATTCGACTGGACCTCTATTTGAAGCAATAATGAGACGGCTGGCATGTATCTGTTGAGGTTGATCTTGTATTAACGCCGGTTGTATCTTCATCTGTGTAGGCATAAGTTGCACAGGTTCATCCTTTCTTGACAGGCGCGCGCTTCCCTTTCTTGATCTGAAATGACTACCATCTCGCTCTTCTCGCCGCCAACCTTCAAACGAAGTTTGGCATGATTTGATACGAGAACAGGGAAGTTTGCGCATGTTGATACATAAAAACCCTGTAGTATCATACCACATCCGAGTAACATTATGGAAAGTATCCCAGATTGAACACCACAAAGTAGTACCAATTCCGTCACTCCCCCCACCGTTTACACGGTGGGGCGTTTCGAATCGTTGCATTGCGACAGGCGCGCGACCTCCCCGACAGCGATTGGGATCCGATTTATCGCTACCCGCGGGGAGAGGGAGGGAATGGTCCACATGGTACTGTCGGACTATCCATGCCCGTGGATTCTTTGCTAAAACCTGAGATATAATATTACAAGCTGCCGCCAAAAGTAGTGAACACCTCACATGTGATACACACCATCGCATTTGGAATATGACGAACTATGCATAACCTACATACAAGGATATGGTGGATGGAAATGGCGCGCGGCCTCATTACCATCACATTCGCCTTCCTAATATTTCTCTTACGCGGGTACTCGATTAAATTATTGATCTACGCCCTGGGATTCTACCTGATCATTGATGGTTGCGTCGATATTTACAAGGTTGCAACAGGTAAACGCATCTCCCAACACAAATTTCATCATTATCTCGGCAGTACCATAAGTGTAGTTGTTGGCATCATTAGCTTTGTGTTGCCCTCATTGACCATCATACTCCTGGCCTGGATGATGGCTATCCGCGTTATTATTCGAGGCATCAGGGTATTCAATGATGCGCGAAAGTTGCATGGTAAATCCGCGGGTTTAACCTGGCTCTACGGTATCCTGGTAGAGGTTTGCGGCCTGGTCTTATTGCTATTCCCTGTTCTCACGCTGACCTACCTGGTCTATTTCATTGCCATCTACTCCTTCTTCGATGGCGCCTATTTGTTGACAAGAGGACTGCTCCTTCGCTTTGCCCCGCACGTTTTATCTGCGTATTACAGACCGGCTTCGGAAATGCTACTGGATTTGCCCGCAAATCTTCCTGCAACTACCCGCAGGGCTTTGGTCTTCGTCCGGCGTTCAGGAGCAACTGGCTTAGGTCATATCGCCTGGGCCTTTGAATGGCCCAACGGCTGGTTTAACGCCGGGTCGGTCGAAGACATCCATAGAAGACCTTTTGCAAAGCCGGAGGAGATGGGGTTTTGGAACTTGCATACGCTGGACCCTATCGGGGCAATGCAGAAGCAGCAATCTACCTACGACGAGTACAAGGTTTATCATGTGCAACAGCCGCGCCCGAAAGATGCCTGGAAGACCGTCGTGTGGGAAAGCCGGGAAGCATACTCCCTCTTGCGCCACAACTGCAATGATGTGACCTATGACGTGCTGCGAGCATTCGGCGTTGCTGATCTCCTCGATCCGGCAAAGGAAAATGTGCCCAACGACTGGTACGATGCATTACCCGGCGCAACCTTCCCAATCGAGAAATATCCTGTTGTCCCTCTGCGTCTGCACAAGTTGTCGCAGCGCGAACTGGCGACAAATGAGATCAACATCACCATCCCGCCGCGCGTCCAGGGCAACCCACCTCCCTGGCGCGAACAGGGCTTCCGTGCCTGGATAGAAATAACCGATGCCTGGGACAAGATGCTCGCCGATGTGGCTGGCCTCTTCGTCTCGGCGGAGAAGGCCCTGACGAAGCGCTAGATTTACCGTGTTGTACAATAGCTTGTGCTATAAGCTAGAAAAGAGGATCATTGAATGCCACGAATTGATGGACGCTCCCCAAACCAGTTGCGACCGCTGCGCTTCACCGTTGATTTCCTGGATTATGCCGAAGGCTCGGTATTGATAGAGACCGGCAACACACGCGTGCTCTGTGCCGCCAGTGTAGAAGAGAAAGTCCCCCCCTTTCTGGAGGGAAAAGGGCAGGGCTGGGTCACAGCCGAGTACAATATGTTGCCGCGCGCAACCCATACACGCTCTGCTCGCGAGCGCAGCGGCAAAGTGAGCGGGCGCACGCAGGAGATCCAGCGCCTGATAGGCCGCTCCCTTCGCGCCGCTGTAGATATGCAGGCGCTGGGCGAACGCACGATCACCCTGGACTGTGACGTCCTGCAGGCCGACGGGGGAACACGCACCGCCGCCATAACCGGCGCGTACGTAGCCCTCTATCGCGCCTGCACTCTGCTCATGCAGCGTGGCTCGCTGGCGATACACCCTGTGCGCACGGCGGTTGCAGCTACCAGCGTAGGAGTTGTCGGAGGCGAAATTCTACTGGACCTGTGTTACGCCGAAGATTCGCGCGCTGAAGTAGATTTTAACGTGGTTATGACCGCGGAGCGCGAATTTATCGAAGTGCAAGGCACCGGAGAAGGCGGAGTGTTCAGCCGCGCAACGATGGATAGTATCATTTCCCTGGCGGAACAGGGCATCATCGGGCTGTTAGAGGCACAGCACAACTATATTTAACAATACCCGCCGCGCTTTCCTACACGGTACTTTGGTACCGTGTTTCCACACACACTCTGGTACAATACGTTTTGGGTAATTAAGAAGACCAATTGTGTAGCGGAATAACCCATTATTACCGGAAAGTTTGCAAAACTTGCGCATATCCAGGTCTCATGCTAGAATTTTCCATCAAGAACCTGTGAAGTTACTGTCCTGTCGGACCAGCGGCGGGGTCGAGAGGAGCTTGTATTGAAAGCGAAAAAAGACCGGAGATGGTTTTGGCGCATTCTGGATTTCATTAACCCACTACGCGACCCGAGCCTGACCGTAGCTGTCGTTCTAACATTTATTGAAGAGGCGGGACAACACGATCCCTGGTATTGGATCATTGTTATAGGGCTGGTGAACTGGCTGGCCGTGCGCGGGATAGTGTGGTTGGCAGTGAATTTCACCTTCGCCAGTACTTTTATCGCGCGGCGTCTCTGGTGGGCTGTCAAACACCCTCGCCTGGCATGGCGTATCCTTGATGCAGTTGGCCACGAAGAAATCGTGATCGGTGGGTTGCCGAACTATTCTGAGAGTATGATGCTGCCCGATGGCACCACTGTTGTCAGTTCAATGCTGGGCGCCAGCGGTATCCATGTCCTGGGTGAGTTGCCGGCTGGCACGGAAATACCTATGTTGGGCATGCCCAACGGACAGGTCGCGCCAGATTTCGCGGCCCTGGCAGGATCAGGTATTTTCCCAGGAGTTACATCGGGCATGTTCCCCCAGCCTGGTTCCGGCGCGTACGCTGGCATGGCTGGCTATAACGCCGCTCAGCCAATGATGGGTTTCCCCCAAACCGGTAACAATGATTTTGTCAGCCAGCAAAACACCGGCGGCCTTCCACAAGCTTTCCCACAACGCCCTTCCGAGGAAGAAGAGCGCCTCCGTCAGCAGTTAGCGACCTATTCGCGGCTCCTGGATGACTGGATACAATTCACAGAAGAGAAATGGCGTACCGTCAGCGATAGCCAGCTCGGCTGGAAACCCTTGCGCGGCAGGTGGTCTGGTTGGGATGATATTTTCCAGGATGCCTACGCCGCCAAAACCTCGGATCCTATGGCGCAAGCAGCGCAAGACGCCGGTGAGGCGACATCCAGGCGCTATGATAACTCTAAAGAGAAAGGCTCTGCCGCCTCCGCGGTAGCCTGCTTCCTGCGCGATATGATGACTCTGCGCCGCGGACTGGACATGATGCAATCCTCTTCAGATCGCGCGCCTGAGACGCCTACTGTCCAACCTGCCGTGCAGCCGCACCATAAGACGAAGTTTGCTGGCAGCGGTGGACCGCTTCGCCACGGCGCCGCTTCTGGCTCTGGGAAAACCTCCCAGCGTAATTCACTCATTCGTCGGCCCGCCCCCATCTACGTAGATGCCGATACAGATAAGTAGGACGCATCATGAACACGTATTCTTCGCGCATAGTTCATGTACGCCCGGAACTGGACCGCATGGCCGCGTACGTCCCTGGCGAATCGCTGGAAGCCTTCAGCGTTCGCACGGGTATACCCGTTGATTGTTTGGTTAAATTAAATAGCAATGAAAGCCCATATGGTCCTTCACCGTCCGTACTTGACGCATTAAGCGATCATAAATGGTACAACAATTATCCTGATACCAACGCAACTGCTTTACGCGCCGCGCTCTCCACCTATGCAGGACTCGACGACCGTTATATCGTGCTGGGGCACGGGAGCATGGAATTGATCACCCTCCTCTGGCATATTTTTCTTGCTGTAGGCGACAACATCATCTGTTGTCCCCCTACATTCTCTTTATATACCTCCGTCACCACCCTTTGTGGCGCTTATGTGTTAGAAGTGCCGCGTACCGCTGACTATGAAGTAGATGTCGAGGGAATCCTGCAAGCGCTGACCCCTGAAACAAAAATGATTATCTTGTGCTCACCGAACAATCCCACCGGCAATCCTGTCTGCGAAGCCGATGTAATGGCTCTGCTTGAGTCTGGGCGTATCGTGGTAGTGGACGAGGCATACGTTGAATTTTCTCATCAACCCCGTGGGCTTGCGCATTTAGTCCCGCGCTGCCCCAATCTCGTCGTCTTGCGCACCTTTAGCAAATGGGCCGGCCTGGCGGGCCTCCGTATTGGCTACGGCCTCTTCCCCGCGTGGATAGGCGAATACATGCGGCGAGCGCAATGCCCCTTCGAAGTCAATGCCGCGGGTCATATCGCGGCTATCGAGACGCTCAATGACCTGCCCTATGTCCTTGGCAACGTGCGCAAAATTGTAAAAGAGCGCGATCGTGTCTTCGAAGTGCTTGTCGACCAGGCATACCTGGAGCCTGTTCCATCGCAGGGAAATTTTGTCCTGGCTCGCGTCTCAAACGAGGATGTAGATATTCGCCGCGTTCGCACTGTGGTCGAATCACATGGTATCCTCTTACGCTACTTTCATCATCCCTACCTGCGCGACTTTCTACGCGTCACGATAGGCCTGCCGGAGCATACGGATAAGCTGGCCCGCGCGCTGGCGAAGGTGATGACCTGAAATATCTGGCCTTGCCCCAGGCCCTTCTCAAGAGGTACAATAGTTCCGCAAGCATTTGTATCGGAGGAACTATTTTTTATGCCAAATACAGTCAATGGGACAACCATTATTGAAGACGTGATCGCGCGCGAGATCCTGGATTCGCGTGGAAACCCTACCATCGAAGTTGAAGTGCTGTTGATGGGGGGAGAACGCGGCATCGCAGCCGTTCCCTCTGGCGCATCAACTGGAGTCCATGAAGCAGTGGAGTTGCGCGATGGCGACAAGAGTCGCTATGGTGGTAAAGGCGTGCTCAAGGCCGTTCGCAATGTGAATGATACCATCAGCGATGCAATCGTCGGGCTGGATGCCTCAGACCAGGTCACATTGGATGAAGTGATGATTGGATTAGATGGCACGCCGAACAAAGCGAACCTTGGAGCCAACGCGATCCTGGGCGTCTCCCTGGCTGTCGCCAAAGCGGCAGCCAATGCGCAGCAAGTGCCGCTTTACCGCTATCTGGGCGGTGTTTCAGCTCGTATTCTGCCAGTTCCCATGATGAATATTTTGAATGGGGGCAAGCACGCCGATAACTCAACCGATATGCAGGAGTACATGGTGCTGCCCATGGGCGCGCCTACGTTTCGTGACGCGCTGCGCATGGGCGCAGAAGTGTACCATGCTCTCAAGAAGGTGCTCCACGGGAAAAAGCTCAATACCAATGTCGGCGATGAGGGAGGTTTCGCGCCGTCGCTCGGCTCCAACCGCGAAGCATTAGAGGTCATTGTGGATGCCATAGAAGCCGCTGGCTATAAACCTGGAGTCGATATATTCCTGGGCATGGATCCAGCCGCCTCGGAGTTCTACGAAAACGGCAAGTACGTGCTGGCGCGAGAAGGGAGCACGCTCACCTCCAGCGAGATGGTCGACCTCTATGCTCAGTGGATTTCCGAGTACCCCATCATCACCATCGAAGATGGCCTGAGTGAGGACGACTGGGATGGTTGGAAGCTCCTGCGCCAGCGTCTGGGCAATCGCATACAACTTATCGGTGATGACCTCTTCGTGACCAATACAGCGCGTCTCAAACGCGGCATACAAGAACAGTCGGCAAACTCAATTCTCATCAAACTGAACCAGATTGGCACGCTGACTGAAACGCTGGAAGCCATCGAAATGGCGAAGCGCGCGGCCTTTACCTCGGTAGTCTCCCATCGCTCAGGCGAGACGGAGGATACCACGATTGCCGACCTGGTGGTTGCCACCAATGCGGGACAGATTAAAACGGGCGCCCCGGCGCGCAGCGAACGGGTGGCGAAATACAACCGCCTGCTGGTAATAGAAGATGAACTCGGTGACGAGACAGCTCGCTACGCCGGCTTCAGCGCGTTCTACAACGTCCCAATCCTCTACACCAGAGCATAAACGCGCCAGCCCTCCAACAGGGCAAACGTCCTCTCTCTTCACTATAGCGGTAGGGACCCGGTTTATCGCGTCCCCACCGCGTGAATAACTCTAAAAAAGAGGTCTCTATGATAAATAATAGCGTGTCAGACACCAGCAAAACACATGAGCGACGGGCCGCGCATGTCATTCACTACAACTTGAGCTATATAGTTCAGGGCGCGGAACATGGCGCCGCTGGCCCCATTGTCCTGCTCCACGACATTCCGGCAGGCGCCTTCGCCTGGGCGGATGTCATGCCCCAACTCGCCGCCGCTGGCCGCGCCGTCTACGCCATTGACTTGCTCGGCTATGGGCAATCCGATCACCCCTGGCCAGCCGACACCTCGAACTGGGGACACGCCGACGCTCTGAAAATGTTATTTGACCAGCTCAATCTCACAAATATTGTGCTGGTGGGACACGGCCTTGGTGGAGGCGTAGCGCAAGTGTTGGCTACACGCCTGTGCCGCGAACGTGTCGCCGCCCTGGCTCTCATCGATACAACCTGTTACGAGCAGTGTTTTGCGGAGAACTGGCCCTTACCGGAAATGAAGAAGCGCCAGGATTATGACGCCCCCAAAGAGACAAAACTCGAAGATATGATGGCTGACCTGCGCGCAACTCTCCCCAATGGCTCTGCCAACCCACAACGCTTCCAGGATCACCTGGCTGATTACATTGATCTGTGGGATAGTGAACTGGGCAAAGAGTTGCTTTTCCAGCATATACGCCTGCTGCATCCCAACTATTCGAACTCCGTCGCCTCCGATCTAAAAGTATTGGGCAAGCCTGTCTTGATTATCTGGGGCGAAAAAGACCAGCAAATGCCGCTCAAGTTAGCGCATCGTCTCAACCGCGACATTCCCGCGTCGCAGCTAGTAGTTATCCCTGACGCGGGTCACCTGCTGCTCTTTGATGCCCCCTCCGCGGTGGCTCGCGCATTGCTGGACTTTGCCAGTAGTTTATAAGGGGCCATTTAAAAGTCGCGCCTCCGGCGCGTTCGAGTGGGTGGTGGTGTGAGTTTGCGCGGGCGGACCAGTCAGAGCAGAAAAACGACTTTTAAATCACCCTGGCTAGTTGAGAGCTAGCATTAACAAAGCGTGTCGTTTATAATAGCAATTAGACAAAATCATGGTGATTATTTACTACAAGCATGGAGGTAAACTTATTTATGGCAGACACTACGAAAACGCAAGCAGAACAGACGCAAACAACGGAGACGCCACCCACTGAGACACCCACGCCTGACGAGAAATCTGATCGCGATGAACTCAGGGAGGCTTCTCAGCAATTCCTCCGCACTCTATTTCGAGCCGGGGTACATCTGGCTATGACGCCGGTGTATATGCTGCCGGAAGAACCACAGGAACATTTCGTGACCGCCGGGCGCGAATTCACTCGTGGGTTGGCTACGCTTGCGCGCGAACTGGCGGACGATTTTGAAAAAATGGTGGATGAGGTGAAAAAAGATGTGGAGAACCACTAGAAGATGTTCAGGCTCCAAAAAATGCCCGGTAGAGTCTTCGCTCTCCTTGCAGGCTGCCTGACCGCAGGCACCCTAGGTAGACGCGCTAGCAGAGCTTGCCCTGAACGCAGTGAATGGGTTGGCAGCCTGGATTGGCGCCGGGGCGTTCTGATCGATGAGTAAAAAAACAGCAAAAATACCTCGATTTTCGCAAATGGTGCGCTCATTTCGTGTTTCGCGCTTATTGCTCTGGACGATCTGGGTCATTTACCGCGAACGCCGGCGAGTCATTCGTGCTCATGACAAAGGCAACTATGAAGTCCAACCAAACGTTGAAGTCCTGATTAACGTTCTGGTTGCTTTTCGTCAGACAGCAGTTAAGCTGGGTGTCCTGATGATTAAGCTTGGACAGTTCCTCAGTTCGCGTGCCGATCTTTTACCGGAGCAGGCGCTGGCAGTGCTCATCTCGCTCCAGGATGAAGTACCCGCGGAGCCATTCAGTCATGTCGTCTTTGTCATCGAAGATGAACTTGGGAAACCCGCTCAAGTTTGTTATCCGCGTGATTACGCGCTTTTTTGACACGGGCAACTTTATTGATCTGATGGGCGTGTATCGTGAATTCGAACGCACCGTCTATGAAGAGATTGACTACTTTACCGAAGCTGCTAACTGCAAACGCTTCAATGAGATGTTCAAGGATGATCCGACCGTCTACATTCCTCGCGTGTATGATGAGTACGTATCGCGTCGTGTACTGGTACTGGAATGGATCGATGGCATCAAAGTCAACGATTATGCTGCGCTCGAGGCCGCGGGTATTGACCGCCTTGAAGTCGCAAATCGCACTGTACAGGCTTACTTCCATCAGTTCTTCGATGAGGGTTTCTTCCACGCGGATCCGCATCCAGGAAACATCTTTGTCAAACGAGGCACTCCGGGCAATGGTCCAATCATCGAATTTGTCGATTTTGGCATGGTTGGCTCTCTTACCAGCGCCATGAAGAAATCGATGAAAGATCTGTTTCTGAGTTTTGTGACACGCGATTCAGAGATGATGGTACTGACATTGTCTCAACTAGGGTTTATCGGCAAAGGCGCAAATACTGCCGCTCTAGAGCGCGGCCTGGCACTCTTGCTCGATCAATTTTACGACGTGACGCTGGGTGAGGTTCGTGAGTTGGGTATCCCTGAAGTGGCCGAAGATATAGGGAAACTATTGTATGCTCAACCATTTCAGATTCCCGCGCAGTTCACATTCCTGGGACGGGCTGTTAGCACTCTGGTAGGAGTCTCGACAGGACTTGCGCCTGAATTTAACTTCATTGATGTCGCAGCGCCCTATGCGCGTAAGTTCATGGGGATCGATGCAGAGGGCATTGCGCGGACAATGCAGCAGCTACTGCGCCAGTTAATAGAAACACTCAACACGCTCTTGAAAATGCCGAGCACAATAGACCGCATCCTCACAAAGCTTGAAGCTGGTCAGTTCGTAATTAATCTTGGTGGAGATATCGGTATCGGCGCGACGGCTTTCCGCAGACGTGAGAGGGATAATTCGAACACCGCGTTCCCTTTCGCTTTAACTATCATGTTTGTTGCAGCTCTAGGGGGAGCCTACCTGTTCCTTAATGCTCACGACCCAATCCTCTCGTTTGTTGCGCTGGGTCTGGTAGGACTTTTTGGATTAAGGTTGTTTTTAAGGTAGAGAGGAAAGCTTTGCGATACTCCATCATCGATATGATACAATTCCTGCACATCACTCGATAGGAGATTGCCCATATGTCAATGGCCATTGTAGTTCATGGTGGAGCTGGAACCATTGCTCCCGATCGCGCTGAGATAACTCAGGCGGGCTGTAAGGAAGCCGCGCTGGTAGGCTGGACTGTATTACAAACTGGCGGCAGTTCTCTGGATGCCGTTGAAGCCGCTGTTCGCGCTCTAGAAGATAATCCCAATTACAATGCAGGCACGGGGGCTTGCCTGACCTCGGACGGCAGAATCGAATTGGATGCGGGCATCATGGTGGGAGAGGGGCTGCATGTCGGCGCCGTTGCCAATGTCGAACTCATCAAGAATCCCATTTCACTTGCGCGTAAGGTGATGGATACCCCGCATGTCTTGCTCGTGGGCAGAGGAGCGCGCGCCTTCGCGCTTGAGCATGGCTTTGCCCTTTGCAAGCTCGAAGACCTGGTGACGGAGCGTCAACACCTGCGCTGGCAAGAGCGCCAGAGCGGGGACGCTGCCACAGAAGAGGAACCCCGCTTTCACCGCCGCGAGGTAAACACGACGCCCGGTCGTGAAGATAAATATGGCACAGTGGGAGCCGTTGCCATCGACTCGTCTGGTATCCTGTCTGCCGCTACTTCCACGGGAGGCATCCCCAATAAATACCCGGGGCGAGTGGGTGACTCTCCGCTGGTAGGCTGTGGCTTTTATGCTGACGATCATGCCGCGGTCTCCTGTACCGGTGACGGCGAAGATTTTATCCGCCTGCTCATCGCGAAACGCGCGGTCGATTTTGTGGCCTCCGGTATGACTGCGCGTGACGCGGCTGAAGCAGCCATAGCCGTGCTTGGAGCGAAATCCGAAGGCACTGGAGGCTTGATCGTCGTTGATCGCCTCGGCAATGTGGGTTTTGCCTGGAACAGCGAAAATATGGCCCACGCCTTCATAACAGAGGCTCTCGCAGGACCTATTGCAGGCATTTAAAAAGGGAAATAACCATGAGAACCCTGCGTGACGTACAGCAAGAGATAGATACGCTGATCAAAGAAGAATGGCAAAGCGACTACTGGGCGCCCCTCTCAAGCCTGGCAAGGCTCACAGAAGAAGTGGGGGAGCTTGCGCGCGAGATTAATCACCACTATGGAGAGAAACCGAAGAAAGCCGGTGAACGTGAGGGTAACATCGCCAGCGAGCTGGGCGACATCCTCTTCATCCTGGCATCCCTGGCAAACTCTACCGGCATCGACCTCGACGCGGCATTCGAAGACGTCATGGCGAAATACCAGCGCCGCGACGCGCAACGCTGGAAATAGGGACGCTATACCCGCTCATCTGCGGCCTAGCTGCTCTCCGGCTCGTTTGCGTTCCCGCTCTCTGGTTCAATATCAAGCTCGACTTGGACATCTGGGGTCGCAACT
>WNGL01007098.1_pt1 | contig 20811 bp, 17 predicted proteins | sample 5400591 | NCBI WGS metagenome assembly WNGL01 (sample SAMN13153377, study PRJNA577476) | soil metagenome | isolation source: 80 cm soil or saprolite under Garry oak tree replicate 1 | place: USA:California | collected 2016-06-15 | reverse complement strand
CGGCGGAGCGGTAACCCCGATGTGGCCCGGTATTGTCCAAATGTGCCGTCACGCGGTTCCATTATCCCTATGCGCGACAGCGAGGTCGTAGCGGCCATCGTGGCAGGCGACCCTGACGGGCTTTCCGAGGCCTACGACAGGTACGCCGCGCCGCTGTACACCTACTGCCGCTCCCTGCTGCGCGAGCCGGCCGATGCGGCCGACGCCGTGCAGGACACCTTCGTCATCGCGGCGTCGAAGTTGGCGGGCCTTCGTGATCAGAGCCGGCTCCGGCCATGGTTGTACGCCGTGGCCCGCAACGAATGCCACCGGCGCCTGCGCGAGAGCGCCGGCGCGGCCACGTCGGCGCTGCAGCTGGTGGCTGAGGTGAGCGACGCGTCGGCGGACGTCACTAGCGGCGCCGAGCGCGCGGAGTTGCGCGCGCTGCTGCGCTCCGCGGTCCGCGGGCTCAACGAGGGCGAGCAGGACGTGATCCAGCTGCAGTTGCGGCAGGAACTCGACGTCGCGGAGATCGCCGCCGTGCTCGGCGTTTCCCGTAACCACGCGCACGCGCTGCTGTCCCGTGCCCGCGATCAGCTGGAGATCTCGCTGGGCGCGCTGCTGGTGGCCCGTTCGGGGCGCGACGACTGCGCCGCGCTGAGCGCGCTGCTCGAAGACTGGGACGGGCAGCTGACCGTGCTGATGCGCAAGCGGATCAACCGGCACATCGAGCGGTGCCCGGCGTGCACCGAACGGAAGCGGCTCGAGCTCGCCCCGGCGCTGTTGCTCGGCCTGGCCCCGGTGCCCATCATGGCCATGCCGCCCGGACTGCGGTCGCAGGTGCTCAGGCTCGCCAGCAGCAACACGCCGGAAGCGGTGGCCCACCGGGCCGACGTGGCGCAGCGAGCCGCGGTGTTCGGCCACCATGGTTTCCCCAAGCCGCTCGACCCGCCAAGGTCCCCGTGGTGGCGAGCCAGGACGACCCAGGGCGCCGCGGCCGCCGTGGTGGTCGCGGGCGCCGTCGTGATCGCCAGCCTGGCGCTGAGCGGCGGGCTGGCCGGGCATAACGGGCGGCCGAACGCCCTGGGCGGGGGTCCCGGCAGCAGCGCCGGGGGCACGTCGGGCGCCACGCCCGGTGCCTCCTCCGGCCCCTCGTCCGGCGCTTCGTCCGGCGCTTCGTCCGGCGGGCCGAGCCGGACGGCGCAGCCTACGGTGTCGGCGAGCGGCTTGTCGCGCGTGTCGCCGGGTCCTTCGGCGGGCAGTTCGCCCGCGCCCACCGGCGGCGGTTCTCCCGGACCTAGCGGTGGTAGCTCGCCGTCGGCCACGGCACCCTCGTCGAGCCACAGCACGTCGCCCGCGCCGTCCAAGAGCACCACCCCGGCCAGCACACCCTCGGCCACTCCTCCCCCGCCGAAGCAGGGAACGCTGACCGTGACACCAAAGAGGATCTTGCTCACCCCCGGCCTGGGCGGAAGCCTCACGCTGACGGCCTCGGGCGGGCCGGTGACGTGGTCCATCGCCGAGTCCTCGAGCCTGCTCGGCCACGTGACTGTCTCGCCGTCCGCGGGCACGCTGGCGTCCGGCCAGAGCGTGACGGTCTCCCTTATCGTCACCAGCCCGGTTTCCGTGCACAGCCAGCTCATCGTGAACCCCGGCGGCATCGCGGTCACTGTGGTGGTCGGCGTGGGGATCGGCTAGCGGACTGAGCCGGTGCGCTTGAGCGTCCGGATGATCAGCCCGGTCTGCATCGCGCTCACCCCGGGCAGGCCGGCCAGCCCGCCGGTCAGGTAGTCGTACAGATGCCGCGTGTCGCGGAAGACGGCGCTGGCGACCAGGTTCGTCGGCCCGGTGGTGGCGGCGGCGAACGGTCGAGCGGCGCCGCAAGGCGTCTCGCCCGCGGCGGCGGATAGCGGCGCGGATAGTGCCAGCCCGGCCCGTTCGGTATAAAAGACGGCGCGGTCCTCAGCGGTTGTGCCAGGCCCAGGCCGCATGCGCGGTGGCGTGCTCGGCCTGGGCGCGGAGGGCCTGCACGGCGCGCGCTGGGTCGTCGGAGCCGTAGACGGCCGAGCCGGCCACGAAGACGTCGGCGCCCGCTTCGGCGCAGCGCTCGATGGTCTCCTCGCCGATCCCGCCGTCGACCTGGAGCCATACCGCGGCGTCCCGCCCGCCGATCAGCGCGCGGGCCCGGCGCAGCTTCGGCAGCACCATGTCGAGGAAGGGCTGGCCGCCGAAGCCCGGTTCCACCGTCATCAGCAACAGCATGTCGATCTCGGACATCAGGTCCTCGTACGGTTCCACCGAGGTGCCGGGGTTGACCGCGAGCCCGGCCCGGGCGCCGGCCGCCCGGATCGCGCGCAGCGTCCGCACCGGGGCGTGCACCGCCTCGGCGTGGATCGTGACGTTCCTGGCGCCGGCCTCGGCGTACTGCGGGGCCCACCGGTCCGGCTCGTCGATCATCAGGTGGCAGTCGAGCGGCAGGGTGGCGTGTTTGAGCAGCGACTCGACCACGGGCAGGCCGAGGGTGAGGTTCGGCACGAAGTGGTTGTCCATGACATCCACGTGCAGCCAGTCGGCGGCGGCGGCGACCGCGGCGGCCTCGTCGGCGAGCCGGGCGAAGTCAGCGGACAGGATACTCGGCGAGATCTGAACGGCCATAGTGAGACCGAGTGTAGAGTGCCTGGATGCGGCCGGCGAGGGCGGAGGCGGCCGGGTGCCCCCGCGAGCCGAAGGGCGCGTTCCCGTCTGGACTGAGGAGCGAGGAGCTTGCGACGAGCGACGAGGGAAGACGGGAACTTGGGGCGCCCGGAGGCGAGCAGGGAGAACAGAGCGAGAATGTCGTATGGCGCGGGTACAGTTCGATACTGAGTTCGATTGGGATCGACCTGGAGGTTGCTTATGCATTCGGACCCGCCCAGCGCCCAGCTAGCCAGCGCCCAGCTCGACCGGGTACGCAAGCTGCTGGCGAAGGCCGAGGCAGAGGGGGTGACTCCGCCGGAGGCCGAGGCGCTCACCGCCAAGGCAGCGGAACTGATGGCACGGTACGGGATCGACCGGGCCCGGCTGGCCGCGGCCCGCCCGGACACCGACCGGCCGGGCAGCCGCATCATCGACATCGCCAACCCGTGGGCGCAGGTCCGGGCGCACCTGCTGGCCGGGCTGGCCGGGGCCATGCGCTGCCAGTGCGTGCTGCTCAGCACGCCCGCGCCCGGCACGCGCATCCATGTCTTCGGCTACGCCTCTGACCTGGAGCGGACCGACATCCTGTACACCTCGCTGCTGCTGCAGATGGCCAGGGGCCTGACCGTCGCGGTCGTCCCGGCCGGGGTTCGCAGCGTCCGGGCCTGGCGGCGGAGCTGGCTGCTCGGCTTCGTCACCGCGGTCATCACCCGGGTCAGGGCGGCCGAGGACCGGGCCGCCTCGAGCGCGGAGGGCGAGACGCCGGACGGGCCGAGTACCGCCCTGGTGCTGGCCGACCGGGCCGTGGTCGTCCGCCAGCAGCTGGAGCAGGCGTACCCGGTGACCCGCAGGACCAGGATCACCTACAGCGGCCGGGGGTACAGTGCCGGTTACGAGCAGGGAGAGCGAGCCGACATCGGCAACGCCCGGCTGAGGTCAGCGCGGGCTCTCAGCCGGAGCTGAGCCCGCTACCCGCGGCGGAGCAGGGCAACAAAGATCGCGTCGGTGCCGTGGCGGTGCGGCCAGAACTGGGCGAACCTGGGGTCGCCGCTGCGCAGGGCGGGGACCTCGGGCAGGACGGAGGGCGCGTCGAGGAGTTCCCGCTGCAGGACGGCGAGCTCGGCCACGTCGTCCGGGGTCTTGCGCCAGCGGGCTTCGGGCCGGCGGCGCAGCGATCCGAGCCCAGAGCACGGGACGTCGGCCAGGACGCGGTCGAACGTGCCCGGCGGAAACGGCGGCCGGCGGCCGTCCGCGACGAGGACGCCGTGGTTCTCGCCGCCGGCCCGGCGCAGAGCCTCGGCGATGCGCCGGGCCCGGTGCGGGCGGATGTCGCAGGCGGCCAGGCGGGCGCCGCGGGCCGCGGCGAGGGCGCTCAGCAGCCGGGCCTTGCCGCCGGGGCCCGCGCACAGATCGAGCCAGCGCTCGTCCCGGCCGGCGACCCCGATCCTGGTCAGGGCCAGCGCGGCCAGCTGGCTGGCCTCGTCCTGGACGGCCGCCTGGCCGCTGGCCACCAGGGGCGCCGGGTTGCCGCCGGCCAGCCGGAAGCCGTACGGCGACCAGCGGGTGGGTTCGCCTTCCGTGCGGGGGGCGGCCGGGGCCGGCGGACCGGCGGTGCCGGTGCCGGGGGCGGGGGCGGGGGTGAGCGCGAGGACCACCTCGGGGCGGATGTTGCCGGCCGCGAGGGCGTCCCCGGTCTCGGCCTCGGCCTCGGCCTCGGTCTCGGCTCTGCGGTCGGCCGGGGCGAGCGCGTCCCGGAAGGCGTCGACTATCCAGCGCGGATAGCTGTACCGGACGGCCAGGTACCCGGACGGGTCCCGGGACCGGTCCGGGGCAACGATCTGGATCCAGGCGTCCAGGTCGCGGGTGGCGACCCGGCGAAGCACCGCGTTGACGAAGCCAGAAGGCCGGGGACCGCAGACGTCCTTGGCCAGGTCGACCGAGGTGGCCACGGCGGCATGATGGCCGACCCTGGTGGCCAGCAGCTGGTGCGTGCCGAGCCTGAGCACGTCGCGCACCGGCGGGTCGAGCTCGTCCCGGTCACTGCACGCGGCGAGGATGGCGTCGTAGGTGCCGCGACCGCGCAGTGTGCCGTAGGTGAGTTCGGTGGCGAAGGCGGCGTCCCGGCCGGTAATGCCGCGCTCGGAAAGCAGGGCGGGGAGCAGCAGGTTGGCGTAGGCGTCGCGGTCCGCCACGGCACGCAGGACGTCGTAGGCCGCGCGCCGGGCCGGATCGGTGCGCTGCTGGCCGGTGCGGGGCCTGGGCGGCCTGCGGCGCTGCGTGGGCTCTGGCATCTCAGGCGAACCGTACGGGACCGCCGGAGCGCAGGCCGCGGGCCCAGTCCTGGGCGGTCGTCCGGCGCTTGCCCGGGGCCTGGACGTCGCCGAGGCGCACCGGGCGGGAGCCGGTGCCGACGAACACCGCCTGGCGGCCGGCCTGCAGCTCGCCGGGGGCGAGATCGTGGGCAGGAGCGTCCAGGGACACCGGGCCGAGCTTGAGGCGGGCGCCGTCGAGTTCGGTCCAGGCGCCCGGATCGGGGGTGCACGCGCGGATCTGCCGGTCCACCACGTGCGCGGGCAGCTTCCAGTCCACCTGCGCGTCGGCCGGGTTGATCTTCGGGGCGAAGCTCACGCCCTCGGCCGGCTGCGGCACGGCGTGGACCGTGCCGTCCTCGATCCCGTCCAGGGTCGCGACGAGCAGTTCCGCGCCCGCGTGGGACAGCCGGTCGAGCAGCGTGCCTGTGGTGTCGTCGGGCCGCACCGGCTCGGTCAGTACCCCGTACACCGGGCCCGCGTCCAGTTCCCTGACGATCAGGAACGTGCTCGCGCCGGTCACGTCGTCGCCATGCAGGATGGCGTGCTGGACCGGCGCCGCCCCGCGCCAGGCCGGCAGGAGGGAGAAGTGCAGGTTGACCCAGCCGTGCGGCGGAATGTCCAGCGCGGCCTGCGGCAGCAGCGCACCGTACGCCGCCACCGGGCAGCAGTCCGGGCCGATCTCGCGGAGCCGGTCGAGGAACTCCGGATCGCGGGCCCGGGCCGGCGTGAGCACCTCGACTCCCGCCGCCGCGGCGCGCCGCGCCACCGGGCTGGCCTCCACCTTGCGGCCGCGGCCGGCCGGGGCGTCGGGACGGCTCACCACCGCGGCGACCTCGTGCCGGGAGGCCAGCAGCGCGTCAAGCGCAGGGACCGCCGTCTGCGGCGTGCCCGCGAAAACCAGGCGCATCAGGCGTCACGGGCCGACTGGCTGGCCCCCGGGCGGAAAGGCACCATGTCAGAAGGCCTGGCCCCGGGTCTCGTGCGGCGACACGCGCACCCGCGGCCGCGTGGGCGGGTCGAACCACTCCGCCTCGCGGATGGCCTTCATCGCCGCCTTGCGCTGGGCGGAGTCCATCCGGTCGATGAACAAGATGCCGTCCAGGTGGTCGGTCTCGTGCTGGACGCAGCGGGCCAGCAGTTCGGTGCCCTCGATCGTCAGCGGGTCCCCGTACATGTTGAAGCCCTTGGCCACCACGCCCCACGCCCGTTTGACCGGGAAGGCGAGGCCGGGGAAGGACAGGCAGCCCTCGTCGTCCTCGTCCCCCTCGGAGGACAGGTCGAGGGAGGGGTTGATCAGGTGCCCGGGCTCGTTGTCGTCCACGTGGTAGGTGAACACCCGCAGGCCCACCCCGATCTGCGGCGCGGCGAGGCCCGCCCCGGGCGCGTCCAGCATGGTGTCGGTGAGGTCCTTGACCAGCCTGCGCAGCTCGGTGTCGAAGTCGCGGACCGGCTCGGCCGGCGTACGCAGTACCGGGTCACCGAAAAGACGGATCGGCTTGACGCTCACGAAAACCCTCCTGGATACTTTGCGGCGGCCGCCTGTCCACCGTGGCGCCGCCAGGAACCAGTTTATCCGTCAGGCCACCTCGGCCGGGTCGAGCTGAACCCGGATGGCGCCGCCGTCCCCCCGGTGTCCCCCCCGATCCTGGGGGGACCCATCCCCCCAGACCCCCCTTGGACCGGAACAGGCCCCAGCACCTCGGCCTGCGCGGGCAGCCCGGCCGCGCCGATGAACTCCGCGACCGCGTCCGGTGTCCCGGTGACCGACGCCATCCGCACGGCGGGCGGGAAGCCGAGCTCGGCGCGTTCAGCCAGTTCCCGTTCGGCGAAGGTGACCGGGTCCCAGCGGATCAGCGCCTGCACCGCAGGCAGCGTCGCCTCGGCCAGCACCACCACGGGCCCGGCCGCGCGGACCAGGGCGGCCGCGTTCAGCCAGCGGCGCAGGGTCTCCTCGGCGGCGCGCAGGCTGGGCCGGCCGAGCAGCGCCCAGCCGTCGAGCAGCAGCGCGCCAGCGTAGCCGTCTGGTGCCAGCGGTTCGGCCCCGGGGGTGGCGATGACCAGCGCGGGATCAGCGGGCACGGCGGCGAGCACGTGCTGGCCGCCCGAGGCGCGCACGGGCACGCCGGGGAAGGCGCGGCCCAGTTCCTCCGCGGTGCGCGTGGCGCCGGTGACGAGCGCCCGCAACTGGCCGGAACCGCAGCGGGCGCACGTCCAGTCCGCCGCCAGGGCACCGCACCACCGGCAGCCCGGCGTCTCGTGCGAGCCGCCGATCTCCAGCGGCCCACCGCAGGTGGCGCACTTGGCCTGCGCGCGGCACCGGCCGCAGGCGATGGCGGCCAGGTAGCCCCGCCGCGGCACCTGGACCAGGACAGGCCCTTCGGTGAGCCCCGTCCGCGCCGTGCGCAGGGCAAGGCTGGGTAGGCGCGCGGTCATCGCCGCGGCGTCCCTGGCCAGTTCGGCCTCGTCGGGCGCGGCCCTGACCCTGGGAGCGGCCTGCCGCAGGGCCGCCGGGCTGCCGGCCAGGGGCTTGGCCCACCCTCCCGCGACGAGCTGGGTGAGCTCGGCGGTGCGGGCGAAGCCGCCGATGAGCGCGGCGGCGCCGGCCCGGTGGGCGCGCATGGCGAGCACCTCGCGAGCGTTCGGGTAGGGGGCGCGCGGTTCGGCGTGCAGGTCGTCGCCGTCGTCCCAGAGCACCACCAGGCCGAGCGCGGCGACCGGGGCGAACATCGCGGCCCTGGTGCCCGCCACCACAGGGACCAGGCCCCGGCGCACGGCCAGCCAGCGGCGGTAGCGCTCGGCCGGGCCGAGATCCGCGGTCAGGCAGACGTGCGCCTGCGTCACCGCGGTCAGGGCCGCGTCGACCCGGTCCAGGTCGCGGGCGTCCGGCACGACGATGACCACGCCGCGGCCCGCGGCGGCCGAGGTGGCGGCGGCGATCGCGATTTCGGCCGGCCACTCCGGGCCGGGCAGCGCCGACCAGGCCGCCCGGACCGGGCGGCCCTCCGCCAGGCCGGCCAGGAACGCCGCCCCGGCCGGATAGCGCTCCCAGGTGCCCGGATCTGGCTCTACCTTCCCGCTCGCCTCCGGGCCGCTTTCGAGGCGCCTCCTTCCCTCGTCGCTCCCCACCCACCTCCCCATTCCTCTTCCCTGCTCCTCAGTCCAGTCGCCGCCGCGGCCCTTTGGCTCGCGGGAGGGCGGCTCGCGGGGGGCGTCGCGTTCGGCGGCGGCGTGGCGGGGCGGGATGGCCAGCCGGAGCACGTCGGCCAGCGTGCCGCCGTACCGGTCCGCCACGGCCCGGGCCAGGTTGAAGATCTCCGGCGTGAGCACGGGCTCCGGCGAGGTCACCCGCTCCAGCCGGGCCAGCTTGCCCTGGTGCTCGCTGGTCTCGGCGCGCTCCAACAGGTAGCCGTCGACCAGCTGGCCGGCGAACCTGACCCGCACCCGGCAGCCGGGCACGGCCGTCTGGTCCAGGCTCGCCGGGACGAGGTAATCGAAGGGCCGGTCAAGATGGGCCAGGGAGATGTCCACGGCGACCCGGGCGATGGGCAGCCGCTCGCTCACCGCCTGATCTTGCTGCCCCTTGACCACGGTTCCGTCCTACCAGAACCGCGGCGGAGGTTACGACAACGCCACAGCCGGTCAGAAGCCGGTGGCGGCGCGGAGCTGGTCGGCGCGGTCGGTGCGCTCCCAGGAGAAGTCGGGCTCGGTGCGGCCGAAGTGCCCGTAGGCGGCCGTCTGCGCGTAGATGGGGCGCAGCAGGTCGAGCGCGTAGATGATGGCCCGCGGTCGCAGGTCGAAGACGTGCATCACGGCGTCCTGGATCTTCTCCACCGGCACCTTCTCGGTGCCGAAGCACTCGATGAACAGGCCGACCGGCATCGCCTTGCCGATCGCGTAGGCGACCTGGGCCTCGCAGCGGTCCGCCAGGCCCGCCGCCACCACGTTCTTGGCCACCCAGCGCATGGCGTAGGCCGCGCTGCGGTCGACCTTGGACGGGTCCTTGCCGGAGAAGGCGCCTCCGCCGTGCCGGGCCATGCCGCCGTAAGTGTCGATGATGATCTTGCGCCCGGTCAGCCCGGCGTCCCCCATGGGCCCGCCGATCTCGAACCGGCCGGTCGGGTTGACCAGCAGCCGGAAGCCCTCGCAGTCGAGGCCGGCGTCGGCCAGCACCGGCTCGACCACGTAGTCCCTGATGTCGGGGGCGAGCAGTTCCTTGAGGTTGATGTCGGGCGCGTGCTGGGTCGAGACCACCACGGTGTCCAGCCTGACCGGCGTGTTCCCCTGGTACTCGATGGTCACCTGGGTCTTGCCGTCCGGCCGCAGGTAGGGCACGGTGCCCGCGCGGCGCACCTCGGACAGCTGGCGGGCCAGCTTGTGCGCCAGCATGATCGGCAGCGGCATCAGCTCGGGGGTCTCGCGGCACGCGAAGCCGAACATCAGCCCCTGGTCGCCCGCGCCCTGCCGGTCGAGCTCGTCGGTTCCCTCGCCCTCGCGGTACTCGAACGCGTCGTTCACGCCCTGCGCGATGTCCGGCGACTGGGATCCGATGGACACCGACACGCCGCAGGACGCCCCGTCGTAGCCCTTGGCCGAGGAGTCGTAGCCGATCTCGAGGATCTTGTCCCTGATGATCCCCGGGATGTCGACATAGGTCTGGGTCGTGACCTCGCCGGCGACGTGCACCTGGCCGGTCGTGATCAGCGTTTCCACCGCCACGCGGCTGCGCGGATCGTCCTTGATCATGGCATCCAGGATGACGTCACTGATCTGGTCGGCCATCTTGTCCGGATGACCCTCCGTAACCGACTCAGACGTAAAAAGACGACGAGCCACGTCAGCTCTCCCCTCGCTCTGGGTGACTGCGGTGAGTTTATCCTGGGCTGCGGGGAGTTTAGCCGCGACTTCCCATTTCGTTCAGTCTGGCGGCCACCAGATCCCACACGACGTCGGCCAGCGTTTCCTTGGGCCCGCGCGGGATCGGCGTGACCGTTCCGTCACTCCCATAGACAACGGCCTCGTTGTCCGGTGTGCCGAAGCCGAGCCCGTTCCCGACGGGATTGACGACGAGCAGGTCGCACCCCTTCCTGGCCAGCTTAGCCTGGGCTGCGGCCGGCGAGGTGTCGGTCTCGGCGGCGAACCCGGCCAGGACCTGCCGCGGGGTGACCGGGGCGATGAGCCCAGCCCGTTCGGCATCATGATTGTCTGGAACCGAACGGGTGGCGTCCCGAGCGCTCCGTGCGGCGGCCAGCCCGGCCAGGATGTCCGGGTTCTCGGTCAGCGCGATCGGCTCCGGCGGCCGCCCGTCCTTCTTGATCTTGGCCGGGCTGCGCGCCGACGGCCGGTAGTCCGCCACCGCGGCGGCCATGACAACCGCGTCAGCTCCGGCGGCGGCGGCCATGACCGCGTCCCGCATCTCCCGCGCCGACACCACCCGGGTGACTTTGGCCCCGGCCGGATCGGGCAGCGCCACGTTGGCCGCGACCACGATCACCTCGGCGCCGCGCGCCACCGCGGTGCGGGCCAGGGCGTACCCCTGCGTCCCAGTGGACCAGTTGCCGATGAACCGCACCGGGTCGATCTCCTCGCGGGTGCCGCCCGCCGACACCAGCACCCGGCGGCCGGCCAGGTCCTGGGCCTTGGCGCCCAGGACGCCGCGGGCCAGCAGGCGGGTCGCGGCGGCGAAGATCGCGGCCGGCTCGGGCAGCCGGCCGGCCCCGCTGTCCTGGCCGGTCAGGCGGCCGACCGCGGGGTCGAGAACGATGGCGCCGCGGCGGCGGAGCAGCGCCACGTTGGCCTGGGTGGCGGGGTGCTCCCACATCTCGGTGTGCATGGCCGGCGCGTACAGCACCGGACACCGCGCGGTCAGCAGCGTGGCGGTCAGCAGGTCGCCGGCCATCCCCGCCGCGGCCCGGGCCATCAGGTCCGCGGTCGCGGGCGCGACCACCACGAGGTCGGCCGACTGCCCGAGCCGGACGTGCGGGACCTCGGCGACCCCGGTCCACGCGTCGGTGGTCACCGGCTCCCCGGACAGCGCCGCCCAGGTGGCCTCGCCGACGAAACGGAGCGCGTCAGGGGTCGGCACGACCCGGACACGATGCCCGGACTCGGTCAGCAGCCTGAGCAGCTCGCACGATTTGTACGCCGCGATGCCCGCGCCGACGCCAAGGACGACGCGGGAAGACACGGACCCGGATACCTTGGTCAGCCCTCGATGGCCTCGACGTGCAGCATCCGCTCCTTGATCTCGCGGAGCGAGATGGACAGCGGCTTCTCCTGGCTGCGCGTCTCCACCAGCGGCCCGACGTACTCGAGCAGGCCCTCACCGAGCTGGGAGTAGTAGACGTTGATCTGCCGTGCGCGCTTCGCGGCCATGATCACCAGCCGGTACTTGCTGTCCACGACGTCAAGAAGTTCGTCGATCGGCGGGTTGATGATGCCGTCGGCGACTTGGTGGGCCTGAGTCCCTGCCACGTTTTGCCTTCCGTAAATTACACTGCTCCATCAAGGCTACCAGCTGACGGCACACGTCCTTGACGGATGTGTTGACCAGCGTGACCTCGAACTCATCGGCCGCGGCGAGCTCTTCCCTGGCGGTCGCCAGCCTGCGCTCCAGGACCGCGGCGGGCTCGGTTCCGCGCCCGGTGAGCCTGCGCACCAGCTCGTCCCAGGACGGCGGGGCCAGGAACACCAGGCGGGCGTCAGGCACCGCGCGCTTGACTTGCCGCGCCCCGGCCAGGTCGATCTCGAGCAGGCAGGAAACGCCCGCGTCGAGCCTTTCGTAAAGCGGCTCGCGCGGTGTGCCGTACCTGTTGCCGGCGAACCGCGCCCACTCCAGCAGCGCCCCGTTGGCGATCAGCCGGTCAAACTCGGTGTCATCGACAAAGTGATATTCGCGCCCGTCCACTTCTCCGGGACGCGGGCGCCGCGTCGTCACCGACACGGAAATCCAGATCTGGGGACAAGTCCTGCCTAGTTCGGCTATGACCGTGCTCTTCCCGACCCCGGAGGGCCCGGAGAGCACGGTCAGCCGCGAATGCACCGGGGTCGCGACCGCGGCACCGGAGGGACTCGGCTCCCGCCTGCCGCGTGGATCAGATATCGGCACCGAACTCTTGCTCAAGCGCGGAGCGCTGGTTGGTACCCAGCCCGCGCACACGGCGCGATTCCGCGATTCCGAGCCTTTCCATGATCTGCTTTGCACGGACCTTGCCTACGCCCGGCAGGGATTCGAGCAGAGCGGAGACCTTCATCTTGCCAATGACGTCATCAGTGCCGCCTTCCTTGATGACGTCGGTCAAGGACGTGGCCCCGCGCTTGAGGCGGTTCTTCACCTCGGCGCGTTCTTTGCGTGCTCTGGCAGCCTTCTCCAGTGCCGCCGCACGTTCTTCGGGAGTGAGGGGAGGAAGAGCCACTCGGGGTCACCTCGGGTTTCGTTGGAAAAAGGTTTGTCGGGAGGGGAAACTAGCCAATCACGTACCCTTTAGGCAACGCAAACTGCCGGTTACCTCATCACAAATTGAAATATATTACTCTCTGTAACTGATTTATTACTTAGAGCTATCAAAACCGCGTTCCCCGCCCCGGTTAGGGGTCTCACGTGGTGATATCCCGCCGTCAAGGCCCGTCAAGGCCCGTGTGCACCAGCCTAGGCCATTGCGCCCCGGTGGTTCGGCATCCGTGCGGCGCGTCATGGATTCGGCTGACATGTTCCACTCATCTCACTACGACGCCGGGACAACTCGAAGGATATTCGGCGACGTGAGTCTCAACTGTGACGATGCTATTAATCCTTGCCTCGCGAAGACCTCCGCCCGCATCATACTCGCTGGGTGAGCCAGGAGTCACCCCAGGTCACTGCCTTTGGGGGCTACTTCGCGACGGCCACCCGGCGCAGCGACGCGGCGATGGCCGCCGCGGCCGCGCCGGGATCGGGGGCCCGGGTGATGGGCCGGCCGATCACCAGGAGGTCCGCGCCGGCCAGCAGCGCCTCCTCCGGGGTGGCCACCCGCGCCTGGTCGTTCGCCTCGCTGCCGGCCGGCCGCACGCCCGGCGTGATCAGCGTCACATCGTCGCCGACCTCGGCTCGGACCGCGGCGACCTCGCGCGGCGAGCAGACCAGGCCCTGCGCGCCCGCCGCCACCGAGAGCACGGCCAGCCGCCGGACCGCGTCCGGCACCGGGCCGTTCAGCCCGATCTGGCCGAGGTCGTCGTCGCTCAGCGAGGTGAGCACGGTGACCGCCGCCACCATCGTGCCCGGGGCGGCCTCGACGGCCGCGCGGATCACGTCGGCGCCCCCGGCCGCGTGCACGGTGAGCACGTCCGGGCGCAGCCGCGCGACCGCCCGCGCGGCCCCGGCCACGGTGACCGGGATGTCGTGCAGCTTCAGGTCGAGGAACACGGACACGCGGCTGGCGCCCCGCACCGTGGCGACGACTTCCGGCCCGTAGCGCAGGTACAGCTCGAGCCCGACCTTGACCGTGCTCACGTGCGGCGTCACCAGCGCGGCCCAGCGCGCGGCGGTTTCCAGGTCGGGCGCGTCAAGCGCGACAGCGACCGGAGCCGGCTCGCTCACGACCCACACTCCTCTCCCCCGGTTGTGCCTGCGGGATCGTTCAACTTGTGTTCTATTAGGCACGCCAGGCCACGCTACGGGGAAGCCCGCCGTGGGCCTGGCCGATCACGTCGGCGGCCCGGTCCACCCCGAGGGCCGCCAGTTCCTCCTCCAGCTCCTTCAGCACGCGCGAGCACGCCGAAGGGTCGTGCATGAGCTCCGTGCCCACCCCGATCATGGAGGCGCCCGCGAGCAGCAGCTCAAGGGCGTCCCGGCCGGTGCGCACGCCGCCGGTCCCGATGATCGGCACGTCCGGGAACGCGGCCCTGACCTGCCACACGCAGCGCACCGCGACCGGCCTGATGGCCGGGCCGGACAGGCCGCCGTACCGGCCGGCCAGCGCCGGGCGCATCGTGGCCGGGTCGATAGCCATCCCGAGCAGCGTGTTGATCAGCGACAGGCCGTCCGCGCCCGCCGTGACGCAGGCGCCGGCCACCGCCACGATGTCGGTCACGTCCGGCGCCAGCTTGGCGAACACCGGGATGTCGTACCTGGCGCTGCCCCGGACCGCGGCGATCACGCTGCCCGCCCGCTGCGGATCGAGCGCGAACGGCTGCCCGGCGTCCTCGGCGTTGGGACACGACAGGTTGACCTCGATCCCGGTCACCCCGGCCGTGTCGGACAGCCGGACGGCCAGCCCGGCGTACTCGCGGATGGTCTGGCCCGCGATCGAGACCACGACCCGCGCGCCGCGGGACAGCAGCCACGGCAGGTCCCGCTGCAGGAAGGCGTCTATACCCGGGCCCTGCAGGCCCACCGAGTTCAGCATGCCGCTCGGCGTCTCGGCCAGCCGCGGCGCCGGGTTGCCGGTATGGGGTTCGGCCATGATCGACTTGCTGATCAGCGCGCCGACCCTGGCCACGTCGACGAACTGGGCCAGCTCGCGGCCGGCGCCCGCGCAGCCGGACGCGGCGAGCACCAGGTTGGGGAGTTCGGCCTGGGCCCCGGGTCCGAGCCTGGCCCGCACGTCAGCCGGCATGGAGGGATTCCGTCGGCTTCCAGCCGGGGGCGCCCAGGGCGTCGAACGGGATCGTGCCTACGTCGTCCCAGCGGACCAGGTCGCCGCGGAACACCGGGCCGTCTACGCAGGAGCGGACGATCCTGGTGATCCCGTCGGTGCCGGTGACCGGGAGCACGCACCCCATGCACACCCCGGTCCCGCAGGCCATCGGCACGTCCACCGACGCCTGCACCGGGATGTCGTACCGACTGGCGATCGCCGTGACCTCCCGCAGCACCGGCACCGGCGCGCAGGCGTAGATCACGTCGGTGCGCGCCTCCCTGATGATCTGCTCCAGCAGGCCGGTCACCGCGCCGCGGGCGCCGAACGAGCCGTCGGCCGTCGCGACCGCCGCGCTCCGCCCGTTCCTGCGGGCGGTCAGCGCGCCGAACACGCGGTCCGCGCTCTCGGCGCCGAGCAGGTAGTCGACGCTGCAGCCGCGCTCCCGCAGCCGGGCCGCCAGCGCGAACAGCGGCGCGCTGCCGTAGCCGACGCCGAGCAGCAGGCAGCTCGACGGGTCCCTGGGGATGGGAAAGGGCCGGCCGAGCGGCCCCACCGTGTCCAGCACGTCCCTGGCGCGCAGCGCGGCCAGCCAGCGCGTCCCCGGCCCGCGGACCTCGAACACGAACTCCACCGTGCCGCCGTGGTCGGGGCGCACGTCGTGCACGGCGAAGGCCCGCCGCCCCAGCATGGACGTCTCCGCCCCGCCGACCGCGACCGTGATGAACTGGCCCGGCCGGAACTTCGTCGCGATGGCGGGCGCGACCAGCGTCATCGCGTGATAGGCGTCGACGCGCCGCAGGGTCAGCACGGTGCCGCGGATCTGCACTGGGGCCATAAGCGTCTCGCGAGCAGCGCGGCGGCGTGCTCCTGGAGGGACCGCACGCCCACTTCGCCGCGGATGATGGCCTCGATCCCGTGGACGGCGGCGGCGAGTCCGGCGGCCGTGGTGACGCAGGGGATGCCGCGGCGGACCGCGGCGGTGCGGATCTCATAGCCGTCCAGGCGCGGGCCCGATTGGCCAGGGCTGCCGAACGGCGTGTTCACGATCAGGTCCACCTCGCCTGCGAGGATCCGCGTCACCACGGTCGGCTCGCCGTCAGGTCCTGGGCCGTCGCCGTGCTTTCGCACGATCTTGGCACGAACCCCGTTGCGCCGCAGCACCTCCGCCGTTCCCTCGGTGGCCCAGATCTCGAAACCCAGGTCGGCCAGGCGCTTGACCGGGAATATCATCGACCGCTTGTCCCGGTTGGCCACCGACACGAACGCCCGCCCCTGGACCGGCAGCGACCCGTACACCGCGGCCTGGGCCTTCGCGTACGCGGTGCCGAACACCGCGTCGATCCCCATCACCTCGCCGGTCGAGCGCATCTCCGGGCCGAGCACGGTGTCCACGCCCTGCCCGGCCGGGTCACGGAACCGGCCGAACGGCAGCACGGCCTCCTTGACCGCGACCGGCCCGAGCGGGGGTTCCAGGGGGTCGTCCCCCTGGGCTAGCGGAGTCAGCGGGAGCGTCCCGCCGTCCCCCGTGGCGTTCAGCAATCCTTCCGCCCGCAGGCCGCCGATGGTGCTGCCGAGCATGATCCTGGCCGCCGCCTTGGCCAGCGGCACCGCGGTGGCCTTGGAGACGAAGGGCACCGTGCGCGAGGCCCGCGGGTTGGCCTCGAGCACGTACAGCACTCCCCCGGCCAGCGCGTACTGCACGTTCAGCAGGCCGCGCACGCCGACCCCCCTGGCGATGGCCTCGGTGGCCGCGCGGACCTGCGCGACGTCGCCGCGTCCGATGGTGATCGGCGGCAGCGCGCAGGCCGAGTCGCCGGAGTGGATGCCGGCCTCTTCGATGTGCTCCATGACCCCGCCGAGGTAGAGCTCGGACCCGTCGTAGAGCGCGTCCACGTCGATCTCGATCGCGTCGTCGAGGAACCGGTCGATCAGGACCGGGTGGCCGGGACTGACGTCGGTGGCCCGCGACACGTAGGACCGCAGCGTGGCGTCGTCGTAGACGATCTCCATGCCGCGCCCGCCGAGCACGTAGGAGGGCCGGACCAGGACCGGGTAGCCGATCTCGCGGGCGATGCTCACCGCTTCGGCTTCGGTGGTAGCGGTTCCGTACCTGGGGGCGGTCAGGCCGGCCCGGTGGAGGACCTGGGCGAACGCGGCGCGGTCCTCGGCCAGGTGGATGGCGCCGGGCGAGGTGCCCACCACCGGCACCCGGGCCGCCTCCAGGGCCCGCGCCAGCCCGAGCGGGGTCTGCCCGCCGAGCTGCACGATCACGCCCGCCACCGGTCCTGTGGCCTGCTCGGCGCGGACCACCTCGAGCACGTCCTCCAGGGTGAGCGGCTCGAAGTACAGCCGGCCCGAGGTGTCGTAGTCGGTGGAGACGGTCTCCGGGTTGCAGTTGATCATCACGGTCTCGTAGCCCGCGGCGGTGAGCGCGAACGAGGCGTGCACGCAGGCATAGTCGAACTCGATGCCCTGGCCGATCCGGTTCGGCCCGCTGCCGAGGATGATCACCTTCGGGGCGGAGCCCTCCGGGACCTCGGTCTCGTCGTCGTAGGTCGAGTAGAGGTACGGCGTGCGGGCCGCGAACTCGGCGGCGCAGGTGTCCACCGCGTGGTACACCGGCCGCACCCCGAGCCCCCAGCGGATCTCGCGGATGACGGTTTCCGTGGTGCCGCGCAGTTCGGCGATCTGCGTGTCGGAGAAGCCGTTCTGCTTGGCCGCGGTGAGCGTCTCGGCGTCCAGGGCCTGCGCCTGCCGTACCTGCTCGGCGACCTGGTTGATGTGATCGATCTGCTCGATGAACCACGGGTCGATGCCGGTCGCGCCGGCTATGTCCGGCTGGCTGGCGCCGGCCCGCAGCGCCTGGTGGATGGTGGCCAGCCTGCCGTCGTGGGGGGTCGCGACCGCACGCAGCAGGCTCTCCGCGTCACCAGGCGGGTTTTTATAGCCGAACGAGCCGGGACTTTCCAGGCTCCGTAGCGCCTTCTGCAGCGCCTCGGGGAAGCTCCGGCCGATGGCCATCGCCTCGCCGACGCTCTTCATGTGGGTGGTGAGCGTGGTGTCGGCGCCTGGGAACTTCTCGAAGGCGAACCTCGGCACCTTGACCACCACGTAGTCGAGCGCCGGCTCGAAGCAGGCGGGGGTCTGGCCGGTGATGTCGTTGCCGATCTCGTCGAGCGTGTAACCGACGGCCAGCCGGGCCGCGATCTTGGCGATCGGGAAGCCGGTGGCCTTGGAGGCCAGCGCGGACGAGCGCGACACCCGCGGGTTCATCTCGATCACGACCATGCGGCCGGTGCGCGGCTCGACGGCGAACTGGATGTTGCAGCCGCCGGTGTCCACCCCGACGGCGCGCATGATGGCGATCGCGGTGTCGCGCATCTGCTGGTACTCGCGGTCGGTGAGCGTCATCGCCGGCGCCACGGTGACCGAGTCGCCGGTGTGCACGCCCATCGGGTCGATGTTCTCGATCGGGCAGACGACGACCACGTTGTCGTGGCGGTCGCGCATCAGCTCGAGCTCGAACTCCTTCCAGCCGAGGATGCTCTGCTCGAGCAGGACCTCGTGCGTCGGGCTGGCGTCGAGCCCGGAACCGGCGATGCGGCGCAGGCCGTTCTCGTCGTTCGCGATGCCGGACCCGAGGCCGCCGAGGGTGAACGAGGGCCGGACGACGACGGGGTAGCCGAGGGTCTGGGTGACGGCGATGCACTCGTCCAGGTCGCGGCAGATCTGGCTGCGCGGTACCTCGGCGCCGAGCCCGGTGACGATCTCCTTGAACCGCTCGCGGTCCTCGCCGGCCCGGATCGCGTCGATGCTGGCGCCGATCAGCTCGACGTCGTACTTCTGCAGGACGCCCTGGTCGTACAGGGCAACGGCGGCGTTCAGCGCGGTCTGGCCGCCCATTGTCGGGAGCACGGCGTCCGGGCGCTGGATGGCGATGACCTTCTCCAGCGTCTCGGTGGTGATCGGCTCGACGTAGGTGGCGTCGGCGAACTCGGGGTCGGTCATGATCGTCGCCGGGTTGGAGTTGACCAGGCTGACGCGAATGCCCTCGTGTTTGAGTACGCGGCAGGCCTGGGTCCCTGAGTAGTCGAACTCGCAGCCCTGCCCGATGACGATCGGGCCGGACCCGATCACCAGCACCGACTTCAGGTCCTCACGCCTCGGCACGCCTGCCCCCGGTAACTGAATACGCCTGCCCCCGGTACCCGCGAGACCAAGATCCTTCGTCACCATTGGGTGTTATAGCGACCAAAACTGACGAAGTCTCCGTGCGCCGCCTCATCGGGCGCGCTCGAGCATGGCGCAGAAGTGATCGAAGTGATCGGCGGCGTCGTGCGGACCTGGAGCGGCTTCCGGGTGGTACTGCACGCTGAACACCGGGCGCTCGAGCAGGCGCAGGCCCTCCACCACGCCGTCGTTGAGGTTGACGTGACTGACCACGGCCGGGCCGTACGGCGTCTCGAACGGCTGCCGCGCTTGCGACGGCACGTGCGCCCAGGTGGCGGGCCCCTGCGTCTCCGCGGAAACGTGCGGTTCCCCCGGCCCGTTCGGCCTTATCGGTTTGTCCGGTTCCCCGGGCAGCGCGGCGGCGAAGCCGTGGTTGTGGCTGGTGATGTAGACGCGGCCGGTGGCGAGGTCCAGTACCGGCTGGTTGACGCCGCGGTGACCGTAACGGAGCTTGTAGGTGCCCAGGCCGAGCGCCAGGGCGAGGATCTGGCTGCCCAGGCAGATGCCGAACACGGGGACGCCGGCGCCGAGCACGCCGCGCATGGCGTCCACCGCGTAGCCGGCCGCGGCCGGGTCGCCTGGGCCGTTGCTGAAGAACACGCCGTCCGGCGAGGACGCCAGGATGTCTTGGGCGCTGCTGGCCGCGGGCAGCACGAGGACCTCGCAGCCCCGGGCCGCGAGGTTTCGCGGCGTGGACGTCTTGATGCCGAGGTCGACGGCGACCACGCGGTACCTGGCCTGCCCCCGCGGGCGGACCGTGTACGGCTCGGGGGTGCTCACCACCCGGGCCAGGTCGGCGCCGGTCATCTCCGGGCTGGCCAGCACCCGGGCGAGCAGCGGCTGGCCAGCACCCGGGCGAGCAGCCGTGCCGGTTCGGTCTCCACGGTGCTGATCGCCGCCCGCATGGCCCCCCGCTCGCGCACCCGCCGGGTCAGCAGCCTCGTGCCCCGGACGGCGATGCCGGTCACGCCCTCGGCGCGCAGGTAGGTGTCCAGGTCCTGGGTGGCCCGCCAGCTCGACGCGAGCCTGGCCGGCTCGCGCACCACGTAGCCGCTCACCCAGATCCGGCCGGACTCGGGGTCTTCGTCGTTGACGCCGGTGTTGCCGATGTGCGGCGCGGTCATCGCGACGATCTGGCGGCAGTACGACGGGTCGGTCAGGGTCTCCTGGTAGCCGGTCATGCCGGTGTTGAAGACCATCTCGCCGAACGTCTCGCCGTCCGCGCCGAAGGCGGTGCCGCGCAGCGTGGTGCCGTCCTCCAGGACGAGCAGGGCCCGGTGATGAGCAGGGTGGGCGCTTGTCATGGTCAGGCCAGCTTTCCGTCGAGCACGGTCGGGACGCCGCGCAGGAAGGTGGCCACCACCCGGCCGGGCAGCTCCATCCCGGCGAAGGGGGTGTTGCGGCTCTTGGACGCCCCGGCCGGCGTGATGGCCTCGGCCGGCGCCGCAGGGTCGTACAAGGTGAGGTGGCCGGGCGTGCCCGCGGTCAGCCCGGGAGTAAGCAGGGTGCCGTGCCCGGTCAGCCGCCCGATCCTGGCCGGCCGGACCGACATCCGGTCCGCCACCCCGGCCCAGTCGAGCAGCCCGGTGTCCACCATCGCCCGCTGCACCACCCGCAGCGCGGTCTCCAGACCGGTCATGCCGAACGCCGCCTCGGCCCACTCCGTCTCCTTGGCCTCCACCGGATGCGGGGCGTGGTCGGTGGCCACGCAGTCGATGGTGCCGTCGGCCAGGGCGCGGCGCAGCTCGGCCACGTCGGCTTCGGTGCGCAGAGGCGGGTTGACCTTGAACACGGGGTCGTAGCCCGCCGCGAGCTCGTCGGTCAGCAGCAGATGGTGGGGCGTGACCTCGGCGGTGACCGGCCATCCCTTGGACTTGGCCCAGCGGATGATGTCGGCGGACCCGGCGGTGGAGACGTGGCAGACGTGCAGCGCCGAGCCGACGTGCGCGGCGAGCAGGCAGTCGCGCGCGATGATGGCCTCCTCGGCCACGGCGGGCCAG
>WNGL01003052.1_pt1 | contig 20813 bp, 19 predicted proteins | sample 5400591 | NCBI WGS metagenome assembly WNGL01 (sample SAMN13153377, study PRJNA577476) | soil metagenome | isolation source: 80 cm soil or saprolite under Garry oak tree replicate 1 | place: USA:California | collected 2016-06-15 | reverse complement strand
GCGCGCGCGACAGCGTCCGGCGGGTCGTCGGCCAGGCCGAAGGTGAGCGCCAGGTAGAACAGGACCTCGGTGTCGGCTTGGCCCTTGATCTCGGGAAACAGCGATTCGTCGACCGCGAGCACCAGGTCCCGCTTGATCGTCGCGAAGCCGTCGATGAATCCGTTGTGCATGAACAGCCACCGGTCATGGCGGAACGGGTGGCAGTTGGTCTGCTGCACCACGGACCCGATCGCCGCGCGGATGTGCGCGAAGAACAGGTGAGAGCTGATGTGACCCGCCAGCTCGCGCAGGTTCTGGTCATTCCAGGCCGGCTCGATGCTGCGGAAGACCCCCGGGGCCGGCGCGGCGTCATACCAGCCGATACCGAATCCATCGCCGTTGGTCGTCTCGGCCCCCAGCTTGGAGTGCAAGCTCTGGTCAATCAGCGAATGGACCGGGGTGTAGAGCACATTTGTGAGCAAGATAGGTGAACCCGTGTACGCGAGCCAGCGACACATAAGCCATTCCCTTCGGTCGTGGGCTGGAGCGCCAAGCAGCCAGACTCCCGGACGCGCTACTCTCGCTCCGCACACCAGATTCCTCCCGAAACCGGGGTGAAGGCACAGAGCACAACGTCACACCGCACCAGGACCTTCGGACGCCAGCCGCCTGGTCGCAGGGTGGTGAAAGTAGGGTCAGCTGGAGATGTCCCCATGCAGGAATACCCCGTCGGCCAGGCAGTACCGGGCCCGCTGTCCTGACCCCAACGGCCACATGCCGGCCCCGCTCGCCCAGGATGGGCCAGAATAGCCGGATGGCTGTCACGGTTCTCGGGCCCTGGTTCCCGGGGCCAAACCGGCCAGGAGGCATCTGCCTGATACCCGGCGGCTCGGCAGCCCGGTTGCCGGTGCTGCGGAGACTTACCTCCGTCTTAGCTGACGACCACGTAGATACTGTTGGCGATGATCCACAAGCCGAGGGTCAGGCTGCCCGACGACCAGCTCGCCGACTACGGCCCCTGGTTCGACAACCACAAACGGCTCCGCGAACTGGTCGCCGAGCTCGAGGAACTCAGCCTCGCCATCGCCGAGAACGACCCCCGCTGGAACCGCTAACCAGGCCCGCCCGGCACAGGCGCCGGCCCAGCGGGACACCGAACCGGAACGAACGCCTCCAGATAGCGTGGGCTGAGCCCGCTTAACCTGTGGTCAGCCCTCCACCGAGCCTGCGTTTACCCCGCACGGCACCGGGTGTTCGGGCCAGCTGGCCCGCGGTGCGCCCGATGACGATGAGCAGCGAGTTCGGGGACGGCAGGGCGGCGTCGCCAATGGTGCCGATCAGGTGTCCGGCGTACCTGCCCGCCAGCTGGTCTGCGGGTGTCCTGCGCAGCAGCGCGGCCAGCGCGGGGGACGCGTAATACTGGCCCGGGCCAGGCAAGTGCCCGATGCCGGGCGGCGCGGGGGAGGTCGGCCCGGTGGCGGCCACGTCGATCCGGCCGATGAGCTGGCCGTCGAACCGGTCGGCGCGGATCAGCCACCACAGCGGATCGGCGGAGGTCTTCGCCGCGCTATCCGCTGTCGCCGCGTTACCGGTACTGAGCCACGCATAGCGGCCGTTCTGGGTATTCACCGCGTTGACGCCAGCGACGGCGATCAGCAGGAGCCCGACGCCTAGCCCGACCGAGGCCGCCAGGAGTACCAGGCGGACTACGGCCTCGCGGCCGCCGGCCAGGGTGAGGCGCAGGCCAAGACGGATCACGGGGCCGCTCCGGTCAGCGTGCTGACCTTCCCGTCACGGACAATGACCTCGCGGTCGGCGTAGGCGGCGACCCGGGCCTCGTGTGTGACCAGGACGACCGTGCTGCCTTGCTCGCGCGCGGCCTGGACGAGCAGGTTCATGACGTGCTCGCCGGTGACCGAGTCCAGGGAGCCGGTCGGCTCGTCGGCGAACAGCACTGCGGGCCGGGCGATCAGCCCCCGGGCCAGCGCGACGCGCTGGGCCTGGCCGCCAGACAGCTCACCCGACCGGCGGCCTTCCAGGCCGTCCAGGGCCAGCCGGGCGAACCACGTGCGCGCTTCGGTCAGAGCTGCTGCCCGGCGGGTTCCGGCCAGCAGCAGCGGCAGGGCGGCGTTTTCCTCGGCGGTCAGCTCGGGCACCAGTTGGCCGAACTGGAACACGAAGCCAAAATTGTCCCGCCGCAGCCCGCTGCGCTCCGCCTCCTTCAGCGTGTCCAGGCGCTGGCCGTCAAACCTGACCTCGCCCCGGTCAGGGGTCAGGATGCCGGCCAGGCAATGCAGCAGGGTCGACTTACCGGAGCCGCTCGGGCCCATGATGGCGAGGATCTCTCCTCGCTTCACGCCGACGGTGGCGCCGCGCAGCGCCGGGGTCTGGCCGAACGACTTCTCGACGTCCCTGGCCTCGATGATCATCGTCTTACCTCCCGGGCGAGTGCACTCAGCCGGGCCGCGGTGTGGTCGATCCAGCGCAGGTCCGCTTCCAGGTGGTACAGCCCATGGTCGGCGAGCAGGGTGTCGACCATGTTGCCGTGCTGTTTGAGCTCGGTGAGCTCGCGCATCCGCTGCAGGTGCGCGCCTCGCTGAAGATCCAGGTAGCGGTCTGCGGGGCGGTCCAGCATGAGGGAGAGCACGACCTTGGCGAACAGCACCGTCTGCAGGTGCGGCTCGGGCGCGGACGGGGTCTCAAGCCATGTGTTTACCTCGGTCACCCCGTCCTCGGTGATCGTGTAGCGCTTGCGTTCGGGGCCATCGCCGGGCTCGGGAGGCCCGACGATGGCCATGCCGTCGCGGGCGAGTCGGCTGAGAGTGGCATATACCTGGCCGTACGGGACTGGTTTGTCCCGGCCGAAGTAGGCGTCGTAGTCGCGCTTCAGGTCGTAGCCGTGGCTCGGCTCCCGCTCGAGTAGCCCGAGAAGGGTCAGCGGAACACTCATACCTCAGAGAATACACTCGGCGTATACTCGCAGCAAGTAATGGGGCGCAGCTCGCGTGGAATGTCGAGGACTTGTCCGGCGCGTTCGCCGCCGCCCAGCGGCGGGAATGGGCCGACCGGAACCCGACGAGTCAGCTAAGCCGCGTCTGTAAACGCGAAGAGCAGGCCGTCCAGTTCCACCCGGCGAGTTGATCACCTGTGCGTAACAGCCACCGCGGTGCTGATTTCCTCCCGCCATCCCGCGCCGGGCGCGGCCGCGGGACGGGTCGCCCGGCTTCCGGGGTTGCCGGGCAACTGTATGCCGGGTATTATGCTCGGTATGATGCCGGGAATGGTGCGGTCATGAGCGTCCCCCACGCGCTGCTTGCGCTGCTCAGCGAGGGACCTAAGTTCGGGTTGCAGCTCCGGGAGGAGTTCGAGGCCAGGACCGGCGAGGTGTGGCCGCTGAACGTCGGCCAGGTGTACAAGACGCTGGGCCGCCTGGAGCGCGACGGCCTGGCCGAGTCCGAGGGCAACGGGGACGAGGGGCCGCAGAAGCGGTTCCGCATCACCGCGGCCGGGGAGGCGGAGCTGGCCGCCTGGCTGCGCACGCCGCCGGACCTGACCGCCCCGCCGCGCGACGAGCTGGTGATGAAGGTGCTGGTGGGGGTGCGGGTCCCCGGCGTCGACGTGCACGATGTCATCCAGGCGCACCGGCTGTACCTGGTGGAGCTCATGCAGCAGTGGACCCGGCTGAAAGAAGGCGAGGCCCGAACGGACCTGGGTCTCGCCCTGGCCGTGGACGCCGAGCTGTTCCGGCTCGACGCGGTTACCCGGTGGCTGGACGCCGCCGACGCCCGGCTCAAGCGGGCCGCCGCCGAGCCGCCGCGGCCGGTCCCGGCCGGGGCGCCGAAGCTGCGCAGGGCGGTGGCCCGGCGATGAACGTGCTCGAGCTGCGCAGCGTGTCGAAGGTCTATCGGCAGGGCACGGCCGAGGTGCACGCGCTGGCCGCGGTGAGCCTGTCGGTGCGGTCCGGCGAGATGGTGGCGGTGATGGGGCCCAGCGGGTCGGGCAAGTCGACGCTGCTGACCATCGCCGGCAGCCTCGAGGATCCCACCCGCGGCGAGGTGCTTGTCGGCGGCGCGGTGCTTGCGGACCTGCCGCGGGCGGCGAAGGCCCGGCTGCGGCGCCGCGTGATCGGGTACGTGTTCCAGGATTTCAACCTGCTGCCCGGGCTGACCGCGGTGGAGAACGTGGCCCTGCCGCTTGAGCTCGACGGCGTGGCCGTCCGCCGAGCCCGCGCGGCCGGGACGGCGGCGCTGGACTCGCTGGGCCTGGCCGGCCGGGCGCGCCGGTTCCCCGACGAGCTGTCCGGCGGCGAGCGGCAGCGGGTGGCGATCGCCCGCGCCCTGGTCGGGGACCGCCAGCTGCTGCTCGCCGACGAGCCGTCGGGCGCGCTTGACTCGGTGAACGCCGAGGAGGTGATGCAGCTGCTGCACGAGGCGTGCCAGCGGGGCGTGGCCGCGGTGGTGGTGACCCACGACGCGCAGCTCGCCTCCTGGGCCGATCGGGTGGTGTTCCTGCGAGACGGACGGGTGACCGGGCAGACCGCCCCGCCGCCCGGCCCGGAATCGCTGCTCACGCCGGGGCAGCGGCCGTGAGCACCGCGCTGCGCGAGCCCTCGGATCTAGCCGGCGCCGGGCACGGGAGCCTGGTCGCCCGCCGGGCGGTGATCCGCTGGGCGTGGCGCCTGTCCCGCCGCGAGTGGCGGCAGCAGATCCTGGTGGTGGCGCTGCTGGCAGTCGCGGTGGCAGGCACGATCGTGGGGGTCGCCGCGGCGGCGAGCGCCCCCGCCGACCTGAATACGGCGACGCACGGGACCGCGAGCAGCGGGGTCGTCCTGCCGGGTGCCGATCCGCACCTGGCCGCCGACATTGCCGCCATCGGGCGGCAGGACGCGGCCGGGCCGGTCGAGGTGATCGAGAACGAGACGGTTGCCGTCCCCGGCTCGGTCGCCACCGTCGACCTGCGGGCGCAGGCCCCGGACGGCCGCTACGGCCGCCCGATGCTAGCGCTGGTGTCCGGGCGCTATCCCCGCGGGCCTGGCGAGGTCGCGGTGACCAGCGGGGTGGCCGCCCAGTTCGGCCTGCGGACCGGCGGCGTGTGGCAGCTGGACGGCCGGGCGCTCCGCGTGACCGGCCAGGTCGAGAACCCCGCCAACCTGCGGGATCAGTTCGCCCTCGTCGCCCCGGGGCAGCTCGCGAAACCCGGCGGCGTGACCGTCCTTTTCGACGCCAGGTACTGCGCGACCGCGCAGTGCGCGCAGGCCTGGCGGCACCTCCCTGGCGGTGCGCAGCGCCTGGTGGGCCAGCCCGCCGTCGGCAACGCCCCGGCCAGCCTGACCCCCGCTGACCTGGTGCTGGTGCTGGGCACGTTCGGGCTGATCTTCATCGGCCTGGTGGCGGTGGCCGGGTTCACCGTCATGGCCCAGCGGCGGCTGCGCGCCCTGGGCATGCTGACGGCGGTCGGCGCCACCGACCGCGACCTGCGGCTCGTCATGATCGCCAGCGGAGCCGCCGCGGGCGTGGTCGGCGCGCTGGCCGGCGCCGCGCTCGGGCTGGGCGGCTGGTTCGTATACGCGCCGCGATTGCAGGCCAGCGTCGGGCATGTCATCGACCCGTTGCTGCTGCCCTGGCCGCCGGTTGCCATCGCGATGGCTCTGGCGGTGGCGACCGCCATGGCCGCCGCCTGGCGGCCCGCCCGCGCGGCCGCCCGTGTCCCGGCCGTGGCCGCCATGTCCGGGCGGCCGGCCAGGCCCGCCGCGGCCCGCCGCCTCGCGGTGCCCGCCTGCGCCCTGCTCGCCGCGGGCCTGGGGCTGCTGGCCGCCTCCGGCGGATGGGCGCAGCTCGGCGTCAACGGCGGGACCCTGGGGTGGGGCGCGGCCACCGCCTACGGCGGCCTCGACACGCTGCTGCTCATCGGCGGCCTGGTGGCGACCGTCCTCGGCGCCCTGCTGCTCACCCCGCTGGTCATCGCGCTGCCCGCGGCGGCTGCCGCCCCGGCGCCGGCCGCGATCCGGCTCGCGGTGCGTGACCTGAGCCGCTACCGGACCCGGTCCGGGGCCGCGCTGGCCGCGGTCACCTTCGCCGTCTTCGCCACCGTTCTCACCTGCATCCTGACCTCGGCCAGCTACGCCAACCCGCTGACCTACGCCGGGCCCAACCTCGCACCGAACCAGCTCATCGTCTACGAGCCGCACAGCCTGTCCCACGGCTCCTTCTACGTCCAGACCAGCCCGCCGACCCCGGCGCAGCAGCGCGCCCTGGCGGTCGCGGTGCAGGCCCTGGCCGCCACGCTGCACGCCAGGTTCGCGATCGAGCTCGACGCGGCCGGGCGGCCCGACCCGTCCCCGTTCACCGCCCCGAACCCGACGAACCAGCAGGCCACGCTCTGGCAGGCGGTCAGCACCGGCACCGTACCGCGGGAGACGGCGATGCTCCAGGACAGCGCCAACTACACCGGCACCCTGTACGTCGCCACCCCGGCGCTGCTGCGCGCCTTCGGGATCGCGCCCGGCCAGGTCAGCCCGGACACCGACATCCTCACCGCGCGCGCCGGACTGGCTGGGGTACCGGGCCTGGAACTGCTCGGCCAGGGGGACATCGTCACCCACATGAACCCGCCGGGCCACGAGGTCTCGGAAACCCACCTCTGCCCGCCGCGCAGCTGCATCGCCCGCCCGCGGATCCAGGCCGTCACCGGTCTTCCGGCCGGCACCTCCGCGCCGAGCACCGTCATCACCGAGCACGCCGTCCGCTCCCTGGGCGAACAGCTGGTGCCCGACGGCTGGCTCATCCAGACCACCGTGCCGCTCACCGCCGGGCAGGTCAGCACCGCCCGGCAGGCGGCGGCGAAGGCAGGCACCCGGATCGAGACCTCCTCCGGGCAGCCGTCGGGGGCGCAGCTCAAGGACGGGGCCACCGCGGCCGGCCTGCTCATCGCCCTGGCCGTGCTGGCCATGACCGCCGGGCTCGTCCGCGCCGAGACCGCCAGTGACCTGCGTACCCTCACCGCCGCCGGGGCCGGCCCCGGCGCCCGCCGTGTCCTGGCCGCCGTCACCGCCGGCACCCTGGGCCTGCTCGGCGCGCTGCTCGGCACGGCCACCGCCTACCTCGCGGTCACCGCGTGGGCGCACGCCAGCCTGGCCACCACCCTCGGCCCGGTGCCGGCCGCCGACCTGGCCGCCATCCTGGCCGGCCTGCCGCTGGCCGCCGCGGTGGCAGGCGGGCTGCTCGCCGGGCGCGAGCCGCCCGCCATCGCCCGGCAGCCGCTCGAATGAGCCTGCCGTCGTGCGGGTCCTCCGTCCCGCGCGATAGTCGGCTTTGGGCCTGGGCCGCGCCCGCGGTCGCCCGCCGCGAACGCCGGGTGCCTGCCCCCGTAGTACCGGTAGGCACCCGGCGTCGGCGGTGCTAGCCGCCAGCTAGGTCGGCGCGGCGGAGGCGGATCGTGGTGATCGCGACCACGAGGGTGAGCACGGCGATCGCGGCGGCGACCAGGAAGGCCCGGTCGAAGCCGGCCGCCAGCGCGTGCCGGTACGCCGCCGTGGAGGCCTGGCCGCGGGCGCTGCCGGCGACCACCGTCCAGGCCACGGTGCCCAGCACCGCGAGGCCGATGGAACCGCCTACCTGCCGGCCGACGTTGAGCAGGCTGGCGGCCACCCCGGAATCCGCCTCGGCGACGCCGGCTAGGGCGACCAGTTGCAGCGGGATGATCAGCAGGCCGATCCCGACCCCGGTTAGCAGGGTCGGGCCAAGCAGCCCGCCCGCGTAGGTGCCGTGCTCGGTCATCCGGGACAGCCAGTACAGACCCCCGGCGCTGGCGGCGCCGCCGGCCAGCAGCAGCGGACGTGCGCCGATCCGCGGCACGAGCGCGGTGGCAGCGCCGGAGGCGGCCAGCATCGCGGCGGTCAGCGGCAGGAACGCCACTCCGGTCCTGAGCGCGGAGTACCCCCATACGTCCTGCACGAACAAGGTGACGAAGAAGAACACGCCGAAGACCGCGGTGCCCACGCCCAGCATGATGAGGTTCGCGCCGAGACGGTCACGGCTGCGCAGCAGCCGCACCGGCAGCAGCGCATGGCGGCTGCGCGTCTCGACGACGGCGAACGCCGCGAGCAGGACCACGCCGGCCGCCAGCGCGGCCTCTACCGTGCCGTCGCCCCAGTGCGATGTCCCGTCCGGGCTGGTAGCGGCGCGGGACAGGCCGTAGACCAGCGCGGCCACTCCCGCGGTTCCGGTCATGGTGCCGGGCAGGTCGAACCGGCCTGGCCGGCGCGCGCCGCCGGGCAGAACGGCCGGGGCGGCGAGCGCGACAGCGATGCCGATCGGCACGTTGACGAACAGCACCCAGCGCCACGAGGCATACGTGACGAGCAGGCCTCCGGCGATCAGCCCGGCCGCGGCGCCGGCCACGCTCATCGCGGCGTACACGCCCATCGCCCGGTTGCGGGGCGGGCCTGGCGGGAACGTCGTCGCGATCAGCGCCAGCGCGGTGGGCGCGACGATGGCGGCGCCGGCGCCCTGAACGGCCCGGGCGGTCAGCAGCCACGCCTGGGAGGTGGCGAGCCCGCCTGCGAGGGACGCGGCCGAGAACAGCAGCAGGCCGACGACGAACATCCGGCGCCGGCCGAGCAGGTCACCGGCACGGCCGGTGACCTGCAGCAGCCCGCCGAACGCCAGGGCGTACGCGTTCACGACCCATTCCAGGCCGCTGCCGGAGAATCCGAGCGCCGCCTGAATGCGCGGCAGCGCCACGTTGACGACGGTCGCGTCCAGCACGACCATCAGCTGTGCGGTTGCGATGACGAGCAGCGCCAGGCCAAGGTGGCGGCCGTTTTTCTTGGCACCGATCGCGCCGATTGCGGAATACGTCATTACCATGTCACCGATGCTGGCGGCCGGGCGGCCCGCTGTCGTCGTACGCGGGAAGCGTCTTCTGCCTGGTCAGCACGGATGCGATGGCCTGCGCGGCTACTTCGCGGGGAGTAGCCGGAAATGGGTCCGGCGGGCGAATGTGGCCGAAGGCCCGTGCGGCTACCCTCGGAGAATGCGCACAAATCGTGGCCGGCAGAGGTTCTACGCGGCCGGATGGGGCATCTCGGCCGGCGTCATGATCGTGGCGTCCCGGCTGTGGCTCCTGCACCTCCGCGAGGTCGAGCAGCGCGCGGACGAGGCCGAGCGGACACGCGATGAAGCGGCCCAGCGCAGGGCGATGGAGGAGCGGCTGCGGATCGCCCGTGAGCTGCACGATTCCCTGACGCACAGCATCTCCGTGATCTGTGTTCAGGCCGGCGTGGCGGCGCACCTGGCCCGCAAGCGCGGCGAGGACGTCCCGCCGGCGCTGCTGGCGATCCAGGAGGCGGGCACGGACGCCGCGCGGGAACTGCGCACGACGCTCAGCGTGCTGCGCAGCGAGGAGGACGGCGACTGCAGCGACCTGGGTCAGCTGGACCGCCTGGTGGCACGCCTACGGGCCGCCGGGCTCCCCGTGACGGTGACCGTGACCGGCACCCAGCGGCCGCTTCCGCCCGAAGCGGACCAGGCCGCCTACCGGATCGTGCAGGAAGCGCTCACCAACGTCAGCCGTCACGCCGGCCGGGCCTGCGCTCGAGTTCACCTGCATTACTCACCAGACGCCCTCTCGGTCCAGGTCGACGACGACGGTACCGGCACCGGCACCAGCACCGGCCCCCGGCCGGCGGGCCCCGGGCTGGGCCTGATCGGCATGCGGGAACGGGTGACCGCGCTCGGCGGCCGGCTCCACGCCGGACCCCGGGACGGCGGCGGCTTCCAGGTCTACGCCGAGCTCCCCGCTCGGGCACCGTCGTGATCAGGATCCTGCTGGCTGATGACCAGGCGCTGATCCGCAGCGGCATCCGGTCGCTGCTCGAAGCCGAAGACGACATCGAGGTGGTCGCCGAGGCCGCCGACGGGAGGCAGGCGGTCACACTGGCCGCCGAGCACCGTCCGGACATCGCCCTGGTGGACATTCAGATGCCGGTGCTTGACGGCCTCCAGGCCACCAGGCAGATCGTCGCGGACAAGCGGCTCGACGGAGTGCGCGTGGTGATCCTCACCAACTACGGGCTCGACGAGTACATCTTCCGCGCCCTGCGGGCCGGGGCGAGCGGGTTCCTGCTGAAAGACACCGAGCCAGCCGAGCTGCTGCAGGCGCTGCGGGTCATCACGCGCGGGGACGCCCTGCTGTCCCCCGCCGTCACCCGCCGCCTGATCAGCGAGTTCGTCGCCCGGCCGCCGGACGCGATCGCCGCGGCCGGGATGGAAAGCCTCACCAACCGGGAACGGGAGGTGGTGGCGCTGGTCGCGCACGGCCTGTCCAACGACGAGATCGCCGGGGCCATGGTGCTCAGCCCCGCCACCGCCAAGACCCACGTCAGCCGGGCGATGATCAAGCTCGGGGCACGCGACCGGGCGCAGCTCGTGGTCTTCGCCTACCAGGCCGGCCTGGTCACCCCCCGCGCCGCCAGCTGACCCGATCCGGCCCGCCGCCGGACGCCCGGGAAGGGTAACCCCGGCGTCAGGCGGTCGGTTTACTGCGCCCGCCCGGGGTGCCAGCCTGGACAGGTGATGCCGAGGATCAGGTACTGCAGCACGCAAGCGGGCCGCGTCGCCTATTCGGTAACGGGCGCCGGGCCGGCGCTGCTTGTCGACTCCGGCTGGATCACTGACCTGCGCGGGCAGCTGGAACTGTACTCGTTCGGCCCCTTTATCGCGCGCCTGGCCGAGCGGTTCACCGTGATCCGCTACGACAAGCCCGGCTGCGGCCTGTCCGACCGGAACGGGATCGACCTCTCCTTCGACGGTCAGGTCGCCGCGGCGCTGGCGGTGGCCGACGTGCTGGGCGTCAGCCGGTTCCGCCTGTTCGGGGCCTCGCAGGGAGGTCAGCTGGCGGCGGCGATAGCGGCCAGGCACCCGGACCGGGTCGAGGCGCTGGCGCTGTACGGGGCGTGCGCCAGCGGCAGCGACCTGGCGCCCGCCGAGGTCAGGAAGTCGGTCGTGGCCCTGGTGGCGGCGCACTGGGGCCTGGGGCTGAAGGCGCTCGCCGGTGCCTTCGTCACCGATCCCACGGCCGAGGACCTGGCGGGCTTCGCGAAGTTTCAGCGGGCGAGCGCACCGGCCGCCGTGGCCGCCCGGCTCCTGGAGGTCTACTACGACACCGACATCAGGGGCCTGCTCCCCGCCGTCCAGGCGCCGACGGTGGTGGTACACCGCGAGGCGGACCGCGGCACGCCGTTCGAGCTGGGCCGCGAGGTCGCCGCGCTCATCCCGGGCGCGACGCTGATCCCGCTGCCCGGTTCCAGCCACCTCTTCTATCACGGTAACTGGCAGGCCGTGGCGGAGGCGGTGCTCGATTTTTTGGCCGAACGGGCGGGCCCGGGGCCCCAGCTCACTCATCGCGAGCTCCAGGTGGCCGAACTAGTCGCCGAGGGGCTCACCAACCAGGCCATCGCCAGCCGCCTGTCGATCGCGCCCCGGACCGCCGAAACGCACGCCGAGAACATCAGGCGCAAGCTCCAGGTGAACTCCCGGGCGCAGATCGCGGCCTGGGTGACCCGGCACCAGCTGTACTCCTGAGCGCCTAGGTAGTTCCCCCGCGGGGCCCGGGGTAAGCGCCGCGGCCCGCCCGCGAGCGCCGGACCGGTCCGTAGTTCTCCGGATTGCCGCCCCCGGCCGGGTGACCCTAGCGTCGAAGGCATGCCCGATACAGAATACGAACGCCCCGGCCGGCCACGATGAACGTGCTGACCATCCCGTCCCGCTTCAACGGCCCCGCGGGCGTCGGCAACGGGGGCTACGTCTGCGGCCGCATCGCCGCGTACGTCGACGGCCCGGCCACGGTCACGCTGCGCCGGCCGCCCCCGCTGGACACCCCGATGGAGGTCGAACGCGACGGCGACGGCTCGGTCCGTGTCCGGCACGGCCGCACGCTGATCGGCGAGGCCGCCCCGTCGCCGGCCGGCCCGCTGGAGATACCGGCCACGGTGTCACTCGCCGAAGCCGGCGCGGCCGCCCGGGGCGCCAGGTACTTCGCCGATCCGGTGTTTCCCGACTGCTTCGTCTGCGGGATGAACCGCGGTCCCGGCGACGGGCTGCGGATCTTTCCCGGACCGGTGACCGGCCTGGCCTTGTGGGCGGCGCCGTGGACGCCGGATCGTTCGGTCGCCGATTCCGGCTCCAGGGTGCGGGCCGAGGTGGTCTGGGCCGCGCTCGACTGCCCCAGCGGGATCGCCGCCGCCGAGGCGGCCGGCCTGGGCGACGGGGCGGGCTGGGACACCGCCATCCTGCTCGGCCGGATGACGGCCGCCACCCTGGCGCCGCGGCCCGCGGCCGGCGACCAGTGCCGCGTCATCGCCTGGCCGCACCAGCGTGACGGCCGCAAGCTCACCGCCGGGTCGGCGCTGCTCGGGCCCGGCGGCGATGTGCTCGCCGTGGCCGGGGCCGTGTGGCTGACCGTGCCGCGCCCCGCCCAGAAGCCGGCCGCCAAGGCCGCCGCCGCCAAGGCTGCCGAAGGTGCACGGTGACCTCCCGCAGGCGCGGCGTGGGGCTCACGCCGATGGAGACGCGGCGGGACGTCATCGTCCGGGCCGCCGTGCTCGCCGACGAGCTGGGATACGAGAGTTTCTCGGTGCCGGAGGGCTGGGGCCTGGACTCGACGCCGGTGCTGACCGAGATCGCGCTGCGCACCACCAGGATCCAGATCGCCTCCGGCGTGCTGTCGGTCTGGGGACGCACCCCGGCGACGCTCGCGATGACCGCCGCCACCCTGCACCAGGTCAGCGCGGGGCGCTACGTGCTGGGCCTGGGGGCCAGCACCCGGGCGCTGGCCGAGGGGTTCCATGACGTCCCCTTCGATCACCCGGCCGCCCGGCTGCGCGACGTCGTGACCACGGTCCGCGCGCTGCTCGACGGGCTGCCCATCCAGCCCCGCGTCCCGGCGGCGCGCCCGCTACGGCTGGGCCAGCCGCCCGTCCCCGGGTTGCCGATCTGGATCGCCGCCCTCGGCCAGCACACCATGAACGTGGCCGCCGAACTCGGCGACGGCTGGATTCCCGCGCTGGTGGCCCGGGACTGCGTCGCCGCCTGGGCGGGCGCGCTCGCCCGGCGGCGGGAGACCACCGCGCCGCACGCGCCCCCGCTCACGGTGGCGGCCGGGCCCATCGTCACGGCGGACGAGGACTCCGGCACGGCCCGGGATATCGCCGCGGCCTGCGCCGCCTGGTACCTGAGCGCCATGGGCGACGTCTACGCCCGCTCCCTGGCCGGCCAGGGCTATGCCGCCGAGGTCAGCGCGGTCATCGCCGCGAACCCGCGTCCCAGCCCGCGGCGCGGGACCATACCCCCCGAGGCGCGGGTCGTCCTCGACCAGCTCGCCGCCTGCGGCACCCCCGGTCAGGTCCGGGAGCAGCTCGAGCCCTGGGACCACGTCGCCGACGTCGTCACGTTCATGCTGCCGCCGGGCCTGCCCTGGGACACCGTCGAAGCGACCCTGAGGGCCGCGGCACCCGGCGCCTGACCGCCCCGCGCCAGCCGCTGGTTCCTACCGCACAATCCCGGCGCCCGCAGCGTTTCGCCGTTTTCTCCACACGATCTCCACGCCGCCTCCACACGTATATCCCGGGTGGGTGGGACCGTGGGCTGCCGCTTGCTGCCGCGGTTTGGCCGGCGGCCGGACCGGGAGGGCATCCCGGCGGCCGGCGACAGGGAGGGCCGTGCGCGTTTGCTATGGCTGGGGGTGGTCAGCATGCGGGGACGGGTGTCGTCGTACCGGGAGATCGCGGTGCCGCCTGGCCCTGGGATTCGCCTCCCGCAGGCGCCTGCCCTGGGTCGCCTGCGGCCCGTCGGGGCGGGCACCCGTGAGCTGGGGTCGTGGCTGGCTCCGCTCCTGCTGATCGCCATCGCCGGCGTCGCGGGCGGGATCCTGGCGGGTGGCCTGCCGGCCGGCTCGGCCGGGCCGGCCACCGTGGGCCTGCTGGCGATCGCGGCCGCGCTGGCCGCGGCCGGACTGTCCGGGCGGGTCGGTGGCCGGCGGGTCGCGGTGCCGGCCCTGGTCGGCGTGGGCATGTGCGGCGCCGGCCTCGACCTGCTGGCCGACGGTACGGGCTACGTGATCGGTTACATGGCCGTGGTGGGCCTGGCCCTGCGCACGCCGCCACGCGTGGCCGTGGTGGCAGGGAGCCCGATCGTGGCCGCGATCACCGGGGTGGAGGCGAGCGATGCGGCGAACCCGGCGGCCACCGCCCTGGGCGTCCTGTCGGCCTTCGGGTTCCTGTTCACGATCTCCGAGTTCGCCGCGGAGAGCCTGGGCGCGCGCCACCAGGCCGAGTCGCTGCTGGCGCAGGAGACGGCCGCCGGCGAGGCCAGGGAGCGGGCGGCGGCGCTGGCCGAGCGCTCACGCCTGGCCCGCGACCTGCACGACGTACTGGCCCATAGCCTGTCGGTCCTGGCCGTACAGCTGGAGGCGGCGCGGCTGACTGCCATCACCGAAGCCGCCGGGGCCAACCTCGTCGGCCAGCTAACCTCCGCGCACAAGCTGACCAGGATCGGGGTGCTCAACGCGCGGCGCGCCCTGGCCATGCTGCGCGACGATGAGCCGCCCGGGTCGGCCAGCCTGCCCGGCCTGGTCTCGGAGACAGCGGCGGCGCTGGGCATTCCCATCAGCCTCGAGGTCGACGGCGTGCCGCGCCCGCTGGATCCCGAGGCCGGTCTGATGCTGTACCGGGTGGTTCAGGAGGCCCTGACCAACGTGGCCAAGCACGCGGGCCGCGGGGTCCGGGTGACCGTGCGGCTGGCCTGGGAGGCCGGCGGCGTGACGGTCTCGGTGGTGGACAGCGGCGGGGACGGTACCGAGGTCGGCCTGCCGTCCGGCGGCCTGGGCCTGACCGGTATGGCCGAACGGGCCGAGCTCATGCGCGGCCACCTGCGGGCCGGGAGCTCGGGCGACGGTTTCGCGGTCCGGCTGTGGCTGCCGGCCCCATGAGCGCCACCGCGCCGGTGCGGGTGCTCGTCGCCGATGACCAGAAGGTGGTCCGCGACGGGCTGTCCCTGCTGCTCGGCATGCTGCCCGGGGTTGAGGTGATCGGCACGGCGGTAGACGGGACCGACGCGGTGCGCCAGGCGGCGGCGTGCGTGCCGGACGTCGTCCTGATGGACCTCAGCATGCCGAACTGCGACGGGGTGGAGGCCACCCGGCAGATCGCGGGCCGGCAGCCCGGCGTCCGGGTCGTGGTGCTGACCGCGTTCGCGGACGACGACTCGGTCTTCGCGGCGCTCCGCGCGGGCGCCCGCGGCTACCTCACCAAGAACGCCGGCGCCGGCGAGATCCTGCAGGCGCTGTCGGCGGTGTGCGCGGGCGAGGCCCAGCTGGATCCGTCGGTGCAACGCAGGCTGGTGGAGGCCGTCGTGAGCGGCGAGGCACCGGGCGGGCCCGGTACCCCGCCGTCGCCGCCCGGCCCTCCGGACGGCCCGCCAGACGGACTGACCGAGCGAGAACTCGAGGTGCTCACCGAGATCGGAGCGGGCCTGTCCAACGCCGAGATCGCCGGCAAGCTCCGCATCTCCGGCGCGACGGTCAAGAGCCACATCAACCACCTGCTCGCCAAGACCGGCTCACGCGACCGCGGCCAGCTGGTCGGCTACGCGTTCCGGCACGGCCTGGCCGCCTGACCATGATCATGGGCAGTTTCGACCGCATCCGGGACCGAGGTGCCACGTCTGAGGTCGTCTAGTCACTCGTCACGGCGTAACGGCAACGTTGATGACGTAGATGATCGCCGCGTCCTCATCGACCTCGTACAGGATGCGGATGCCGGGCAAGTGCAAGCGGTAGATCCCGCTGCCTCCCCACGCCACCGCCTGGTCAGGATGCGGTTGCTCGGCCAGCGCCGTCAGCGCCCGCCTGATCGAGGCAAAGGCATCCTTGTCCTCGGCTCGGATCCGCGCCAGCGCCCGCAGTGCGGTCTCCTGCACGATGACGGTGAGGCTCATCGGGCGTCGTCGGCGTCTATCTGGTCCAGGGCGGTATCCAGGTCAGCGAGCGGGACGCCGCTGCGTCCCGCCAGCCGGGCGGCGTAGTGGGCGGCCAGGGCGGCCCGGTCCTCCAGGTCTGCGAGGTCGTCGATGTTGATGATGGCGACCGAGGGCTTGCCGTGCTCGGTGATCGCGACCGGACGATGGGAGTACCGGGCCCTGGAAACCAGTTCACCCAGATGGTTCCGGGCCGACGTCAGGCTGTGAGACTCGTCCATAACTACAAAGTGTACACTTTGTATGCTAGACCGCTGCGGGCATGGACGGTCACAAGCTAATAGCGCCTTCAATCCTCATCCGACAGCCAACTCGCCAGGATCAGACGCGGCGTTCCGCGGGCTTCGTCGTCCGGTACACCTTGATCTTGTAGGCGCGCTGGTCCATGGCCTTTACTTCAGTGCGTATCTTCGCCATCTCGGCCTGGCCGAGGCGCCTTACCGAGGTCAGCGTGAGGAACTCCTGGGAGTCCCCGCCGCGCGCGCCGACCTGGATCAGCCCGGTCGGCGGCGAGTAGTACTTGATCTGATGGCCGCTGGTGGGGTCGTTGGGGCTGGTCTCGTCGACCACCAGGACCTGCTTGTAGCAGGTGCCCGCCAGGCAGTCCTGCTGGCCGGTGCGAGTGACCGCGGAGACGTCGTCGAACTCGATCGCCGGGACCAGGCCTTCCCGGTACTTCATCCCGGCCCGGGGCTGGCTCAGCATGTGGATGCCGCCGTAGGCGCCGTCCACGCCCCTGATCCAGGTGCTCGGCGCCCCGGTGAACTTCCCGTTCTCGTACTCTTCCGGGTACTCGCCGAAGTTCCACACGTTGCCCTGGTCGTCCTGGGCGAAGAAGGCCAGCTCCTGCTCTTGCAGCTCGCCGTCGAGGAAGTCCCGGTCCCAGGCCACCACCGTCTGGACCCCGTCGACCAGCTTGGACAGGTCGGTGACGGTGAAAGTGACGCTGTGCGGCTTGCTCTCACCATCCTGCACGATCTTGCCCTGATAGGTGAACTGAGTGCCGACCGCGAGCGGGAACATCGGGTTGTCCACCGCGAGCGGGTCGGTGAACCGGTCGTTCCCGCCCGCCGGAGTGGAATGGGACGCGGCGGGGCTCGGCGTCCCGGCCGGCCGTGGAGCCGGCGACCCGCAGCCCAGTAGCAGCCCGCACGCGGCGCCCAGTGCCCCGGCGGAGATCAGCGGCCTGGCGAACATCACGTGTTCCCTTTCGTTTCCGCGGTAAGAAGCGCCGCCCGCTGCCGCCGGTGGCCGAACCGCAGGTACAGCGACGGCAGCACGAACAGGCTGAGCAGCGTGGACGTAAAGAGCCCGCCGAGGATGACCACGGCCAGCGGGTGCTCGATCTCGTGCCCCGGGCGCGTGCCCAGCACGACCAGCGGGACCAGCGCCAGCCCGGTGGCCAGCGACGTCATCAGGATGGGGGCCAGCCGCTCCCGGGCGCCGCGGAGCACGAGCTCCCGGCCGAACGCCATCCCCTCCTGCTCCTCCAGATGCTGGCAGTGGTTGATCAGCAGGATCCCGTTCCGGGCGGCGATGCCGAACACGGTGAAGAACCCGACCAGCGAGCCCAGCGAGATGATCCCGCCGGCTATCCAGGCGGCCAGCACGCCGCCGACCAGCGCCATCGGCAACGTCAGGAACAGCAAGATGGCGAGCCGCCAGTTGCGGAACGAGGCCTGGAGCAGCAGCAGGATGAGCAGCCCGGCGATGATCGCCGACTCGAGCAGCCGGCTCTGCGCCGCCTGCCGCTCGGGGTACTCACCCAGCAGCTCCACGTGGTACCCGCGGGCCAGTTGCACCGGACCCAGTTTCTGCCTGATCTCGTTGACCACCGAGCCGAGGTCACGGCCCTCCACGGCCGCCCCCACGTCGAGGTACCTGGAGTCACCCTGCCGGTCGATGGCGTTGGGGTTCGGTTGCAGCGCGACCGTGGCGACCTCGCCCAGCCTGATGTGGCCGCCGGACGGCAGGTCGATCGGCAGGTTCTCGATGTCGGCGAAGCTGTGCCTGGTCCGCTCCGGGCTCCAGACCACCACGTCATAGGCCTTCCCGGCCCGGAAGATGTCCCCGACCTCCTCGCCGGCCACCAACGTCGCCGCGTCCCGGCGGACATCGCCCGGCTTGAGGCCGTACTTCTCCGCCTTGGCCAGGTTGACGGTCACGTCCGCCTGCGGGACGTCCGAGGAGATGTCGCGGTGCGCGTCGATCACGCCGGGCACGGACTTCACCAGGTCCAGGATCTGGTCGGATTTGGCCCGCAGTGTCTTCAGGTCCTCGCCGTAGACGCGCACCACGATGGGCTCCTTGCCGCCGGTGAGCACCTCCTCGATCCGCTCGTCCAGGTAGGTCTGGACCTCCCGGAACAGGCCCGGGTATCCGTTGGCGACGGCGTGGATCCGGTCCAGGGCCGCGGTGTAGTTCGCGTTCGGCGCCAGGCTGACCCAGATCTCCCCGAGGTTGACCCCGGCGACCTCCTCGCCGAGCAGGGCCTGGCCGATGTGCGCGCCGGCGCTCTGCACGCCGGGGATGGCGAGCAGTTCCTTGCTGATCCTGGTGGTGGACCGCTCCATCTCGGCGGCCGACGTGCCGGGCGGCGAGACCCAGTGGATGAGGAAGTCATGCTCGGCGAAGGCGGGGAACAGCGACTGGCCGAGCTGCGGGTACACCGCGACGCCGAGGACAGACAGCGCGACGACCGTGGCGTACGCCGCGACCGGCCGGACGACGATCCGGGACAGTCCCGCGGTGTAGCCCTTCTGCAACCAGCTCACCAGCGGCGACTTACGGCGCTCGATCCGCGCGCCGCGCAGCATCAGCAGGGCCAGCGCCGGGGTGACGGTGAGCGCGACCGCCATCGAGGCGGCGATCGCCAGCGTGTAAGACAGCGCGAGCGGCCGGAAGAACGCCCCGGTCAGCCCGGCCAGCAGGAAGACGGGCACCGACGCCGCGACGATGATGAGCGTGGCGTAGACGATCGGGCTGCGCACCTCGAGGCAGGCGCTCAGGATCACCTCGCGGGTGGACCGGGCGCCTCCGGGCTCCGCACCATTTCTCAGGCGTTCTTCCCGCAGCCGTCTGGTGATGTTCTCCACGTCGATGATCGCGTCGTCCACCACCGCGCCCAGCGCGATCACCAGGCCGGCCAGCGTCATCGTGTTGATGGTGGCGCCGAGCCAGTAGAGCACCAGCAGCGTGGCCACCAGCGAGATCGGGATGGTGAGCAGGCTTATCAGCGCCATCCGCCACTCGAAAAGGAAGAGTGCCAGGATGACCACGACCAGGATGAACCCGATCACCAGCGCCTGGGTCAGGTTGGCGATCGCGAGCTTGACGAAGTTGGCCTGCTGGAACACCTTGGTGTCGAACGTGATCCCGGGCAGCCCCGGCTCGAGCTGCCGGATCGCGTCCTCGACCCCCGCCGTCATCTGCAGGCTATTCGCCCAGGGCAGCTTCTCCACCACGAGCAGCAACCCCGGCTGGCCGTCGATGACCGCGTCGCCGATCAGCGGCTGGTGATCCTCCGCCACCTTCGCCACGTCGCCGAGCCGCACCGAGCCGGTGACGGGCACCTTGGCCAGGTCGGCCGGGGTGATGATCGGCAGCACGTTGCGGATCCCGATCCGCTGGTTCGGCGTCTCGATGGTGCCCCCGGTGCCGATGACCGCTCCGGCGGAGAACTTGAGCAGGCCGGAGTCCACCGCGTCGGCCGTGGCCTCCATCACCTTCTCCAGCGAGACCTGCCGCGCCTGCATCTTGTCCGGCTCCGCCTGCACCGTCATGAGCTGGAGCCGCTCGTTCCAGATGGCCACGTTGGCCACCCCCGGCACGCGCAGCAGCCGGGCCCGGATCGTCCAGTACGCCGTCATCGACATCTCGATGAGCGAGTGGTCCTTCGACGTCATGCCGATCTGCATGGCCCGGCCGGTAGCCGAGACCGGCGCCAGCATCACCGGCGGTGCCGCCCAGGTGGGCAGGCTGGGGGAGACCGTCGCGATGCGCTCCTGTACCAGCTGGCGCGCCCGGAGCAGGTCGGTGCCCGGCTTGAACAGCAGCTCGATCGAGGACAGCTGCGGAACGGACTTGGACCGCATGTCGTCCAGGCCCTGGATGCCGTTGAGACCGGCCTCGAGTGGCACGGTGACGAGCTGCTCGACGTCGGAAGTGGACAGGCCCACGCAGGCGGTCTGGATGACCACCCGGGGCGGGGCGAACTCAGGGAAGACGTCGACGTGCATCTTCGGCAGCGAGGTGATGCCCAGGATCATCAGGCCGACGGCGGCCGCGACGACCAGGTACCGGAATTTCAGGCTCGAGCTGATGACCGCCCGTATCAAGGTCGGTCGTGTCGCTGGATCCGGGGGGGACGACCCTGCTGGCCTTGCTGCCTGCGGCAGCGGGTCCGCACCCCCCCGAGGCTCGGCTCCGTTCATTCTTCCCCGCTGATGTTGTACTCGGTGCCCAGCAGCTCGGCCGCGCCCACCGTCACCACCGGCGTGCCGGCGGCCGGCCCGGCGGACAGCAGCGCGACCTGGCCGTCGATGTCGGTGACCGTGATCGGCTTGCGCTCGTAGGTTCTGGCCGCGGTGTTCACGTAGGTCCAGGTCGAGCCGTCGTGGTCATAGACGACGGCCGAATAGGGGATGACCTCGTGCGCCGGCTGACCCGCCGCCCTCGTCTGCCGAACGGGCTGGGTTACGATGCCCAGCCGCTGGGCCGCGCGCTCCGTGAGCTGGAGCTGCGGGATCTGCGAGCCGGCCACCGGCTTGATCAGGGCCGGCGGTGTCTCGGCCGGGGTGGCGG